>Ga0315268_10000611_pt1 | contig 41672 bp, 36 predicted proteins | sample C1_top_MG_FD_204535 | JGI IMG/M metagenome (GOLD analysis project Ga0315268, IMG submission 204535) | Sediment microbial communities from Yellowstone Lake, YNP, Wyoming, USA - C1_top | ecosystem: Environmental > Aquatic > Freshwater > Lake > Sediment | place: USA: Wyoming | collected 2017-08-01
CAAGCCGGCGCAACGCTTCCAAGGTCGGGTGATCCAGCGTGCGTCCGTCGCGTTTCATATGCACAGGATAGTCGCACATCGCCGGGCGTCACGCAATGTCTCCTAAATTACCGACTGGTGAGTAAGACCGACCAGATACGCGCGCTCATGGAGGCGCGAGAGCATTTCGCCGGCAGCGTGGACAGCGCGTGGACATCGCTGGCCACGTGGATGGCGGCCCTTCCAGATCGTTTTGATCCCAAAGAGGCGCTCGCCCGACAGGAGGATCAGACCGACGCAGTCTGGGAGCTCTGGCGGCAGGAACTGCGCGCGTCGCTTCCACGGCTGCTCAGCGCACAACAGATCCGCCTCTTGCCGGTCCTGCCGAACCGTCTCATGCGTTCGACCGTGCCCGTCAAAGGACTCAGAATCTACGCGACGGGCCGATAGGATCGGCGAGCGGCGCGACGGCGTCAAAACGCAATCGCGCCCCCTACTCCACTGTCACCGACTTCGCCAGGTTCCTCGGCTGATCCACATTGGCCCCGCGCTTGACCGCGATGTAGTACGCCAGCAACTGCAGCGGGATTGACGCGAGCACCGGCATCAGCAAATCGACCGTCTCGGGAATGCGGAACTCGTACTCGACGAGCCCCTTGAGCGCCGGCTCGTCGCGCGACGTGATGGCGATGATGTTTCCCTTGCGCGCCTTCACCTCTTGCACGTTCGACACGACCTTGTCGAACACGGCGTCGTGCGGCGCAACGAACACCACTGGCATCATCTCGTCGATGAGCGCGATGGGGCCGTGTTTCATTTCCGCCGCGGGATAGCCCTCGGCGTGGATGTACGAGATCTCCTTGAGCTTGAGCGCCCCCTCGAGCGCCACGGGGAAATTCACGCCGCGCCCGAGGTACAGGAAGTTGGGCGCGCGCTTGAATTCCTCGGCGATGTGCTCGATCTGCTCGGCGCGCGCGAGCACGTCGCGAATCTGCCCGGGAAGCGCATGCAGCGCCCGGGCGAGTTCGATGCCGCGCGTCACCGACAGCCCGCGCTTGCGGGCCAGCTTGAGCGCGAACAAGGCGAGCGCCACCACCTGGCTGGTGAACGCCTTGGTCGACGCGACGCCGATCTCGGGGCCGGCATGCAGGTAGATGCCGCCGTCGTCCTCGCGGGCGATCGACGAACCCACGACATTCACGAGCCCCAGCGTCCGCGCGCCGCGCCGCTTGGCCTCGCGCATCGCGGCCAGCGTGTCGGCCGTCTCGCCCGACTGCGAAATGACGATGCAGAGCGTGCGCTCGGTGACGATGGGATTGCGATAGCGGAACTCCGACGCGTACTCGACCTCCACCGGGATGCGGCACAGCTCCTCGATCATCATCTCGCCAATCAGCGCCGAGTGCCACGACGTGCCGCACGCGGTGATGATGACGTTGTCGATGGCCATCAGCTGGTCGTGCGTGAGGTTGAGCCCGCCGAGTTTGCTCGTGCCGTCCTCGACGATCAGGCGGCCGCGCATGGTGTTCTCCACCGTCTGCGGCTGCTCGAAGATCTCCTTGAGCATGAAGTGCGCGTAGCCGCCGCGCTCGATGGCGCCCAGTTCCCACTCGATGTTGTCGACGCGGCGCGACAGCGGCGCGGCGTTGATGTCGAGCACGCGATAGCCGTCGGCCTCGATCACGGCCACGTCGCCGTCGTCGAGGTAGACGACCTGGCGCGTGTGGGCGAGGATGGCCGACGCGTCGGAGGCGAGGAAATGTTCGTGCTCTCCGATGCCGATGAGGAGCGGGCTCCCCTTGCGGGCGGCGACGATCTTGCCCGGGTCGCGGCTGCTGACCACGGCCAGCCCGTACGTGCCCTCGACTTCGCGCAGCGCGCCGATGACCGCGTCTTCGAGCGAACCCTCGAACAGCTCCTCGACCAGGTGCGCCATCACCTCGGTGTCGGTATCGCTGCGAAACACGTAGCCCTTGTCCTGCAGCAAGGCGCGCAAGGCATTGGCGTTCTCGATGATGCCGTTGTGCACCACCGCCACCGTGCCATCGGCGCTGAGGTGCGGGTGCGCGTTGCGTTCGGTGGGCGGGCCGTGGGTGGCCCAGCGGGTGTGGCCGATGCCCACCGTTCCCGCGATGGGCGCGCTGGCGAGCGCCGCCTCGAGCCGGGCGATCTTGCCGGCCGCGCGACGCGTCACGATGCCCGCGCCATCGACGATGGCGACGCCCGCGGAATCGTAGCCGCGGTACTCCATCCGCTTGAGCCCCTCGATCAGGAAGGGCGTCGCCTGCTTGCCGCCGATGTAACCGATGATACCGCACATAAAGGGGGGCTCTCCGCGGTGAGATCAGCGTGTTAGTTGCGCGAGCAGTTCCCGTGCGCGGTCGACCAGCGCGCGCGCCGCGTCGGCCGTGCCGGCCTCGGCGATGACGCGCACGATCGGCTCGGTGCCGGACGGACGCACGTGCACCCAGCGCCCGGGCCAGCCGAGCCGCAGACCGTCCTGCGTGTCGGCCTCGGCGTCGGGAAAGGCGGCGCGCAGAGCGGCATAGACCGCGTCGAGCGGAACGGCCGGTCGGTCGAGCTTCTCCTTGATGATCGCGTAGCGCGGGTAGCGTGCCACGATCTTCGAGAGCGACTCGCCGGCATCGACCAGCATCTGGAGCACGAGCGCGACGCCGAGCGGCGCGTCGCGTCCGAGGTGCAGTTCGGGCAGGATGACGCCGCCGTTCCCTTCACCGCCGACGACCGCGCCGGCCGCGCGCATGGCCATGGCGACGTTCACCTCGCCGACGGGGGCGCGTTGCACGCGCGCGCCGAACTCGGCGGCCTGGTCGTCGACGACGAGGCTCGTCGACAGGTTGGTCACCACCGCGCCGGGCGTACGCTTGAGCACCACGCGCGCGGCAAGGGCGAGCGTGTAGTCTTCGCCGATGGCGCGTCCCGTTTCGTCGACGAGCGCGAGACGGTCGACGTCCGGATCGGTGGCAAAGCCGACATCGGCGCGCGACGACTTCACGAGCGCGCAGAGCGCGCCGAGGTTCTCGGCCACGGGTTCGGGCGACCGCGGAAAGCGCCCGTCGGTCTCGAGTTCGATGGCTTCGGTTTCGCAGCCGAGCAGCGCCAGCAGGTGCGGGACGATGACGCCGCCCGCGCCGCGGCAGGCGTCGTACGCCACGCGGAACTTGCGCGCACGGATGGCGGCGACGTCGATCATCGGCAGGGCCAGCACCGCGTCGAGGTGGCGCGTCGCGGCCTCGTTGTCGAAGCGCGTGGCGCCGAGCCGGTCGTACGTGGCGTACGGCACGTCGTCGCTCAGCGCGCGCATTTCGGCGCCGGCGGCGGCGCTGAGAAAGAGCCCGTCGGGGCCGATGAACTTGAGCGCATTCCACTCGACGGGATTGTGGCTGGCCGTGATGCCGAGCCCGCCGGCCGCATGGTGGTGTTCCACCGCCATCTGCAGGGTGGGCGTGGTGGTGATGCCGAGGTCGATGACGTTGGCGCCCACGGATTCCAGCGCGGCGCGCGCGACCTGATGGAAGAGACGGCCCGAGACGCGGCTGTCGCGCCCGAGCACCACGGCCTTGGCCGTACCCTTCGCAATGGCCCATGCGCCAAAGGCGGCCGAGTAGCGCGCGAAGACTTCGGGGGTGAGGCCAAAGCCGACGCGTCCCCGGATACCGGAGACGCTGATCATGAGGCGTGAATCTGACATGCGTGAATTGTGGGGGGGGAGTGCGGTATACGGAAGGCGGATGGCAGAGGGCGGACGGCGGATAGTAAATGGTAGGTAGTGGACGGCGGGGGGCTGACAGTCCATCTTGCGCCAGCGTCTGCCCTCTGCCGTCTGCCCTCTGCCGTCTGCCTTTGTCCAATCCCCTCTCGCTCCTTCCCATCGCACTCGCCGCCGGCAATGGCCGCGTGGACGGCGTGCCCGCGCGGTACCTGGTTGCGGCCGGGTTCACGCTGCTGCAGCGCTCGGCGCCGCTGGTGCGTGCACTGGCTGGCCGGCGCAGCGCCATCCTGCTGCCGCCCTCGGGCGCGGTGGTCACCGCGCTGGCGGCCAGCGACGGGCGCGGCGCGGTGCTGCTCGCGCCGGATGCGGCCGACGAATCGATCGCGCACCAACTGGACGACGCCGATGTCGGCGCGGTGTTCACGACGCGGGCGCTGGAGGCGCGCGTCCCGTCCGGCGAACGCGCCATCGTGATGCTCGATGACGCGCCACGCACCGCGGCCGTGCGGGCGCAAGACGTCGAATCGATGATCGATCTCGGCACGCACTTCGGTCTCGACCTCGAGGGGGAAGAGGACGAGGGACGAGATGAGGAATGCGTGGTGGTCTACACCCCACCGGGCGACGGTCAGCCGATGGGCTTTATCTTCACGCACCGCAGCCTGCTGGCGGCCGCGCGTGGCGCGGTGGACGCCACGTCCATGCTCGCGAGTGATCATCTGCTCGCCGCCCTGCCGCCGTCATCGCTTGCCGGCTTCATGGTCACGTTCGCCGCACCCCTGCTCGCCGGCGCGCGCGTCACCACCATGGCGCGCTTCGATGCCGCCGAGGCGCTTCGGCTGATCGAGCGCGATGCGGTGACGATGCTGGTCGGCTCGACACCGATGTTTCGTGACATCGCCGACGCACTCGCCGCGCGCGGCTCGACGCTGTCGGCGCCCTCGCTCCGCGTCTGCATCGGCCTTGGCATCCCGGCCGACGCGGCAGTGCAGGAACGCTGGCACCGGGACACCGGCACGGAACTGCGGCAGGCCTTTGGCGTCACCGAGGCGCCGCTCTGCCTGTTCAACGCGCCGCATTTTCCCAACCGGCGCGGCACGCTGGGCATTCCCTTTCCCGGTGTGCAGGTCTCCGTTCGCGATGCCGGCAGTGGCGGCGCGCTTCCTGCCGGCACGGCGGGCGCGCTCTGCGTGCGCGGCGTCCAGCTGTTCAGCGGCTACGTGCGCCACGCCGGCGACGCGGGTGCTGTGCCCGGCGCACCGCCCGTGGGCGACGGCTGGCTGCAGACGCGCACGACGGCGCGCGAGCGCGCCGATGGGGCTTTCGAACTGGCCTGAACGCCGGGCCGCCGGCGCCTTACGTCGTGGCGAGCGCCGCCAGTCTGGGCGTCATCGTCAACGCGGCGGTGGGCGCCTGCGGCCAGCCGTCACCGAGGTCGCCATCCATCGTGGCGATCATCTTGCCCCAGTCGATGCCATCCCGATCGACCACGGCGAGGAAGGCATCGACGACAATTCCGTCCCACTGCGTGCCGCGATGGGTGCGCAGCTCCTTCAACGCCGTCTCGAGCGGCAGCCAGAAGCCCGGACGGTACGGGCGCCGGCTCGTCATCGCGTCGAACGAGTCGGCCACGGCGATGATGCGCGCCTCGATGGGAATGTGTTCGCCGGCGAGGCGGTCGGGGCCGCCGCGACCGTCGATGCGCTCGTGGTGCCAGCGCACGATGTTGAGCGCCTTGGGCGTCTCGTGGAGCAGCGGCGCGAGGATGCGCCACCCGACCATGGTGTGCGTCATGATGTGCTCGTACTCGTCGTCGGTGAGCCGACCGGGCTTGTTGAGCACCGACTCGCGCACCCCGATCTTGCCGATGTCGTGCACATGTCCGCCGAGCGCCACCTGCCAGACGTCATCGTCGGAGAGCGACAGCTCGCGCGCGATGAGCGACGCGTAGTACGACACGCGCCCCGAGTGGCCGCGCGTGTACCGGTCCTTGGCTTCGAGCGCGTCGGCCTGCGACTGGATGCTCGCGAAGAACAGCGCTTCGATCCGTCGCGATTGCTCGCTCACCCGGTGCTCGAGCGTGTCCTTGTACTCGCGCGCCTCGAGCAGGAGCCGGCGCTTGTCGAGCGCCTGGCGCAGCCGCTGGCGCACCTCCTCGAGATGGCAGGGCTTGGGCAGGTAGTCCATCGCGCCGTCGGCCAGGCAGTGCACCGCGGTGTCGACGTCATCGACGGCCGAAATCATCACCATGGCGATGTCGGGATAGCGCTGGCGCACCTCCTTGAGCAACTGCACGCCATCCATCTCGGGCATCCGCAGGTCCGACAGGATGAGCGAGACGGCATTCTCGGCGAGGACGCCGAGCGCCTCGAGTCCGTTGCTCGCCTCGTGGCAGAGGTAGCCGTCCTTCTCCAGCACGCGAACGAGCGCCTGCCGCAGGCGCGGCTCGTCGTCGACCACGAGGCAGGTGGGGCGTTCCATGGAGCGTCGCGGTACGTCGATCACGCGGCCTCCCCGTACGCACCGGGCTCTCGTTCGCGCCGCGGTGCGCGGCTATCTTTCCCTGCATCCCATTCGCATCCGGAGCCGGCATGACGCGGGTGTTCGACGAAGATCTGAGCGCGCGTTTCGCGACGCGCACCATCCACGCGGGCCAGCGCCCCGACCCCACGACCGGCGCGATCATGCCGCCGATCTACCAGACGTCCACCTTCGTGCAGGACGCGCTCGGCGTGAACAAAGGCTACGAGTACGCGCGGGGCACAAACCCCACGCGGCAAGCCCTCGAGCGCAACGTCGCGGCACTCGAGGGCGGACGGCACGGCTTCGCCTTCTCCAGCGGCATGGGGTGCCTCGACTCCCTCATGAAGCTGTTCAAGGCGGGCGACCATATCGTCTGCGGCGAGAACGTATACGGCGGCACGTTCCGGCTGTTCGACCGGATCCTGCGTCACTTTGGTCTCGCCTTCACGTTCGTGGACACACGCGATCCCCAGCGTATCGAGGAAGCCATCACCGCCTCGACGGTTGCGCTGCTCGTCGAGACGCCGACCAACCCTCTCATGCGCATCACGGACCTCGCCGCCGCCGGCGATATCGCCAGGCGACGCGGGATCCTGCTCATCGTCGACAACACCTTCGCCACTCCAGCCTTTCAGCGCCCGCTCGAATTCGGGGCGCACGTCGTCTATCACTCAAGCACCAAGTACCTGAATGGCCATAGTGATATGGTCGGCGGCATCGCCGTTGTTCTTGAGGATTCGCTGGCCGAGCAGATCCAGTTCATCGCGAATGCCGCGGGGGCCGTACCGGGGCCGATGGATGCTTGGTTGACACTGCGCGGAACCAAGACACTCGCCCTCCGCATGAAGGCCCACGACGCCAACGGCCGGCGCGTGGCCGAGTGGCTGGCCAACCGGTGGGGCGCGGAGCGCGTGATCTATCCTGGCCTGCCCACGCACCCGCAGCACGAACTCGCCAAGCGCCAGATGTCGGGCTTCGGCGGGATGATCAGCGTGGAGACGGGCAGCAAGGAAAGGGCGGCGACGATTCTCGGCCGCACCCGGGTGTACGCGCTCGCCGAGTCGCTGGGCGGGGTGGAGAGCCTCATCAGCCATCCGGCGTCGATGACGCACGCCTCGGTACCGCCCGAACGGCGCGCCGAGATGGGCATCACCGACGGGCTCATTCGCCTCTCGACGGGGGTGGAGGACGTCGACGACCTGATTGCCGACCTCGAGCAGGCGTTCGCCGGGCTGTAGCACCGACACTTCGCGCGGCGGGGCCCCGTAGGGAATCCATTCGCCCCCGCCGCCTTTCGAGGAGAGATCATGCCCGCTCGCGTCATTCTGACCGACATTGCCCCGACGTCGTGGGAGCATCCCGCCGACCGCGCGGCGCTCAACGCCCTGCGCGCCATTCCCGCCTTCGACCTTGTGGTGCGCAAGATCGCCGCCTTTTTCGGCGAACGCGGCCTGCGGCAGTTGTTCCTCGCCAACGCGGTGCGCGTCGGGCCCAACCAGCGCCCCGAGCTCGACGCGCTGCTGACCGAAGTGCTCGAGACGCTCGACTGGCCGGAGCGCCCGCAGTTGTACGTGACGCAAGCGCCGATGGTCAACGCCGCCGCGCTGGGTTTCGACAAACCGTTCATCGTCATCAACTCGGGCACGCTCGAACACCTCGACCGCGACGAGCAGAAGACGCTGATCGCGCACGAAGTGGCGCACATCATGAGCGGGCACGTGCTCTACCGCACGATCGCCACGATCCTCATGACGTTCGGGCTGGGGAGCCTCCCCTTCCTCGCGGCGGCCATCATCTTCCCGTTCCAGATGGCCCTGCTCGAGTGGTATCGCAAGAGCGAACTCTCGTCCGACCGCGCGTCGCTGCTGGCCTTGCAGGACCGCCGCGCGGTGATGATGACCTTTCTCAAGGTCGCGGGCGGGCCGGCGCACGGACACACGATCGACCTCGACGCCTTCATGGCGCAGGCCGCGGAGTACGAGACGCAGGGCGACGCGTGGGACAAGGTGCTGCAGGTACTGAACACGGTCTTCCGCGAACACCCGTTCAACACGGTGCGCGCCGGCGAGCTGCAGCGGTACATCGACGCCGGCCGCTATGACGCGATCATCGCGGGGACGTACGATCGCCGCAGCGACGTGCGCCCGACGGCCGAGCGCGTGGGCCGCGATTTCAGCGAGGCGGGAGCGTATTACGGCGAGCAGGCCAAGGCGGCAGCGGCCAAGGCCACCGAGATGTTCGGCCGCGCCAAGGACGCCTTTTCCGACGCGTTCAAGACCGGATCGCGATGAAGGTGCTCCTCGTCGGCGGCGGCGGCCGCGAGCACGCGCTGGCGTGGAAGTTCGTTCAGGATGATCCGCGCCTCGAGCTCGTGGCCGCGCCCGGCAACCCGGGGATCGCCGCGCTGGGGCGCTGCGCGCCCATTCAGGCCACCGACGTGGACGGCATCTGCTCGCTCGCCCTGCGCGAGGGCATGGATCTCGTGGTGGTCGGGCCCGAAGCGCCGCTCGAACAGGGGCTCGTCGATCGACTTCACGCGATGGGCATCCCGGCGTTCGGCCCGACGAAAGCGGCCGCCGAGATCGAAACGTCGAAGCGGTTCGCCAAGGAGCTGATGCTCGCCGCCGGCGTGCCGACGGCGATGGCGCGCACGTTCACCGCGACGGCGGCGGCCAAGGCCGAGGTGCGGCGGCTTGGCGCGCCCGTGGTCGTCAAGGCCTCGGGCATCGCGGCGGGCAAGGGCGTGATCGTTGCCGGCACCGTGGCCGAAGCCGACGCCGCCATCGACGCGATGCTCGTCGACAATGTCTTCGGCGCCGCGGGTGCCGAGGTGCTGGTCGAGGAGTTCATGACCGGCGAGGAGCTGTCGATCTTCGCGCTCACCGATGGCACGCGCGTGCTGCCGATGATCGCCGCGCAGGACCACAAGCGCATCGGCGAGGGCGACACGGGGCCCAACACCGGCGGCATGGGGGCGTACGCGCCGGTGTCGATCGCCCCGCCGGCCCTGATCGCCGACACGGTGAAGCGCGTCTTCGAGCCAACCCTGCGCGCGATGCGCGAGGCCGGGCGCCCGTTCAACGGCCTGCTGTACGCGGGGCTGATGCTCACGCCGCGCGGCCCGAAGGTCGTGGAGTTCAACTGCCGCTTCGGCGATCCCGAGACCGAAGCGATCCTGCCGCTGCTCGACAGCTCGCTGCTGCACCCGATGCTGGCCATCGCGCGCGGCGAGTCGCTGGCCGGCGTGCCGCCGCTGCGCTGGAAGCCGCTCGCCGCGGTCACCACGGTTGTGGCCGCCGGCGGCTATCCTGGCAAGGTGCGCAGCGGCGACACCATGGCCCTGCCCGTCGCGCCCGACGGCGTGTTCGTCTTTCACGCGGGCACCAAGCGCGACGCAGCCGGCACGCTGCACACCGCGGGTGGCCGGGTCCTCGCCATCACGGCCGTCGCCCCGACGCTCGACGCGGCCCGCCAGGCGAGCGCGAACTATGCGGCGCAGGTGCAGTTCGCGGGGCGCCAGTTCCGGCGCGACATCGGCTGGCGCGAACTCCAGCGCGGTGCCTGAGCTACCCGAAACCGAGACGATCGCCGGCGACCTGCACGAGGCGATTGCCGGTACGACGATTCTCGGAGCCGTGGTGCTTCGCCGCGACGTGCTGCGCGGCGTCACCGCCGCGGCGTGCGCACGCCGGCTCACGGGGCGCGTGATCGAGCGCGCGTGGCGCCGCGCCAAGAGTGTCGTGCTCACGCTCGATGACGGGACGCACGCGGTCGTCACGCCGCGGTTCACCGGCGCATTGATCATCGGCACGCTCCTGACGCCCGATCCGTATGCCTGCGCCAGACTGGCACTGAGCGACGGTCGCGAACTCCGGTACACCGACGTTCGGCGGCTGGGCACGCTGGCCGTGCTCGACGCCGATGCGTTCACCGCGTGGAGCGAAGCGCTCGGTCCGGAGCCGCTTGACCCGGGGTTCACCGCGGAGCGACTTTCGGAGTGTCTTCGGGGCTCGAGGCGGGCGGTGAAAACGATTCTCATGGACCAGTCACGGCTGGCGGGGGTGGGGAACATCTATGCGACCGAGGCGCTGTGGCGCGCGGGCGTTCGCCCGTCGCGCCGTGCGGCATCGCTGACGCGTGGCGAGCGCGAGGCGCTGCACCGCGAACTCACGGCGGTGCTGCGCGCTGCCGTTGCCGCCCGCGGCACCTCGTTTCGCGACTATCGCGACGCGTTCGGGCAGCGCGGCGGTTTTGCGGCGCAGCTCAAGGCCTACGGGCGCGGCGGAGAGCCGTGCGCACGCTGCGGCGCGCCGCTGAAGTCCAGCCGCGCCATCGGCGGCCGCTCCACCGTCTGGTGCGCGGAGTGCCAGCGGTGAGGCGGCGCCGGGCGCGCCCCTCGTTCGTCCCGACCGCCGCCGAGGCGCGCGACCATGCGGCCGCGATGCTCGCGCGCGTCAAGGGCGAGGCGCGCGACCAGCCGGGGGTGTACGAAATGCGGTCCGCCGACGGCGAGATCATCTACGTCGGCAAGTCGAAGAAACTGCGCACCCGGCTGCTCAGCTACTTTCGCGCGGCCTACCCCGCCGACAAGGGAGCGCGCATTCTGCGCGAGGCGTCCGAGATCCAGTGGGAATACGTCCCCACCGAGTTCGCGTCGCTGCTCGAGGAACTGCAGCGCATCAAGCGATACCGGCCGCGCCACAATGTGGCCGGCAAGCGCGATACGCGCCATTTCGCCTTCATCCGCGTGGCGCGCGGCACGGCCGAGTCGTTTCGCGTCGTGCGCGGCGCGGGGCAGGACGAGGGGGGCGTATTTTTCGGGCCGTTCCACGGCGCGGTGCAACTGACCGAGGCGCTGCGCGAACTCAACGACGCGCTGGGCCTGCGCGACTGCGCGCTCGATGCGCCGATGCACTTTGCCGATCAGGCCGAGCTCTTCGCCGCAGCGCGCACGCCGGGGTGCATCCGGCACGAGATCGGCAAGTGCCTGGGGCCATGCGTGGCGGCCGTGCGGCGCGACGAATACGCGGCGCGGTTCGCGCTGGCGCGCGCCTTTCTGGAGGGCGCCAACGACGTGCCGGTGGCGGCGCTGCGGCGCGCCATGGAGGAGGCGAGCGGCCAGCTCGAGTTCGAACGCGCCGCGTCGCTGCGCGACAAGATCCACCGCCTGGAGGGCCTGCGCGCGCAGTTCGCGCGACTGCGGTTCGCGGTGGAGTCGCTGTCGTTCGTGTACACGCCGACGGCCGTCCATGGCGATGCGATGAGCTACGTGATCCGCCGCGGTCGCGTGCGGGATGCGATGCCGGTGCCCCGCACCGCCGAGCAGCGCCGCGCCTTCGACGCCCGGGTCACCGCCATCTTTGCCCCCGTGGAAAGCGCCGACCGCACCGTGCCATCGCACGAGATCGACGAGCTGCTGCTCGTCACCAGCTGGTTCACGCGGTTTCCGGCGGAGATGGGGCGCACGACAGCGTTCGCCCCGGCGCTCGAGACGCGCAGCGCGTAGGGCGGCGGCATTCGCCTATCGGTCAACCCCGATCCTGCGCACCTTATCCGGCGGACAACGATGCCGGCCGCGCTGGACGTGCCTGGCGTCCCCGCTTCGGTAAACCGCTCGCACTCCAACCATCCATGTCGACCATCATGCGCCGTTGCGCCTCCGTATCTCTCGCCGCACTCGTGCTGTGCGCCATCGACGCGCCGGCGCTCCGCGCCCAGGCCCGCATCACCACCCCGAAGGAAGCCTTCGGCGCCAACTTCGGCGACGACTACTTTCTCGCCACGTACACGCAGATCGCCGCGTACTGGCGCACGCTGGCGCGCGAGTCGGGCCGCATCCGGGTGCAGGAGATCGGCAAGACCGCCGAAGGGCGCGCGCAGCTCATGGCGATCGTCACGTCGCCGGCCAACCACGCGCGTCTCGCGCGCTACCGGGATATCGCCGCGCGCCTCGCGCACGCCGAGGGACTGACCGACGCGCAGGCGAGGACGCTGGCGAAGGAAGGCAAGGCCGTGGTCTGGATCGACGGCGGACTGCACGCCACCGAGACCGTCGGCACGCAGGCGCTCGGCCAGATCGTCTACGACATGGTGCGCGGCACCGACGCCGAGACGCGTCGCATCCTCGACGACGTGGTCATCCTGTTCGTCCACGCGAATCCCGACGGCAACGAACTCGTGTCGAACTGGTACATGCGCACGCCGGTCCCGGCGCAGCGGTCGATGGCGCAACTGCCGCGGCTGTACCAGAAGTACATCGGCCACGACGACAACCGCGACTACTTCATGTCGACGCAGGCGGAGACGGAGAACGAGAACCGCGTGCTGTATCGCGAGTGGTTTCCGCAGGTGCTCTACAACCATCACCAGACCGGCCCGGTGGGGACCGTCGTCTACACGCCCCCGATGCGCGATCCGTACAACTACAACCTCGACCCCGTGCTCGTGCTCGGGTTGCAGTCGGTCGGCGCCGCGATGCACACGCGGCTCGCCGTCGAGGACAAGGGGGGCGCGACGATGCGGTCGGGCGGGCCGTACGACGGCTGGTGGAACGGCGGCATCCGCAACACGGCCACGTTTCACAACACCATCGCCCTGCTGACGGAAATCATCGGTAGTCCGACGCCGATGCGCATTCCGCTCGTGCTCGCCCGGCAGATTCCGTCGGCCGATCTCGTGCTCCCCGTGGCGCCGCAGGAATGGCACTTCCGACAGTCCATCGACTATTCCGTGTCGCTCGACCGCGCCGTGCTCGACTATGCGTCGCGCATGCGTGAGAACCTGCTGTTCGCCATCTACACGATGGGCCGGCACAGCATCGAGCGCGGGAGCCGCGACACGTGGACCGCCAACCCGCGGCGCGACGGCGCAATTGCCAACGCGATGCCGGTCGCGAGCGACTCGGCGCGCTGGGCGGCGATGAAGGCGCCGGCGCTCCGCGATCCGCGAGGCTATGTCATCCCGAGCGATCAGGCCGATTTCCCCACCGCGACCAAGTTCGTGAACGCGCTGCTCGAGACGGGCATCACGGTAGAACGCGCCACGAAGCCGTTCAGCGCCGCGGGCAAGCCGTATCCGGCGGGCTCGTACGTCGTGCGCACCGCCCAGGCGTTTCGTCCGCACGTGATGGACATGTTCGAGCCGCAGGTGCATCCCGACGTCTTTCCCTTCCCCGGCGCGCCGCCGACGCCCCCGTACGACAATGCGGGATGGACGCTGGCCTTCCAGATGGGCGTGCAGTTCGACCGGATCCTCGACGGGTTCACTGGCCCATTCGAGAAGCTCACCACGTGGAACATCGCGCCGCCCGCGGGCCGAGTCAGCGCGGCAGATGGCGCGGCAGGTTTCGTGACGAGCAGTCGCGTCAACGATGCGTTCATCGCGTTGAACCGATTGCTGAAAGCGCACCAGGACGTGCTGCGCCTGACGACGCCGCTGACGCTGCATGGCACGATCTACCCCGCCGGTTCCCTGTACGTGCGCGCAACGCCGGCCGCCATGACGGTCATGCAGCGGAGCGCCGCGGAACTCGGCGTCAGCTTCGACGGAACGGCCAGTGCGCCAGGCGCCGGCGCGATCCGGCTGCGCACGCCGCGCGTCGGGCTGTGGGACATGTACGGCGGTTCCATCCCCTCGGGGTGGACGCGGTGGATTCTCGAACAATTCGAGTTTCCGTTTGAGCGCGTCTTTGCGCCGGCGCTCGACGCGGGCGGGCTCGCCGCGAAGTACGACGTGCTCGTTTTCGTGGACGGCGCCATTCCCGGCACGGCCGCCGGGCGGCGCGGGGGCGGCCGCGCGGCGGCCGACGACAGCGTGATTCCGAACCTGCCGGCGGAGTATCGCGATCAGGTCGGGCGCGTGACGATCGACAAGACGCTGCCCAAGGTCCGCGAGTTCATCGAGCGCGGCGGCACGGTGATCGCCATCGGCACGTCGGCCGCCAACCTGGCCGCGTTCCTCAAGCTGCCGATCGAGAACCAGCTCGCGGAAAACGGCACTGCGCTGCCGCGCACGAAGTTCTACGTTCCCGGGTCGGTCCTGTCGTCGCGCATCGACACGTCGCAGCCGGTGGCGCAGGGCATGGCGGAGCACACCGATCTCTTCTTCGACGACAGCCCGGTGTTCAAGCTCGGCCCCGACGCGGCGGCGCAGGGCGTCACGCCGATCGCCTGGTTCGACTCCCGGACACCGTTGCGCAGCGGCTGGGCATGGGGGCAGAGCTATCTCGAGAACGGCGTGGTGGCGGTCGAGGCGCGCGTGGGCCTTGGGCGCGTGCTGTTGTTCGGGCCGGCCATCCTCCAACGCGCGCAGCCGCACGGGACGTTCAAGTTCCTCTTCAACGGCATCTACCGTTCGGTGATGAACGGAACGTGACGGAGAATCAGCCTACGGCTTGGCCGCCACCGTCTTCGGCGTCGGGGACGGTGGCAGCGCGTTCAGGCGACGCTTCATCTGCTGAAAGGCGTCCGTGTCGACTTTCAGGTCTCGCATCTGGGCTGGCGTATAGGCCGCGATCTGCTGGTTGGTGGCGGCAATGCGGGACTCCTCGAGCGGGTGCGTGGCGAAGAACGCGTCGACGGCAGACGGATTGGACTTCCGTTCCTCGAGCAGGAGCCGGAACATCTCGGGGATGCCGCGGGGATCGATGCCGGCCTTGACGAGCGTGGCCACCCCTTCTTCGTCCGCCTGGGCTTCGTCCGACCGACTGAACTTCGCGAACAACGCCGTGCCGCCGAGGTTGATGGCGGCCTGGCTGACGCCGCTGTTGCAGATCTTGGTCAGGGTGCAAAGCGCGGTGAGCCCGCCGTCGACCTCCTGCGCCTGCTGTATCTGCTGCACACTGTGGCGCCGCGTCACATGCCCGATCTCGTGGCCGAGCACGCCGGCCAGCTGGTTCATCGTCTGCGCGCGCGCAATGAGGCCGCGGTTCACGTAGACCCAACCGCCGGGCACGGCGAACGCATTCACTTCCTTGCTGTCGACAACCGCAAAGTGCCAGGCGAGGCCGCGCGTGTCGGTGACGGCGGCCAGCGAGTTGCCGAGCGAGGTCACATAGCCCGTGACGCGCGAGTCGCGAACGATCGGCAGCTGGGTGTCGATCTGGGTCGCGTAGGTCGTGCCGAGCTGGACTTCCTGCTGCTGCGAGATGGCGCACGAGGCACCGATCGCCACGAGACCGAGGAGTGCGGCGCGCCGGACGGCGCGCGCGGCGAAGACGAGGGAATTCGACATGAGGATCGCTTCCGCGACAGAGGACGAGTCGGGCGTGTGCCCGACCACTCAGCACGTTAGCCTCGGCGCGCGGAAAATGATCTCGGTCGAAAAGCCTAGTCCTTCTGGGGGAGCTGGGCCCGCCCGGACGTCAGTTCCCCGCGGCGTGCCCGTCCTTGCGCGGGTCCGAGCCGGCCACATAGCCGCGCGTGAGCTTGATGATCGCCTGGCTCCCTCCGAACTGCGACGCGCGCGCCGTGCTCACGTCGTGCCCGAGCACGCGCAACGCGGCAATCACGCTGTCGGCGATGACCGGTTCGACGATAAGCCGCAGGCCGGTGTTGTGCCGGAAGCGCCCGGCATCCATGGCCTGCTGCACGTCCATGCCGAACACCAGGTGATTCAGCAGGAACTGCACGTGCCCCTGCGCCTGCATCGAGCCGCCCATCAGGCCGAAGCTCATGTACGGTTCGTCCCCCGCCCCGTCGGCGGCCACCTTGGCCCCGGGGCGCGTGACGAAGCCCGGAATCAGCGTATGGAAGGGCCGCTTGCCCGGCGCCACGGTGTTGGGCAGCCCATCGACGACCGTGAAGCCCGCGCCGCGATCGTGCAGTACGAATCCGGTACCGGGGACCACCACTCCCGAACCGAACTCGTCGAAGTTGGAGTTGATGAACGACACCATGTTGCCGGCCTTGTCGGCCACCGTGAGATAGATCGTCTCGCCCCCGACGCGCTCGGGGCCCGGTTCCACCCGGGTCGCGGCCTTCGTCAGGTCGATGTGGCTTCTCCGTTCGGCGATGAACGCATCCGAAAGCATCTGGCTCGGCGTCAGCGTCAGGTGATCGGCATCGCCGATGTAGCGCGCGAGGTCGGCGTAGGCGAGCTTCTTGGCCTCGATGAGCAGGTGCAGGTACGATGCCGAGTTCTGCCCCATCGCCGCGAGGTCGTACGGCTCGACGATGCGCAGCATCTCGAGCGCCGCGATACCCTGGTTGCTGGGCGGCATCTCCCAGACACGATAGCCCTTGAAGTTCACGGAGATCGGCGTCACCCAGGTGGGCGCGTTGCGCTGGAGATCCCGGAGCGTGATGAAGCCGCCAAGTTCTTTCACCCGGTCGGCGATGCGCCGGCCGAGCGTGCCGCCGTAGAGCGCGGCGGGCCCTTCCTTGGCGATCTGGCGCAGGGTGCGCGCGTAGTCGGTGTTGACGAACCAGTCGCCGGCCTTGGGCGGCTCGCTGTCGCGCAGGAAGGTGGCGCGCGCGCCGGCATCGCGGCGGAGAATGCCCGTTTGCGCGGCCCACTCGCCGGCGATCACCGGCGTCACGACGAAGCCATGCTCGGCGTACCCGATGGCGGGGGCGATGGCCTGCGCCAGCGTGAGGGTACCGTGTTTCTGCAACAGCGCCTGCCAACCGGCGAGCGCGCCGGGCACCGTGACCGTCTCGATGCCGCGCGGAATGGTGGTCGTGCGCCCGCGCTTGAGCAGTTCCTCGCGCGTCATCAGCGAACCGGCGCGCCCGCTCGCGTTGAGGGCGACGAGCCGGTGTTCCTTGGCGAGCCAGACGATGGCGAACATGTCGCCGCCGATGCCGGTCATCATCGGCTCGACGACCGACAGCACGGCGGCCGCGGTGACCGCGGCGTCGATGGCGTTGCCGCCCTGGTCGAGCACGCGCAACGCGGCGGACGTCGCCAGCGGTTGGCTGGTGGCGGCCACGCCATTGGGGGCGTAGACGGGAGAACGGCCGGCCATGGAGGGGACACGCGGCGGTTCGGGGGCGCGCTGCTGCGCACGCGCGGCGCCTCCAAGCAGGGAGACGGCGAGGAGAATCGCGGCGGACGATGGGCGTGAGTTCACGGCGGGCTACCAGTTCGCGGGTGACGGATGGCCGGTGGCGGCATGTCGGTTCAAGCTGGCGGCGGCACCGCAGCTTCGATCGCGACCGGTGAAACATCCGCCGCCGCCCAGCCAAGAGCAACCAGCCGAGTCGGATCAGGCCATGGCCCAGACCCGGCGTCGGCTATGCGGGCGCGACGGAGCGCTTCGCGCGGAGCCATCGGGCGAGCGCAACGACCGCGACGAACGCGAGCCAGAGCAACGTGAACCCTGTTCGCGTGCGCGCCCTTTCATCAGATTGCAATCCGTCAGACGAGGGCAGACCACCGCGCAACCCGTGAATTCCACATGTTCTCCGGCACCGAGATGGCCACGCTGTTCGCGTCGATGGGCATCACGCATGTGGTGTCCGTCGCCGATAGCACCATCGGCACCTGGCACCCTGCCCTCGAACGGTCGGCCGACCTGCGCCTCGTCCGCGTCTGCCGCGAGGGCGAAGCGTGGGGCGTCGCCGCCGGCCTCTACCTCGGCGGCGCGACGCCGCTCGTCCTGATTCAGTGCACCGGTCTTTTCGAATCGGGCGACGCGCTGCGCAACGTCCTGCACGACTGGCACCTGCCCATCTACGCCGTCATCGGCTATCGCAGCTATCTCAACCAGGAGACGCTGCCCGGCGACACCTGTCTCGTGTTCACCGAGCCGGTGCTCGACGCGTGGCGCATCGACTATCGCCTGATCACCGCGCCGGCGCAGCGTGACGAGATTCGCGCGCACTACGTCGCGTGCCGCGACGCCGGCACGTCCGGCGCCGCGCTGATCGCGGAGGGCAAGGCATGAACGACGCACGGGAACGCATGCCGTTGTGCGACGCGATGATCGCCCTGCACCGCGCCCGGCGCGCCGACGACGTGGTGATCACCAGCATGGGGGCCGCCCGCGAGTGGATGGCGCTCGGCGCGGGTCCGCTCGACCTCCCGCTCGTGCCGTCGAGCATGGGCCTGGCGACGTCGTTCGGCCTTGGCCTCGCGCTCGCGCAGCCGAACCGCCGCGTAATCGTCGTCAACGGCGACGGGGCGATGCTCATGAACCTCGGTTCGCTGGTGACGATCACGGCCGCCGCGCCGGCGAACCTGACGCTGATTCTCGTGGATAACGGCGTGTACGAAGTCACGGGCGCACAACCGACGCCGGGCGCGGCGCCCGCACGAGCGCTTGGCGACGCCGTGGACTTCGAGGCGATGGCGCGCGCCTGCGGATTTCGTTCGATCTTCCATTTCGCGGACCTCGCGCAGTGGCAGCAGGAGATCGAACGCGTTCTCGACGGCACGGGACCGACGTTCGCTCTCCTCGACGTCAGCACCGTGCCGGGGAGCCGCGGCCCGCGTTCGCCCGGACCGGCCGGAGCCCGAGCGCTCGCCCTGCGCCGTCAGCTCACGCTCGGCCCGCGCTGAGTCGTCGACGCACCGCGGGAATGCCGGCGCCTCGGATTACGCACCGCCGCCGGCGCGCGTGCCGTCCAGCGCCCGTTGCACGCGGTCGAGCAGCTGCTCCGCCGAGAACGGCTTGGCGAGCAGGTCCATGCCCGCCAGCGGCACGCCCGACGTGACCAGCGCGTCCTGCGCATAGCCGGTCACCAGCAGGACGGGAAGCGACGGGTACAGCCGGCGCAGCGCCTGCGCCAGTTCGCCGCCGCCCATGCCCGGCATGACCACGTCGCTGACGAGCAGGTCGATGCGCCGCGTGGGAACCTTGGCCAGTGCCAGCGCCTCGTCGGCGCGCGCCGCTTCCAGCACCTGATACCCGTGCCGGCCGAGCACGCGCACCATGAGCCGGCGCACGGGCGCCTCGTCCTCGCATAACAGGATCGTGAAGCCTTCGCCCCGCAGCGTGCGCAGGGCCGGCGCCGCCGCGACGGCCGGCGCCACGGGGCCGCGCGCGCGCGGCAGATACAACCGAAAGCGTGTCCCGTCCCCGACCACGCTCGTCACGCCGATCGCCCCCCCAGCCTGCCGCACGATCCCTTCGACCGTCGCGAGGCCGAGCCCGAACCCCTTCGAAATCTCCTTGCTGCTGTAGAAGGGCTCGAAGATCCGCCCGAGCACGTCGGGCGCGATGCCGACGCCCGTGTCGCGCACCGTGAGACAGACATACTCGCCGGGCGCCACGAGCAGGCGGCGGGCCTCCAGCGCATCGAGCATGACGTTGGCGGTCGACACCTCGATCCGCCCGCCGTCGGGCATCGCATCTCGCGCGTTCGTGCACAAGTTCAGTACCACCTGGTCGAACTGCGACGGGTCGACATTGACCGGCCAGAGATCGGTGGCGTAGCGGAAGTCGATCTCCACCCGCTCCTCGATCAGGCGGACGAGGAGCGGCTCCATCGCCTCCAGTTGGGCATTCAGCGTCAGCACCCGCGGCGAGATGATCTGCGCGCGGGCAAAGGCGAGCAGTTGTTGCGTCAGCGCCTTCATGCGATCGACCGCATCCTGGAGCGTGGCCAGTTCCTCGGCGTGCGGGTGATCGGCGCCGCGCCCGTCGTCGAGCATCCAGACCTGGCCGAGGATGACGGTCAGCAGATTGTTGATGTCGTGCGCGATCCCTCCGGCCAGCCGCCCGAGCGCCTCGAACCGCTGCGCCCGCTGGCGCTCGGCCGACTCCCGTGCGCTGCGAGCCATGTCTTCGCCGATCGACGCGGCCCCCACCACCTCGCCATGCTCGCCACGCAGCGGATGGTAGCTGAGTTCGTAGAGCCCGCGCTGGCCGAGGTCGAGCGTCACGGTTGACGAATCGCCGGAGAGGGCCCGGGTCCACGCCGGATCGGCGAGGACGCCGCGGGCGGGCACGCTCCCGGAGCGGCCGAACTCCGCCGCATCGGGCGGGTTCGGTTCGTCGCCGGTCGCGCCGCCGTGCAACGTCGCGCCGTCGTGCAGCGCCGCGCTGTCGTGCAGCGTCGCGCTGTCGTGCAGCGTCGCGCTGTCGTGCAACGCCGCGCTGTCGGTGGTGCGCGCCACGAGCCGGCGATCGGTGTCCACGATCGTGATCATGCCCGGCGTGCTGCGAAAGAAGGCCTGAATGCGGCTCGCCGCCAATTCGCGTTCGTGAATAACGGTCGACAGGAATATCGACGCGGCCCCCACGCCCACGGAGTACGCCTGCGCCAGAATGAGCTGCAGGTAGACCGGTGTATTCGCCGTCGCGAACGGCCCCACGCCCGCGTTGGTCGCAAGAATGGAGAAGAGCGCCATGAGGGTCACCGACCAGGTGGTGGCACCAGGGCCCAATCGCGCGGCGGCAAACATCAGGAAGGGCATGACCACCAGGCCCAGGGGCATCCGGCGCGCGAGCGGATCGCCGGGGAAGAGCACCCAGACCAGCACCGTCGAGAAGACGAGGAGGAACATCGCCTGCTCGGCCACCGAGCGAAGCCGGTAACGGATGCGGTCGACGCGGATCTGCGTGAGGAACCAGAACGACGGCACGAACAGCATTACCCAGACCGCGTCGGGCGACCACCAGGCAAACCACGTGATCGCGAAGTTCAGGTTCGCGACCGGGTAATAGACGATCGCTCCCAGCAAGGCCATGAGCGGCGTCCACACCATCACGGCCGCCGCAAAACGGACCAGGTCGACGGTTCGCGAAAAATCGACGTGCGTGCTCACCCAGCGACGGATGACCACGACCGAGCCCCATTCCTCGATGACGTGCACCAGAACGAGCCCGGCAATCACCGGGGGCCGGTTGTGCGAGAAGGCCGCAAGCGCGGCCAGATTGGCCAGCGCGGTGACCAGCACCATCCAGGGCTGCTGCCTGACCGGCGTTCCAAGAATCGCCACGATGCCGACCGCCACCGCGGGCCACACGCCGAAATTGCGATGCCAGTGCGCGACCGCAATCAGCGGGAGGGCTATGGCGACGAAGTACAGTGCTCCGGCGATGGCCAGACGCGCGGCGAGCGCGCGACGATCACTCCGTTGTCCGTCCGGGCCCGTCGAGCGACGTCGCGAGGAATTCATGAGGCAGGAAGGAGGTCAGCGTGTACTTGCACGAACACGCCGTCTCGGCGACGGCAGGTGGCATGCTGGATGACGAAATACGGCACGAGGCAACGGCGTAACGCAAGTATCGGCCGGTCGAATCGCAGGCTGAGGTCCTCAGCCATCCAGCGTCACCACCACGGCCTCGGCCGTGCGCTCGTGCACGGTGAGCCGCGCCACGCTCGGCGCCAGGTCGAAGCGGCGGGGCCCGGCCCCGCCGGGGTTCACCACCAGCACATCGTCTACGCGCTCGATTTTCGAAACATGCGTGTGCCCATACACGATCACGCCAAAGCCAGGATACGCCGCAACGAGCCGCCGGGCGGTCGGGCGCCCCACCTCGTACCCGTGCGACAGATGAATGCGAACGCCATCGACGTTCACGACACGTTCCGCGGCTAGGCGGGGCTGCCCCGGCGCATCGGTGTTGCCGAACACTGCCTGCACGGGCGCGATCAGCGCGAGTTCGTCGAGAATCTCGTCGCCCCCCACATCGCCGGCGTGCAGGATCAGCGACACCCCGGCGAGCGCCGTGTGCACGTCGGCGCGCAGCAGGCCATGCGTATCGCTGATCAGCCCGATCTCGATCACGCCAGCACGCGGCGCGACACGCCGCTGAAGATTGCCAGCGCCACCGCCACGGTGATGATTTCGGCGCCGAGCATCCCCGTCATGCCCCACGCGTCATGCGCCCAGCCGGCCCCCTTCACCAGCCCCAGCGCCCCAAGCGTGTTGAAGGCGATGAACAGGCTCACCTTGGTGGACGCGGCACCTCCTTTGGCCAGCACGAGCGCCATGCCGGTGAGCGCCGCCGTGCACGCGCCAAGCGTCGCCGTGTAGGTTGCGGTCAGCACGGCGAACGCCCACGGCTCGCGCGGCGACACCAGCAGCAGCAGGGCGAGCACGCCCTGCCCCGCGCAGGCCCAGAAGTAGGCGCGCCGCGGCGGCAGGCGGTCCTCGAACCAGCCGCCGGCCAACGTGCCGATGGTGATCGCGATCCCCGCGACCAGTCCCAGCACGAGCGACACGAAATCGGGCCCGGCCTTCCATTCACGGGCGACGGCCGAGAACAGGAACTGGGCATTGCCCGTGCCGATAGGCAGGAACGCCAGCAGCAGAGCAAGGCGGCCGTCCAGCTTCGCGAGCATCGCGGCCAGCTCGCGCCACACGTCGCGCACGCGATCGCCCATTCGTCCCGCGCCCACACGCGGCGGCTCGCGCAGCGTCAGCAACGGGAGGTTGCATGCCACCACCGCCGCCGCCAACACCGCACCGGCCATCCACGGTGCCGGAAGGTGACGCACCAGATACAAGGCGACACCGCCGCCCAGCGTCTGCCCCACCATGTTTCCCGTCTGGTAGAAGCCCGCCGCCCGCCCGAGCATCGCCGGGTCGCAGTTGTGCAGCAGCAGTCCCTGCAGCGCAAAAGCGATGAACGTCGCCGACAGCGCGCCAGCCAGCACGATGCCCGTCAGCACCGGCAGCGTGCGCGCACTGAGGGGAATGGCGCACATGCCGAAGAAGGCCAGTGCGCAGCACGCGTTGGCCAGCACGTACCAGCGCTTGCGCGTGAGCGTCAGGTCTCCGACCGGCGCCCACAGAAACTTGAATGCCGCCGGCGCAAACGCGATGCCGACGATCGTCGCCGCCGCGCTCACCGGCAGCCCTGCCCGCGTAGCCAACCAGCCAAGCATGACGGCAGGTACGCCGATCATGAGGCCATACGGGAAGTACAGGATGCCGAAGAGCGAAGGATGGGTCACGGACGGTAGACGGTAGAAGGCGGACGGCGGACGGCGGACAATTCGCACGAAGATGCCCTCCGACAACACAAAGGGCCAGCATTTCCGGCCCGTAAGTTCTGCCACCTACCGTCTACCATCTACCATCAGCCCTCTGCCATCTCCTCCCACCGCGGCCCAAGTTCCGTCGCCACGCCGAGATGGTCCAGCACTCGCGCCACCACGAAGTCCACCAGTTCCTCGATCCGCGTCGGCCGATGGTAGAACCCCGGTGACGCCGGCATCACCACCGCCCCGGCCTGCGTCACGCGCAGCATGTTCTCCAGGTGGATGCTCGACAGCGGCGTTTCGCGCGTCACGAGCACCAGCGGCCGTCGCTCCTTGAGCGTCACGTCGGCGGCGCGCTCGACGAGCGACCGGCTGGTCCCCGCCGCGATCGCGGCCAGCGTGCCCATCGAGCATGGGCAGACTACCATGGCGCTCGCGCGGTGCGACCCGCTCGCCGGCCCGGCGCCGCGGTCGGCGTCGTCGTACACCGTCACCCGGCGATCCCACGCCGCCGCTCCGATGTGCGCACGCAGGCCATCCATCGACGCGAGCGATGTCTCGGTCTGGATCAGCCGCAGGCCATGACCGCTCACGAGCAGCGACACCGTTCGTTCGGCCTGCACCAGCGCCTGCAGCAATCGCACGCCGTACGGCGCCCCCGAGGCGCCGGTGATCGCCATGATGATCGGACGCGGTTCGCTCACTGGAATACCCGCTCGGCGAGCACGAAGAGGAAGAACGTCACGCTCAGCATGCCGTTCACGCTGAAGAAGGCGGCGTCGAGTTTCGACTGATCCTCGGCCGAGACGAGCGAGTGCTCCCAGGCGAGAATGCCGGCGGCCACCGTCACGCCCGCAAAGTAGAGCACGCCGGACCGCGACGCCACGCCGGCGGCCGCGAGCGCCACCACCGCCAGCGCATGCAGCGCGCGGGACACGGCAATCGCGCGCGCCGCGCCCATCCGCGCCGGCACGGAATGCAAGCCCTGGGCGCGGTCGAACTCGGTGTCGGGAAGCGCGTACAGGATGTCGAACCCGCCCACCCAGCTCATCACCGCCACGGCGAGTACCGGCAGCAGCCACCACGGATCGCTCCACGCGCCCGTCACCGCCAGATAGCCTCCGGCCGGGGCGATGCCGAGCCCGAGCCCGAGCACCAGGTGCGCCCAGCGCGTGAAGCGCTTGGTGAAGCTGTAGAACAGCACCCAGGCCAGCGCCACGGGCGACAGCATCAGGCAGAGCGGGTTGATGCGCCACGCCGCCACGATGAAGACCGCCGACGCCACGATGACGCTCGACGCAGCCTCGCCCACCGTCATCGCCCCGCTCGGAATCTCGCGCATCGCCGTGCGCGGGTTCAGCGCGTCGTAGCGGCGGTCGGCGATGCGGTTGAAGCCCATCGCCGCAAAGCGCGCCGCGGTGAAGGCCAGCACCACCCAGACCACCACGGTCGCGGTGACCGGCGCGCTGCGGCTGGCCAGTACCACGCCCACCAGCGCGAACGGCAACGCAAACACCGTATGCGCGAGCTTCACGAAGTTCACCCAGCGCACCAGGCGCGACGTGCCACCGTACGTCTGTCCCTCGCGCGCCGAGGTCGAGCCGCCCCCGCCATTCATCGCGCACCGCCGTCAGCGACGTTCATCGCGACCCCAGGCCGAGCCTCGCCCACACCGCGTCCATCTTCGCCTTGGTGGCGTCGTCCATCGCGATCACCCTCGGCCAAGCGCGCGCAAAGCCCTCCTCGGGCATCTTCTTCGTCGCGTCGATTCCCATTTTCGACCCGAACGTGAACGCGCGGCTCGCATGGTCGAGCACGTCCATCGGCCCCAGCGTGAACCGCACGTCGCGTTCGGGGTCGATGTTGTTCAGCGCCACCCACCACGCTTCCCGCGGGTTGCGCACGTTCACCCAGTCGTCGACGACCACCAGCACCTTGGCCAGCGACATCAACCCCGCGCCCCACAGGGCGTGCATCACCTTGTACGCCTGCCCCGGATAGCTCTTCCGGATCGAAACGAAGACCAGGTTGTGAAACCCGCCCTCGGCCGGCATGTGGTAATCCACGATCTCGGGCGTCGTCAGCTTGAGCAGCGGCAGGAAGATCCGCTCCGTCGCGTGCCCGAGGTAGAAGTCCTCCATCGGCGGACGCCCGACGACGGTGGCGACGTAGGTCATGTCGCGTCGCATCGTCACCGCGGTCACGTGGACCTTCGGATAGAGGTCCGCCTCGGAGTAGTAGCCCGTGTGATCGCCGAACGGCCCCTCGACCACGAGGTCCTCCGACGGATCGATGTACCCCTCGAGCACGAGATCGGCGTCCCACGGCACCTCGAGGTCGCAGGTCAACGCCTTCACCAGCTTCACCGGCGCGCGCCGCAGGAAGCCCGCAAAGAGGAACTCGTCGATGCCCGGCGGCAGCGGGGCGCTCGCCGAGTACATCGACGCCGGATCGGCGCCGACGACGATGCACACCGGCATCCGCTCGCCGCGCTCGGCCATTTCGCGCCAGTGCGCCGCCCCCGTCTTGTGGCGTTGCCAGTGCATCGCCACCTCGCGCTTGCCCAGTTGCTGCACGCGGTACATGCCCACGTTGCGGATGCCGCGCGCGGGATCCTTGCTGATCACCGCGGTCATCGTGAAGAACGGCCCGCCGTCCTCGGGCCACGTGGTGAGCACCGGAATCCGGTCGAGGTCGATTTCGTCGCCCTGCCAGACGACTTCCTGCGAGGGCGCCAGGCCCCCCTTCACGCGCGGCGGATACTTGGACACCTCGAACAGGCGCGGCAGCAGCGACAGCTTGCCCACCAACCCCTCGGGCACCTTGAGGTCCATCAGCTTCGTGATGCGCGCGCCGTGCTCGTCGAGCGCGTCGACGCCGAGCGCGAGCGCCATGCGCCGGTGCGACCCGAAAAGATTGATCGCCACCGGATACGCCGACGGCGTGCCGTCACGCAGCACGGGGCGCTCGAACAGCAGCGCCGGCCCGCCCCCCGGCAGCTTCATCGCCCGGTCGGCGATCTCGCACATCTCCAGGTGCACCGACACGGGTTCGGCGACGCGCACCAGTTCCCCGATGCCGTCGATCGCCTGAATGAAGTCGCTTACCGAATCGAGCGTCATGATCTGCCGTCCACCGTCCACCGTCCACCGTCCACCGTCTTCGTTCCCACATGCACCGCCGCAATCCCGAACGTCAGCGCGCGCCACGAGACGTCGGCGTAACCCGCCACGCGCATCCGTTCCGCCAGCACCTCCATCTCCGGAAAACGTTTCACCGAGTCCGGCAGGTACGTGTAGGCCGTCCCGTGTCCGCTCACCAGGGCTCCGATGCGCGGGAGCACGCGATGGAAGTACGCGTGGTAGATCGCCCGCACCACCGCGAGTCGCGGCGTCGAGAACTCGAGAATGACGAACCGCGCGCCGGGCCGCAGCGCGCGGTGCACTTCGCGCAAAGCGGCATCGAGATCCGCCACGTTCCGGATGCCGAACGCCACGATCGCCCCCGCCAGCATCCCGTCGGCCACCGGCAGCGAGAGCGCGTCAGCGACCACGGGCGAAATCGGCCGTCCCGCCAGCTTGGAGCGCCCGGCCCGCAGCATCGGCTCGGCGAAGTCGGCGCCGATGACCCGCCCCGCAAACCCGCGCCGTGCACTCAAGGCCGCCGCCACGTCCAGGGTTCCGGCACAGAGGTCGAGGTAGGTGCCGCCGGGGGCGAGCTCCCAGCCCAGCCGCCCCAGCGCGACGCGCCGCCAGCACCGGTCGATCCCGAGGCTCAGCACACGGTTGAGCAGGTCATAGCGGGACGCAATGTCGGAAAACATGCGTCGCACATACGCCCGCTTGACCGCGGCGCCGGCCGCCGCGGCGCTCGCCTCTCGCGCCTCGAAGTCGGTCGCTGGCATCACCCTCGAAAGGTCGCCGGGGCAACGCACGGGAGCAAGCGTTGTGCCCCGGCCTGCGCCCCGGCCTGCTGGTCGCTCGGGCGCGCCGCGGCTACCTTTCCGCCGCTGCGCATGGCACCCGTCCTCGACCTTCCCAACCTTCCCGACGCCGATGTCGCCCGCCTCGCCCAGCAGGGGCGCGAGGCGGCGTTTCGGGAACTCGTGCGCCGCTACGAACGTCCCGTCTTCTCCCTCGTCTTCCGCATGGTGCGCGACAGCGCCACCGCCGAAGACCTGGCGCAGGACACGTTCATCAAGGTCCTGAACCACATCGACAAGTACCGCCCCGAGTTCAAGTTCTCGAGCTGGCTGTTCAAGATCGCCAACAACGTCGCCATCGATCACCTGCGACGCCGCCAGCTCGACACCATCTCGATGGACGGCTCGCCCAACGCCGCGACCGCCGCCGACATCGAAGCGACGTCGTTCGACATCGCCGACCGGTCGGAATCGGCCCTCGACCTCATGGAAGCCCGGGAACTCGGCTCGGCCATCGAGCGCGCCATCGGCGCGCTCCGGCCCGAGTACCGGTCCTGCATCATGCTGCGCCACGTCGAGGGCCGCTCCTACGAGGAAATCGCCGCCACCCTCGACCTCCCGCTGGGCACGGTCAAGACCTACATCCACCGCGCGCGGCACCAGCTGCGCGAGTCGCTCGAGCATCTCAGGGAGTGAGCAGGCGTGACCTGACCTCGACTCCCACCCTGAAACCCGTCCGACGCCTCTATCGTAAGGCACGCCAGGAGGACCAGTGCAACACCGTCACCTGCTGTCCAACGAAATCGACCTGCTGCTCGACGGCGAATCCGGATTCGGCGTCGCGCCGTTGCGCGCGCACGTCGACGGCTGCGCCGAATGCCGCGCGCGCCTCGACGAGGCACGCCTGGTGGCCGATTCGCTGGAACGCCTCCCGCATTTCACGCCACGCACCGGCTTTGCCGACCGCGTCCTGACGCGAGTGCAGATTGTCGAACCTTGGCATGTGGCCGCGCGCGACACGGCGCGGCGGTTCATCCCCGAGTCCCGGTCGCTGCGCGTCGTCCTCCTGGCGCTTGCCGGCCTCTCGTCGGTGGCCCTCTCGGCCAGTGCCGTCTGGATCATGCTGAGCGCCAATCTCACCTTCGGCTCGGCCACCGTCGTCACCGGCCGCGTGCGACAGACGATCGTGCTCGGCGCACAGCAGGCGCTCGATGCGGCGTTCGGCGCGAGCGCCGCGGAGGCGCTGCGGGCCAATGGCGTGCTCGCGATGGCCGCCGCAGGCGTGGCCCTCGTGGCCACGGTGGGCGCGGCCGCCTTCGGGTTCCGCGCGCTCGCGTCCGCCTCCCGTCGGCGCGGGAGCTGACCATGCGCCGTGTCCTGAAAGTGTCCGTCGCGACCTTGCTCGCGATCGGCGGCGCGGCTCGCGGGCATGCGCAACAAGCTGCCCCCGCATCGACCGCCACGACCCCATCGGCCGCGACGCGCGATTCGTTTGCCCGCTCGCTCGACGCGGAGCGCGCAACCGCCAGTGGCCGGCGCCTCCCCGCGGCCGATCGTTTCACGTGGGGCAACCTCGTCATTCCCGCGGGCGCCAGCGCCGAGGGTCCGGTGGCCGCCGCCAACGGGTCCGTGCAAGTACACGGCGCGGTGAACGGTGACGTCTTTGCCGTGGGTGGCAACATCGTGGTGCATCGCGGTGGCGAGGTCACCGGCTCGGCCACGGCGATCCGCGGCCGCGTGATCGTCGAGGGCGGCCACGTGGGCGGCGAAATGCGGTCCGTCGCGCCAGCGGTGGCCACGGCGATGGCCTTGGCCGCGCGCACCGGTGCGGACGCCGTCCAACACGCGCTCCGGATCACCGCCGGATGGTTCGTGGTGGTGCTGCTCGTCGGCCTCGGCGTGATCGTCTTCTCGGGCGCCCAACTCGAAGCAGTCGTCCAGGCGCTCGAGAACCGCTTCACGGCGGCGTTCTTCCTCGGCATCGCCGCGCAGGTGGCGGCCATTCCGCTGCTGGCGCTCATCTGCCTCGCCCTGGCGGTGACCGTCGTCGGCATCCTGCTGATTCCGTTCGCCATCGTCGCGTACATCCTTGGCGCCGCCGGGCTCGTGACACTGGGCGCCATGGCGGCCGCGTCGGTGGCGGGGCACGCCATCGTGCGCGAAGGCGCGAACGTCCGCGCGCGCGCCGTGCGGTCGATGGTGGCGGGCACGGTGCTCCTGCTGCTGCCGTGGCTGGCCTCGGCCCTGCTGGCCAACAGCGCGTGGGGCGAGATGCTCGCGCGCCTGGTGGCGGTGGCGCTCACGTGGGTGGCAGCGAGCGCCGGCCTGGGTGCCGCACTGATGGCCCGCGGCGGCGTGCGGCGCGTGCATGTGCATATGGCGAGCGCCGAAGTGTCGCCCGCCAGCTGGCAGACGCCGACGCCCATTGGCGGCATCGTGGCGGCACGCCGTCCGGTGGCAACGCCATCGTCGCCACCCGGGAGCCCCCGCTAGCGTTCGCTCGCGGGGGCCGCTCCGGGCCCAGTTCGGCGGACTGTTACGCAGCGCCGCCGTCGCGGCGCAACGTCACCGGCGTGCCACGGCCGACGCCAAGTGCGCGCGCCGCGTTGCCGCCCCGCACCGCGACCTCGATGAGGCCGTGCGAGCCGACGAGCGCCAGCAACTCGCCCTCCGTCACGTCGGCGTAGGTGCGCGAGAGGCGCACCCGCTTGCCCGCCACTTCCACCGTGCCTTCACCGCGCGCCGTGAGGTTGGTAATCAGGTTGCCAAAACGGTCGGCGGCCAGCACCACACCATCCTGTCCGCCATCCGGACGCCGTTGTGCCTCGCGCGTGCGGAGCAGCGCCACATCGCTGCACGGGGTCCCCAGCGTCTCGAGCGCCTCGCGCTGCAACAACCGCACGGCGGCCGGTGCAAAGACGTCGCGGCCGTGGAACGTGGGCGCGGCTGCGGGCGGCACGTCCAGCACCACGGCGCGTGCCCCCGGATGGAGCATTGCCGGCGACAGCACGCCATTGTCCGGGCCGACCGCGTAGCGGCCATCGCTCTCGATGGCGAGCGCCTTGCGCGCGGTTCCCACGTCGGGATCGACGACCACGAGATGCACCGTCCCGACCGGAAAGCGCCGCCAGTAGCGGGCGAAGCTGAGGCGCGCAAACTCGACGTCCTGGGCCGGAATGTCGTGCGAGATGTCGACCAGTTGTGCGCCCGGCGCGCCGGTGAGGAGCACGCCCTTCATCTCGGCGACGTAGCCGTCGGCGGTGCCGAAGTCGGTCAGGAGGGTGGCGAGGGGCATTGTCCAAATTGCGACGGAGACGCGGGCGCACAAGGCCACTGCCGACGACCGGCGCTCCGATCCTCGGCACGGCTGCAGCCGCTCCCCGCCGGGCGCGTCGGCGCGCCTCGGGCGGGGTCGCGGTCAATTGTCTATTCGACGCGTCCCGGCTTCGCTGAAATCCTGGCCGCCACCTCGATCAGTCGCCGGGCAGCGGCGCACGACGGATCGGCGATCACGATGGGCCGCCCCGAGTCGCCTCCCTCGCCCACCGGCGGATACAGCGGTACTTGCCCGAGCAACGGGACCCCCAGTTCGTCGGCCAGCCGCTGGCCGCCGCCGGAGCCGAAGATGGCCATCGGCTTGCCCGTCTCGGGCGACTCGAACCAGCTCATGTTCTCGACGATACCGAGCACGGGCACGCCCACGCGTTCGAACATCTTGGCGCCGCGCAGCGCGTCGCCCACCGACACTTCCTGCGGCGTGGTGACGATGATCGCCCCCTCGATCCTGGCGGCCTGCACCAGCGAGAGCTGCGCGTCGCCGGTGCCCGGCGGCATGTCGACGAACAGGTAGTCGAGCTCGCCCCACGCGACATCGCGCAGAAACTGCGTGACGATCTTCATGACGATGGGGCCGCGCCAGATGGCGGGCTGGTCGCGTTCGATGAGGAAGCCGAGCGACATGACCTTTACGCCATGCGCCTCGAGCGGAATGATGCGCTCGTTCTCGACCATCGGCGGGGCATTGACGCCGAGCATGATGGGGAGGTTGGGACCGTAGATGTCGGCGTCGAGCAGGCCCACGCGCTTGCCCTGTTGCGCGAGCGCGACGGCGAGGTTGACGGTGACGGTGGACTTGCCGACGCCCCCCTTGCCCGACGACACGGCGATGATGCGGCCCAGATGCGGATAGTCCACGGGCTGCGGCGCCAGCGGCGTGGACGGCGCGCCCGGCTGGCTCATCACCGGGAGGGCGCGCGCCGGTTTGGGCGGCGGGGCATCGGCGGTGACCGCCACCTGCACCGCATCGCGCACGTTCACGCGCACGTCGGTGACGCCGTCGACCTTCTCCACGGCCTGGCGCACGGTGCGCGCCAGCGTGGCGTCGTCGGCCGAGGCGAGGCGCAGTTCGAACCGCACCTTGCCGTCGAGCGTAACGGCGATGTTGGCCACCTGCTCACTGCTCACCAGATCTTCGCCGGTGCGCGGGTTGGTGATCTGCTGCAGCGCGGCGGAGACACGCGCGGTAAGTGAAGTGTTCATCCGGGGGGGGAGTGTGAAGCTTCAAGCTAGGGGGTGGGACGCCGCGGATGGTAGAGGGCCGCGCACGCAGCGTACCGCCATCACCCGAAGGCACACGCCGGTCACAAAAGGAAGACGGGGAGCCCCTTGGCCCCCCGCCTCTCGTCTCCCATCCGCCGTCCGCCGTCCGCCGTCCGCCGTCCGCCGTCAATACGTCTTGAAGTTGCTCGACCACGTAGCAGGATAGTCCCTGAGGCTCCCTATGCCCGTCATCGCGCTCGACACGCTGCACGAGTTGTAAGTGAATTGCTTGGTCCCGTTGAGGACGTCGAGGTCGTTCGTCATGACGTCCGCGTCGCCGAACTTGGCGTTGAGCCCTGTGACGGTGGCGCCGGTCACCGTGGTGGTGCCGTTGCTCGTAATCCGGCCGCCGATGAGCATGACGCCGTTCCAGTTCGAATTACTGCCGCTGGCCGTCATGTTGCCGGTGACGATCAGGAGACCGCGCCCGCTAGGCATCGTGAACGTCGCCAGGTGACGATTGTTGACCATGATCACCGGGAAGGCCGTCGGGTGGTCTGTCCACCACTGACTGGTGGGAAGGTGGCTGGTGTCGCACGAACTGGCAGTGCAATCGACGGTATAATCGGCGGTGATCGCTTGGTGATTGACAATGCCGTCCCAGTCGATCGGTGACGCGGTCGCCGCGGCTTGGATCGTGGCCTGGCTGTTCTGGATGGGCGGATTACCCGTGATATTGCTGGACCAGTTGTTGCCGTCGCCAGTAATGCCGGGAGCCGCTGGCACTTCGACGCCCGGCACGTTCGTTCCGCCGCTACAGGCATCGTTGCCGTCGATGGAGCCAGCGCCTCCGCCATGCCATTCGATGCCGTTGATGCCGGTCAGCGCCGACTGCACGTGCATCGTCCCCACCTTGAACGTGGCCAGCTTGGTCACCGTGTATTCGGCCACCGGCGCGCCCGACACCTTCGACTGCGTGACGACGGCGTGCGCCCGCAGGTAGAAGAGGCCCGGCACCGTGGTGCCGACGGCCGGACGGAGCAGCGTGGTGATGACGTCGTAGTAGCCGCCGCTGACCGTCACGCGCACGGAGTCCGGCGTGCCGACCACGCTCGGCACCCCGATCAGGCCGAGCGCCGAGCGGTCGGCGATGACCCGCTGCAGGCCGGTCTCGGCCCACGTCTGCGCAACGACGTTGGACATGCCCGCGTCGTCGAGCGCGCGTTCGCCGCGCGCCAGCGCCACACCGCCCGCAAAGCTGGCGCCCAGCACCAGCAGCACGACGATGACCATGGGGAGCGCCATACCGCGGCGCGCACGGCGGGACATCGGATTGGGGAGCTTGAACATGTTAGTCCACCCTGTTGCGGAAGAAGATGGCCGTCCTGATGCTCGACGCTTCGGGCGTGTCCCTGTTGCTCGCCCGCTTGGGACTCTGCGCGTCGAGCACGAGTTCGACGCCCCGAATGTTGGCGAGCGCCGGCACGGTGGTCTGCGCCGTGGTGGACGCCAGTTCGTAGAACCGGAACTTGGCCGTCGTGTCGAACGGGGCGAGAATCTCCTCGGCCGTTCCCGCGCCGACTTGCCGAAAGAGGCCGCGCTTGCCGGAGACGAGCCCCGACGCCGCGAACGAGTAGGTGATGGTCTGGTACAGGTACATCGGCGCCCCCGCGCCCGAGAGCGCCGGGAGCGTGACGGCGGGCGAGAGCGCGAGATAGTCGCCGTTGACCGGGGCCGTGATGCCAGCGGTCGTCGTGCAGTTGGTCGCGGTGCCGGCGGTGGGGGCGGACGTGGTGGCCGTGTACGTGAATGCCCCGGTGGCCGTCGTGTCCTTGATGGCATACCCCGCGATGGTCGCCATGGCGTACATCGCCGAGTCCACCGGCAGGCGCATGATGGTGTTCCCTGAGCAGAAGACCCCCCACGCATACGGCATCCGCACCGTGATCGAGCTGTTGCTCGCCGCGGCGACGCCGCCGCCGGCTTCGACCATCGCCAGTTCGGTCTGGATGATGTTGCGCGCATTGCGCGTCACCGACCGCGCGTCGCGCTGTCCGGCGAGCCGGGCATAGAAGCGGGTCTGGCTCATCAGCATGCGGCCGGCGGCCGCGCCGATGATCGCGACGAGGACGATCGTGATGATCAGCTCGATCAGGGAGAAGCCGCGGCGGACGCGGGAGGACGAATCGCTCATGGCACTCCTAGCGGACTGCCGCTGGGGGGCTGCACGCGCGTCAGCACGACCGTGTCGGGCTTGATGGCCGCGTTGGCCGGCGTCAGGATCAGCTTCACGGTGCGCGTGGTGCCGGTGCCGGTGACTGAAATGACGCGCGAGTTGGGGAACGCGCCCGTGGTCGTGGTGAATGTCCCCGCGCTGCCATCGAGCGACGCGAAGGACACGGCCACGAGCCGGTTGAGGTACTCGGCGAGCGCCGCCGAGCGCGCCGCGCCGGCGCTGATGGTCTTCATGCGCGTCGCATAGCGCAGCGAGACCGCGGCGTACGACGTGGCGATGAGCGCGAAGATGATCATGGCAAGCATGATCTCGGCCAGCCCCGCGCCCCGGCGGGCGCGGGCGCGACGACGGCGTGCGGGAGCGGCCCGGCCGCCGGGACGCGCGCCCGTCATGACTTGGTCACCTGCCCGGCGCGCGTCGCCGACACCGTGCGCGTGAACGTGCCATTGCTCACGGTCAGGGTGATAGCGCCGGACGCGAGGCCGGCCGGAAAGATCGTGATCCCCGCCGTCGGCGCGAACGTGACCGTCGTCGTCGAGAACGATCCGTTCCGGCCCAGGTACCGCGTCTTGAGCACGGCACTCGAGATCCGATCGGTGATCGCCAGCACCGACGTGGTCGTGTTGTACGTGACCGTGACCGGCTTGTGCTCGCGGTTGGCGAGCGCGAAGGCGAGTTCGAGGTCGGAGGCGACCGCTCCCTGCAGACTGCGGATGCGCTGCTCGGCCACGACGCGGCTGATGCGCGGCATGACGGCGGCGGCCATGAGGCCGATGACGACGACCACGATCAGCATCTCGATGGCCGTGAAGCCAGGGCGTGCAGTGCGACGGCGCATGGTCGGTCCCGTCATCCGTGGTCTCCGAATGCGCAGGCGGAATGGCCCGCGCGGCCCTGCCCTGCCCCGTCAGTGCCGCGGGCCGACGAAAGCGCGCGCTTCGTCGAGCACCCGCGTTCTCACCTCGTCGAGCGACCCCGCGATCAGGGCCCCCGACGCACGCGCATGCCCGCCTCCGCCGAACCGGCGGGCGAGGGCATTGCTGTCCACGTCTCCCACGCTACGGAACGACACCTTGACCTTGCCGTGACCGAGGTCACGAAAGAGCAGGGCCAGCCGCGTGCCCTCTATAGATCGCGGAAACTCGGCCACCCCGTCAAGGTCCTCAGCTGTCACATTGTGACGGTTGAGTAGTTCGTTGTGCACATCAACCCACGACAGGCCGTACCCCTCATCGACGCCGAGCGTTTCGAGGGCGTCGCGAATGAGGGTGAGGCGGCCGCGCGGGACCGACGCATAGATGCGCTGGTACATCTTTTCTGGATCGACGCCGGCGGCCAGCAGCGCGGCCGCCACGGCATGGCAGCGCGGCGAGGTGTTGGCGTACCGGAACCCGCCGGTGTCGGTCAGCATCGCCGTGTAGATGGCGGTGGCGACCGGCGGCGTGAGCTCGGCGCCCATCACCTGCGCCACGTCGTACACCAGTTCGCCGGTGGCGCAGGCCGTCACGTCGGTCACGTGCAGCGTCCCCGGGGGTTCGTCGCCGGGCAGGTGGTGATCGATAACGAGCGGCGGTTTGGCGAGCGCGCGCACCGAGTCGGCCAGCGTGCCCAGCCGCTTGACGTCGCTGATGTCGAGTACGATGAGCCGGTCGGCGGCGGCCAGCGCCTTGGCGCCTTTCGCGCTGCGGTCGTCGATGCCTCCCTCCTCTAGGAGGAAGCGGAACATCGCCGGCCACGGCGTAGGATTCACGATGAAGGCCGTCATGCCACGTTGCGCCAGCAGCCCGGCCAGCGCCGCCTCGGACCCGCACCCGTCGCCGTCGCTGTTGATGTGCGTCGACAGCGCCACCGACTGGCCGGGGGCCAGTTCGGCGAGCAGACGCTCGATGTCGGCGCGCCGTCCGGCGGGTACGGAGAACAGGTCGGTGATCACGAGGGGTCGTTGGGGACAGACGCTTTGCGGCGGCGCCCGGTGTTCCGGGCGCCGCCGCAAAGATAACCGATCGAGCCTACTGCTGGGCCTGCTGCAGCTTGGAGTGGCGACGGCTGTACAGGAAATAGATGACCAGGCCGGCGCCCATCCAGATGAGGAGCCGCAGCCACGTGTCGCGCGGCAGGTTGTACATCAGCCAGCCACAGACCAGGATGCCGCCGAGGGGCACGAACGGCACCAAGGGCGTGCGGAACGGCCGGGGCAGTTCGGGCTGCACGTAACGCAACACGAGGATGCCGGCGCAGACGATGACGAAGGCCAGCAGCGTGCCGATCGAGACGAGCTCGCCAAGCAGGCCGATGGGGAACGCGCCGGCAACCGCCGCCGCCACCAGGCCGGTGATGATCGTCGACACGTACGGCGTGCGGAACTTGTGATGCACCTTGCCGAACACCGGCGGCAGCAGTCCGTCGCGCGACATGGCGAAGAAGATGCGCGGCTGCCCCATGAGCATCACGAGCACCACCGATGCCAAGCCGGCCACCGCACCGATCGTCGTCAGATACTTCAACCACGCCAGCCCCGGGCCGGCGGCGTCGAGCGCCACGTACACGGGATCCGGCACGGCCAGGTTGCGGAACGGCGTCAGTCCTGTCATCACCAGCGCCATCAGGATGTAGAGCACCGTGCAGACGGCGAGCGACGTCAGGATTCCGATGGGGAGGTCGCGCTTCGGGTTCTTGGCTTCCTGCGCCGCCGTGGAGACGGCGTCGAAGCCGATGTAGGCGAAGAAGATCACGCCCGCGCCGGCGAAGATGCCCGGCCAGCCGAACTTCGTGACCCCGGTGGCGGCATCCACGACTTCCTTGGCCGGGATGAACGGATGCCAGTTGGCCTGGTTCACGAACATGAAGCCGAAGCCGATGACGAGCAGCACGATGCCGAGCTTGACGGCCACGATGACGTTGTTGAAGCGCGCCGATTCCTTGATGCCGACGACCAGCAACGCGGTCAGCGCCAGCACGAGGAGCACCGCCGGCAGGTTGATGATGGCGCCGGTGCGGATCAGCGTGTGCGTCCCTTCCACCCGGTACGGCGCATTGGACAGCGCCGCGGGAATCGGGAAGCCGAGGTCGTTCATGATGCGCGAGAAGTACCCGGCCCAGCCCACGGCCACGGTGGACGCGGCAAACAGGTACTCGAGAATCAGGTCCCAGCCGATGATCCACGCAAAGAACTCGCCGAGCGTCGCGTAGCCATACGTGTACGCCGACCCGGCGATCGGGATCATCGACGCGAACTCGGCGTAGCAGAGCCCGGCGAACGCGCAGCCGAGGCCGGCGAACATGAACGAGATGACGATGGCCGGGCCCGCGTGGGTGGCGGCCGCCGTCCCCGTGAGCACGAAGATGCCGGCGCCGATGATCGCCCCGATGCCGAGCGCCGTCAGGTTGAGCGCGGAGAGGGAGCGCTTGAGGGAGTTTTCACCCTCGCTGCTCGCCTCCTGCATCAGGATGGACATCGGCTTCTTGACGAGAAGTCCCATGCGGAATCTCCGTGTGGCTAAATAGAAGGACGGCGGGGCGGGAGGGCGCTCCGCCGCGAACGGTGGCCGACTGCAATCGGGTGAAGGTGGAGGCGCGCGCCATAGGTGTCAATGCGCGGCCCCCCTCCTCCGTTCAGGCTACGCGCCGGACCGCTCAGACGCTGTAGTTCGGCGCCTCGCGCGTGATGGTGACGTCGTGCGGGTGCGACTCGCGGAGGCCGGCGGTCGTGATGCGGACGAAGACGGGGCGCGTGCGCAGCGCCTCGATGCTTTCGCAGCCGACGTAGCCCATGCCGCTGCGCAGGCCGCCGATCATCTGGAAGAGCACGTCGCCGACGGGGCCCTTGTACGGGACGCGGCCCTCGATGCCCTCGGGGACGAGCTTCTTGGTGCCGAGTTCGCCGTCCTGGAAATACCGGTCGGCGCTCCCGTCCTGCATGGCCGACAGCGACCCCATGCCGCGGATCATCTTGAAGCGGCGTCCCTCGAGCAGGAACGACTCGCCGGGGCTTTCCTCGGTGCCGGCAAGCATCGAACCCATCATCACCGACGACGCGCCCGCGGCCAGCGCCTTGACGATGTCACCCGAATACTTGATGCCGCCGTCGGCGATCACCGGCACGTCGCCGGCTCCGGCGACGGCGTCGAGCACGGCGGTGAGCTGAGGCACGCCAACGCCTGCCACGACGCGCGTGGTGCAGATGGAGCCAGGCCCGACACCCACCTTCACGGCGTCCACGCCACGATCGACAAGCGCCCGGGCACCCTCGCGCGTGGCCACGTTGCCGGCCACGAGCTGCACCTCGGGCAGCGCCTCGCGCACCTGCGCCGTGGCCTGCAGCACGCCCTCGGAGTGGCCGTGCGCCGTATCGATGATCAGCACGTCGACGCCCGCGTCGACGAGGGCGCGCGCGCGGTCCATCACGTCACCGGCGGCGCCGATGGCGGCCGCCACGCGCAGGCGGCCGTGCTGGTCCTTGTTGGCCCCTGGATACTGCCGGCGCTTGTGGATGTCCTTCACGGTGATGAGGCCGATCAGCTTGCCCGCCGCGTCGACCACGGGGAGCTTCTCGATGCGGTACTTTCCCATGATCCTCTCGGCCTCGTCGAGCGTCGTCCCCTGCGGCGCCGTGATGAGTCGATCGCACGTCATCGCGACGCGGATGGGCCGGTCGAGTTCGCGCTCGAACTGCAAGTCGCGATTGGTGATGATGCCGACCAGTGTCCCGGCGGCGTCGACGATGGGCACCCCCGAAATGTGGAACTTGGTCATCAGTGCCACGGCTTCGCGCAGGTTGGCGTCGGGCTGCAGCGTGATCGGGTGCAGGATCATGCCGCTCTCCGACCGCTTGACGCGGTCGACCTCCGCGGCCTGCCGGTCGATCGACATGTTCTTGTGGAGCACCCCAATCCCCCCCGCCCTTGCCATGGCGATGGCCATCTCGCTCTCGGTGACGGTGTCCATGGCGGCCGAGACGAGGGGCACGTTGAGCGGAATGCCGCGCGTGAACCGCGACGCCGTGTCGACGTGCTTGGGATGGGCGAGCGAATGCGCGGGCGCGAGCAGGACGTCGTCGAAGGTGAGCGCCTGGTCGTCGCTGATGCGTGAGTGGGTCATGAGAGGGTCGTATGAAGCGCGACGGCCCGCAGCCGGAATACTCCGGTGCGGGCCGTCGGTGGGACAATCGTGGTCGCCATGGCGAAAAGTAGCGTCGCTGCGCGGCCCGGTCTAGGGCTGGGGCGGCTTCTCCCGCGCCTGATCGGCGGGCGGCGCGGCGGGCGGCGGCGACGCCGAGGGAGGCGGTGGCGGCGGCTTGGCCAGTGGATTGGTCGTGATCTGCGACGCCGTCGTGACGATGTCGTTGGCCACCGATCGTCCCGCGGCCGTCACGCCGCTGAGCACGCCCATGGCCTTGTTCATCAGGTCCATCGTCTGCGCGATGGCCGTGGTCGACACGCGGCCCGCTCGCAAGGTGTCCTCGACGCCTTCGGTGAAGCGCGTGAAGACATTGGGCGGCGGCGCCTGTCGCTCGGCGTACTTGGACTCGAGGAATTCGACATAGTCGAGCACCTGGTAGCCGCGGTCGTCGGGGAGATCTTCGAGGCGGCGCGCGATGCGGTCTTTGAGCGACGGGTTCATGATCTCAAGGGCAGGAAGGAGACGGTGGAGGGTGGAGGGTTGAGGGTGGAGGGTGGACGGTGGACGGTGGACGTCACCCTTTCCAGCGCACCTTCCTCCCCCTCACGTCTATATGTACGTACGGCACGCCGTTCTGGTTACCGTACAATCCCATGCCGCCGACGTACTGCGGGAAGTCGCGCTCGACCTGCTCCACCTGCAGCGAGACGAGCATGCCGTCGCGCCAGGTCACCCGACCGTCGCCGTCGGCATCGATGGCCAGGTCGGCGGCGTCGCCGTACTGGTGGCGGCTGTCGCGCGCGGCGCGCGGCACGCGCCGGTTGTACACGGGCGCGCGGAAGCCGGAGTGCACGTCGACGTCGACGCTCGTGTTGCGCCCGCCGCGAAATGCGCCCACGTACGCGATCACCAACTCCACCTTGTCGAGCACGCGGGCATCGAGCGCCACGTACTTCGGCCAGCGATCCTGCTGCTCGTCGTGCGTGACAAAGTCGGCGAGCCGCATGTGCTTGCTCACGGCAAGCTCCACGGTCTCGGGCGTGACCTCCACGAAACCGCGCGGGGGCGGCGGCGCCTCACCGTCGATCCCCGAGCGATAGTTGCCGATGCGATAGCCGTTGAGTGTCTGGCCGATCTTGGCCGCATACGGCACCATCACCGCGACGAGCAGGGAGTCGATGATCCGGTGGCCCGACTCGCTCATCACCTCGAGACGATAGACGCCCGAAAAGCCGGGGGCGACGACCGCAGCGCCCGACAGCGGCTGCGGCGGCGTGACCACGGCGCTGTCCTGCGCCCGCACCCACGCATACGTCAGGCCCTGCGGGTCGCCACGCACATCGAGCGGGAACTCGAACGACTCGCTGGGGAGCACCATCTGGATCCGCACCTGCCCGCTGCGGCCGAAGACCGCGGGCGACGCCGACACCGCGGGGGCGCCTGCGTCGCGCACGAACGGCGTCACGAGGAGCAGCTGGGGCGGATGGAGCATGAGCAACACTGCGCCGACGAGCGCCAATGCACCGACCGGCAGCGCCCACCAGCCGGCCGGGAATCCGCCGGAGGCGGACTGGCCGGAGTCGGTCACTGCTAGAACCGCCCCCAGCGCGCCCGCACGCCACGCGTGTCGACATGGATGAACGGAGGCCGCGACCGCGTGGCCCGGTACAGGCCGAGGCCGCCGACCAGCTCGGGATACTGGCGCTCCACCGACTCGACGGCATCGGCCAGGATGCGCATGTCCTTCGCGTTGACGCGGCCGTCGTGGTTGAGGTCGTCCATCCGTCCGTCGCGGTTGTTGTCGATGACGATGTCGGCCGCGTCGCCAAACTGGTGGCGGCTGTCGCGCGCGCGTCCGCCGCGTCCCACGCCCTTCTGGTTGTACTCCGGCGTGCGGAATCCGCTCACGATCGACAGGTGCTGCGCCTTGACGCCGCGGCGCTGCAGCTCGGCGATCACGAGTTCGAGCTTGTCGATCAGCGCCTCGCGCAGCACGAGGTACTTGGGCCAGACGTTCTTCTGGTCGTGCGTCAGGAAGTCGGCGAGCCGGAAGTGCTCCGAGACGGGCGTGTCCTTGTTCGCTGGGGTGACCTCGATGAACCCGTCGGGATTCTCGTACGCCTCGGAGCGCGGCTTGCGCTTTTCGGCGGGAAAGCGGCCGATATGGTAATCGCCGACGCGGCCGTTGACCTTGTCGCCGAACGGGAGCAGCGTGATGAGCGACATCTTGCGGCCGCTCGCCGAGTCGGTGACCGCCACGGTGGACGTCCCCTTCGCCTCGCGATGGCCGAACAGGCGGGCGATCGGCTCGACTTCCATGGAACGGCGCGGCGCGAAGAACCGGGCGAGCAAGCGCCCGCTGCGGCCGAAGATCGTGTCGGCCGCGGACGCCTGGCTGGGTCGTGGCTCGCGCGGCGTTTCCTGCCCCGAAGCCCGCGCGACCGGCGCCACGAGCATGGCGACGGCACAAAGCGCGGGAAGCAGGCGAGGCGAAACGGTCACGGAGTTGGACTGGGGGACGCGTGCGCCACAGCGTGCGGCGCGTGGCAATGGAAACTTTGAAGGTAGTCAATACCCGCGAACGGGGCCACGGTTCCGGCACGATTGCAAGACGGGAACTTCTGGGACGGGTGCGGGGTGCGGGGGCTTGGTGAGGAGTGAGGAGTGGAGTCGGAGGAGAAGGGGTGTGGGGGCGGCGATGGGCCCCGCCCTCCATCACAACCCCCACCCATCCCCCCTCACCAA
>Ga0315268_10000612_pt1 | contig 41662 bp, 37 predicted proteins | sample C1_top_MG_FD_204535 | JGI IMG/M metagenome (GOLD analysis project Ga0315268, IMG submission 204535) | Sediment microbial communities from Yellowstone Lake, YNP, Wyoming, USA - C1_top | ecosystem: Environmental > Aquatic > Freshwater > Lake > Sediment | place: USA: Wyoming | collected 2017-08-01
GCCAGTGGGAGCGCGCGCGTTTCTCCAGCAATGCATTGGGGCCGAAGTGCGCCAGCCGTTTTTCCACCTCGACCGAACCCAAGCCGGATTGCGGGCTGGTCTGCAGACGTTGTGCGGCTTCATCGCTGGTCAGCGTGTGCCAGTTGTTGTCGTTAACGGGCATACCAGAAAACCCCCACGAAAATGAAATTCTTCATGCAACAAACTATACGCCGTTGCATGGCCCGCACACCACCCGCGCCGCTCCCCCGTGCCTCGCCGGGGCGCCTCGCCGGGGCGCCTCGCCGGGGCGCCTTCGGCCAAATGCCGGCTTCGTGTTAGCATAACGGCGAACTCACATCCCCGAACTGTCGCATCAAATAACCACCATGCCGATACAACCGACCTCCTGGCTGGGCATCGCCGTTTTGCTCATTTTCAGCATAGGCATGCTGCTGATCATTTTCGAAGCCCGGCTGCACATGGACAAATTCAAGCCCGCGCTGCTGATGATGTCGTCCTTCCTGCTGATCGGCCTGTACACCTTTTTCTCCAGCGACGACCCGCAACGCTTCGGGCATTTCATCGAGATGCAGAAGGAGAACAAGGTCGAGCTGTTTTCGCTGATCGCGTTCATGGCGTTCATGTGGATGATCGTGGAAATACTCAGCGAGCGCGGCGTGTTCAGCACCTTAAACAGCTACCTGATTCGCCGCGGCCTGAATTCCAGCGCGATGTTCTGGGCCACCGGCGCGCTGGCCGCGCTGCTGTCCCCGTTCATCAACAACATCACCACGGCGATGATCTTCGGCAAGTCGATCAGGGAAATCTCGCGCAACCAGGAGTACCGCCACATCGCCTTGTGCAACCTGATCATCGCCTCGAATTCCGGTGTGTGGTTCCTCGGCACCGCCACCAGCCTGATGGTCGTGCTGGCGGGCAAGATCAGTATTCCCGGGCTGCTTGCGCTGCTGCCCGCAGGCATCATCGGCTGGGCAGCCAGCGCGGCGGTGCTGCAAATTTTCTATTTGAACAGACTGCAAGGCGAGCTGATCGACACCACGCCGGACGATGTGCAGATCAAACGCGGCGGCATCGGCATGATCTTTGTCGCCATCGCCGCAGTCGCTGCGGCCGTGCTGATGAACATCGTGCTGCACATCGATATCGAGTATGCCATCGGCATGGGGCTGGCCATGCTCGGACTGTATGCGTGGCGCCTGAAGCGCGACGGGCACAATGTGATGCTGCTGGCGCAACTGCAGAAAGTGGAATGGAACACGCTGCTTTTTTTCATCGGCATCATCAGCGGCGTGGCGGCGCTCAACCACGTCGGCTGGCTGAGCTACATCTCGCGCTTGTTCGAGGTGCTCTCGCCCACCACGGTGAACGTGCTGCTGGGCGTGATTTCAGGCGTGCTGGACAACGTGCCGGTGGAAGCCGCCGCGCTGATGTCCAATCCGCAACTGGGCGCTGATCAGTGGGCGCTGAATGCGCTGATGGTCGGTATAGGCGGCAGCCTGACAGTGATCGGCTCCGCAGCCGGAGTGATGGTGATGTCGATAGACAAGAGCTACAGCTTCGGCACGCACCTGAAATTCCTGCCCGCGATTCTCACCAATTTTTTCGTGTCGCTGGCGGTGTGGTATATACAATTTGAACTTCTCGGGAACTCGCATCCATGATCGAAACACTTACCATTCTTACCCTGGGCTTTCTGTATCTCGTGTTCCTCCGCCCCGGCAAGACGCCGCCGCTGGACAATCCGCTGGTCATAGAACGGCCCGGCCAGTACCACATGACGCTGGCCCCGCAACTCAATCTGGCGCAGCCGCTGATCGAGGCCATCGCCAAACACTTCGCCCCATCAGGCGACACGGCGCAAAACAGCGCAACACAGTATTTTGAGGTGCGCGACAAACAAGTCACCGCGCACGGCTCCGACTCTTACCTGCTCGCGATCACGCTGCGCAACGGCATGCTGTATTTCCAGGCGACTCGACCGCAGGCAGACAGCAGCAACGCCGACACCATCGCAAAATTCGCCCACGCCGTACTGGCGCGCGCTCCGGCGTCAGGCGGGCATGATGCGGCACAGAACGAACGCGTCATTGCAGCGGCACAGGCGGCGGCACGGCTGGGAAGCGTCGAGATCAAACCGCTGGCATAGCGAGTGGCAGGCGCCTTGCTAACGCGGTGGCAGCCTACTTCTTGTGCTTCCTGGCGTAGGAGCAGACAAATTTCAATCCTCTTGCGCCTATCGTGCCGGGAATCGGTTCCAGATACACGATTTCGGAAGAATCGTTCTCGGACAGCACCTCTCCTTCCCCATTCCGGCCCGCATAAAACACGCCATGGACCAGTGCAACGGTATGTTCGGCGCAGTTATGGCTGTACAAATATTTAACCGACCTGGCTGCCTGCCCCTGAAACAGATCAGGCGTATCGAAATTGAACAGCTCCCAGGCTTGAACCATGCCGTCGGATGTCCGGATGCTCTCCGTATCTACCGATATCTGAACGCGATCCTTTTTCCCGACCAGCTTCACCCAGTTGGCCGCCTGAGCATTGTCCACCGTCAGTATCCCCAGCACAGCCAGCACTGCACATCTTGCATTCATACTGCCTCCTAGTGAACCCAAATCTTCCCTGTACTTAGATACATGCCGGCATTTTTTACACCATTGCCAGTTTGCCCAAGCAGCATTTTTATAATCTGTTGAATATTATAAATTCAATCTCATTGGCACGGCCTATGCATGTTTGCAAAGCGTGAGCAGCACGCTCGCAAATTCTTTTATTATTTGTTTGAGCACACGTTTCAGCAGCAAATTTTCCTTGTAAGCTCTGAAATAAAATTACACGGGAGATGATCATGATTAAAATTTTTCTTACCACTGACCCGCTGACTGGACGGGGACTCCATGATGACGAATGTAGCTTTCTCGGCACGTTTCAATCGGTGCTGGAAGCGGCAAACAAACTGGGGGACATATTCCGCTTTTGCAGCATCCGTTAAGCCGCCTCGGCAACACGCATCCAGTTAGTCGGCCCTTCAAATATCAAGCCGGCTCGACGGCAAGGCAATAAAAAAGCCCGCCATTTGCGCGGGCTTTTTGCTGATGCCAGCCTGAGTAAAACCAAGCTGGCCAAGCATTCATTTCAGCAGTCTTTCACTTATGCTTCTTCCACTCCTGAGCCTGCGCCTTCGCATCCGCAATTTGCTCGGGAGTCATTCTTGCTGCCAATGTTTCCATGTTCGTCTTGGCAGGATCGCTGCCGCCTTCAGCCGCCAGCGAATACCATTTGTATGCGGCAATGTAGCTTAATTTCACGCCGTATCCGTTCTCGCACAGCTGTCCATAAGCGTTCTGCGCGACCGCACTGCCCAGCTCGGCAGCCTTGCCGTACCAGATTGCAGCCTGTGCAGTATTTCTGGGAAAGTCAGCGCCACGCCCGACGTAATACATCAGCCCCAGATTGAATTGCGCTGCAGTATCTCCCTGCTCAGCCGCCTTCTGGTAATAGGATGCAGCCTTCTTGAAATCCCGCTCAACGAGCCCGCCCGATTCGTAAATCACGCCAAGGTTGGATTGTGCGGGTGCGAATCCCTTGTCGGCCGATTTGGTGTACCAGACAATCGCCTGGGGATAGCTTTGCAGAACGCCCTCGCCGTTGTCGTACATCAACCCTATATAAAACTGCGCGACCGGATCACCGTTGTCCGCAAGGGGCTTAAACTCATTCATCGCGGTCTCAAAATCCTTGCTCTTATAGGCGCTCCGCCCTTCCTTCAAGCCCGCCTGTGCACCCATGCTGACTGCAAACAACCCCACTGCCAGCAACAGTCCGAACAAATCCCTTTTAATCGTATGGCTCATTATTTTCCTCACATGAATTAAAACCGACAATCAGCGACTGCTCCTGTCTCCCCCGACAGTGCAATACCCGACATCCTCGCTCATTTTCGGATTTCACACAACATGCTGCATTGCATGGCGCTAATGACCAGTCGTCACAGTAATTGAGGTTGGGCCAGGCGCATCTGCTACCGAGGCTGGCGTCAACGGCGTCAAAGCCCCACCCGCACCTATGGTGTATTGCGAGACGGTGTCTTTGCCAGCATCGCGATTGTAGTTATAGTTCGCCACATAGGCGTATTTGCCCGAGGGATCAACTGTGATGGAGTATGGATTTGCTCCTGCGGCAACAGTGGCCGGGGTCATCGGCGCAAGTCCACCAGCCGCACCTATGGTGTATTGCGAGACAGTTCCGCTAATGCTGCCGTTCGCCACATAAGCGTATCTCCCCGACGGGTCAACGGTAACCGAAACTGGAATCGTACCTGTCGCAACTGTCGGTGATGCCATCGGCGTCAACGCGCCGCCCGCACCGATGGTGTATTGCGAGACACTGTTGCTGCCTTGATTCGCCACATAAGCATACTTGCCCGAAGAATCGACCGTGACGGAGGTTGGATTGGTGCCCGCCGCAACCGTCGCCGGGGTCATCGGCGTGAGCGAACCACCCGCACCGATGGTGTATTGCGAGATACTACCACCTGCAATGCCAAATAAACCGTAGTTCGCAACATAGACATACTTGCCAGAAGGATCGATGGTGACTGAGCTTGGAACCGAGCCTGCAGGAACTGTCGCCGTTGACATCGGCGTCAACGCGCCGCCCGCACCGATGGTGTATTGCGAGACCGTGTTGCCGCCTTGATTGACCACATACACGTACTTGCCTGACGGATCAATGGTGACAGAACTTGGATTTATACCCGCCGCAACCGTCGCCGGTGTCATGGGCGCGAGCGCACCATTTGCATCTATTGTGTATTGCGAAACACTGTCGCCGCCAGCGCCGTGAAAGAAGTTGGTCACATACGCATATTTCCCCAAAGGATCGACAGTGACGGAGTATGGGCCTGCACCCGCCGCGACTTTGCCAAGGTTGGTAAGCCCCCCTGTCGATCCATTCACCTTGTAAGTCGAAACACTGTTGTCAGTGTAATTTGCAGTAAATGCGTAGGCCGGCGTTACACAATTTACCGCCACGCCCGTGATGTTTCCAGAAACCGTGCCGCTGCCGCCTGTGATGGTGCAAGTCTGATTCGCGAACTGTTGCGAGAACAGGGTCACGTTATATGCGCTGCCATAAGCCAACGCTGTGGGGAATGTGAACGTCGTATTAGATGAAACGGTGTAATTGTCGCCGCCGTTGTCCTGCAAGACCATGCTGCCGGCCAGCCCGGTAACCGTACCCCCTATGGTGTAAGTATTGGTAGCGCAGGTGATGAGAACATTGGTGACATTGCTTGTGGCGATCGTGCCGGCTCCGCTGGCGACTGAGCAACTTTGATTTGTCGGTTGCGTCAGGACGGTAACGCTGTAGGGGCTGCCGTCGGCGACCGGGGTAGCGAAGGAAAAACCTCCATCGGCTGAGGTGGAGAAATTGTCGCCATTGTTGTCCTGCAGCACCAGAGACCCTGCAAGACCTGTGACCGTGCCGCCCACGCTATACGCATTGGTAGCGCAGACTACAGCCACGTTGGCGACATTGGCCGTGGAAACCGTACCTGCACCCGCGCTCACGGTGCAAGTCTGCCCTCCCGGCTGTGTGAATACAGTGACATTGTAGGTACCGCCATGAGCAACAGGAGTAGCAAAGGAAAAGCTGGTGCCGGATACAGTCAGATTATCGCCGCCGTTGTTTCGCAGCACCACGGAACCGGTCAGACCAGATACTGAGCCTCCCACGGTGTATGTATTGTTCGAGCAGGACAGGGATACATTGCTGACGTTGCCCGATACCGTGCCGCTACCGCCCGTCACAATACAGGTTTGGCCGGGGGGCTGGGTCGAGACAGTAATGTTGTAGCTAGTGCCACTGGACACAGCAATGGCAAAGGTAAAGTTACTAGTGGTCGAAAAGGTTAGATGATCGCTACCGTTTTGCAAGGTAACTGGGCCGGTCAAACCTGAAACCGTACCACCCACGGTGTAGCTGACCGTCCCGCCTCCACCCGATGAGCCACCTCCACCGCCTCCACATCCTGCAAGAGAAAACACAGCAAACAAACCAAGGATAAAACTCCATCCAGAAATTTTGCGTAAGGCGAGTTTGAATTGCATGGGGTAGCTTTTCCTGACAAATTTCAAAAAATTTGAGTCAAATATAACATCAACAACAGTCAAATAAGAGACCTGCAAATATCGTAGTGGACTCTACCCGCCCCTTTACAAAGGGTCAACGAATACGACGAATTTCTGCAACCCAAATCGTTCAATTATGGCCGTAAAATAGAGCCTTCAGTGCTACTCGGACATGTATCGACAGCCTTGTGATCACACAATTTCAAACAAAATTATCTGGTTAACTGGAACGACAAAAAACCCGCCAAGGTTATAAGCCATACGGGTTTGTGGATTGCTTGAGACTGGATAAAACAGGTAACTGGCGGAAGCTGTGAGATTCGAACTCACGGAAGGTTTCCCTTCGGCAGTTTTCAAGACTGCTGGTTTAAACCACTCACCCAAGCTTCCAGAGGCGCGCATCATACCTGAAATCAGCCGTTCGCCAAAAGCGCATGGCGCAAATTTACTGCGAAGATTGCAACTTTCATCCTGTTTATGTAGTCTCACGGCCGCTGACGTTTTAAACGCATTCATTCGGAGGAAATATGCAATACGATACTCAAGTCCTGACGCAACCCAATTCGTTCGTGCTCGGGCAGAACAAGGTGCTGCGCAACACTTACATGATGCTGGCGCTGACGATGATTCCCACGGTCATTGGCGCACTGGCTGGCATGTCGACCAACTTTTCGTTCATGGCGCAACATCCCATCGTTGCCTCGCTGGCCATGTTCGGCGCGATGATGGGCATGATGTTCGCGGTTACCGCACTGCGCAACAGCGTGTGGGGCGTGCTGGCGCTGCTCGGTTTCACGTTCGTCGCCGGCTTTTTCCTCGGTCCGATTCTGCAGATCGCGCTGCACCTGAAGAACGGCGCACAGCTGGTGGGCATGGCAGCGGGCGGGACCGGGATCATCTTCGGCAGCCTGGCGACCATCGCCACGGTGACCAAGAAGGACTTCAGCTTCATGGGCAAGTTCCTGTTCATCGGCCTGATCCTGCTGGTCGTGGCATCGCTGGCCAACATCTTCTTCCAGGTACCCGCGCTGTCGCTGACCATTTCCGCGATCGCGGTGCTGATCTTCTCGGCTTACATTCTGTATGACGTGAGCCAGATCGTGCGCGGCGGCGAGACCAACTATGTGATGGCGACGCTGGGTCTGTACATGAACATCTACAACCTGTTCGTCAATCTGCTGAGCCTGCTGATGGCATTCAGCGGCGAACGCGATTAACTCAGCAAGCTACAACAAAAAAGGCGACCGGAAGGTCGCCTTTTTTGTTGCGCTCAATTCGCCTGCTGACGCGCATATTCCCTGCGCTTCATCGCGAGATACTCGTTCTGCTCCAATTCATGCAACTGGCGCGGATAGCGCTCGGTTGCCGCAAACCAGTCGCGGAAGCGCTTGTCGACCCGCGCCTGCGGCGGCACGGACAACGCGCCGAGGAAGGATTCGACAGCGAGGAAGTAACGCATGGTGTTGCGTTCCACTACGCCGCGCATGCCGCCGATATAGAGTGGCTGGCTGCCGGATTTATTTTCAATGACGGTGAAGCCCACTTTGCCACGACCGATCGTTGCAAGATAGCCCTGCATCGCCAGTCGCCCGACCATGCCATAGGCATACGAATATGACAGGTGAACGAATGTCTGCCCGCTCGCCACCGGCACAATTTCAACCATGAGGTAAACATTGCGCGTGCTGAATGGGCCCTCGTCTGCGGCAAGTTTTACCTGCAGGTAGTCCGGCGTGCTGGCCGCGACGCGATAGGAAAAATCCACGCGGTAGGCGTCATCCAGCGGCTGGTCGAATTTCTTGCCCAGGCTGACATTGAGCACGGCTCCGCGGCTATCGGATGAAGCGCGGCAATATTTGGTATTGAGGTGCAGCAGCAGAATGTCACACCAGTTGCCGGGCCCGGTCAGCGCGGCGCCCACCGCAGCAAACGGATAGTTGACCAGCGCAAAAGCATCTCCCGCCACTTCGCCGGAATTTTCGCTGGAATCCAGATACAAAGGCCGCTGGAAGGCGTTGCGGCTGAGCTGATTCAGCAATGCAGCATACTTCGCGCGCAGCGATGCGGCCGCGTTCGCGTCTGCATCACCCGCATGGGCGAATCCCATGCCGACGAACATCGCAAATCCGAACAACACCCACGCCCCCCTCGTTACCGCTGCCAGCTTCATGCCGCTCACCCGCATTCAATCGCCCAGCTGCCCATACTAGCCGAGTATATGCGCCAATTCCATCAACCCGTCTACTCTGGACAACATGACCGGTAATAGCGGAATGTGTTAGCTGCCGCACAGACCCTGTTTCAATGTTGCGCGCATGATATTTCGGTCGGGCACGGCAATGAAACTCAAGCCCGCTCACTTCAACGTAACAGCCATCAGGAGGCCATCATGAACAAGGATCAAGTCAAGGGTCGTGCCAAAGAAGTCAAAGGCAATGCGAAGGAAGTAACCGGCAAGATCATCGGCAACAAGAAGCTGGAAATTGAAGGTAAGGTTCAGAAGAACGTCGGCAAACTTCAGGCAGGCTTTGGCGATCTCAAGAACACGCTGAAAAAATAGCGATGCAAGCCCCGTAGCGGATGATTCAGATTGAATCGTTCCAGACTTTATTCCGACGTCACAACGTCGAGGAGTGCCATGCGGCATATTTGATTGCACTGCCAAAAATCTCGCACTGACCATATCCCGCCACCGGCCACGGTGCGATAATTCCAGCCTGAGCTTTCAACTAATCGCCGGCCATCATCGCCCGTCCAACCATCATGGCTCACGCAGGAATCCGCCATCCTATTTTCCCGGCCTGCTTGCTGGCATTGGCTCTCACGATTGCCACCCATGGCACAGCAAAAGCACAGCAGACCGGCGATGCCGGCAGCACGCCGTTCATCACGCTGTCCGCGCCGGAATCCGTGCGCGAGCTGCTGAAAAACCATTTCGAACTGCCCGCCACGCCGCTCGCGGATGACACCGCGCGCGCCTCTTTCATGCGGCGCGCGGAGCGCGAAATCGGTGAGCTGCTGGCGGCGGAAGGGTATTTTGCGCCGACGGTGACGGCGCATCCCGCTGCGCCTGCGGGTGCGCTGACAATTGAAGTTGCGCCGGGGCCGCGCGCGCTTGTCTCGCAGCTGAACATCGAATTCAAGGGCGATCTCGCTGCCGACGCGCCCGAACACCGGGCACGCATAGCACAGCTGCGCGCGGCATGGCCGCTGGGCATCGGTGCGCCGTTCCGCTCGCAGGAATGGGAAGAGGCCAAGGCTGCGCTGCTCTCCAGCGTGGCGCGGGAAGATTATGCCGCCGCGCAAATCGCGCTGAGTCAGGCGGAAGTGGATCCCGCCAGCGCAAGCGTGCGGCTGATGGTGGTCATCGATTCCGGGCCCGCCTTCCGCTTCGGCGATCTGTCCGTGAGCGGCCTGCAACGCTACGACAGCAGCCTGGTGACGCGGCTGGCTCCGTTCCACACTGGCACGCCTTACCGCCGCGATCTGCTGCTCGCCTTTCAGGCGCGCCTGCAGAACATGCCCCAGTTCGGCTCGGTCGCAGTCAACATCGAACCGGATATAAGCACACACGAGGCCGCACCGGTGCAGGTTGCGCTGAGCGAGGCCAAGCCCCGCCGCGTGGCCATCGGCATCGGCTACAGCACCAACAACGGCGCGCGCAGCGAAATAAACTACCTCAACCACAATTTTCTCGACCGCGCCTGGAACCTGAACACCGGGCTGCGCCTGGAACAGAACCGCCAGACAGTGTCCGCCGGAATCGACACGCTGCCGGACGGCAATGGCTATCTGCTGTCGTGGGGCGCGGGCCGCGAAGCGACCCAGATCGAGGGACTGGAAACCGTGCGCAAGAAAGTCGGCGTGACCCGCAGCCGCACACAGGGGCGGATAGAAACACGGGTGGGCATCAACTGGCAGCAGGAAGACCGGAATCCCGCCGGCGGCATAATAGAAAGCGACCGTGCGCTGGCGCCGGACTGGCAGTGGCACCGCCGCGCGGTGGACGACCCGCTGTATCCCCGGCGCGGCAGCGTGACCGAATTCCGTGTCGGCGGCGGCAGCCGGGAGTTTCTGTCGGGGCAGAATTTTCTGCGCAGCTATGCGCGCCACCAGATATGGTTGCCGCTGGGCGAGCGCGATATATTTTCATTGCGCGGCGAGGCGGGTTTCACCGCCGCGCCGTCGCGCCTCGGCATCCCGCAGGAATACCTGTTCCGGGCCGGCGGCTCCCAGTCGGTGCGCGGTTACGCCTACCAGAGTCTGGGCGTGCAGGAGGGCGCGGCGGTAGTGGGCGGGCGGGTGCTCGCCACCGGCAGCGCCGAATATACCCACTGGTTCAGCCGCAACTGGGGCGCTGCGTTGTTCGCCGATACCGGCGATGCCACGGACGTGCTGCACGATCTGCACCTGTCTACGGGCTATGGCAGCGGCGTGCGCTGGCGCAGCCCGGCCGGCCCGCTGGCGCTGGATCTGGCCTGGGCGCGCGAGGCTCATGCCTTGCGCCTGCACTTCTCGATTGCGGTGGCGTTCTGATCATGAGCGATATGTCCACAGCCAATTCTGTTGCACCGCGCGGCACAAAACGCTGGCGCATGGCCGCTGCGTTGCTGTTCATCGCACTGGCAGTTGGCAGCGGCTGGCTGCTGGACAGCACATCCGGCCTGCGCTGGGCGGCCGCTGCCGTGTCGCGCATCAGCGCGGGCAGTGTTTCATTTTCCGGCCTGAGCGGCACATTGCTCGGGCCCATGAGCGCGGAATCCATGCTGATCAACAGCGGCGATCTGCGCGTCACCGTGCGCGACATGCATCTGGAGTGGCGGCCCGCCGCACTGCTGCACGGGAAAATCGAGATCGGCACATTCGCGGCACAGGATGTCGAAGTGCTGTCGCGCGCTGCCCCGCAGGCGAATAAATCGCTGCCGGACAATTTGCTGCTGCCGCTGCCGGTCGCAGTGCACAAGCTCGACATCGCCGCGCTGCGGGTGATCCGCAACGAAGGCGGTAAACCTGATTTTTCTGCCAACAACCTTGCGGCGCGACTGGAAAGCGATGGCCGCCATCACCAGTTGCACGAGCTGAGCGCCAGCCTCGAATACGGCAAGCTGAGCGCATCCGGATCGATAGACGGCAGCAGGCCGTTTGCGCTGCAGGCACAGGTTGATCTTGCCGGAATCGCGCTGACAGCCGAGGCAGAAGCCGCACATATTTCCGCCACCGCCAGCGGCAGCCTGGCGCAAATCACGCTCGATGCAACAGGCAGCGGCGCAGGGCTCAGCGGCAAAGGTAGGGCGCAGCTGTCGCCCTTTGCCGCAGCCCCTCTCGCATCGCTGCAGCTGCAACTGAGCGGGCTGAATCCGCGCGCTTTCTCGCCCAGCGCGCCGCAGGCCAGCCTCGCGCTGCAAGCCGATTTGCACGCCAACGCAGACGGCAAGATTGAAGGCGACGTGATCGCAAAGAACGCTGCTCCCGCGCCCATCGATCGCGGCGGCCTGCCGCTGCTCGAAGCGCGCGCCCACGCCACGCTCTCCGCCGACTTGCTGCAATTCGACAACATGACGCTGGCGCTGGCCGGCGGCGGCGCCATTGCGGGGCATCTTTCCTGGCAGCGCGAACGGAATACGGGAGCGGCAACTCTGGCCATCAATCACCTCGACCCGGCCGCGCTGGACACGCGCCTGCGCGCAGCAAGGCTCAACGGCAGCATGACGCTCAGCGGCAACGCCGATGCGCAGCGAGGCGCGCTCGCGCTCAGCGACGGCACACTGCAACTGGCCGCACACCTGAACAGGGCAGGCGACACGCTGACGCTGGACACGCTGCGCCTCGCGCGCGGCCAGGCGTTACTCAGCGGACGCGGCCGGCTGGAACTGGGCGGACAACGCGCCTACAGCTTCAGCGGCGAACTGCAGCGCTTCGACCTTGCCGCCTTCGTGCGCGCACCGCGCTCCGACCTGAATGCCACGCTAACACTGTCCGGCAACTTGCTGCCACAGCCGAGCGGCACGGTGCAATTTACGATCGGCGACAGCCGTCTGGCCGGCCAAGCGGTGAACGGCAACGGACGAATCGAGTTCGCCGGCATCAACAGCGTCAAGGGCGAGGCCGAATTGCGGCTGGGCGACAACCGCCTCAGCGCCAGCGGCAGTTTCGGTACAGCGGCAGATCAATTGCAACTGGATCTCGCCGCGCCGTCACTGGCGCAGCTCGGCGCGGGATACGGCGGCTCTGTCGATGCTCACGCCGTGCTTGCGGGCACGCTTGCCCGACCGGATGCAACATTCAACGCAGAAGCGCGCGGTCTTGCGCTGCCCGGCGAGCATCATCTGGACAGGCTCAGCGCTGCCGCCAGCCTGCACGGCGAGGCGCTGGCGCTCGACATCGCAGCAGCCGGCTACCGCACCAAAACGAAAATACTGCAAAGCCTGCAGCTTGCTGTGCACGGCAGCCGCGCGCGGCACGAGCTGAACGCACAGGTGCAGCTGGACAACGGCAACACACTCACGCTGCACGCGAACGGCGCGCTCGACGAGCCGGCATCCGACTGGAAAAACATGCAATGGCAGGGCGCGCTGACGGAACTATCGGGCACGGGCGTGCTGCCGTTCCAGCTGCTGGCGGCCGCGCCGCTCACAATGAACCGCGAGCATGTCGCGCTGGCCGCGGCAGAATTTTCCGTGGCCGGTGGCCGCGTGCGCATCGACAGCGCGGCGTGGACAGCGCAGCGCTGGAGCAGCCGTGGCAGTTTCAGCGGCATCGGACTGCGCGCGGGCATCGGATTGCAGCCCGGCCTTGTCGCGCTGGATGGCCTGCAAGCGCTGCGGCTGGGCGGCGAGTGGGACATCGCTTCCGCCGCGCAATTGACCGGCGGCCTGCGCGTCGCGCGCGAGAGCGGCGACTGGGTGCTGCCCGGCGATCCGCCGCTCGCGCTGGGCCTGCGCGCGGTGCAGCTGACTGCGCACGCCGAGCATGGGCGGCTGACGGCGGAACTGGCCGCAGCAGGCGAGCGGCTCGGCGACTGGCACGCCAGCATCGCGCTGCCGCTGACGCAGTCCGGCGCGGGCTGGACCGTGCTGCCCGGCGCGCCGCTCACAGGACAGACGCACATCGCAGTGGCCGATCTGGGCTGGCTGGGGCCGGCGATAAACAGCAACATCCGCAGCGCCGGACGGCTCACGCTGGACGCGGATTTGACCGGCACTTTCGGCACGCCGCGCCTGCGCGGACAGGTGCGCGGGGATGACCTGGGGCTGGCTCTGCTGGACCAGGGCGTGCGGCTGCAGCAGGGACAACTGGCGGCGCGTTTCGATCAGAATGCGCTGCATATCGACACGCTGAGTTTCACCAGCCCGCATGAACCCCAGCCGCGCGATCCGCTGCTGAGCGGATTCAATATTGCGCGCGAACCTGGCACGCTCTCGGCATCCGGCAGCATCGATCTGACCGGCGACAACGGCAATCTTGAAATCAGCGCCAGCCGCCTGCCGCTGGCGCAGCGCAGGGATCGCTGGATTCTCGCCTCCGGCAACGGCCGCGCCCGCCTCGACAAGAACACGCTCACGCTGGGCGGCAACATCACCGTCGACGCAGGGCTGATCAGCCAGCCGGTCAGCGAAAGGCCACAACTGTCCGACGATGTGGTGTTCAGCGGACAGCCGCCAACACCGCGCAAAGGCCCGCGCATATCCGTTGATGCCACGCTCGATCTGGGCGAGCATTTCCACCTGCGCGCGTCGGGGCTGGAAGCAAGACTGGCCGGACAGTTGCGCCTGCGCGGCGAGCCCGGACAGCCGTTGCGCGTGACCGGCTCCATCGCCGCGCGCGATGCCAGTTTCGAGGCTTACGGCCAGCGCCTGACGGTCGAGCGCGGCATCGTGAATTTTCAGGGGCCGCTGTACGATCCGGGGCTGAACATACTCGCGCTGCGCAAGGGGTTGAGCGTGGAAGCGGGCGTGGAGGTGACGGGCAGCGCGCTGCATCCTGCGGTGCGCATGGTCTCCACTCCGGCTGTGCCGGACACCGAGAAACTTTCCTGGATCGTGCTCGGGCGGCCGCCCGATGCAAGCGGGGCCGACACCTCGCTGCTGATCGCGGCTGCAGGCAGCATTCTGGGCGGACGATCCGGCGGACTCAAACAGACGCTGGGCGTGGATGAACTGTCGCTGCACCCGGCCGAGAATGGCAAGACCGGCCAGATCGGCAGCGACAATGCGCTGAGCAGCCAGATCGTCACCGTCGGCAAGCGGCTCTCGACGCGGGCCTTTCTCAGCTACGAACAGGGCGTGACCGCAGCGGCGGGCGTGACCAAACTCACCTACACGCTGACCCCCAGAGTGAACATCGTTACCCGTGCGGGCGTCGACAACGCGATCGATGTGTTCTACACGTTCAGCTTCGACTGAACTTCAACGGCAATCAGGCAGCAGGAGTAGCGCGGCCGGATGCGGTGTGAAAACGCTGCACCGCGGCAAACAAGAATGCGACATCCTGCTGTGTCAGATCCGGGTAGGCTTCGTGCAAAGTCTGGCGCGCGTATATGGTCAACGGCACACCTCCCCATGTCTTGTCCGACTCAAAAAACGGCGCCGTGATGCGGCAGGCATCTTCAAACACAACACGCAAATGCGCGTTGACGCGCCGTTCTGCAGCGCCGCCCGATGCGGCATCTTCCTTTGCAGGCTCATTCATAAAATGATCTCCGAGAAAATGAAGCTGTTGATTTGCTCTGCCGGAACCGCTGTGCAGGCCTGGAAATCATACGCTCTTTTGCTCGCCGGGAAAGCCGACTATTCCCTATACTGGCTGCGGGCCTGCAGCATGTTTACTGATCACGCCGTCGATGAATTTGCGCAAGAAGCCCTCGCTCTGCGCGCTGTGAAAACGGTCGATCTCCACACCGTGGCTGTAGGCCACCACCGTGGGAAAACCGCGCGCCTTGTGCCGCCCGGCGATCCTCATGTTTTCGTCTGCATCGACCAGACCCAGCAGAAATTTTCCTTCGTATGCGGCAGCCAGCTTGTGCAGCAGCGGCGCCAGCACGCGGCACGGCGCACACCATTCCGCGCTGATATCGACCAGCACCGGCGCCTCATGCGAACGCGCCACGACGAGTTGATCGAAATCGGCTTCTTCCACGTTGTAAATAAATGCACTCATGCCGGACAGCTCCAATAAAAAAATAAATTAACACCCATCAATGCACCGCGCGCCTGGAAAAATCCCGGGGACGGAACCCCAGCGCGCCCAGCACCGCGAAATATACGGCCACGCCTGCGCCAACCAGCGCCGACAAGCGCAGGATGCGCGACCAGCCCGAGCCGGTCAGCCAGCTTTGCTCGGTGCCCATGCCGAACCACAGCGTGAGCGCCAGCGCGAGCACGGCGATGATTATCTTGGCAAAAAATTTCGCCCAGCCCGGTTCGGGCTGGTAGATGCCGTGCTTGCGCAGATAGTGGAACAGAATCGCGGAATTCAGGCAGGCGCCGAGGCCAATGGAGAGGGCGAGTCCGGCGTGGTGTATCCAGCCGATGAACATCGCGTTCATCGCCTGTGTCGCGACCAGCGTGACGATGCCGATCTTCACCGGCGTCCTGATGTCCTGCCGCGCGTAAAACCCCGGCGCGAGGATTTTCACCAATATCATGCCGATCAATCCGATGCTGTATCCGACTAACGCGTAGCTCGTCATCAGCACATCGTGCGCCGCGAATGCGCCGCGCTGGAAGAACGTCGCCAGCAGCGGCACCGCTATCATGCCCAGCGCCAGCGCGGCCGGCAGCGTCAGCATGATGGTCAGGCGCAAGCCCCAGTCCAGCAATTTTGAATACTCCACGGTGTCGTTGCTGGCATAGCATTTGGACAAGGACGGCAGCAGTATCGTGCCCAGCGCAGCGCCCAGCAGGCCGGAAGGAAACTCCATCAGCCGGTCGGCGTAATACAGCCACGACACGCTGCCCGCGACCAGAAACGAGGCGAAGATGGTGTTGATGATCAGGCTGATCTGCGCGATCGAAACGCCGAACAGCGCCGGCCCCATCTGCTTGATCACGCGCCACATGCCCTCGTCCTTGAGGCTGAAGCGGATGCTGGGCAGCATGCCGATTTTTTTCAGGAACGGAATCTGGAACGCCAGTTGCACGATGCCCGCGACGAACACCGCCCAGGCCAGCGCCATGATGGGCGGATTGCAGTATGGTGCCAGCCACAGCGCGCCGCCGATGAAGCAGACGTTCAGCAGCACCGGCGCGAACGCCGGCACCCAGAATTTGTTGTAGGTGTTGAGTATGCCCGCCGCCACCGCCACCAGCGAGATGAAAAAGATGTATGGCGAGGTGATGCGCAGCAATTGCACGGTGAGATCGAATTTCGCGACATCCTTGATGAAACCCGGCGCGCTGATATAAACCAGTATCGGCGCGGCGACGATGCCGATCAGCGTCACGACGAACAGGATGATCGCCAGCATGGTGGTGACGTGATCGACCAGCAGCCTGGTTTCGTCGTGGCCGCGACGGTGCTTGTACTCGCCGAATATCGGCACGAAGGCCTGCGAGAATGCGCCCTCGGCAAACATGCGGCGCAACAGATTGGGCAGCTTGAACGCGACAAAAAAGGCATCGGTCGCCATGCCCGCGCCGAACACGCGCGCGATGATCACGTCGCGCGCGAATGCCAGTATGCGCGACACCAGCGTCAGACCGCTGACCGTGGCGAGTGATTTAAGCAGGTTCATGCCGGGATTTTCCGGGATGCGTCTACGGGAGTGGCGGCTGTTGCGGTTCGGATAGCGGTGCTCCTTGAAAAGCGTTTTTTGTGCGGGTGCGATCATATCATCACTGCCGCATTCGGCCCGAACACAGCCGTGCATGCCGCATGAGTCATCGGATATTTCTGGAAAATACAATTAGCCACGGATGAAGTGAAATTTTTAATATAATCTACTGAATCTTGTTAGTCACTTACCAGTCAAATGATGTCAAAACATGACAAGATTTTCTCACGCGGAGGCGCGGAGGGCGCGGAGAATATAGGCTTCCGCCCGTTTTGTTTTTTCTCCGTGTCTCCGCGCCTCCGCGTGAAACCCTTTTTGGTTCCGGCTCGTCCGGTTTAGGAACACTGCAGTGAAGCCCTGCCCGCACTCCCCGCTGATTTTTTTCCTTGCCCTGCTCCTCTGCGCTGCTCCGGCCACGCTGCTGGCAGCGACTGCGGACGCGCTGCACCACCAGGACTTGCAAGGAAAACCCTGCGCCAACTGCCACAACGGCGCAAAAGCGGAAGACATCAAGTTCACCGGCGACTGCGCCGCATGCCACAACCCCGGCGCCAAGAAAGGCCGCATGGGCAGCAGCGCGGCCAAGCCCGAAGCGATGCGCAAAACCGGCACCGCCGCATCCGCCCAGGGGCCGGGCATGCGCTACCCGATGCTGTACCCGGAGTCGCGCCTCGGCTCCGCGCCGAACAAGATGGTTCTCGTTCCCGCCGGCAAATTCATCATGGGCAGCGACACGCGCCTGCCGGACGAAGGGCCGCAGCATACGGTGAACCTGGCCGCATTCATGATCGACCAGTACGAAGTCACCAACCTGCAGTACAAACAATTCATCGACGCCACCAACCGCAGATCGCCGGAGCACTTCAGCAACCGCACCTACCCCGAGGGCAAGGCCGATCATCCGGTGACTTTCGTTTCATGGAAGGATGCGCACGACTACTGCGCCTGGGCCGGCAAACGCCTGCCCACCGACGAGGAGTGGGAAAAGGCCGCGCGCGGCACCGATGGCCGGATGTTTCCCTGGGGCAACGAATTCTCGCTGAACAAGGCCAACACGCCGCTGCGCTGGAAAAAGCTGAAACAGGAGGGCGACACCACGCCCGTGGGATCCTTTGCCGCAGGCGCGAGCCCGTATGGCGTGTACGACATGTCGGGCAATGTGTGGGAGTGGACCGACTCCTGGTACAAGGCCTATCCGGGCAGCAAGGACAAGAGCGAGAACTATGGCGAGCAATACAAGACGCTGAAGGGCGGCTCGTGGTGGGACTGCTCCTTCTACCAGTGCGGCATTTCCGCCCCGACGTTCAACCGCGCCTTCTTCGACACCCAGGTGAAAAATGCAAGCTTCGGTTTCCGCTGCGCCAAGAATGAACACTAAGAATATGCGCCCTCTCTTGCTCTTCATCACCGGCACGCTGCTGCTCTCGGGCTGCGGCAACAAGACCGCCCCATCCGCCGCCGAAACTGGCATGGTGCATATCCCCGGCGGCGAATTCACCGTAGGCAGTGACAAGGTCGACAACGAGGGCCTGCAGAAAAAATACGGCTTCGTCGACCCGCTGTTTCTGGACGAACATCCCACGCACAAGGCGAAGGTGCACGATTTCATGATCGACCAGTACGAGGTCAGCAATGCGCAGTACAAGGCGTTTTTGCAGGCCACGCACCGGCGCGAACCCGACGCCTGGATACAGAACGGCTACAACGTGCGCGAGGAAAAACTGCGCGCATTCGATATCACCCTGCTGCGCCGCGCCGCAACGGACTACTTCAAACTGGATCGCGATACCTCCAAGATGAGCCGGGAAGAACTGCTAGCCGAACTGGAAAAAATCCAGAAGAGCCGCGACCCGATACCGGTGACATCCGTCAGCTGGTTCGATGCACACGACTATTGCGCCTGGGCCGGCAAGCGCTTGCCCAGCGAAACCGAATGGGAAGCCGCCGCACGCGGCACGCAGGGACTGGAATTCCCGTGGGGCAATGAATTCGACCTGAAAAAAACCAACAGCGGCCAGGGGCGCGATGAGGACTACGCCTTCCTCCCCGGCGGCTCCTTCCCCACCGACAAATCCCCCTACGACGTATTCGACATGGCCGGCAATGTCTCGGAATGGGTGGATGACTGGTACCAGCCCTATCCCGGCAGCGACTACAAGAGCAAAAATTTCGGACAGACCCAGAAAGTCGCGCGCGGCAGCAATGCCGCCTCCGGCCATTACGCGCTGAGCCTGTTCTTCCGCTCGGCGTTGCGCAGCCATCTGGAACCCGGCACAAGCAGCGACGATCTGGGGTTCAGGTGCGCAAAATAACCGCTGATTTTCTCCTTCCCCTTCAGGGGGAAGGCTGGGATGAGGGTGGGGGTGCACTTTGCACATCCGCTTTTCCACTGAAACCCATCCCCACCCTAGCCCTGATGGAACAACTAGCCACTCGACTAAGCCCGCAAGCGGGCAAGTCGCTGGTTATCCCCTTGAAAGGGAGGGAACTATAGCTTCGAAATCGCCTATGGGCAATTTGTCAGCGCTTCAGTCTGAACACTTTTTCCGATGGGCTGCGCGGGATGACGATGCGCACGAACTGCGTGGTGTTACGCTGCAGCCAGCGGGTCTGTGTCGTGTCGTCCAGCGAGTGGATCACCATTTCGCCGGGTGCGCCGCGTTTGGCGTCCGAGAAATAGGCCACGTTGTCGCCCGGCGCCTTGGCCGAGATGCTCATGGTCAGGATTTTTTCCACGCTCTTGCCGATCAGCGGGTAGAAGCCGTTGAGCAGATCGGTGCGGTCGACGAAGAAACAGCGGTAGGCGGCGTTGCTGCCGTTGGTGTGCACGTCCTCCAGCACTTCGCGGTGGAAGTACACGCTCGGGTCGTCGTTGCGTTTGTAGTCGGGGCCGGAAAACTCCAGCATGTAGTCGGTGACGTCGGCGCCGTGATCGTCCACCACCTGCACGTTAACCTGAATGTACTGGTGAAAAAATTCCGGTTTCTGCTCGCCGCCGGGAAACAGAGCCGTGCGGGCGGCAGCGTCGCCCGCCAGTGCAGCCGTGCTCTCAGTGAGCGCGTGCCAGTCTGCGGCCATCTTCTGGTAGGCGGCGTAGCTGTCGCAATTGAGCGCGCCCACGATCATCGCGCCCAGCCGCTGCTGCGCGGCCGGGTTCGCCTCCACGTCCGGCGCAACAGGTGAAATGATGGAGGCGTGCGTGCGGTCGGGCAGCACCGCAAACGGGAAGGTGATACCGGAACGGTTCTGCCAGAAGCGCACTTCGGGATTGAGCTCGTCTCTGGAGAAATCGATGGTGACACCGCGCGTGTTGAGATTGGCGGCCGCCGCGCGCACCGTGCCGTCGGCGCCGTCCTCGTTGACGATCTGGCGCAGCGCGCTGGGATAAGGATGCGTGCCGACCAGCACGAACGGCCACACGCCGTCCTCGCCGTAAACGGCGCGGCTGTCGGTCTCCCCGTCCGGCACCAGCAGGTCGCGCTGCACCAGATTCCACTGAAACGGCGAAGCCAGTTCAAGCGAATTCAACATCTCCTTGCCGGTGTGGAACCAGTTGTTCCAGCCCTTGAGCACGCGCCCGAGCATGCTCTGCCCCATAGAGGCGAGCTTGGAGCCGAAATTGGCCGGCGCCAGCATGACCAGCCGCTTCACCGGACACTTGCTCACATCGTCGAGGTAATAGGTGCTGATCCACTGCCGCGCCACGAGTCCGCCGGTGCTGTGCACGATCATGTCGAACGGCGCCTTGATCTCGCCCGCTTGCAATTTTTCCCGCACCAGCGCTTCCATGCGCTTGGCGACGTCCTCGATCTTGACGTCGTCGTCCAGCGAAATATAGTCGCCCAGCCACAGCCCGACCGCGTTGAAGCCCGAGCTGTTTAAAAAATCGACCAGCGGAGTAAAGGATTTCGAAGTGTCGCTCCAGCCATGCACAATCAATACATCACGATTCGACATTGCATTCTCCCTTTTTACAATTCGTCTTTAAGCCTGCTCAAAATTTCCGCCGGTATACCCCACGAGTAGCGCCCCGCTATCGGCTTGTATATCGCCTTCCACTGCGCCGCATCTTTCGCTTTGAGCAGCTCACGCTTGTCGGCGAGCAAGCGGTGAATTTCTGCCACGTTGTGGTAAGTGGGGGACAGCGTCTCAGCCTGTGAAAAGGCACTGATCGCAGCATCGACATCCTTGGCCAGCAGTGCTTCAAACCCATTCAGCTCCCAGTCCCTTGCGGTTTTTGGCGCATCATGAGGCAGGGACGCGGCAGCTCTTGCAGGCGCCGTTCCGCCAGCCTGGATTTCATTTTTTATTGCAACGAGATCCTGCCCGACGTTTTTCTGTATGGTCGGGATTACCCCTAGCAGCCAGCGCGCGTTCTCCCGCACCAAGGCCGGATTGTCAGCGTTCGCGTCTATCTGTTCGATATAGCGTTTCTGCACGGCCAGTTGCTGCTGCATGGAATCCTCTATACCCTCTATTTTTTTACCGACCGTCACAGAGCCTATGCTCAACTCCCTGGTGTTCAGGATGTCCACGATCTGCGGCTTGAACAAGAGCACACCCACCAGCAACAAGACCGGCCAAATGAACACCTTGAGGTATTCCAGCACCAGCATGGCCGGATGTGTCTGACTATTTGATTCCATGTTGCACCTCAGTTGCAGAAAAGGACTGCATTTTTTCAGTCTCCTGTCGGCCAATCGCTGAAAGGGAACGGCATTTCTTCCGTAGCGAAAGTCAGGAAGTGAGCGATTTGTTGCAGGTAGCGTCCCAAGCTGCGGCCAAATGAAACCAGACGGACATTGGGCGTACCGTTCAGCAACATCATCGCAAATTGAATGACGGTAACGATGCACATCACGGTGCCGCAGACATGGAATGCAAAAGCCATAAGCAGCATGAACAATCCGCGTAACCATATATTGCGTCTGGCTGTTGGCATTTCAGAATTCTCAGTCATGGCCAGTTCTCCTGCAATGGTTAGAGCAACCACCGAGTTGCGTGGACACACCGTACTCTCACGCAAGACTATCCCAACGTTCAGGGTATCGTATGTTACCTACCGTACACTTCTCACACTGCTTCAAAGTGTGCCAGGGGAAGCACGCCGTGCCCACTGAAAAACTACACCTCGCACAACGCGCCATCGGCAAACAGCAGCGCGCAGCGCACGGTTTTCCCCGCATACACGGCTTGCATGGCCGCACGATATTCGGCCATCTGCGCGCGATACGGCGCGGGATTGGCTTGCTCTCCGGTCTTGTAATCCAGCACCCACACTTCGTCGTCGAATTCCACCAGGCGGTCTATGCGTTTCAGCTCGCCGCGCGCGTTGACGTAAGGCACCTCATTGCTGGCGGCGCGGTACTGTTGCGGATCGAAGAAGCGCTGCAGCGATGACTGCGCGAGCAGCGCCTGCGCCTGTTGCCACAGCGCGTCGATTTCATCTGGAGGAATGCCGCAGCGCTGCTGCAATTCTTCCCTCCCCGCAGCCAAGCTGGGTGGGGCCAGGTGTTGCAGCAGCGCGTGCAGCCAGGTGCCACGGCGCTGCTGTTCGGTCATGCGCGGCGCATATTTGCCTGTTGGCAGCGGAAGCAGCAGCGCCTCATCCACTGCCGCCGCAATTTTTTCCTGCGCGGCTACGGCGCTGTGCGCCGCGCCCAGCAAGGGGTTGACGCCTTGCTGCACTGCCTGTGCAATTCTGCCGTGCCAGGATGTCTCTGCCGCCTCGCCGTTGCCGCTCACCAGCAGCGCCTGCTTGGCGCGCGTCATTGCGACGTAGAGCAGATTCATTTCTTCGCGCCGCGCATAGGCTTCATCTGCCTCGAAGTATGGCGCGCGCTGCGCGCCGCGCCCGCGCTTGTCGCTGTACAGCGAGAAATGCGCGGGCTGCGCAGCATTCGGCGGCCAGGCGAGCAGCACGCTGTAGCTGTCGGTCTTGCGCTGCGTGTCGTTGGCGTCCAGCAGCCACACGATGGGCGCTTCCAGCCCTTTGGATTCGTGCACGGTGTAGATGCGCACAGCGTTGCCGACCTCGCCCACTTTTCCTTCATCCGGCGATTCGTTTTCCGCCGCGCGCAATTCGCGCAGCTCGGCGAGGAAGCGCGGCAGGCTGGGATAGCGTCCGGCGTCCACGTTGAGCGCGATCTCCATGAAGGCCCGCAGGTTGGCGCGCACCGTTTCTTGCAGCTCCACCGGCAGTGCCGCCGCATAGCGGTGCGCCAGATCGCCTTCGAAATAAATGCGGTCGAGCAGGTCATGCACCGGCAGCTTGTCGGCCAGCGCCAGCCAGCCTTGCAGCAAGCGATGCGCACGCTGCAATTGCGGCGAGGCTGCGTCGCTTTGCGCAATGCGTTTCAAACGTGACCACCAGGAAGAGGATACGGGATGCGGGATCAAGGATTCAATAAACCCAGCTTCGCGCTCCGCCCCCAAATCCTGCATCCCGAATCCCGCATCCTGATTCCCGAATCCCGCATCCTGATTCCGGAATCCTGCAAGCTGCATCAGGTCTTCATCGCTGCAGGAAAAAATCGGCGCACGCAGCGCCTGCGCCAGCTCCAGATCGGCGAACGGGGTGATCAGAAAAGTCAGCAGCGCCTGTATGTCTTCCGCTTCGAGTGTGTCGAGCAGGCCGCCACGGCGCGAGGTGAGGAAGGGAATGTGGCGCGCGCGCAACGCGTGCTCGTACACGCGCAAATGCGTGCGCTTCCGGACCAGCACCATAATGTCGCGGTACTCGGCGCGGCGCGGTGCGCCGTTTTCCTGCTGCACGCTCCAGCCTGCGACGATGTCGGCAATGTGCGCGGCGAATTGTTCGGCTTCGATTTCGCGCGCGCCGCTTTGCTGTTCGGCGCGGGGCGTCGTGAGCGGGTTGCGCAGCGGAAGCTCGTCGTTTGCTCCCCCACCCCGGCCCTCCCCCGAAGGGAGAGGGAGCAAGGGCAGCACCTCGACGTGGCCGGGCAAAGTCTGGTGATGCGCGACATGCGGCTCGAAATCCACGAAGCCGTCCGGCTTTGATGCGAACACGCTGTTCACCGCCTGCAGCACGGCCGGCGCATTGCGCCGCGTCTCGTTCTGCGTAATGAAATGCGCGCCGAAATTCTGCTGCAGAAATTCGCGCACCACGCCGAACAGGCGCGCATCGGCGCGGCGGAAGCGGTAGATCGATTGTTTTGGATCGCCCACGACAAACACCGTGGGGCGCGATTCCACCGCTGCCGCTGCGGCAAACCACGATTGCAGTATCTGCCACTGCAGCGGGTTGGTGTCCTGGAACTCGTCCAGCAGCACATGCTTGTAGCGGCTGTCGAGCTTGTATTGCATGTACTCGGCGCTCTCGCTCTGGCCGAGCAAGCGGCACACCTGATATTCCAGATCGGTGAAGTCCATCTGCTGCTGACGCAGCTTCAACTGCTGATAGTGCTGCAGCAGCGCCGCGCCGCAATGCAGCGCGGCCCGGTTCATGCGCAGTGCGTTGATTTCGGTCATCTCATCGCGCGCCGCCTGCAAACCGGTTTGCAGCACAGCGCGGGTATGCAGAAAAGCGTCCGCATTCTGTTTGGCCGTCGGCTTGAATGGGCTGCCGATGCGCGGATCGTCCTTTTGCGTGAACAGCAACGGCCACAATTTATCGAAGCGCGCTTCCGCTTGCGTATCGGTCCACGCCTGCTCCAGCTCGGTCGCCTTGGCTTTCTGCGTATCGGTGCCATTCGTGGCGAGTTGAACAATGAACGCAAACAGCCCTTCCTCGTTGTTGCCGCACATGCCCCAGTCCGCGACCGGGTCGAACTCGATATCCGCCACCTCAAGTTCGTTTTGTATCTGCTCCAGCGCCCAGGCCACTGGCCCCTCACCCCCAGCCCCTCTCCCGCTAGCGGGAGAGGGGAGTTGAGCGGTGTAAGACCACCACTCGGCGCGCTTGGCGACAAAATTTTCCAGCAGCGCGCGCGTGCTGTGCAGGCCGTATGCGGCGAACAGCCATTGCATGTGCCGCGCATTTTCGCTGTCGGGTGCGGCGCGCAGGCTGTCGGCGTAGGCCTGCCATGCCTCCTCGCGCAGCGGCGCAGAACGCTCCAGCAGCTGCATGCCGACCGGCACGCCGGCATTCAGCGGCGCGCGCTGGATGATCTGCATGAACCAGCCGTGGAAGGTGCTGATGGTGATCGCGGGTTGCGCCAGCAGCGAGTCGCTATACAGCCCGCGCGCGCGCGCCAGCAGCGCATCGTCGATGTCGTCCAGCGCGCGTTCGCGCAGGAATGCGCGCACGGTCGCATCGTCCTGCACCGCCAGCAGATGCAGCCACTCGTGCAGGCGCGCCTGCATTTCCTGCGCCGCCTTGCGCGTGAACGTGATCGCGAGAATTTCGCCCGGCGCGACGCCATTCAGCAGCAGGCGCACGATGCGCGACACCAGCAGCCATGTCTTGCCGCTACCGGCGCAGGCTTCCACCACGACGCTGTGGCGCGGATCAAGCGCGATGCGGTTATCCATTATTCGCCTCGATCCTGCTCTCCCACTCGCTCTTGCGGCACAGGCCGCGCATCTCGCAGTAGGCACACGCCTCATCCACTCCGTGCGCGGGCAGCGCCGCGCCGCCGCGCATCTGCGCGAACACCGCCAGCAGGCGGTCGATGTTTTCCTGCGCCAATTGCGGCAAATCGTGCGGCGGCGCAACCGCCACCACCTTGTCCTTTTCGATGCTGATGAACGCGGCTTCATCCGCTTCATACACGTAGGCATAGCAGGCCAGCTGCACGTCTTCGCCCGGCTCCTTGAGCTTGTTGCGCAGCCGGAGCGCGTCCATCATCTTGTAGTCGAGCACGGCAACCGCATTGTCCGCTGCAGGGCGCACATCGACGCGGTCTATGCGTCCGTGCATGAGCAAATCTTCGCTCAACGGCAATTCGAACGGCACTTCGCCGCCCTGATAGCGCCAGCCTTCCGCCGCGTTCTTCAGCTGTGCATCCAGATAGGCGGGGATCGCCTGCTGCCAGCGCAGCAGCCACGCGCGCGCCAGATAATCGCGCTCCACGGCGGGCGCGAATTCCTCGTTGCTGATGCGCAGCAGCGCTTGTTCCAGCTCCTCGCGGCCATGTTCGGCCAGTGCCGAAAACTGTTCGTGGAAGCGATGCAGGATGCCATGCACCCACTCGCCGTAATCGCGCTTTTCCACGCCCTCGCGCACCTCGTCCAGTTCGTTCAGGTGCAGCATGTGGCGCGCGTAATACTGGTACGGGCAGGCCACCAGGCTGTTGTAGCCGCTGGCCGAAATGCGTTGCGGGATCAGGTCGTGCGGCACGCAGGGCGCAGGCATCGCAGCCAGCTCCGGCAGCGGGAACGCGGCCGTGCGCACCTGCGCCTGCTCCAGCATATCCGCCAGTTCGCGCTCCGCGAGATCGTCGCCGTAGGCCAGGCTGTGCAGCGCGCGCAGCATTTCCAGCCAAGGGCTCAGCAGATTCACTTCGCCGTTGCGGCTGCTCTGCCAGGTCGCGAGCACGGTGTCATTCAGCGCCAGCAAGGCCAGCAGATCGTCGCGCTGCTGCGCCATATTCACCGCGCGCGTGGGCAGGCCCAGCGCCGCGCGCACGGCATCGTTGAACCACACGCTGCCGTTGTCGGCACTGGGCAGATGCGTCGCGTCGCAGCCTAACAGCAGCACCGCATCGAAGCTGCGCCAGCGCGTGCCGGCGAGATGGGTCAGCAGCACCGGGCTGTCTATGCTGCTGTCGCGAAATGTTTTGGCATCGAGCTGCTGCGCCAGCCAGTGCCGCCATTCGGCGCGGCTGAAGCGTGTGCTGTCCGCCGCCAGTTCCTGCTGCCAGGTTTGCAGCGCCTGCAGCAGCTGCATGCCAGCCGCGTCTGTTTCCAGCCCTTGCACAATGCCGAGTATAGCCAGGCTCTGATCCAGCGCACTCAGCCAGCCGCTCAGCGTCGCGCTGCTTCTGGGCAAGGCTTCCGCCGCCTGACGCAGACGTGCCAGCGCAGTCTGAACTTCGGCCGAGTCGTGCGCCAGATCAAAAAACGCATCCAGATGCGAGGACACGCCGTGCTTGCGCAGCAGCTGTTCGAGCTGAAACACCGCCTGCTTGCGCTGCTCTGCGGGCTGGTCGGCAAAGATGAACGGCGACTTCAGCAGGTCGAGCAAATCCTGGTGGTAAAAATCGCTTTGCAGCGCATCCAGCCAGCGCATCAGCACCGTGCTCACCGACAGCGTGGAAAAGGTCCAGCCGGTCTCGTCCTGCACCATCACTTGCGCGCGTTCCAGCAGCGCGCGCACGCGCCGCGCCACCAGCCTGTCCTGCGCCACGATGGCGATGCTGTGCTTGCCCGCCAGCAGCCAGCGCCGCACCTGCAACTCGGCCGCGCGCGCTTCCTGTTCCAGGCCGTGCGCGCCGAACAGGCGCAGGCGCTGGGTCAATGCCGCATCGGGAAAATTCTGGCGCAAATGGGCGGCCTGATCGCGCAAATGCGAAGCCTGCGAGGCCAATGCATTTTTCAGCACCACGCAACTCGCCTGCTGCGCCGACAGTTCGCGCAGATCAAAAATATTTACCGGTGCCTGTTGCGCATATGCGTCTATAAAGCGCGCTTCCGGTGCGGCGAGATCGGCGGTCAGCAATACATACAGCGGCACATCCGCCTGCTGTGCAAGCCGCGCCAGACGCTGCTGATAGGCGCGCGCGGCGTCGAGTTCTCCGCCGACATTCATCGCGTACCACAGCTCGTGCACCACGCGCGCCTCGAACTGCATCGCGCTGCCGCTGCGGGCCTGATAGGCGCGCTCCAGCTGCGCCAGAAAATCTTCCTCGCCCTCGGGCAGCGCGACGCGGTGCTGCGTCAGCTCGTCCAGCAGACCGAGCAGCTCGCGCGCGATACCCCACAGGTCCGCATCGGGAAACCAGCGCCGCGCGCGCAAGGCTTGGTACAGCGCGGTGGCGCGGCAGGTGTCCGGTGTAATGGCCTGCTCAAGCGCGACCGACTGCGCCCAGTCGAACAGCGTCAGCATGCGCGGCAACAGCAATGCAGGCACACCCGCCACGCGCGCCAGGCTCTGCACCAGCGGCTGCGCCACATGGTAGTTGGGCAGCAGCACGATCGCGCTGCGCAGGTCGGGGACGGCGTGCTGCGCCAGCATGTGGCGCGCGACGTGATCAAAAAAAACAGCGGACGCAGTGTACGCGCCGCCGTTTTTGATTGTTTCCATGCAGAGCTGCCTCTTTAAAGATGCTGCCTTAATCGACACCCTGAAAAACCTCCTCCCCCTTGAAGGGGAGGGGATATTACGTGCATCTAGCGTTGCAGCAGATGCAATTTATCCTTCACGTTCTTCCACTCGTCCGCATCGGCGGGCGCGTCTTTCCTTTCGACGATGGGCTTCCACAGCTTCGCCAGTTCGGCATTCAGCGCGGTGAAGTGGCGCTGCTCCTGCGGCAAGTCATCCTCGGCATAGATGGCCTCGGCCGGGCACTCTGCCACGCACAGCGTGCAGTCTATGCACTCATCCGGGTCGATCACCAGAAAATTCGGGCCTTCGCGGAAGCAGTCCACCGGGCAGACGTCCACGCAGTCGGTGTATTTGCATTTAATGCAGGATTCTGTAACAACGTAAGTCATGATGTGTTCCTGTCAGCACGGATGCGGCATTTTAAACAAAATGCGGCCCTGTGTAGCGAACTAAATGAAGAGGAATCAGCAAATCAGACCGGCAGTCCAGCGCTTGTATAGCTGCAGTGCGACGGCATGAAGTTGCGGCAGCTTGTCCGCCATCTGCGCCTGCATGGTCTGCGCAGGCTGCACCGCCGGGCTGCCTGCGCTGGCATTGATTTCCTGTGCCCCGGCCGCACACCAGCGCCCGATCATTTCCTCGGTCATTTCCACGTGGCATTGCAGCGCGAGATGCTTGCCCAGTGCAAAGCCCTGATGGGCGCAGTGCTCGCTCGACAGCAGCAGAGTCGCCCCCTGCGGCAGGCTGAAGGTTTCGCCGTGCCAGTGAAAAGCCTGAAACAGCTTGGTGTCGCCGAACCAGGCGCGCGCCGTGGCATTATCGGCCACCTGCACCTCGCCCCAGCCGATCTCCTTTACCGGATTGCGCGTCACCACCCCCCCCAGCGCCTTGGCAATGAGCTGCCCGCCGAGACAGTGGCCGAGCACGGGAATATCCTGCGCTGCAGCCTGGCGTATCAGCGCCAGCACCTGCGCTATCCACGGCAGATCGTCGTTCACGCTCATCGGCCCGCCCATGAACACCAGCCCGGAATAGGCGCCCGCATCCTGCGGCACGGGCTCGCCGGAATCGATACAGATTAGCTGCCAGGGTATGGATTGCTTGCGCAGAAAGTCGGCGAAGTAGCCGGGGCCTTCGGTGGCAGCATGACGGAAAATGGCGACGGGTTTCATGGCAGGATCGAGGATTGAGGATTGAGGCGCGAGTGTACAACGGAGCCGAGGGTTTTACTCAATCCTCGCTCCTCAATCCTCAATCCTGAGTCTTATCACGTTCAATCAAGGCGTAAGCAGAATGATTATGGATCGACTCAAAGTTCTCCGACTCGACCACATAGGCTTCGATGCGCTCATCGGCATTCAGCGCCGCAGCGACGTCGCGCACCATGTCTTCGACGAACTTGGGATTGTCGTAAGCGCGTTCGGTGACGAATTTCTCGTCCGGTCGCTTGAGCAGGCCGTACAGTTCGCACGACGCCTGCTCCTCGGCATAGCGCACCACTTCTTCGATCCACCGAGCGGTTGGTGCGCACGGTGATCGTGACATGCGAGCGCTGGTTATGCGCGCCGCGCTCGGAAATTTTCTTGGAGCAGGGGCACAGACTGGTGACCGGCACCAGCACCTTCATCGTGAAACTGTATTGCCCGTCGTTGATCTCGCCGACAAAGGTGACGTCGTAATCGAGCAGACTCTGCACGCCGGAAATTGGCGCGGTCTTGTTGACGAAATACGGGAAGCTCATCTCGATATAGCCCGATTGCGCTTCGAGCTTGTCGACCATCTCGCGCAGAATACTCTCGAACGACTCCACCGAAATCTCGCGCCCGTGATGGTTGAGTATCTCGACAAAGCGCGACATGTGCGTGCCCTTGAAATTGTGCGGCAGGTGCACGTACATGTTGAAGCTGGCGATGGTGTGCTGCACGCCTATGCTTTTGTCCTTGACGATGACCGGATGGCGTATGCCCTTGATGCCGACCTTGTTGATCGCCAGATGGCGCGAGTCGGCCTGGTTTTGCACATCGGCGATTGCAGCGGCTTGAGGAGAATTCATGGTTGCGCTCTCATTGAAATATTCTGGAAGCGGATCATTCCGCAGTCCCGCAATTATAGTCAATACCCGATATTTTTACTATGGTATTTATGCCACTGGCAATTTTCGGCGTATCGAGGCGGCGATGCCCGCCGCATCCAGCCCGCAGTCGGCCAGCATCTGCGCCACCTCGCCGTGCTCCAGAAACGCATCCGGCAAACCGAGGTGCAGCAGCGGAATCGTCACGCCGTGTTGCATCAGACACTCCGCCACCGCACTGCCCGCGCCGCCCTGCACGGTGTTTTCTTCCACCGTCACCAGCAGCTCGTGTTCGCGCGCCAGGCGCAGCACCAGCTCCTCGTCCAGCGGCTTGACGAAGCGCATATTGGCGACGCTGGCGTCGAGCTGTTCTGCGGCCGCCAGCGCCGGCGCCAGCATCGAGCCGAACGCCAGGATCGCGACTTTGCTGCCGGTGCGGCGCAGCTCACCCCGGCCGATCGGCAACGCCTGCATTTCCCTGCACGGCGCGACACCCGGCCCGCAGCCGCGCGGATAGCGCACAGCGCTCGGCGTATCGAGCTGGAAGGCGGTGTACAGCATCTGGCGGCATTCGTTCTCATCGGCCGGCGCCATCACCGTCATGTTCGGGATGCAGCGCAGAAAGCTCAGATCGAAACTGCCGGCATGCGTCGCGCCGTCCGCACCGACCAGCCCGCCGCGATCTATCGCCAGCACGACCGGCAGATTCTGGATCGCGATGTCGTGTATCAGCTGGTCGTAGGCGCGCTGCAGAAATGTCGAGTAGATCGCCACCACCGGCTTCAGCCCCTCGCATGCCAGACCGGCGGCAAACGTCAGCGCATGCTGCTCGGCGATGCCCACATCGAAATAGCGCTTCGGGTATTGCTTCTCGAACTCGACCATGCCCGAGCCTTCGCACATCGCCGGCGTGATGCCGATCAGGCGTTCGTCGCGCGCGGCCATGTCGCACAGCCAGTCGCCGAAAATCTGCGTATAGCTGGGTCGGGCTGCGGGCTTGCCGGCCGGCTTGGCGACGATGCCGTAGGCCGGGTCGAATTTGCCGACGCCGTGGTACAGCACGCAATCCTCTTCCGCATGCGCATAGCCCTTGCCCTTCTGCGTGACCACGTGCAGAAACTGCGGCCCTTCGAGATGGCGGATATTGTTCAGCGTGGTGACCAGCACATCCATATCGTGCCCGTCGATCGGGCCGATGTAATTGAAACCGAATTCCTCGAACAAGGTGCCCGGCGTGACCATGCCCTTGACGTGCTCCTCGGCGCGCTTGGCGAACTCCAGCACCGGCGGCATGCCCTTCAACATTTTTTCGCCGCCGCGCCGCACCGCAGTATAGAAGCCGCCCGATATCAGCTTGGCCAGGTAGTTGTTCAGCGCGCCCACCGGCGACGAGATCGACATGTCGTTGTCGTTCAGCACCACCAGCAGGTTGGCATTCATCGCGCCCGCATTGTTGAGCGCCTCGAACGCCATGCCGCCAGTCATCGCGCCGTCGCCGATGACGGCTACCGCGCGGCTGTCGGAGCCGGACAGCTTGGCCGCCACCGCCATGCCCAGCGCGGCCGAGATCGAGGTGCTGGAATGCGCGGTGCCGAAAGCATCGTAGGGACTTTCGCTGCGCTTCGGGAAACCGGAAATCCCGCCCGCCATGCGCAGCGTTTTCATCGCCTCGCGCCGCCCGGTGAGTATCTTGTGCGCGTAGGTCTGGTGACCCACATCCCATACCAGTCTGTCCTGCGGCGTGTTGAACACGTAGTGCAGCGCGACAGTCAGCTCCACCGTGCCCAGATTCGAAGACAGATGGCCGCCGGTCCGGCTGACCGACTCGACCAGAAACTGGCGCAGCTCGTGCGCCAGTTGCGGCAACTGTTTGCGCTCCAGATGGCGCAGGACTTCCGGACTATCTATGGTGTTGAGCAATGAATACATCAAGACTTTCTTAACACGATGAAATCGGCCAGTTCGCGCAAGCGGCGCGCAGACTCGCCGAATCCGGACAAGGCCTCCAGCGCTGCGCGGTGCAGATCGTCCGCCATTTTCTTCGCTGCCGGCACGCCCAGCAGCGTGACGTACGTTGGCTTGTCGTTGTCGGCATCCTTGCCTGCGGTCTTGCCCAGCGTGGCGGTATCCGCCTCGCTGTCGAGCACGTCGTCCACCACCTGGAACGCCAGCCCGACACATTTGCTGTAATGATCCAGGCGTTCCAGCTGCACCTCGTCCAGCGCCGCGCCGCAATCTTTATCCGAACCACACCGGGCGCCGAGCAGCACCGCAGCGCGGATCAGCGCGCCGGTCTTGTGGATGTGCATGGATTCGAGTTCCGGCAGGCTGAGCTGCCTGCCCACGCTGGCCAGGTCGATCGCCTGCCCGCCCGCCATGCCGCGCGAACCGGAAGCGACTGCGAGCAACTTCAGCATTTGCAGCTGCTGCGCCGCGTCGTCATTCAGCGCATGTTCGGCCAGCAACTGGAACGCCAGGCTTTGCAGGCTGTCGCCCACCAGCAGCGCGGTGGCCTCGTCGTATTCGACATGGCAGGTCGGCTTGCCGCGACGCAGCACATCGTTGTCCATGCACGGCATGTCGTCGTGCACCAGAGAATAGGCGTGGATCAGCTCGATTGCGGCGGCGGCGATATTGACGCGCGCGATGTCCGCACCGGCCAGCTCGCCTGCGGCAAATGCCAGCAGCGGACGCACGCGCTTGCCGCCATCCAGCACGCTGTAGCGCATGGCCGCATGCAATCGTTGCGGCGCCACCTCTGCCGACGGCAACACATTACGCAGCACGTCCTCGAAGCGACTCTGGTGGCCGCTGGCCCAGACCTGGAAATTAACTGTTGTGATCACGGCTGGCTGGCGTCCCCGCTGACCTGGAAAGTCTTCAGCGTCCCCTCTTCCAGCACCCGCACCTGCTGCTGCGCATCGTCCAGACGTGACCGGCATTGCTGCAGCAACTCGGCGCCGCGCTTGTAGGCCGCCAGCGCATCCTCCAGCGGCAGCTGCCCCGCTTCCATATCGGCCACCACCTGTTCCAGTTCGGCCAGCGCCGCCTCGAAACTCGGCAACTTCTGGGATTTAGCGGGTGTCTTGGGGGAATGACCGGGCATGAGTGTATCCGTGAGCGAAAGAACGACATTCTACTAAACCCATCATGCCGGGACAATTTTTTGTAAGCCGGCTTGAGGTACGGCTTGAGGTACATGTTGCCTCTCGGCCCCTCAAAGACTATCATTTCGCTATCGTTTATATAGTGATGAGGATGCCATGCCCGGCCTGCTGATCAAGGATTTTCCCCCAGAATTGCACCAAAAGCTCAAGGAAGAAGCCGCGCGCAATCATCGCTCCATGACGCGGCAGGCATTGGCGTTGCTGGAACAAGCGCTGTCTTCGCCGACAAGAAATGCTGCCGAACTATTGCCCAAACCGCTCAAACCGGCAAAGCCGGTAACCCTGAACAATGTCGTTGCCACCATCCGCGAAGGACGCGATTCAGGCAAGACCACCCTGCCTAGCGGGCATGGGAAATAGCCGTTCTTGATAACGAAACCTGCCATGCCCGTTTCCCTCCCCCCTTCCCTCTCCCGCAAGCGGGCGAGGGAGACAAAGACTCGCTCCGCGAGTTTTACGTTACGATGATAGTCGTTGACGCAAACATTCTGATTTACTCGCTGATCGACGGCGACTACACGCCGCTTGTCCACAAGCTGCGGGAGAAAGATGCCGATTGGCGCACCACCGGTTTATGCCTGAATGAAATACTGAACGTGCTGGCAAACTACCAGCGGCGCGAGGTGCTGAAGCTCGCGCAATGCAAAAAATTGCTGGATCATGCCGAGCGTTTCATGAAAGTAGCACAGTGCGAAGTAGCGATGGACGCGGCGCTTGCAGTGGCGGCGAAATACGCCATCACCGGCTACGACGCGCAATACGTCGCACTGGCGCATAGCCTGAATGCCCCGCTGATTACGGAAGACCGCAAACTCAGGGAAGCGGTGCCGGGAATCGCTTTTTCCACGCAGGAATTTCTTGCCCGGTAGCTTCAGACAAAAACCGCTGCACATGAATTTCGAATACACAGGCCATGCTGAGATCCAAGCCTCAGCAGAGTGGGTGGATTGGGCAGGTGGCAAAAAGTGATCAGCCTGCCACACGATGCTCCCGCCTTGCTTGCGACAATACAATTAAGCAAGCCGGACACTCTACTGATACCAAAGTGAACGACGGCTTTCTGGAATGCGGTTAGTAGGAATGAGTAGCCGCAACGTGCCAAATGCGGAATTACATATACCCTCCCTTGTCGAAATATTGCAGATTGCAATCTGCTCATTAGGCAATTCGAAATACGGTCTTTTCCAGTAACTCCAAATTTTTTCCCGTTTAACGACAAGCAGCGCTCAAAAATAGCTGCTGGATAAGTGCGCTATCACACAGAGCACTTTTTAAAAGAGGAGGATCGTCTAAATGCAGGGTTTCCAGAAATATGGGTACAAACATCCAGGCTTTCCACGCAGATGCTTGCTCCCGCTTTGTCGTGCGAATGAGTATCTGCGTACTGCAAGGGCTAACAATACCATCAACTCGGGCGTGCAAAAGCGCCGATTATGGCGAACGTTAGGCGTCACCTTCAGCGCTCACACGCCCCACTTTCCGATAGGAGGTCATCATATCGACCAGCCGTACAGCGAAAGCCGTTCTTCTACTTTCTTCTGTGCTCACCGCCTGCGGCGTCGGGGAAGCCCTACAGGGTCACATGCGTGAGTCCGTTCAACAATACCCTACCATTCAAGAGTGGGCTTGTGGGCCGGGACGTGCGCAACTTGTCCTCGACGCGACCGGCTCAACTCTTGCCGGCACGTTTTCGCTTGAGGGAGCCGCCATCGAGAGGAACGACTCTCCGATATCACCTATCTATGCTGGTGCTATCAGTTCTGGCAAATTTGGCTCTTGGGACCGTGTGATTCTGTTTGCGAATCTCCAGCCGGGTGTATACAAAGTCACCCAGCTTCGCCTCTCTAGGGTCAACGCTTGGTTCACCACACCTGTGCCCGACTCAAACGACTTTATCGTCACACTTGAACCCGACAGGCTCCTGTACCTCGGCCGAATTATCTTAGAAGAGAAGGCCGGTTTTCCAGCGCGCACCACAATTCGCCTGTCCCCCGATACCGAGCGCCGCAGTGCCGCTTTCACGATCCTCAAGGACCGATTCCCCACCAGTCCGTGTGCCGCATTGCTCGCAAGGTAGGTGCTTGACCAACCGAACGCGACGCCCCTGAAACCAAGGGCGGCACTCGAAAGACGGAACAAAGGAGTACAGCAGCCATGATTAGAAAGTTGACCTTCCTGGTAGCGGTTGTCTTGGTGGCAGGAGCTTTGGCGGCGGGTGAGAAGACGGAGCTAGATATGGAAATGCCGAAGAATCTGGATCGGAAGGGCTTTTTTCCCCTAACGACGCATAAAGTCCGAGAGCTACAGGTCAAGTCGATTACTACGAGTGATTGGCTTTACGAACAAGATGGAAGGCTCACGGACCGACAGCGGGGAGCGTACGTGGAATACGATGAGTTGGGGAGACTCATTCGTTTCACCGGCCACGTCGATCAGGAAGGACACATAGAGGTCGAATATCAGTATGACAAGGAGGGCCGGATTCTCGAGGAGAAATTGTTCTCGAAAGATGGGGAGGTTCGAAAATTGGCCGTCAGGGCCGTATTCGACTATGGCAACCCCAGGGCGAAGGAACAATCGGTTTACGACGGCGACGGTGCAATGGTATCAAGGACTCGCTTCTCATTGGATGATGCTGGACGGGTCTCGAAGATCGAGAAGTTAGATGTTGCGAGCGGTAACGTCTTGGCCAAGGCGAAGAGGACTTACGACAGGAAGGGCAATTTCGTGGATGAGGCCGGCGCAGCGGGAAGGACGGCCCACTCACTCGAGAACAACGTCCTCACGGTCTCAAGATACGCCGGCTTCAAGGGGGTGATGTCCAAAGGCAAGCTGCACAGCGTCGAGCAGTACACGTTTGATGACCGTGGCAACCTGCTTTCCTTTTTCAGAAAATCAGGGGATGGATCATTCTGGGATAAGTTCACCTACAAACTGGATAAGCAAGGATTGCCGGTGGAAAAAATCTGGTCAAGACTTGAGTATGTCCTGCAGGATCCGTACGAGCTGACCAAGTATTCCTATGAGTTTTATAAGTGACGTTGGTAAGAGCCGCCTAACTCCGTTTAGAGTGGGACGCCTCGTCAGCGAGCTCCGCTCGCCGACTGCGCACCCTCAAGCTGAATGTTGAAGTTTCGGTATCGGAAAAATCGACTATCTGGATTGGGTCGATAGCCGCAAATCACGAATGACCGGTTTATGGCAGCGTAATAAAAGTTACGCCTAATATTTTTGAGGTCTTGGGCAGTCGTTCGGCGAGCGTAGCCTCTTACCTCTCAACACTCCTAACCAACACCGTCAATTCTTTTTGTTAACGACTTGCACCATCCAGCATAGTTTTTTGTTGCGCGCCGAAACGGATTCGGGGGACAATGCCCCCCCTCCCAGAAACCGTATTCACCATTATTCGTCAAGATGATGTGGCATGACCGAGATCGCAAAACCCGAACAATTCATCCAGGCTAACGCACAGCCGCCATTGAGCTGGCATTTTGACCCCAAGGTATTGGAAGTCGAACAGCGCGTGCTGTTTGACCAGGGGCCAAACTATGTCGGCCACGAATTGCTGGTGCCCAACCTGGGCGACTATCACGTGCTGGACGGCGCGGCGCAGATGCTGGTGCGCAATGCCAATGGCGTCGAGTTGCTTTCCAACATCTGCCGCCACCGCCAGGCCACGATGCTGCAGGGGCGCGGCAACGCGCAGCACATCGTCTGCCCGCTGCATCGCTGGACTTACCAGACCGATGGCAAGCTGATGGGCGCGCCGCACTTTCCGCAGAACCCTTGCCTGCATCTGAACAAGTCGCCGCTGCAAAACTGGAACGGCATGCTGTTCTCCGGCAAGCGCGACATTGCAAAAGATCTGGCTCGCGTCGGCGTGATGCAGGATCTGGATTTTTCCGGCTACATGCTCGACCGCGTGGAAGTGGATGAGTATGCGTTCAACTGGAAGACCTTCATCGAAGTGTATCTTGAGGACTACCACGTCGTGCCGTTCCATCCCGGCCTGGGCAACTTTGTCGACTGCGACAACCTCAAGTGGGAATTCGGCGAACAGTACAGCGTGCAGACCGTGGGTGTCAGCAACTCGCTGCGCAAGGTAGGCAGCCCGGTGTATGGCAAGTGGCAGGAACAGGTGCTGCGCTACCACAACGGCAAGCTGCCGAAATACGGCGCGATCTGGCTGACCTATTATCCGAACATCATGGTCGAGTGGTACCCCGGCACGCTGGTCATAAGCACGATCATTCCGCGCGGCGTGGGCGCCTGCACCAACATCGTCGAATTCTATTACCTCGAAGACATCGTGCTGTTCGAGCGCGAATACGTCGAAGCGGAACAGAAGGCCTATCACGAGACTGCGGTGGAAGATGACATCATCTGTACGCGCATGCATCAGGGGCGCAAGTCGCTGTACGAGCGCGGCATCGAGGAACAGGGGCCGTACCAGTCGCCCACCGAAGACGGCCTGCTGCATTTCCACGAGTTCCTGCGCCGCAACCTTGACCCGCATCTGAAATAATCTGAAAGCCTGCAATTGGCCACGGATTAACACGGATATTCACGGATAATAACCGCGAGGGGCGATGTTTGCTGCTCATTTAAAACAACCCAACCTGACAACGATTTTATCGGTGTGAATCCGTGTTAATCCGTGGCTAATTATCTTCCTCATGGGGCATAGCTGATGGGCGCGCTCTGGATGCTCGTCGCCGGCCTGTTGTTCGGCTGCATGGGCGTGTTCGTCAAGCTCGGCGCGCATTATTTCTCCGACACCGAGCTGGTGTTCTATCGCTCCTTCCTCGGCCTGCTGATGGTCTATGCGATCACCCGCCAGCAGCGCGGATCGCTCGCCACCGACCATCTGGGCGCGCACCTGTGGCGCGGCATCTCCGGCTCCATCGCGCTGATGCTGTTTTTCTACTGCATCACCGTGCTGCCGCTGGCCACCGCGGTGGCGCTGAACTATACCTCGCCGCTGTTTCTGACCGTGCTGACGATGCTGGTGTTCAAGGAACGCTTCCACGCGCCGCTGGCCTTCGCCATCGCAGTGGGCTTCGCCGGCATGGTGCTGCTGCTGCACCCGACGCTGGAGCGAGACCAGCTCATACCCGGCCTGCTCGGACTGGCCTCCGGCTTTCTGGCAGGCATCGCGATGCTCAACGTGCGCCAGCTGGGTTTGCGCGGCGAACCGGACTGGCGCGTGGTGTTCTATTTCAGCCTGATTGCCTCGCTGATCAGCGGCTGCGCCATGCTGTTCGGCACGATGCACCCGCTCAGCGCACCCGCGCTGCTGATCCTGCTCGGGCTGGGCAGCAGCGCGACGCTGGCCCAGCTCGCGCTGACGCGCGCCTACCGCACCGGCAAAATGCTGGTGGTCGGCAGCCTGTCGTACAGCACGGTGGTATTCGCCAGCCTGTTCGGCATGTTGCTGTGGGGCGAGGCTTTGCCGCTGAGCGGATGGGCGGGCATGGCTCTCATCATTGCGGGCGGTGTGTTAAGCTTGAAACTGTCGCCCAAACAGGGCGCATAACCACAACGAAGAGAACCAGATGATTACCATAGAACAGACAGGCCCCGTTATCAATGCCGCGGTACTGGGCGAGTTTACCTTGGCCGATTTCAAGCAATTCGAGCAGCATGCCCTTTATGAACTTAAGTCGCCCGGAGCGGTCAACTTGTTGTTCGACTTGCGCGACATGATCAGTTACACGGTGGATGTCGCATGGCAGGAAATCAAATTTTTCAGCCGCGAACACGCGCACGATTTCAGCAAAATTGCCGTGGTCACCGATGACCAGTGGCTCACCTGGCAGACATGGCTGTCGCGCCTGTTTGTGGATGCGGATATCCGCGCCTTCACCGACTACGATGAAGCCCGCGCATGGGTAAAGGCCTGACAGCCGCACCCGCCGCAATTCACCGTCACGCTTGATTACTATAGTTACACTTGAGGAGAGAGAAGTATGTTCACCGGATTGATTGATCTGCCATGGTGGGGCTATGTGGCAGTCACACTGCTGCTGACCCACATCACCATCGCATCTGTCACCATTTTTCTGCACCGCCATCAGGCGCACCGCGCACTCGACTTGCACCCCGTCGCCAGCCATTTCTTCCGCTTCTGGCTGTGGCTCACGACCGGCACGGTGACCAAGCAGTGGGCCGCGATCCACCGCAAGCACCACGCCAAATGCGAGACAGCCGAAGACCCGCACAGCCCGGTCATACTGGGCATCAAGAAAGTGCTGCTGCAAGGCGCAGAACTGTATCGCAAGGAAGCGAAGAACCAGGAAACGCTGGACAAATACGGCCACGGCACGCCTGACGACTGGCTGGAGCGCAAGCTCTACACCCGGCACAGCGCACGCGGCATCGGGCTGATGCTCGCCATCGACGTGCTGCTGTTCGGCCCGATCGGCCTGACCATCTGGGCCGTGCAAATGGCCTGGATACCGATCAACGCGGCCGGCATCATCAACGGTGCGGGACATTACTGGGGCTACCGCAACTACGACTGCGCGGACGCTTCTACCAACCTTGTGCCGTGGGGCATTTTCATCGGCGGCGAGGAGCTGCACAACAACCATCACGCCTTTGCCACGTCCGCAAAACTCTCCAGCAAGTGGTACGAATTCGACATCGGCTGGCTGTATATCCGCACGCTGCAAACCCTCGGTCTGGCACAGGTCAAAAAACTCGCGCCGCAACTGCGCCTGATCCCGGCCAAGACCTCATGCGACCTGGAAACGCTGCAGGCCGTGATCGCCCACCGCTACGAGGTCACCGCGAAATACGCCAAATCGCTGAAACAGACCTACGCGGAAGAAATCGCCCGGCTCAAGCTGCAGGCCTCGGACAAGCTCGATGCGGCGCGTATCAGGCAGTGGCTGCATCTGGACGAGGATGCCCTGACCGAACAGCAAAAATCCAAGCTCGGCGTCGTGATCAACGCCAGCCCGACGCTGCGCACCGCCTACACGCTGCGCCAGGAGCTGGCCGCGATCTGGCAACGCTCCACCGTCAGCAAGGAGCAGCTGGTGAAGCAACTGGAAGACTGGTGCCATCGCGCAGAGAACAGCGGCATTGCAGCGCTGCAGGAATTTTCCCGGCGCCTGCGCTGTTATGCCTGACAGGAATCCCGCGCCTGATCGCGCGGGGCCATCCAGCCAAACAAAAAGCCCGCGATGCGGGCTTTTTTGTATTCCATGCAGCTGGCAAAATTACTTCAGCTTGGTTTCCTTGTACATCACGTGCTTGCGTACAACCGGATCAAACTTCTTGATCTCGAGCTTTTCCGGTGTGGTGCGCTTGTTCTTGTCCGTGGTATAGAAATGGCCGGTGCCGGCGCTGGATTCGAGCTTGATTTTTTCACGCATTTTTCGTTACTCCTTAGACGTTTTCGCCGCGAGCGCGCATTTCAAACAGCACCGCGTCGATACCATTCTTGTCGATAGTGCGCAAAGCCGCATTGCTCAAGCGCAAGGACACAAAACGATTTTCGGTTTCCACCCACAAACGGCGGCGCTGCAGATTCGGCAGAAAACGACGCTTGGTTTTGTTATTGGCGTGGGACACATTGTTTCCCACCATCGGGCGTTTTCCCGTTACTTGACAGACGCGTGCCATAGCTACTCCAACCAGTTCAAATTTAAAGAGGCGCGATTCTACCCTAAAACCACCAACATGTTCAACCCTGTATTTCGATTAGCTCGCTTTACCCCAGCGGAGTCGCTGCCGTGTTCGCTGAATCAAGCCTCAACCATGCGCCGAACGACGGTATTGAAGGCGGATATCCATTCTGGCTCGAACTGGTTATCGCAGGCGTTGATCTCGGCGATGGCGCGCACCAGCGAGCGGTTATCACCATGCTTGCTGTGCTTGAGCATCACCGCCTCGAAAGTATCGACCACCGCCAGTATTTTGGCGCCGGGCGTGATCTGAGCCCCCTTCAATCCATGCGGGTAGCCGCCGCCGTCTGGCATTTCGTGATGCTGCAACACAATCTCGGAAGCCTCCTGCCAGCCGTCCATACGCTGCAACAGGCCACCGCCGAACGCCGGATGATCCTGCAGCATCCGGCGTTCCTCGTCGGAAAGCTTGCCGGCCTTGAGCCACAAGGATTCAGACAAAAACAGCATGCCAAGGTCGTGCATGTAGACAGCCGCCTTGAGCTGCAAGGGATCGACAGGCCCGCCTGCAATCTCATTGGTTTGCAGCGCAAGGCTCAATTGATGCTCGGTACGCCCCTTGAATAACGGCGAGCGCGCCTCATACTGCAACGCC
>Ga0315268_10000613_pt1 | contig 41659 bp, 31 predicted proteins | sample C1_top_MG_FD_204535 | JGI IMG/M metagenome (GOLD analysis project Ga0315268, IMG submission 204535) | Sediment microbial communities from Yellowstone Lake, YNP, Wyoming, USA - C1_top | ecosystem: Environmental > Aquatic > Freshwater > Lake > Sediment | place: USA: Wyoming | collected 2017-08-01
TTGGACTGCGGCAGTCCCCTGCCGCTTTTGCGAGCGGGCCGCTTGGGAAAGCGCCAGAGGACTGGCGCACTCCAAGACGCTCCGCGCTAGCCGTCGCCCATCCCATTTTCATCGTTTGTGGCGCCGCGTGCGGCATGAAGTCTGACCAGAAAATGCCTGGGCGGGGTAGGGCGGCGCTGCCGCGCCGCCCAAAGAATGGGCGGAGCAGCAGCTCCGCCCTACCTTGGGTCATTTTCATCGTTTGTGGAGTGCCATTTTCGTGGCACATGGAGCCTGACCGGAAAATGCCCGTCGGCTCGCTCCGTGCGAAGCGTTTTGGACTGCGGCAGTCCCCTGCCGCTTTTGCGAGCGGGCCGCTTGGGAAAGCGCCAGAGGACTGGCGCACTCCAAGACGCTCCGCGCTAGCCGTCGCCCATCCCATTTTCATCGTTTGTGGCGCCGCCAACCGCGAGGAATCGCCGGCAAACCTCAAATCGCAAATCTGAAATCAGAAGTACCCCGGCACGGTGTCCCGCTCGTAGAGCGCGGTGATGCCCAGCGCCTCCAATCGCTTGCGGGCGCAGCTCTCCACGTGGCCGTCCACAAAGAGCCCGTTGGCTTTTTGATTGTGGCGGGCGTGCACTTCCTTCTCGTTCTTGACCTGGAAGAAGTAGTACTGCCGGGCGCCAAAGCCATCGCGGCCCCGGCTGGTGGTGTCGGCCACGTGGAGGTAGTCAAGCGGATTGGAAATGCTGTCGGTTTGCAGGAACTCACGGTCAGCGCCCTTGGTGCAGTTGGTGGGCGGGTCCAGGCGCACACCATACGTGCAGACCCAGTTGGTGAACCGCTTCGGCGCATAGTCCGGGCAGACGAACAGATCAAATGGCCGCAGGTTCTGGTTGGTGCTCAGCAGACTGGCCCAAGTGGCCCGGTTCGTGCCCATGCTCAGCGGCACGTTGTACTGGATCAGGCCCGCGTTGTCCTGGAGATACATCACGGTCGCGACGCCGATCTGCTTGAGGTTGTTAAGGCACTGGAGCTGCTTGGCGCGCGATTTGGCATTGCCCAGCGCCGGCGCTAACAGGCTCGCCAGCAGGCCGATGATGGCAATCACCACCAGCAGTTCGATGAGGGTAAACCCTCGTTGCGATCGCTCGTTCATCAGTTTAGACACTCCCGCTCAAGGCTCCCACCCAGGCCTCAAGCAGCAGGTTTCGGGCCGGCCGCCGCCTTCGCGTGCCTCGGGTTGGCCGCGCGCAGCATCAGCTTTTGCCTTTTCCTTCCCCCAAGGCCGGCTCGAAGCCGGCGCGCCGGGCTTTCCCACTTCCGCCCTGCCTTCGCCCCGGTGGGGCGGGATTTGCCTCGCCACCGCCTACCGTGCCCCGCTACAATAGCGCGTCTTGTGACTGGGTCAACCCTGGCATGCTGTTCAACTCGGTAGTCTTCCTCAAGTTCTTTGCCGCCTTTCTGCTGCTCTACTTGCTGGCGCGGCAGAGCCTTCGTGCCCGCAACTGCCTGATTATCGCCGCCGGCTACCTTTTCTATGGCTGGTGGGACTACCGGTTCCTCTGCCTCCTGTTCGCTTCCAGTGTCCTCGACTACTCCGTCGGCCTGGGCATCGAGCGGAGCCAAACCCAGCGCCGCCGGCGCCTGTGGCTTTGCCTGAGCCTGGCCGGAAACCTGGGGATGCTCGGCTTCTTCAAATACTACGGTTTTTTCGTGGACTCGATGGTTGCCTTGCTGGCCCAGTTTGACATCCCTGCTCAGCCACGGACGTTGCGCCTAGTGCTGCCGGTGGGCATCTCCTTCTACACCTTCCAGACAATGAGCTACGCGCTGGACGTGTACCGCCGGCAAATCGCGCCCACGCGCAGCTTCGTCAACTTCCTGGCCTACGTTGCGTTCTTCCCGCAACTGGTCGCCGGGCCGATTGGACGGGCCAGCCACTTGCTGCCCCAATTCGAGCGCTCGCGGCTCATCACCCGCCAGATGCTCGCCGAGGGCGTCTGGCTCATGCTTTGGGGCATGTTCAAGAAGGTGGTCCTGGCCGACAACTTGGCCCCGTTGGTGGACCTGGCTTACGGGCATCCCCTTGGCTCCGGCCCACTGGTGGCGCTGGGCACCATCGCCTTCGGCTTCCAGATCTACGGCGATTTTTCCGGCTACTCGGACATTGGCCGCGGTGCCGCGAAGCTGCTCGGCTTCGACCTCATGCTCAACTTCAATCTCCCCTACCTCGCCACGAGCGTGCGCGAGTTCTGGCGGCGCTGGCACATCAGCCTCTCGAGCTGGCTGCGCGATTACCTTTACATCAGCCTCGGTGGCAATCGCCGCGGCCCCTGGCGGACCCGCCTGAATCTGCTGCTGACGATGCTCCTGGGCGGGCTGTGGCACGGGGCGGCCTGGAACTTCGTCCTCTGGGGCGCTTGGCACGGGCTGGGCTTGCTGGCGCATCGCTGGTGGAGCGGCCACCGCGCCGCCACTGGCAGTCAGCCTGGCCGGCCCGCCACCGTGGCTGGCCGCGTCGCCGCCTGGCTGCTCACGATGCTCTTTGTGTTCTACGGCTGGCTCTTGTTCCGCGCCAACTCTTTTGCCCTCATTGCCGCTCAGACGGCGGCCCTGGGCAACTTCGCTTGCCCGGTCTGGATCGGCAGTTACCTGATCAATCTCCTGGCCTTCACCCTGCCGCTGGTGGCCATGCAGGTTTGGCAGGCCAAGACCGGGAACCTCCTGGTGCCGCTCACGCTTCCCCCTTGGGCACGCTACGGTCTCCAAGGCGCGCTGCTGGTGTGCATCCTGTTGTTCTGGGAGAAGGAGTCAACGCCGTTCATTTATTTCCAGTTCTAAGCCGGTGAGCGCCCCTGGAATCAGGAGGCAGGAGGCAGGAGTCAGGGCGCGGGGGGCGTCTTCACGTTTCAGGTTTCACGCATCACGCGCGCCATCCAGCATCTCGCATCCATCATCCACCCTCACGCCTCATGATTGACAACGGCAGTCAATGGTGCTTCCTTTAGGGCGGCTGAGATGCGCTTATGAAGGCCAAGTTTGGCGGATCGTGCGAGTTTGACCCGACCGGAGCGCCCAGGTGCCCTGGGGGTCTCCTCTCGCGGCGCGACTTCCTGAAAGGGACAGCTCTTGCCGCGCTGGCCCTCCCGGCGGCGGGGAAATGGCCGACGCAAGCGGGCGAAGCGCCGCCGGCACCCTTGGCCCCGCGGAAGCCCACCGCCATCGGGCTGTGCAAACGCTACCATTACGATGAGGTCCGGCGGGTGCTGGGGTCGCTCTTTGACGCCCTCGGCGACGTGCGCCAGCTCATGCACGGCAAACACGTGACCGTCAAGGTCAATTTGGTCAACACCTCCCAGGAAGACGTCGCCGGCGTGCCGCTCTGGCTCACGGTGACGGTCCACCCGGTGGTAGCGATGGCCTTGGGCAGCTTGTTGGTGGAATACGGCGCGCGGAGTGTGGCCTTCTGCGATGCACTACCTTTCCGCTGCCCGGATGAAGAGGCCTTTGCCGGTTATGGATTCAAACTGGCCGACTTCAACCAAGTCATGAAAGGCTGCGCCCGGTTTGAGAACACCCGGAACCTCGGCCGCCACAAGACCTACGCCATTGTCAAAGTCCCCAGCGGCGAACTTGCCTCGGCCTGGGAAGTCAACCGAACTTACGTGGACACCGACGTGCTAGTGTCGCTCGGAAAACTCAAAAGCCACGTCTCCGCCGGCATGACCGGCGGGATGAAAAACCTCTTCGGCCTGCCGCCCAGCAGCTTGTATGGCGACGATCTCAAAGAGGCGCCGGACGAGAACGCCGTGGATTATCGCAACGGCGCCATGCACGCCTGCACGCGCCGGCCCCTGACTTCCGTGACCTCGTTTACTGGCCGGTCTGTCGAAGGTGATCATGGGTTCAACGTGCCGCGGTTCATCGTTGACCTGAACGCAGCGTTCCCGGTGCAGTTGGTGGTGATTGACGCCATCAGCACGATTCAGGCGGCCGAAGGCTGGTGGCTCGGTTCGATGGTGTCGGTCACCCGCCCGGGGCTGCTGCTGGCCGGCCGCAACCCGGTCTGCACCGACGCCGTGGCCGCGGCGGCGATGGGGTTTAACCCGGACGCGCCCGATCGCACCTGGCCGTTCGTCAACGGCGCCAACCAGTTGGCCTTGGCCCGCCAGCGCGGCTTGGGCGAGAACCGGAAGAATGAACTCGAAATCCTCGGGCTCAAGCTTACCGAGGCGTGGTTCCATTTCCAACCCACCTATCGGCGGCAGGCACCATGAACACGCAGAGCGAGTCAACAACGGCCTCCGCGCCCCGGGCGCACACTGCCGGCGATCATGTCGGCGCCGCTGCGGGTCAGGCCGCCCGCGCTCCGGCATGGCATACCGCTGGCGGAGATCACACCCGCCGCGGCTGCTTTGGGCGGGCGGTGCGGCTGAAACCGCCGCCAAGCCGCAAACTGCGGGCGTGGGGCGCCGTGCAGGCCGCCGTCGTGTTCGACGAGCGGGACACCGCGTTTGTCGTGGACATGGCTGGCGGCCTCCAGGCCTTCGCTGCCAACGGCGAATGCCTGTGGAAGATGGCCCTGGGAGGCGTTTCCGCCACGCCGGTCGCGGTGCCGGGGTCGCATAGGTTGTTTGGGGCCACGCTCGGCGGCGACCTCCGCTGCGTGGACACGTCCGATGGAGGTTTCCTCTGGCGCCGCAGCATCCCGACCAAGAGTGACCCCCGCATTCTGTCCGACCTGCTGTATGTGCCGCAGGCAAACGTGGTGGTGCTCAGCAGTTGGGGGGGGCGGTTTTGCGCGCTGGACGCCGCTTCGGGCGAGGAGGAGTTCGCGTGGGACGCCGGGGTTTTTCCTTGCTCGGCCGCCGCCGCCGACAACGAGGGCCGAGTCTATTGCGTGCGAGCCGTGGAAGGAAAAGGCGTTGAACTCCTGCAAGTCACCATCGGCGGCGAGGCAACCGTGTTGCATCGGCAGCCCGAGGAAAAACGGGGAGCGCGCCGCACCGTCGTGGCCGCCGCGCCAGTCCTTGACCCGGAGCGCCGCCGCCTCTATGCGGTCATGAATGGAGACCGGCAGGGGCGGCTGGTCGCTTGGTCGCAGGCCACTTATTCGCTGGCCTGGGAACACGTCTTTGAGCACTGCATTCAGGCCACGCCGGCGGTCGCGCCCGATGGCACGATCGTAGTGGCCGAGCTGGGCGGGTTCGTGCACGCCCTGCGCCCGGACGGCTCGGTGCGCTACCGTTACCCGGGCGGGTGCGACTACTGGCTGGCCGCGCCAGTAGTTGACGGCGCCGGGACAGTCTTCATCGGCGATCCGGTGGGCCGGCTGCACGTGATTGACCCGCAAGGGTCCGGGCAGCGGCCCTTTGAGGCCCCCCGCTCAATCCAAGCCAGAGGCTCGTTTGACTCAACCGGGAGATTCTACCTGCCTTGCACCGACGGGTGGGTTTACGTTTTCGAGGGGGACTGAAACTGATCGGAAACTGCTTTTCTGCCGCCCGGCGGGTGAACCGCCAGTCTCGTCACTCTTGGCCAATCTACACCATCTGCGCCGGAGGTCGCATGTCCGGTTGAGCGACGAGCGCAGTTACTTCACCCGAACGTTCTGCTTCACCTCACGAGCATCGAAAGCATTGTCCTTGTCGGGTTTGGGGCCTGTGCCACATTTGATCATGACATTGTAACCAGGCTTCTCCAAGGAAGAGGCTGAAATAACGCCGCTGCCATACGAGCCCATAACCTGAACCGATGAAACGTCCTTCTCGTCGAGGATACGGAAGTAGTCGAAACCATTCTCCAGGGTCACCTCAGCGCACCGATACAGCAGATAGTTTCGAACCTTTTGCGCACTCACCCAGGCGTTGCCCTGAAAGGACACTTGGAAGGTGTCACTGGTTATCTTGCTGTCTTTGTATCCCCCAGTGAAGCCGGCACGGTGGTAGCCGGTGGCGCAGCCGGCTAGAGCCCAAACGAGCGCCCCCATCGTAAGCTGAACAATTTATCTGAACCTGTTCTTCATATTGAGTTTATTGTTTTCAGGAGTGTTCATGCGCGAAAACGTCGGACTAGACTGATCGGGACTGATAGGGAACCACTTTTTTGACGCCCGGCGGCTCAGGAAGCATCACTTTTGCCGCTTTGGGATTCCCCATCGTTACCCCGCTCGCCGGAGAGGCTATTGAGCGTAAGGCAGCGGAATCAAGGAAAAAGTCTGCTTTTTTTTGCGGCCTCAGAAGGGCATGTTCCCGTCAGACTTCATGCCGGACGCGGCGCGGCAAACGATGGAAATGAAGTCAGAGCCTCCTCACGTCGGCTCCTACGCACCTTCCGGTCAAGAGGAGGGAGGCCCCGGCTGGGGCGTGAAAAGAAAAGGCGGCAGGGTGAAGCCGCCTTCGCCTTTAACGCGGAAGACAAGCAGGTTGTCGCCGGCACGCAGCAGGCCGGAGATGTCAAGGTGGCGCTCGCCTTGTTTTGTCCGCTCCCAGTAACCGGCGAAGCGCCCGTTGCACCAGACCCAGACCGCCGAGCCGCGCACTTCGGGCAGGCACAGACCCAGTTTGTCTGGGGGCGCCGCCGGCAGCTTGAGGGCGCAGCGATACCAGCCCAGGCCGTTGAAGCGCCGGCCTTCGGCGGTCACAAAGCCCTGATGATGCCAGCCGGTGGTGAGTCGGACTTGCTTCCAGCCCGTTGTGTCAAGCCCTGGCAGATACCAGCGTTGGACGACCCCATCGGGGCCGGGGTCAGTGCGGAACAATGCAGTTGCGCCCAGCACGGCCAGCAGCTTGCCCTTGGGGCCGTGGGCATATTCGCCCAACCGGCGCGCGACGGCCACCACGTTGCTGCCCGAAAGCCGCCCGCCGTAAGGCCCCACGTCTTGGAGCAGGGCCGAGTTGTTCACGCGCCGGACGGTCTCAATCATGGCTTCACCCCACTTGGCCGCTTGGGCATAGTCGCCGCGCGCCATCGCCTGGCGCGCCTTGAGGCCGCATGAGAGGCGGTCCATGTGCGCCCAGAACGCCGCGACGCGGGTCTTAAACGGTTCGGCGGTGGCGAGCGGAGCGGCGGCCCAGAAAAGCTTGACGCTGCGGTCAAACAGCGGCCAGTCGAGGCACGTATAGAGATCGTCGCCGGGCCCGTCGGGGTCATAGCCCAACGGATAATGCACCCCGGCCGAGCGCAGGCGCTGCTCGACAGCCGCATAGTATTGGAGCATCGGCTTGGCGGCGGGGCCGAAGAACTTGTCGGCGAAATCGGCTTCGAGTTGGGCGGGGTCCTCTTTGAGGTCCCACGCCAGGCGCGCATGGAGATAGTAGTTGAGGCCGGTGGAAAGCCAGGCCATCTGGCCCTCGTTGCTGAAGCCCCATCCGCCCAACCGCTTGAGCAGGCGCAGGTCCTCCGCGATGCCTTGGCCGCGCCAAGCGGGCCGCTGCAAGTGCCCCCAGTCGTGCGGGTCGTATTCGTAGAAGACCTGCCTGGCAGACAATTCGGCCCAGCGGCGGAGCATCGCCCCGAACATCTGGCGCGACCAGCAATTGCGGTCGGCGTAGGAATGCAGGCTACACTGTTGGATGGAGGCCAGTTGGATGAGCAGGTTGGGCCGCCGGCCTTCGACGCCCTCCGGCGGGCGGCAGCGATTGTAGTAGGCCATGGTGGTGATCCAGCGGTCGGGGCAGACCTTCCCCACCTGCTCCGCCAGCTTGAACACGAACTGGAAATACGGATCGCTCACGTCGCCGTAGCCCTCGCCGCCGTAACCGGCATGCATCGCGGCCTTGCACTCGGCGCAGTTGCATAGCACGGGCTCGTCTGGCGGCGAGAACGCGAAGGCAAAGTGCGCGGGGTGCTCTTTGAAATACTCGACCACGGTGTCCGCCGCCGCTTGCAGCGCGCCGGGATGCGACATGCACAGGAACCGCTCGTTGCGGCTCCCGTTTGGGTTCAGCGCGTAATACTCCGGATGCGCCGCCCAGTATTTCTCCTTGGGCAGCAGCCGATACGTGCTGTCGTCGCCGGGGTTCTGCAAAAAGGGGCCGCCGGCAGCCCAGAAGCCGGACTGGCAGAGGCGATTGCGCCGTTTCCAGACCGCGAACTCCTGCGCTTGGGCACCCGACACCGGCAGGTGGCCGCTGTACCAAATATCGCGCACGCGCAGTTCGGGGCGAACCGTGCGGCGCGTGGGGCTGATCGTGACGGTCTCGAGCTTGGGGATGACTTCGCCGAACTCGCCCGGGAAAAACCACCGGCAGCCCAGCCCATGGAGCAAATCATAAACCGCATAGAAAGTGCCCTGGTAAGGCTCGGTCTCGTTGCCCGCCAGGATGAGCGTGTCCGGTCCGGTGGCGATTACGTAACCTTCGTCGTTGAAATCGGCTTTCAGCCCGGTGGGCAGCGGCAGGCCCACCTGCGCCGCGGCCTCGCGGCCGGCGCCTTGGCCGACGAGGACTTTGGCCCCGGGCGCGGCAGGCGGCGCTTCGGCGACCGGCAACTCGGCCCCTGAGATGCGGCGCAGGATAGTCTGCAATTCAGCGGCGGCTTGGCGGGCCTGCGCAGAAGGATTTTCGCCCAGCACGATGACGGCGCGAGGCTGGCCGCGCTCGACGAGGGTGAGCCGCGAATCAGTCCAGGTGCCAACGGGGAGCAGGAGAGCCAGCGCGACCACCAGGCCGGGGCATCGACGAAAGTTCGGAAGACAGTGTCCACGCACGGCAGATAGAGTAACCGCCAAAAGCCGCAAAAGGACACGAAAAACCGGCGTGCGAATGCGGCTGTTCGCACGCCGGCCCCGGGCCGGCGTGAGGACGCTGGACAACTCTGTTCAATCAACTAGACTCATGGGCGTGAAGGGCGAGTTGCAGACCCCAGCGGTGCAGCCAACAGAGCAGTGGCACCAACAGATCAGCCTGCCACCTTGGCCAGGCGCCGCGGCGGCTTTCAATGCCGCTATGGAAGCGCTAATCTCCGACTTCGGCGCGGAAGAAATCTGGGTCTTCGGTTCGTGTGCGCGCCGCAACCCCACCACGCACAGCGATGTGGACCTGATGGTCGTGCGGTCGCAGCGGCCGGATTGTCTGCGGCCAAGTTTGGAGGCGCTGCGGGTGATACGTCCGTTCCACCGCTTTCCACTGGACCTGTTCGTGATTACGCCCGAGCTGTGGGCGGCCAGACAACGCGCGCCGCAGGGCATTTACCTGGACATCGTCCGCAATGGCAAACGTGTCTATGCGCGGTGACATCAGCGACCCGCGAGCTTGGCTGGGTCTGGCCCGGCGGGACCTTGAGAAAGCGCGGTAAGAAGCCGCCAGCACAGACCCGGCCTACATGCTTTTCTTCCTTCAACAGGCCGCCGAGAAATGCCTCAAAGGAAAGCTGGTGGCTCTTGGCTGGGAGCTGGTGAAAACCCACGACTTGGCTGCCCTTGTGGAGACTGGCGCTCAGCATGGCTTGGCTTTGGACTGGTTCCGAAACACCGCGGAGGAGCTGACCTACGAGTGCTTTGCCGAACGCCATCCGGGCGATTTTGAGCCGTCGCCCACGGCCGAGGAGACCCGCCAACTCCTGGCCGATGTCGAGATGTTGTTCGCGCGATTGTTTCCCGAAGGGGAGGTAGGTGATCCCCAAGGTCACCTGCTGTGATTGCGGGGATCGTCCCCTCGAAGCACGCGAAGAAGCGTGCTCTGCCGGCGCGACTACGTTCGCTCCTCGGCGATCCTCGGTCAGGCGCCTTTGACGCTGCCGAAATGGCGGGTCAGCTTGGGGAATTCAGCCGAGCCGGGGTCGGGGCGGACGGGGCGGCCAGCGGCGTTGAGGTAAAGGCAGCCCATCTCGGCTGGCGGCAGGCGCTCGAAAAGAGCCTCGGCTTCCGCGGCGGCTTCAAACCAAAGCCGTCTGACCGACTTTAGGTCCACCGGTTGGCTGAGACGGAGGTCCTTCAGGTCTTGGGGTTGGTACACCGTGCCACGCTTTGCCCAGTCAACGATATACTCCGGGGTCAACCCGGGGTCTTTGCCGGCGGCGGCCCAGGCCAGCGCGCCCAAGGCGAGATGGCGTTGGTGGAGATAGACGCAGTCCAGGTAGTCGCGGACTTCGGCGCGCCCAACCAGGGCCAGGACTTTGTTGGTGGCGGCGTCCCAAAAGTTCAAGCGCCAGCCCAACTCCAGGTCCGGTTCCACCGGGAAGAAACGGAACGCGCTGTCGAAAACCCACTCGACCTTGGTGGACAGCGCGCCGCGGCGAACGAAAGCCCGGTAGAACGTATCCTGTCGCGTTGAGAGCTCGACCTGGAAACCTGCCGCCTGAAGGGCAACGGTGTCCTTGGCCACCGCTTGGGCCAGGCTCTCAACCGTGTCGAGTCACGGGTCCGCGTTTCGCGAACTGCGGGGCGAGTCGGCGGCTTGGTGCAACACGCTGGCGCCGCCAACGAAGCTGTCGGGATGCCGGTTGGCTGCGAGTTCACGCAGCACTTCGCGCTCGAAGTCTCCTATTGGCATAACTGTGCCACAATTCGGTGGCCCTTGTGTCCCCCGTGGCGGCGCAAACCACGGATGACCAGGGGGATTCTGTCTTCTGTGATTTCCAGGTCATCACGGCAAGACCAGAAGCACTGGGCGCAGAATTCCTTGCAGGCCTTGCGGGCCAATTCCACGCGGCGCTCCCGCGCCGATGACACGCCCGTGTTCATGGCCGTAACTGACCACAGCCTGGCCCAGGACGCAAGCCCCTGCGCGCGGTGAAAGCCCCTTGCGCGGCCAGCGCCCAAGGCCCAAGATGTGCCCTTGTGAGGCGTCGGTTCGGACAACGCGATGACAACGGCGGGGCGGCTGCCCCGAAACCGGAGCGCCGGCTTTTTGCCGCCTTGCGGCGCCCGGAGCCGGCGAAGCCCGGCGATTCCGCCAGAAATCCGCGGCCCGCCGGCAACGCCGGTGGCGACGCAGCTTTTACCTTGGTGGAATTGCTGGTGACGCTGGCGATAATCTTGATTGTGTACGTGATGTACCTCAGCCCCGGCGCCAAGAGTTATCAACGCGGCAAGCAGGCGGCCTGCCGCGGCAATCTCCAGTTCATCTACGTGGCCTTGCAGACTTACGCCGCCGAGAACCACGACCGCTACCCAGCCCTCAAAGGCGCGCAGACCGCCGAGGCACCTCTGAGCTTGTTGGTGCCGCGTTGGACCACTTCCACCGAGTTGTTTATTTGCCCGGGCAGTGGCCATAAGAAACTGCCGCCCGGCAAGCCCTTCGCCAGCCGCAAGATCAGCTATGCCTACGCGATGGGACTGGCCAAACAGGCCGCGCCCGAACAATGGCTGATGTCCGACGCGCAAGTGGACATCAAGCCCAAAGCTGTCGGCCAGCCGCTCTTCTCTGCTGACGGCAAGAAGCCCGGCAACAACCACCGCAAATACGGCGGCAACCTGCTGTTTGCCGACGGCCGCACTCAGTTCAGCGAAGCCCTGGCTGGCTTTGCCGTGGAAGCAACCGACGGAATGGTGGCGTTGAACCCGAAACCATGAACATCAAAATCGAGTGTGGCTGCGGCATGCGCTACGGGTTCGACGTCGAACCGGTCAACGGGCAGATGCCGATGGCGGTGCAGTGCCCCGCCTGCGGTGCTGACGGAACCGAAGCTGCGAACCGGCTCATCCAGCAGCAACTGGGCCTCCCCAGGCCCGGCCCGGTGCGGGTGCGGGTCGTGGCGCGTCAGCCGCCCGCGCCGCCGCCACCGCCGCCGCCGAGTCCTGCTCCGCCGCCAGCCAGCCCAGCGCCCGAAACCGCCAGCCAGCCGGCGGCAGTTCCGGCCGCGGCTCCGGAACCGGCCGAACCCGAGCCGCCAGCCGTCGAGTATTGTTCAAAACACCCGCGCGAGGTCGCGGCGGCTTATTGCGCCGTTTGCCAAAAGCCGATCTGCAACCTGTGCCTGGAGCAGTTCGGTTTCTTGTGTTCGGTCTATTGCCAGGAGCAGGCCCAGCGCCGCCAAATCGAGGTGCCCGAATACGCCCGGCAGAAGCGCCATGTGCGCGAGGCCGAACGGCTCAAGACCCGCCGGGTGCTCGTGGCGCTGGCCCTGGCGGCGGCCGCGCTGCTCGGCGCCTGGATTTGGTATTCTTTCGTGGCCTCAAAGCCGCGCGTGGCCTTCAGTGTAAAGCCAGAAAGCGGCCAGACGTTCTCCCACGCCTGCTGGGTGGGCAACGACCGCCTCGCCGCGATGACGGGCAACAAGCTGAGCCTCTACAACGTCTCCAACGGCAAGGAACTCTGGTCGGCCCCCTTCAAGCCCGACGAACAGCCCGCTCCCAAGCCCCAGGACCTGGTCGAGACGGCGGAAGAAATGGAGCCGCAACTGCGCGTGGCCGGCGAAGACATTTGGGTCGTGTTGCCCCCGCGAGTGGCGCGCTTCGATGCCCGCACCGGCAAACGCGAGGAGGAGATTCCGCTGCCCCAGCCGGTCGTCAAAACTGTATTGGGCGACGGCACCATCATCGTCGTTTCGGCCGGGCCCACCAACGAGAACGTCCTTACGCGCGTTGACCTCGCCACCCGGAAGGCCCAAACCGAAACGGCCTTGCTGGCGCCTGGCGCCAGGGCCGCGCCTGCTTCTCTGGCGGACGCCTTGCTGGCCTCCGCCAATCGCTCCCCAAGAAGCCAGCGCCCGGCCAGCGACACCGAAGAGCTGGACGACATGCCAATCTTGCGCGATAATGTCAATGAGTTTATCCCCACCGGCCCGACCGTGGCCCACCTGGCGGTCAAGCTGATCCAACCCCGCATCGTCACCCGCGCGGCCGCCAAGGCCGAGGCCGCCCAGCATCGCTTGGACGCCATGCTGGAGCGGCCCACCCTCCGGGCCGGCGACAGCGACCAAATCATGGGCGAGTACCTGCGCGGCGCCCGCGACACCGACGGGCACGTGGATGAGAGCCGCTACCGGGTCACGGTTAAGCGGCTTTTCAGCAGTGGACTCAGCTTCTATACGGAAGACGTCGTCGGCCCGCCGGCGCTCTTTTCGCTCAAGACGGTGGACGTGTTCACCGCCGGCAGGAAACTGGTGGTCTTCGACAAGACCGGCAAGAAACTGTGGGAAGCCGCGCTGACTTATCCGATCTCGGCCCGTTTCCTCGAGCCGCCCGAGCCGGCCGAGGCGCCGTGCTTCGAGGCCGGCAACCGGCTCTACTTTTTTGACCAAGGCATGTTGACCGCGTTTGAACTCAAGACCGGCCAGGTGCAATGGCGGGTGACCAGCGTGGGCATTTCGCAGGCGCAGTTGGGCCGCGGCGGCAAGCTGTATCTGGCCAGCTCGACCGCCACGCCGGAGTATATTCCGACTTCGCGCGAAATCCGTTTCGGCCAATGGGTGCACCCGTTGATCCTGCAGGTGGACGCCCGCAGCGGCAAAGTGATCTGGCAGCGCGACCGGCTCGGCGAGCGGCTCCAGGTTACCGGCAAGTTCGTCTATGCCTCGCGGGCGCAAGTCTCGACAGTTGATCTGGCGGCCGCGGCGATGAACCAGAGGGACGAAAGCAAGGTGCCGGTGCATCACCGCATCTGGCGACTGGACCCGGCCACCGGCAAAGAGCTTTGGGAGTACTATGAGCCGCGCGCGCCGATCCATCTGGAAGCCCGCCAGAATCGGCTCCTGCTCCTCTACCCGAACGAACTCCAGGTGCTCAAGTTCCTGGCGCTCTGAGGAGGCGTGAGCAATCAAAGTTGAAAGAACAAATGAGTTGAGAGTTGAGAGCACCCCCGGCGTCCGCCTCGCCCATCTCTCAACTCTCAACTCATACCATCTCTCAACTCTTCCGATAACTCGCCACGACCCAATCGCTGAGCACCTTGTCGGGGTTTTCCACCGCGTCGGTGTCCACCGTGAATTCGGCCTGGCCTGTGTTCTGGGCGATGAGTTTGAGGCCGAACTGGAAGTCCTTGAACCGCTGGGCGCAGAGCTCGCGCACGTGCTGGCCGGATTCCTGGGCCAGGCCGATCAGGCGCTCAGCGGCCGGCTCGGTAAAGCGCAGCCGCAGGGCGTGCTCCTTCTGAAACCGTTCGGCGAACTCGTGCACCAACTGGCGCATCACGGCGCGTTCTTCCACCGCGTGTTCGGCCAGGAGCTTCTGCAAGGCGGCCGGCGGGTTGTCAACCAGTTCCTGCGTGGCGATGAACCGCTTCACGCGCGTGGAGGGCAGCTCGTATTTGAGTTCGCGCAGCGCCCGCTCGCAAACCGTCATCAGACCGCGGGCGCCGGTCTGCTCTTCGGCGGCCAACTCGGCGATGCGGCGCAACCCGTCGTCGCGGAAGAGCACCTCGATGCCGTAGGCGGCGAAGGTCTGCTCATATTGCCGGATGATGCTGCCTTCAGAGGCCTTCAGCACGTTGAAGAGGTCATCCACGCTGAGCGAATGGCAATAGACGCGCACCGGCAGCCGCCCGATGAACTCCGGCTCGAAGCCGAACTCGATGAAGTCGCGCGTTTGGGCCTGGGCCATCGTTTCGGCGTCCTCTTCGACGGCCGCCGTCTTGGCCGCGAATCCGATCGTCGCCTCGCGCAGCCGGTGGCGCACGATTTTCTCCAGCCCGGTGAACGCGCCGCTGACGATGAACAGGATGTGCTTGGTGTTGATGACCTCGACGGGTTTTTTCCCCCGCTGGGTCAGTTCCAGCATCGCCTGCAACTGCCCGGCGATGTCGTTGGGCGAGCGGGCGGGCACATCGGTCTCTTCCATCAGTTTGAGCAGGTTGGTTTGGACGCCTCGCCCGCTCACGTCCCGGCCCACCAGGTTCGGCGCGGCGGCGATCTTGTCAATTTCGTCAATGTAAATGATGCCGTATTGGGCGCGGCGCACGTCGCCGTCGGCCCGGCGCAGCAGTTCGCGCACCAGGTCCTCCACGTCCGCCCCCACGTAGCCGGTTTCGGAGAACTTGGTCGCATCGCCCTTGACGAACGGCACCCCGATGAGGTCTGCCAAGCTGCGGATCAGGTAAGTCTTGCCCACCCCGGTGGGGCCGACCAGAATGATGTTCTGCTTGGCATAATTGGGCTGGTCCTTGCCCTCCAGCGCTAGGCGCACGTGGTGATAATGGTCGCACAAGGCCACGCTCAGCACTTTCTTGGCTTCCTCCTGTTTGATGACAAACCGGTCCAGGTAGGCCTTCACCTCGCGCGGCTTCAACTCGAACTTGAACCCTGTCTCCTCAGCCGGGCGGTCCTGGCCTGGTGGCGCCTCGCCCGCCTGGGGCCGGGCGGCGGCAGCCCCGCCGCCGGCCAAATGCTGGCGCACGAACTCAGCCAGTTGGCGCTGCAACTCTTCGGGCGAAGGCGGGCTGCTTGGGGGATTGGGCATGGTAGTTGGGCTAAGCTGAAAACGGTCTAGCCACGGATTCACAGGGATGAAACGCGGACAGAGCTATTACGAACGCGGGAGTCCTCCTCGTCCTCGCCCTGGTCCTGCTGCCCGGTTTCATCTTTCTGGCGCCTCGCGGCGTTGGGTGAGGCCTGAGGCACTGATCTGCTTCATGGGTTGGCGCGCAGATGGGCGCGACATGCGGTCCGCACGTGCGCGACAAAGGCCGGGAAGTCCACGCTTTGATACGCCGAAGCCACACGCTCGTTGCACAGCTCCCGGACCCGGTCATTGAAGAGGGACTCGGCCTGCTTCGCGTCTGCGCAGAGCGGGTCGAAGGCAAAGGAGAATCGGTCAAAGAGCTCGGCCAATTCAGCTGGCTCAGCGCGGGCAATAGCCCCGGAGGCAGGGGGTGTTTCTGACATGCAATCTCCTCTTGGACTTCCTTGAACCGTTTGTCAGCCGCGAGCTTGTAGTCAAGCGCCAAGTCGTAGAGCTGCGGCGCGCCGCAATCGGGGTAACGGTCTCTAAGCTCGCCCAACGCCGCGAGCACGCCGTTGCAGAGGGCGGACGTTTCCCGCCAGACGGCGGCGGCTTCCTCGAGGCTTTCGGCCTTGCGCGCAACCGACGCGGCCAAGCCATAAGTCTGAACGAGAACCGACTCGACGAGCCGCGCTTGGCGGCGGAAAACCTCGCTCGCCCCTGGGGCCTTCTGGTCAGCGTAGCGGGCGCCCAGGCGCTGCATCTCGGCGACCGGCGCGTGATTGATCGCGACGATTTCGCTGAAACTAAGGCACATGTTCATAACCCACGTGAGCCGCAACTGACGCGGCTTGCGCGCATTTCTCCCCTGCCGACTCGCAGCGCAAGACGCCGCTCGGCCGTTCCAGAGTCTTCCCCCCGCCAGCTGGCAGCCTAAGCTGCGGGCCGGCTGCCCAGCCGCGCGTCCAACTGGGCGAACGGCGTGTTGACAAAGCCGCTGGGCTGGCTCTCAGCCGCTTCAGCGGCTCTGGGCCTGGGCAGTTCCTCGGGCTCGGCCACGAGCGGCTCGCGCCAACCGTCCCGGCGGCTCTCCTCTTCGACGGCGGGCGCCGGGGCCGACTCCGCGTCGCTCTGCCGCGGGTTCTTGGCGCGCCGGCTCCGCGGCAAAGGCATCAACATCAGGTGCAATCCTTTGCCCACCAGGCGCGGTTCGGCGTCCGGGTGCCCGTAGGCCGCCAGGTCCTTGGCGAACCGCTCTACGACTTGCTGGCCGAACTCCTGGTGCCTCATTTCCCGCCCCCGTAACCGCAGCGTCACCTTCACCTTCATGTCCTCGCACAGGAAGTCAATCGCGTGGCCCAACTTCACCCCGTAATCGTGCGGATCAATTGAGGCGGTCAACTGCACTTCCTTCACCCGGCTGGCGTGCTGGTGCTTCTTGGACTCCCTTTCGCGCTTGGCCTGCTCGTAGCGGAACTTGCCGTAATCAATGACGCGGCAGACGGGCGGCGCCGCATTGGGGGCGACCTCCACCAGGTCCATGTCCCGGGCCCGCGCCAGGCTGATCGCCTCATGCAGCGGCAGCACACCCACCTGCTGACCATCTGGACCGATGACCCGGACCTCGCGAGCGCGGATTTTCCCGTTGATCCGGACGAATGGACCCGAAGAAGAACGCGGAGAGAAGGGGCGACTCAAGGCACCCCTCCCGGTTGAGGTTTATTCATGCGCAATACCGAACTAACCAAACTGCCATCCGACAGCCTTTCCGGGCCTACTAATGCAGCAAATCTGCCGCCAGCGCAAGCGAAAAAAACTGGGCCGATTAAGCGTGCCTTCGGCGCGGCCGCCCCTTATCTTGGCCGCGCTGCTATGGCTCTGATCAAACCCTTTGCCGCCCTCCGCCCCAGGCCGGAACTGGCCGGTCGCCTTTGCGAACCGCCCTACGACGTGCTTTCCTCAGCCGAGGCCCGCCAACTGGCCGCCGGCAACCCCATCAGTTTCCTCCACGTCAGCAAACCGGAGATTGACCTGCCGCCCGACACTGACCCTTATGCGGCGGCCGTGTATGCCAGGGGCCGGGCGAATTTCGCGCGCCTGATCACGGCCGGCTGCCTGGCACAAGACCCGCAGCCGTGCTTCTACCTCTACCGGCAGGTGATGGGGCCGCACGCCCAAACCGGCCTCGCCGCCCTCGCCAGTTGCGAAGACTACCGCCAAGGCGTCATCAAACCGCATGAATTGACCCGGCCCGACAAAGAAGAAGACCGCCGCCGGCACATCGAGGCGCTGAGCGCCCAGACCGGGCCGGCCTTCCTGGTCTATCAGGCGGTCCGCGCGCTGGACGAGTTTGTGGCGGGCAAACTTGCCGATACGCCTGCGACCGATTTCGTCGCCCCCGACGGCGTGCGCCACACCGCCTGGGTAATCAGCGCGCCAGCGGACATCGAGTTCATCCAGGCGCAATTCACCCAGGTGCCCAGCCTCTATATCGCCGATGGCCACCACCGCACCGCCGCCGCGGCGCGGCTGGCGCGCGCCGGCTCGCCTGCCCGCGCCTTTTTCCTGGCGGTGATCTTCCCGCACGACCAAGTGCAGATTCTGCCTTACCACCGCGTGGTCAAGGACCTCAACGGCCTTGCCCTGGCGCAACTCCTTGACAAGCTGGCGTCGGTGTGCTCGGTTGGGCCTGCCTCCGAAGCACAGCCGGAGCGCAAACACCAACTGGGCCTCTATTTGGCTGGCCAGTGGTATCGCCTCCAGTTCCGGCCCGCTCTCACCGCTGGTCCGGACCCAGCGGCACGGCTCGACGTGACGCTGCTTCAGCAGCACGTGCTAGCGCCCATTCTCGGCATTGCCGAGCCGCGCACCTGCCCCCGCCTCGACTTCGTCGGCGGCAGCCGCGGCCCCGCCGAGCTGGAAAAGCTGGTGGACAGCGGCCAGTATGCCGGCGCTTTCCTCATGCACCCGGCTCAGATCGGCGACCTGATGGCGATCGCCGACGCCGGCGGCCTGATGCCGCCCAAAAGCACCTGGTTCGACCCCAAGCTGCGCGACGGGATGTTCAGTTATGTGATGGAGGAGGCGTGAAACGTGAAACGTGAAAACGTGAAACGTGAAAACGCGGGCAGGCGCCGATGCGCTGGGCCTAACCGGCAGAGCGAGCGCACAGACAATCACCGTCAGCGGCCATGCGCCGGCAAAGGCATGATGTCCTGGGACCTTCATTGAGCTTGGGCTTCGATGCGCCCGACGAGCGTGGTTCCGTCCACCAAGAAGCCGACCACTTCGTCGAGGGGCGTGTTGGGCTTGACCACTTCACTGGCTCCCGGTCGCAACAGGTACGCAACGCGCAAGATGTCCTTGCCCTGATGACGGCCCGTCAGCGCATAGACGTTGTGTGGGCCGATGTTACGCACCGTCAGTTGAACCAGGGCGCCGCCACGGTCGTGCCAGACGCGCAAGGCCGCGCCGTCCAGTGGACGCAGTGGCTTGCCCTTAAACTGCGCCGCGATGTCCCGCACATGCTTGATGCCGTCGAAGCCACACTCCAGGCTCGGCTCGATTTGCATGGACTCGAACCACTCATTCCATGAAGTGACGGTGAGCCAATCCGGCTGCACTTGCTGGGCAAGCCCAAAGCGATACTGGATGTACTGGCCTCGGGCGCGCTCGAAGTCGAATCCGAGCTTCTTCACGTGACTGCAGCCGCCGATGATGGAGAAAAGGAGCGGTTTGCCTGCCGCACGCACCTTCGCCGCGACTTGGCCATACGATTTGAGCAGCGCCTCCCGCGTATAGTACTTGTCCGCGTACGGGCCAAAGGTGTCGAAGGCCGACAGGTAATCCAGATCGAAGGGCCAACCGTCCGCCACCGCCACGGTGAAGAACCGGCCACCGCGCTCCTGGGCGAAGCTCTCGAAGGTCTCTCGCCAGTTCGCCGCCGGCCAGCCCTGCGGCGTATAGACGAACAACACGGGCTGGCCGTTCCAGCGCAGGTAGCTCCGGTAGGTGGTCAGTTGGTTGAGCAAGTAGTCCAGGTCGGCCTTGATCTTGGCCGCCGACAAGTCGGACTTGCCTGCCCAAGCTTCCTGGACCGCGCAGAGGCGGAATCCACTACTCACCCCGTCCAAAGCCTGGAGCATTTGCCGAAGGATTTTGTCTGGCATCGTGTCCGGTCCGCTCCAGGACACAACGAACCCGTCAATCCCGGCTTCCTGCGCCAGCGTCCACTGAAACTCGATGAGCTTCGGATCGGCGGAACGATACGGACCCAGCAGAGGATGGGCAAGGACGGTCGGTTGCTCGTCCCAGTTGGTCGGGGCCTTGTAGCCATACCAGGGGTAATGATAGGCCAAAACCAGACGCCCGGTGGGCTTGGTGGAGGCTTGCGTGACCGACGCCGGCTGCGCGGCAGCGGCGTGCAAGAGCACCGGCGCCCAAACCGATTCGCCTTTGCGGGCCATCCCCACCTCTGCCTCGGCGAATCCATCTGTGCGGCAGACCGCGCTGGCGAGAGCGGCAGGCAAGGCCGCCCCAAGGACTCGGAGGAAGGCCAAGGCGGTCATACTTTCCCCCACCGTCGTTTCCGTGACTGACTCAAATCATCGGCCATGTCGTCTTCCGTCATCTTCATGGAACTATTGTAAGGCATCGAGGCCATGCTGCAACTATGGCTGTTTGGCCATTTGGTTGCACCTGGTTTTCGCCTGTGCTGCCGCTTTCGCCGCGTTGTCAGTTGGTCGTTTTTCGCTTCCAATCGGGGCTGGGGCGGGATTTGCTTGGGCGATGACTACACGCAATCGCAAGGAGCATTGGCCGGTCCGGGGGCTGGCGGCGGCCTGGCTGGCAGCAGCGGGGGCAGGGCTGGTCGCCGCGCCGGCCGAGGTGAATCTCTGGGAGACCAACTTGGTCATTCCCACCTACCGGGCGGCGCCGCCGGACCCGAACCCGCGCTTCTACCAGGGCCGCACTTACCAAGGCGCGCGCGCTACTTTCTATCCGTACCCGGTTTCGGATCGCCTGACCGGCGCGCGGGAGGATCAGACCTACCGGGCGGTTTTCCTGGAAAACCAGTACATCCAACTCTCCGTCCTGCCGGAGCTGGGTGGCCGGATTCTCTCGGCAGTGGACAAGAGCAACCAATACGACTTTTTCTACCGGCAGCACGTCATCAAGCCGGCGCTCATCGGGATGCTGGGGGCATGGATTTCCGGCGGCGTGGAGTGGAACGTGCCGCACCACCACCGCGCCTCCAGTTTTATGCCCGTGGACTATGCGCTCGAAAGCCACGCCGACGGCAGCAAGACGCTCTGGGTCGGTGAAATCGAGCTGCGGCACCGGCTCAAGTGGAGCGTGGGCCTGACGCTCCACCCGGGCAGGTCGTACATCGAGATGTCCGCGCGGCTGGCCAACCGCACGCCCTTTGCCCATTCTTTCCTCTTCTGGATCAACCCCGCCGTGCACGCCAACACGAATTACCAGGTCGTTTTCCCGCCGCGCACCGCCTTCGCCGTCCAGCACGGCAAGCCGGAGTTTGTGCATTGGCCCATCGCGCACACGACCTATGCCGGCGTGGACTACTCGCGCGGGGTGGACATCAGTTGGTGGAAAAACCATCCCTCCCCGTGCTCGTTCTTTGCGTGGAACTCGGAGGAGGACTTTTTCGGCGGCTACGACCACGCGCGCCAAGCCGGGGTAATCCACTACGCCGACCACCACGTCGTGCCGGGCAAGAAGTTCTTTGAATGGGGCGTTGGGCCGGAGGGCCAAATGTGGAGCCGCATCTTGACCGACGCCGACGGGCCTTACCTCGAACTGATGGCCGGGGCTTACTCGGACAACCAGCCCGACTACAGTTGGATTCAGCCGGGCGAGGTCAAGACTTGGAAGCACTACTGGTATCCGGTGCGCGAAATTGGCGCGGTCAAGAACGCCACGCTCGACGCCGCCGTCAACCTCGAATACGCCAACCGCACCCTGCGGGTCGCCTTCAACGCCACCGCCCAGTTCACCAACGCCCAGGCCCGCGTCACCCTTGCGGACAAGGTTTTGCTTGACAAACACATAACGATCAGTCCCGCCCAGCCATTCGCCTCGGTTTCAATGGTGGAAGCCGAGTTGAAGCCCGAGCGGTTGTGCGCCAGCCTGCGCGCGGCCAACGGGCGCGAACTGGTGGCCTATCAACCCGCGCCGCCCCCGCCCAACGCGCCCCTGCCCGAACCGGTGAGGCGCCCGCCGCCGCCCAAGGAAATCAAGAGCAACGAAGAGCTCTACTTGACCGGCTTGCGCATCGAACAGCTCTACAGCCCATCGTTCGAGGCGGCGCCCTACTACGAAGAGGCGCTGCGGCGCGACCCCGGCGATTACCGGGCCAACACCGCGCTGGGCATTCTGCACTGCAAGGCCTGGCGCTGGCCCGAAGCCGAGGCGCGCCTGCGGGCGGCCATCGCACGCGCCACCGCCAACTACATCCGCCCCAAGGACGGCGAGGCGTTCTACTACCTGGGCGTGGCGCTGCGAGGGCAGGGCCGCTTGAACGAGGCCCACGACGCCTTTTACCCGGCGATATGGAGCCTCGCCTGGCAAGCCGCAGCTTACCAGGCGCTGGCCGAGATTGACTGCCGCCGGGGCGAGTTCGCCCGTGCCCTTGCCAACCTCGACCGCTCCCTCGCCGCCAGCGCCGCCAATCCCAAGGCGCGCAACCTCAAGGCCGCGGTGTTGCGCCGTATGGACCGTGCCGACGAGGCGGCCAAGCTCGCCGCAGACACGCTGGCGGCCGACCCGCTGGACCTGCGCGCCGCGGCGGAGCTTTTCCTCGCCCAACGCCAGTTGGGCCAGACCGACGAGGCTGCCTCAACTGCACGAACCGTCCGGCGCTTGCTCCGTGGCGAAGTGCAGTCCTGCCTCGAAGTGGCCTGCGATTACGGGAACGCCGGCCTTTGGGCTGAGGCCATTGAGGGTCTGCAGGCCATGGTGGCGATGGCCCCGGACCAGGCGCGCGTCTTCCCGCTGCTCCATTATTACCTGGCTTACTACAACGAAGAGCAGGCTCGGTCCGGGGCTGATGGTACCATTGCTCCCGCCGCTGCGGCCGAAGCGGCGCGCCTTGGCCTGTTGGCCGCCCAGATGCCGCCCGACTTCTGCTTTCCGCTCCGCTTCGAGGAGGAACCAATCCTGCGCCGGGCCATGGAGCGGAATCCCCAAGATGCCCGCGCCCCGTATTACCTGGGCAACCTCCTTTACGACAACCAACCGGCCAAAGCCATCGCGGCGTGGGAGAGAGCCAGAGACCTGGACGGTTCGTTTGCCTTGGCGCATCGCAACCTCGCGCTGGCCTACGCCCAAACCCAAGGCGACGTTCCCAAAGCCATTGCGAGCCTTGAGAAGGCGGTCAGCCTCAACCCCAAGGAACCGCGTTTCTTCTACGAGCTGGACGTGCTCTATGAGGCCGGCGGTGCGCCGGTCCAAAGGCGCTTGGAGACGCTGGCCCGCAACCGGGAGATCGTGGCCCAGCGCGACGATGCCCTCACGCGCCTGATTGTCCTTTACACCGTGGCTGGCCAGCCCGGCGACGCTCTGGATGTTCTCCAGCACCGGCGCTTCCACAACTGGGAAGGGCGCGGCGAGATTCATGGCATCTATGTTGACGCCTTGTTGCGGCGCGGCATGGCCAGCGCCCTTGCCGGCAAACACGCGGAGGCGCTGCGCGACTACGAGGCGGCTCTGGACTACCCGGCGAATCTGGAAGTTGGCCGCCCCTACCGCGACCGCAAAGCCCCGCAGATTCACTACTTCATCGCCACCGCCCACGCGGCGCTCGGCGACCAGGCCAAAGCCAGAGCCGCGCTGGAGCTGGCCGTGGCCCAAAAAGAAACCAGCCCTTCGGAGGTTCAGTATTACCAAGCCCTGGCGTTGCAGAAACTCGGCCAGAAGGACGATGCCAACCGCATCTTCACCGGCCTGGTCAAACACGGCGCGTCGCAACTGCAAGCGGGCGAGGCCGCCGATTATTTCGCCAAGTTCGGCGAGAGGCAGAGCGAGCGCGCCCGCAAGGCCCAGGCGCATTATCTGGCCGGTCTGGGGCACTTGGGTCTCGGCCAGAAGGCCGAAGCCAAAGCCCAGTTCACCCAAGCCCTGGAGCAGAATCCCGGCCACCTGGGCGCCACGATTCAACTCGCATTGCCTGAGTGACATTTGGGCCGGCCTGCTGTATGCTAAGCCTCATGAGCTCGGTGCTTGAACCGTTGTTAGAGTCGCCACGACTGCCGGAGTACGTCCAGTCCCTCAGCCAAGCCTTGGCCCAGGAACGCCAGCGGCGCGACAAGTTCTACGAGGAACTCACGGAGGAGGGGAAATTCGAGTTTATCAACGGCCAGGTCGTCATGCACTCCCCGGCCAGGCATAGGCACACGCTGGCGGTGCAGAACCTCAGCCAGCTTCTATCAACGCACGTCCGGCTCCGCGATCTGGGCCATGTCCTCACCGACAAAGCGCTTTGCGTTTTCCCGCGCAACGATTACGAGCCCGACATCTGCTTTTTCGGCAAGCAGAAGGCCGCGCAACTCAAGCCCGACACCCTCAAGTATCCGGTGCCTGACCTCATCGTGGAGGTGCTTTCGGAGACAACCGAGCAGAACGACCGCGGCGTCAAATTCGAGGACTACGCCGCGCACGGCGTGGCGGAGTACTGGATCGTGGACCCGGAGCGCGAGACCGTGGAGCGGTACGTCCTCCATGAAGGCCGCTATCCCGAGGCGCGCCCGCAGCGAACGGGCGAAATCACCAGCGATGTCGTTGCCGGCTTCTCCGTTGCGGTGCGCGCCATCTTTGATCCGCGCGCCAACCTGGAGGCACTTCGGCGGTTGCTGGCCTGACGGGTGACGAGTGACGGGTGGCGTGATGCGTGAAACGTGATGCGTGAAACGTGAAATCGCGAACAGCGAGTGACGGATGAAGAACAGCAAGTTGCCTAAAGGCGGGACTAAAAACAGAGCCTGGTTCATGGGGGGCCCTGACGCCAGTTTTGGCGCGCATTGCGACGATCAGCCGGAGCGCCGGCGTCCTCGCCGGCTTTCTGTGGCCTAGTGGAAACCCGGGGACAGATCATGCATGCGCTTCGGCTGACAATGCCAAAGCCGGCCAGGACGCTGGCGCTCCGGTTCCTGGGCAGAATTGCCACCCTTGCCGTGTTGACGGCGGCGTTGCCGGTGAGCGAGGCGGCGGCCCCACCGCGCGCGCTCCGGCCCGCCCTGGCCAGCATTACCGGCGAGGGTATCTTGCGGCATATCTGCGTGCTGGCGGCGGATGAGTTTGAGGGCCGCGAACCGGGAAGCCCTGGCGAGGACAAAACGATTGCCTACCTGACAGAACAGTTCCGGGGCCTGGGACTCATGCCTGGAAACCCTGACGGCACCTACGTTCAAGCGGTGCCGCTGGTGGGTTACATTTCCTGCGCCGTCGCCTCGTACCGGGCGGGCGAGCGCCGGATGGAGCTGGCCCTCAAAACCGATTGCGTGGTCTGGACGCCGCGGTTGGCGCCAGACGTCAAGGTCGAGGACTCGGAAGTCGTGTTCGTCGGCTATGGCGTGGTGGCGCCCGAATACGGGTGGGACGATTACAAAGGCGTTGACGTGAGCGGCAAGACCATCGTCATGCTCATCAACGACCCGGCGGTGCCCGACCCCAACGATCCAACCAAGCTGGACGAGCGGATGTTCAAGGGCCGCGCCATGACTTACTACGGGCGCTGGACCTACAAGTTCGAGATCGCGGCGCGCAAGGGCGCGGCGGCGGCGCTGATCGTGCATGAAACCGGCCCGGCGGGATACCCCTGGGAAGTGGTAGTGGCCAGCAACTCGCGCGAACACTTCGCCTTGCAGGCCCCCGACCCGAACGCCGGGCGGCTGGCGGTCGCAGGCTGGATCACTTTGGAGCGGGCGCGGAAGCTCTGCGCCGCCGGAGGCTTCGACTTCGACACGCTCAAGAAGGCGGCGGTGCAAAAGGATTTCAAGCCGGTGGCGCTGGGCAGCAAGGCCAGCTTCAGCATCCGCAACGCGTTGCGCCAACTCACCTCGCGGAACGTGGCCGCCAAGCTGGAAGGGGCCGACCGGCAGCTCAGGAATCAGTACGTCGTCTATACCGCGCATTGGGATCATTTGGGCCGTGACCCGGAGTTGAAGGGCGACCCGGTTTACCACGGGGCGTTGGACAATGCCTCCGGCGTGGCGGGTCTGCTGGAACTGGCGCGCGCCTTCCGGGAACTGAAGCGGCCCCCCAAGCGCTCGATTCTGTTTCTCTCGGTCACGGCTGAAGAAAAGGGGCTGCTGGGTTCGAAGTACTACGTCGAGCATCCGCTTTATCCGCTGAGCAACACGGTGGCCAACTTGAACCTCGACGGCCTCAACCCCTGGGGTCGCACGCGGGACGTGGAGGTCGTCGGCTTTGGCAATAGCAGCCTGGAAGACGTGCTGGGGCGGTTTGCGGCGGGCCAGGGGCGAACGGTGGGGCCGGAGTCGGAACCTCAAAAGGGGCACTACTACCGGTCGGACCAGTTCGAGTTCGCCAAGGGGGGCGTGCCGGCCCTCTATTTCCGGGCGGGCGTTGATTACGTGGGCAAGCCCAAGGATTTCGGCCCCAGGAAGGTCGAGGAATACACCGCCCAGCACTACCACAAGGTCAGCGATCAAATCAGCACCGAATGGAACTTGGCTGGCGCGGTGGAAGACGTGCAGTTGTTGTTCGAGGCCGGTTGGAGCGTCGCCCAGACCGCCGCCAGGCCGCAATGGAAAGCGGGCGCCGAGTTCGGCCCGCGCCGGTCGCCTGCCACGATGCCGTAGCCACTGGTTTACACAGCCTCGGTAGGGCGCGCACTCCGTTGCGCGCCGCTGGTCCGGCTTTTTGGGCGATTTCTGGCGCGCAGAGGACTGCGCGCCCTACCGGCCAAGGCCCGTGGGTCTTATCCCGAAGGGATAAAACATACGTAGCCGCAGGCGCAAGCCTGCGGAACACTCGGCCCCGCGCCGTACAACCCCTTCCGGGTTGTCACCCACACTACACGCCTTTCCGCAGGCTGACGCCTGCGGCTATTCGGGTCGTGCCCCGCCGGGGCAAAGCCGCCGCCGACAGCGGTCCGTGACCATGCTCAGGCGCCATGCGTTGGCGGCGCCATAAACGCTGAAAATGGGACCGGCGTCGGCCCACGGCACGGAGCGCGGAGTTCATTCCGCCGGCAATGTCGATCGTCAAGTTCTGCGGAATGAACTCCGCGCTCCGGCGCAATCCGTGTTTGGTCCGTGTGGCTGAGCCTCATTTCCTGGTTGGACGCCATGCCGCCCCGCGTGGTGCCACAGACGATGAAAATGAAGTCAGAGTCTTCTTACAGCGGCTCCTGCGCACTTTCTGGTCAAGCCTCGTGCCGCTGGCGGCACCACAAGCCAAGAAGTTGGGTCGAGGACGAGAACGAGAAGGAGAACGAGAACAAGAACGATTTTGGAGTGAGCATTTTGCCTCTGTGTTCTCGGTGTCCTCGGTGGCATTCTCTGGTCAGGTGAGCTTGAAGTGCGGCGACTGGCTCAGGAAGTCGAAGGGATTCTGGTAGATGAGCCGGTCCACGGCGGCGGGGCTGTGGCCGCGTTTGCGCATTTCCAAGGCCGTGCGCGGGACGATCAAGGGCAGGCTCACGCCCCAGTCGCAGGCGCTGTTGAGCCAGAGCTGCTCAGGCCCGCAGGTCTCCACGATGTCAATCGCCCGCGCCGGGGTGCACTTGGTCTCCGGGTAGAGCGTCAGACCGGCCCAGAAGCCGGCGTCCAGGGCCAAGCGGACGGTGTGCTCTTCGCAATGGTCAATGATCACCCGCTCGGGCCGGATGCGGGAGTCGCTCCGCAGCACGTCCAAGATCAAGCGGGTGCCTTTGAGTTTGTCCTCCAGGTGCGGGGTATGGACAAGGATGAGTTGGTTGTGCCGGGCGGCCAGGTCCACGTGCATTTCCAGCACCTTGAGTTCGTTGCGGGTGTTGCGGTTGAGGCCGATCTCGCCAAGCCCCAGCACGTTGGGGCGGTCGAGGAATTGCGGAATCAAGGCCAGCACTTCCTGGGCGAGCTTGACGTTTTCGGCCTCTTTGGGGTTGATGCACAGATAGCAGAAGTGCGGCAGGCCGAACTTGGCGGCGCGGCGCGGCTCGTAGTCGGTGAGTTGGCAGAAGTAATCGTAGAAACCGTGGGCAGAGCTGCGGTCAAAGCCGGCCCAGAAAGCCGGTTCGCACACTGCCTGGCAGCCGGCGGTGAGCAGGTCCTGGTAATCGTCCGTGACGCGGCAGGACATGTGGGCGTGAGGTTCGATGAAGCGCATTAGTCAAATCGAGTTGAGAGAAGTGTGAGTTGAGAGTTGAGAGAGGCACGGCAATCACGGGAGGCCTGGGGATTTGCGGAGCCCGCTGAGCATCCGGCTTTGCTCCTCGGCGGCGGCGTAGCTCGTCTGGAAATCCGCTTCCGGCAGAAAGCCCTGGTTCCGGGCGATAAACGACTGCGAGACTACTTCGAACAATGAGCCGGTGGCGATTTCAAGGAACCGGGCGTAATCATCGCGCGAGTGGCGCGCAGAGCCTTCCGCGATGTTCGATGAGATCGAAACCGCGGCGCGGCGCATCTGGCTGGTCAAACCGAACCTCTCCTCGTCTGGAAAGGAACGCGTCAGCCTGTAAACAAGGTCGGCAAAATCAATTGCCTTCTGCCAAACCTCCAATTTCTTAAAGTTGAACACGCGTGTCCTTCATGCCGTGTTGTCCGTCAACTCTCGACTCACCCATTCTAAAATCGAATGTGGCGCGCAACGTGGCTTGTCTCTCAACTCTCCACTCTGAGTTCTCTCAACTCGCCCCCCCGGGCCACGCTCCGCAGGCGGATTTGGCGGCGGCGGCGGGGATGGGTTCGGTGGTCGGGTCGCTGAAGGCCAGGAGCACCTGCCGGGCCTTGTCTGGCTCGGGTTGGCTGAGGATGCCCGCGGCCCGGCGAAAGGCGGCCAGGCGGAAATCGTCTTCGCCTTGGGCGCGCTCGGTCCGGTCCAAAAAGGCAGCCAGCTCAATGAGCTTGTGGCGCGCGTCCAGGAAATACAGGTCCAGCACTTGTTGCCGTGTCATAAGCAATCAGTTGTGTGGAGCTTACCGGCTCGATCAAGCGGGCACAAGCCCCATCCGATGGAGGAGCGGTTCCGAATCATGCCTTTGGCTGGATGACTCGGCGGCGGCTGGGGAAGCTGGTGTTCAAGCCCAGCCTGGGTGAGCAAAGTGGCGGCGCCACGCGGGCGCGGGCAATATGCCTTGCGTTCCGCTGCGCACCGGGTTTATGTTGAGCTTATGCAAATTGATTTCAACGTGAGCATCTGGCGGGAAGGCAACCAGTATGTTGCTCACGCCACGCCCCTGGACGTGGCCAGTTGTGGGGCGAGCCCCGCGGAGGCGCGTCAGGCGTTGGACGAAGCGGTCAACCTCTTTCTCGCCGCCGCGGAACAGCACGGGACCCTGGAGGAAGTCTTGCAAGAGGCGGGTTACGTCCTTGACGGTGGGCGATGGGTCAGTCCTGCCTGGGTGGCTTGGGAGCGCCATTCTGCGCTAGTGGGGGCTTAGGGGCCGGAGGCCGTATGGCAAAGTTGACCCCAGTCGGCTGGCGCACGCTCGAATGCGTTTTTGAACGAGTCGGCTTTCAGTTTGTGCGCCAAGCGGGGAGTCATCGTGCTTACGTGCGCAAGGGGACTCCCAGGCCGTTAGTCATTCCCATGTACCGAGAGGTGCCGGTTTTCATTATCCGCACCAACCTCAGAACAGCCGGCGTGTCGCGCGAAGAGTATTTCAGGCTCTTGGAGGAGTGCCGCTGAGCCCGGATTCGGCCGGGGATACGAGCCGCAAGTTGGCGTTGTGTCACCGGTTGAGCGGATCCGAATTCACCTCAAAAGCCGGCTACTGACCGACGGGCGGACCACCACGCGTTGCCGCTTGCGCGCGCGGCGGCCCTCTGTTGGAATCGGGGCAGGTGAGCGGCGAGATGCAAAAAGACTCTTATCCAAAGCATTACTGCGGCGTATTTGGGATTTACGGCCACCCCAACGCCGCGGAACTGACCTACTACGGCCTCTACGCCCTCCAGCACCGCGGCCAGGAGAGCGCCGGGATTGTCACCTGCGACGACCGCGAGTTCCACGTTCACCGCGGCATGGGCCTGGCACCGCAGGTCTTCACCCCCGGCAGCCTTCAGCAACTCACTGGCAGGATGGCTGTCGGCCACACCCGTTATTCGACCACCGGCTCCTCCCACATCCGCAATGCCCAGCCGCTGACCGTCAACTGCGCCAAGGGCCAATTGGCCGTCGCGCACAACGGCAACCTGACCAATGCGGCCCGGCTGCGGGAGGAGCTTGAGGCCAAGGGCTTGATCTTCCAGACCACCGTGGACAGCGAGATCATCCTTTATCTGCTGGCCCAGCCCGAGTTGAACCTGGCGCAGACCCTCCGGCGCATCCAAGGGGCCTACTCGCTGGTCATTATGACCGAGCAGGAACTTATCGGCGTGCGCGATCCCCAAGGCTTCCGGCCACTGTCCATCGGCCGGTTGGACGGCGCCTGGGTGCTGGCCAGCGAGACGTGCGCGTTTGACCTGATCCACGCCCGGTTCGTGCGCGACGTGGAGCCGGGGGAGGCGGTCATTATCAACCAGGACGGTCTCCAGAGCGTGCAGGCGTTTCCGGACCAGCAGCGGCGGGCCTTCTGCATATTCGAGTACGTTTACTTTGCGCGGCCGGACAGCCTGATCACGGGCCGAAGCGTGTACCAGGTGCGGGTGGAATTGGGCCGCCAACTGGCCCGCGAGCATCCGCGCCAGGCGGACGTCGTCGTGCCCGTGCCCGACAGCGGCAACTGCGCCGCGCTGGGCTACTCGCTGGAGTCGGGCATCCCGTTCGAGATGGCCTTCGTGCGCAACCACTACGTGGGCCGGAGCTTTATCCAGCCCACGCAACTCATCCGCGACTTCGAGGTGCGCGTCAAACTAAACCTGATCGGCGAACTGGTGCGCGGCAAACGGGCCATCATTGTGGACGACTCGATTGTGCGGGGCACGACCTGCAAAACGCGGGTCAACAACCTCAAAGACGCCGGGGCGCGCGAAGTGCACGTGATGGTGAGTTGCCCGCCCCATTGTCACCCGTGCGTGTATGGGATTGACTTCCCGGAGCGCAAGCAACTGTTAGCCGCCAACATGAGCCGGGACCAAATCCGCCAGTTCCTCAACGCCGATTCGCTCGCTTACCTGTCGCAGGCCGGCATGGTTAAGGCCACTGGCCTGCCCAAGGAGGCCTTCTGCATGGCGTGCTACGACGGCCAATACCCGGTGCCCTACGACCACGAAGCGGACAAGCTCATCATGGAGCGCCGCCAAGCCAAGGTCCAGGGCTTGGGCCAGGCACTGCGTAACGAACAACGGCAGGCCAAACTGCTTTAGGCTTCGGAGGCAGGGGGGCAGGGGAGGCGTGTGCCCGTCCGACCAGTCCGACACGTCCGACCAGTCCGACTAATTCCGCATTCCGCACTCGGCATCGCTGTATCCCTCTCACCCTGCCCTCTCCCCCAATGGGGGAGAGGGGATGCTCCGCACTTTCATGGTTTGGCCGCCCGGAGCATCTCGGCCACGAAGTCCTCCACTTGCCACTCGTTGCCCATGATGATGCGCTGGATTCGCCCCCGCGCGTCCACCACGACGGTCCGCACATTGTGGCTGAAGAACTCGCCATCCCGCTCACGGAGGAGGCCGAATTGTTCGGTGATGGCGTCAAGCTCAATCATCTCGCCGGTGAGGAAGCTCCATTTGGCGGGATCGTAATGGAGCTTCCGGGCGTAGTCGCGCAGCGTCGCCGGAGTGTCATGGGCCGGATCGAACGAGATTGAGAACAGGTGCCAGTTGGTGGGCGCGCCGGCAAGCCCAGCCAGTTGCTGGGCGGCAGCGGCAAAATTACGCGACATGCGCGGACAAAACGCGGGATAGGGGCACCGGGTATAGAAAAAAGTCAAGCCCAGCGCTTGGCCGCTGTACTGCCGGAAAGTGACGGCCTGCCGCAGTTCGTTGGTGAAATGATAGTCCGGCAGCAGGTCGCCCTCTGAGAGCGGTTCGACGACGCGCCCAAAGCGGAGGCTTTCAACCTTTGGCTTCACGACGTCCACCGCGCCGGCCTCCAGCACTTTCAGTTGGTCTATCCATCCCTCATCGGCCGCAACGTTCAGGCGAAAGGAGACCCGGTCGCCGGGGTTGACCCCGGCCAATTCATTGGACTCCCTGACCGTGAAGGGCATCGTCATGGCGGGCATATAGCCAGGGATGGCCTGATGTCTGATCATCGCCGTTCTGCCCCCGGGCTCCAGCGCCATCACCACGCCGGCGACCTGGAACACCTGCTTGACGGGGAGCGAATGGCGGCACGCGACGAAGGTGGCCGCCAGCGTGGCCAGCAGGACCGGGCGGCCAATGGCGCGCAACTTCATAGCCGCCACCAACCGCGGCTGCGGGCGCCCTCCTTTGGGCCGGCATAATGGGCCACCAGGTACTGGCTGCGGGCGGCCTCCAGGGCCATGATGAACGCGTCGTAGCTCTCGAACCGCTCGGCGGGGGCCTTGGCCATCGCTTTGCCCAGCGCGTCGCTGGTCGGCCGGCTGATCCCGGGCACGACTTTGTGCGGCGGGGTCAGCGGCACGTGCACGTGGGCGGCGGCGACTTCCTCAGCCGTTGGGGCCTCGAAGGGCACGTGCTGCGTAATGGCGTGGTAAAGGGTGGCGGCCAAGCTGTACATGTCCGAGAGGAAATCCTCCTTCTCCCGGCGGATTTTCTCCGGCGCGATGTAGTAAGGGGTGCCCCAGATGGCCGTCTCGTGATCGGGGTCGGCGTCGGTGCTCCGGGCCAGTCCGAAGTCCACCAACTTCGGTTCGCCCTCAGCGTTGAAGAGGATGTTGCCGGGCTTGATGTCGCGGTGGAGCAAGCCCTGCTTGAGGGCGGTATCGAGGGCCGAGGCCACTTTGATGCCCAGGTCCAGCACGTCCAATTCCGGCACCTTGCCGGCTTCGATCCAGTTGTCGAGGCTGCCCCGGTCGGCCAGTTCCATGACCAAGTAGGGCTGCCCATCGAACTCATCGAAGGTGTAGATGTGGACGATGTTGGTGTGATTGAGCCGGGCGCAGGCGCGGGCCTCGCGGGTGAAGCTCTCCAAGGCCTGAGGGTCGGTGGCCAACTCGCGCTTCATGAGCTTGACGGCGACCTCCCGCTGGAGGGTCGTGTCGTAGGCCCGATAAACCGTCCCCATGCCCCCCGCCCCGATGGCGGCCCGCAGCTCGAATTGGCGCAAGCGCATCGGCATCATCACCGCCGCCCCGCACTTGGTGCAGGGGGTGGTGCTCAAGGGCGGCAGGTCGCTCGCCAAGAAAAGCTTTGCCCCGCACGCCGCGCAGGGGATCAGCCGCAACTGCTTCCGGTTTTCGTTCACCTCATTCACCGCACCCTCAATCTAAGCACTTCCTGGTCCCACCGCAAGTCTGGAAATCAGGCCCGCCCTTCCGTGGGCTTGGCCGGGCGCGCGTTTGGCGGCCTGACGCTCAATTCAGACCCTGGCGAAGGCTTGCCGCCTGAGGTCGGTTGGCCTACGCTTTGGCCCCAGCATGAAAGACATACTGACAGTGTCCATCCAATTGCCTGGTCCGGCCGCCGCCGCTGGGCGGGGCGGCCATCCGCGCCAGCACCCGGCCCTCAACCCTCAACCCTCAACCCTCAACCATCAACGTAGCGTCTCGCGCGCCGCCACGACCGCTCTGCTGGCGGCCTGCTGCCTGGGCGCAACTCTGTCCTTGAACGCCGCGCCGGCCCAGGCTGGTGAGTGGCGCGAGACGCCAGTCCAGCGCGACGCCCGCATGAAGTGGTGGCGCCAGGCCCGGTTCGGCATGTTCATCCATTGGGGCCTTTACGCCGTGCCCGCCGGCCAATGGAAAGGCAAGCAATACGGCGGGGGCGTGGAGTGGATCATGAACCAGGCCAAGGTGCCCGTGGCCGAATACAGGCCGCTGCTCCGGCAGTTCAATCCGGTCCGCTACGACCCCGCTGCCTGGGTTGCCCTGGCCAAAGCCGCGGGCATGAAATACATCGTCATCACTTCCAAACACCACGACGGTTTCTGCCTCTGGCCCAGCGCCTACACCGATTGGGACGTCGCCTCCACCACCTGGGGCAAGGACATCCTCAAACCGCTCGCCCAGGAATGCCGCAAACAGGGCCTCGTCTTCTGCACGTATCATTCCATCATGGACTGGACCCACCCCGACTACCTGCCGCGCCGCGAGTGGGACCCGCGCCCGGGGGTGCCCGCCGACTTCGACCGCTACGTCGTCCACCTTAAAAACCAACTGCGCGAACTGATCCTCAACTACCACCCGGCGGTCATGTGGTTTGACGGCGAATGGGAAAAGACTTGGAACTTCGCGCGTGGCAAGGACCTCGCGCTTTACGTGCGCCGGCTCGACCCCAAGATTCTCATCAACAACCGCGTGGACGCCACCCGCTCCGGCATGCAGGGCATGTCCAAAGGCGAAACCGCCGGCGACTTCGGCACCCCCGAACAGGAAATCCCCCCGCAGGGCCTGCCGGGCCTGGATTGGGAATCGTGCATGACCATGAACGACACCTGGGGCTATTCGGCCCACGACCAGAACTGGAAATCGGCCGAGACGCTCATCCGCAACCTGGTGGACACCGCCAGCAAAGGCGGCAACTACCTGCTCAACGTGGGCCCAACGGGCGAGGGGTTGATCCCGGCCGCGAGCGTCGAGCGCCTCAAGGCCATCGGCCAATGGATGAAGGTCAACAGCCAAAGCATTTACGGCACGACTGCCAGCCCCTTCAAGAAACTGCCCTTCGAGGGCCGCTGCACCGCCAAGGGCCGCAAACTCTACCTGCACGTGTTTCGCTGGCCGGAACAAGGGCTGAGGCTGGCGGGTCTGGAGACCCAGGTCACAGGCGCGCTTGCCCTCAAGGGCGGCGAGAAGCTGGCGGTCACCCTCCAGCCCGCCCAAACGCCCGGCGCGCCACCGTTCGTCTGCATTTCCAAGCCAAAACAGCTTGACCCCTGCGTGACCGTGATTGCCCTCACGCTGGCGGGGCCGCTCAAAGTGCAGGAGTGACAGGAAAGTGCCAGCGAGGGCGCCGAGAACACAGAGGCGGAACGCTTGACCAAAAAACCGTTCTCGTTCTCGTTCTCCTCCTCGATTTTCATTCCTGGTGATGCCGCCTGCGGCATGGTGTCTGACCCGGAAATGCAGTTTGGCTACGGACAGACACGCATGAAACACGCTAAGCGCAGCCTGGTTGGTTGGCGTCCTCCGGCAAGCCCGCTACGGCCACGCGAAGAATGCAGGGTGTGCGCGACGAGAGGGAGAACGAGGACGAAAACGAGAACGAGAGGCAGGACGAGAACGAGGATGATTCCGGGACGGCTTGGCTTTCCGCGCCTTGACGGCAGAGGGATTCCAGTTACCATGCGGCTTCGGTTGGTCGTTCTGAAATTGGCGAGTCTGACATCCAAATATGAGCAAGATTAGCGACATCAAGGCCCGTGAGATCCTTGACTCCCGCGGCAACCCGACCATTGAAGCGGACGTGATCCTGGACAACGGCGTGGTTGGCCGCGCGGCGATCCCCTCCGGCGCCAGCACCGGCACTAATGAGGCCCTGGAATTGCGCGACGGCGAGGCGGGGCGTTACCTCGGCAAAGGCGTCTCCCGGGCCGTCAAGAACGTCACGAACCTCATTCTGCCGGCCCTGCGCGGGAAGTGCGCCCTGGACCAACTGGCCGTGGACCGCGCGATGCTGCGCTTGGACGGCACGGAGAACAAGTCGCGCCTGGGCGCCAACGCGATCCTGGCGGTGTCGCTGGCCAACGCCAAGGCCGCCGCCACCACCGTGGGCCTGCCGTTGTTCCGATACCTCGGCGGCGTCAACGCCAAGGTGCTGCCCGTGCCCATGGCCAATGTCATCAACGGCGGCGCGCACTCGGACGCCCCGATTGATTTCCAGGAGTTCATGATCATGCCCAAGGGCTTCAGTTCGTTCTCCGAGGGGCTGCGCGCCATCACCGAGACCTTCCACGCCCTCAAGGCCGTGCTCAAAGGCATGAAGAAATCCACCGCCGTCGGCGACGAAGGCGGTTTCGCGCCAAACCTCGAAAGCACCGAGGCAGCCATCGAAGCCATCCTCCAGGCCATCAAGAAAGCCAACTACGAAGAGGGCAAGCACATCTGCCTGGCGCTGGACGTGGCGGCGTCCGAGTTCTACGACGAGGACAGCGGGGACTACGTGTTTAAGAAGAGCACCGGTCGCCACGTCACCGGCCCGGAACTGGTGGCCTACTACGAGCAACTGGTGGGCAAATACCCCATCATCAGCATCGAGGACGGTTGCGCCGAGAGCGACTGGCAGACCTGGAAGCTGTTGACGGACAAGCTGGGCGACCGCATCCAGCTCGTCGGCGACGACTTGTTCGTGACCAACGTCAAATTCCTTCAGCGCGGCATCACCGAGGGTGTGGCCAATTCCATCCTCGTGAAAGTCAACCAAATTGGCTCTCTCACCGAGACCCTCGACGCGGTCGAACTGGCGCAAACCAACGATTTCACCACCGTCATCAGCCACCGCTCGGGCGAGACCGAGGACGCCACCATCGCCGACATCGCGGTGGCCACCAATGCCGGCCAAATCAAGACCGGCTCGCTGAGCCGCACCGATCGCGTGGCCAAGTACAACCAATTGCTGCGCATCGAAGAAATCCTGGGCCAGGAGGCCGTTTACGGCGGGCGCATGTGAGCGCGGGCTTGGGGACTATCGTACGGCTTGTTCCCCCCTCACCCCGGCCCTGTCCCCCGGTGGGGGAAAGGGACGAACGGCGCCCGGGTGCCTGGTGGCGTCTCCTCTCCCCCATCGGGGGAGAGGCTACAAGGATTAAGGTGAGGGGGGCGATGAGACGACGGTCCCCGGCGACGTTATGAACGCGAGAACTTTGCGCCATGTGCTGTGCTTGAGCATGGGCCTGGCCGCCTGGCCCGTCCGGGCGGTGCTGTTCGTAACGACGGGCGACCCCGACTTCAACACCATCGCGCCAACGGGCGTGCTGCTGGACAGCGGCTGGCAGTACGAGGGCCAATGGGGCAATTTCCTCGGCACGCCTATCGCGCCTAACGCCTTCATCACGGCCAAGCACGTGGGCGGGCAGCTCGGCGACACGTTCACGTTCAACCAACTCAGCTATACCACGACCGCTTATTTCGACTGTCCGGCGAGCGACTTGCGGGTCTGGCGGGTGAGCGCGGCGTTTCCGGTTTATGCGCCGCTCTACACCGGCGGCAGCGAAGTCGGCCAATCGCTGGTGGTCTTTGGGCGGGGCACCCAGCGGGGCAGCGAGGTCCGCGTCAACGGCAACCTGCGCGGGTGGCGATGGGGCGCCAGCGACCAGCGCCAGCGGTGGGGACAGAACGTGGTCAGCGGCGTCGCCGACGAGGGGGCGGGCCTGGGCCAGATGCTCCAGGCCGGTTTCGATTACGCGGCTGGCGACAACGAGGCCCATCTGTCGCTGGGCGATTCCGGGGGCGGGGTGTTCATCAAAGACGGCAGCGTCTGGAAGCTGGCCGGCATCAACTACGGCGTGGACGCCGAGTTCAGCTTGACCGGCGCTGAGGGTTCCGGATTCAACGCGGCCATCTTCGACGCTGGCGGCCTGTATTATGGCTATGGCGCCCTGTGGGAGTACATCGCTGACCAGCCCGCCGACATCCCCAGCTCCTTCTACGCCACGCGCATCTCGGCCAACCTGGACTGGATCAACAGCGCGGTGCCGGAGCCGGCGGCTTGGGCGCTCCTGGCGGGCCTGGGACTGTTGGCCTGGGCGGCGCTGCGCCGACGCTCAGGCAAGGGTTAGCAGGCGCTGAAGCTCTGAAAGGATAGCCTCCCGCCGCTCTGGGTCCTCGGTGCGTTCCGATGCCAGCGGCTCCAACGCCTGCCGCATCTGCCCGAGGTAAGAATTCCAGGCGTTCATGACGCGGAGGCAGCCCTCCTCTGACCAGGGCAGCCTGACGAAGCCGCGCCGCTCCAAGTCGCAGTGGAGCTTGGCCAGCTCGGCCTGGGCGCGGTGGCGGAAGTTGAGCTTCTGCCCGCCGACCAGCACAACCTTGGCGTCGTAGAAATCGTCCCGGTCGAAGATCGCCGCTTTGCCTTCGGGCAATTCCACGGTCTCCAGTGTTTCATCGGCGGGCAGGAAATCGTCCGGAAAACGCCGGAGGCGGACATAGTCAAGCGTTTCGAGGATCTCGCGCGCAATCTCGCGCGGGCTTGCCTCCCGGCCTTTCTTGGCGCGCTTCTTGTTCTCGTTGGTTTGGAGTTCGACGAAACGACCCTGATTGAAGAAGCGTGTCACTTCACGGTAAAGGCGTTCCAACAGCCCGTTGAGCGTCTCTTCAGGCACGCCGATGGAGCGGAGCACCTCGCGGTCAAGGGCTTGGCGGTCTGCGCGCTGCAGTTCAAGCGGCAGGTCTCTTGGCTCAGGCTGTTGGCCTTTGAGTTGGGCGAGGTTTTGCGCGTCCAACATCCGTTGCTCAACCAGATGTGTCACCGGCCTGTCGCCCAAAGCATCCAGTGCGGCCGCCAGTCTCCTGATCGTTGGCTCCGATTGGGCAGCCACATTCGGGACAGGCAGGATGTTGGCCGCGTAAACGTCGAGTTGTGTGTGGGCTTCTGTGCCGAGGGCGCGACTGAAATGGGGTTTGATCAAGGCGACCAGCGTGGAATTGAGGACCGCTGCCAGCGCCTTGCTGCGCTGGGGGTCTTTGGCCTCCACGACCATCAACGCGCAATTCGCGGGCAACTTGTCCTCATTCCACGGCGCGAGGTGCCGGTACAGCACGAGCTTGGGCAGAATGATGCTGCCGCGCGCATAATTCGTCACGTCGTACCAGCGCGGGCGGCTGGCGCACGTAGGCCGGTCAGGCAAGGGGATTTTGCCGCCGAAAGTCTCCCGTTTTCCGTAGCGCAAATACGCGGCCACATGCGTGCCTTTGAGCGCCGCCGGGGGCTGGCTGACCATCAGCAGGCGATGTTTGATTTGCTCGCGCTTGATCACCACCGATTCGATGTGCATGAGGCTTTGCACTTCAGGTATGAGGTACTCGGCCTCGATGGGGTGCTCCGAGCCGTCCCCAGCGCGGATTATTCTGACTTCGCCGCTCTCGACGCGTGCCCGGTTGCACCGGTACCGGAGGCGGAATGCCGCGGCGTCGCGCTCCTGCTGCAACGCTTCCTGGGTGATGTCCAACGGCATGAAAAAGTCATCGCACCCCGACGTTACGCCGCGACGTATCCAGGCCAGCTTGCCAAGCGACGCCAACCGGCTGCCGTACCGCTCCATGATTTCGAAGTAAAAGTCCGGCGCGCGCAGATAGACGCCCCACTTGCCGCCCCAGTACTCAGTGCCGCTCCCATAGCCGGCGCCCGCCTCGTGGAGCATCCAGTTGGTCGGCTGTGCCTCCTCGGGATCGCAGTCGTCCGCGTCCGCCAGGTCAGCCAAGTCGCCTCCGTGGCGGCCGTCTTCCCAGAGCTTCTGCTGGGGCACGACGAGGATGCGGCACTCAGCCGTGCGCGAGTCCTGGGTCGTTCCTTCGATCAAGTCGCGAAAGCGTTCAGCGGCTTCCTGGCGCCCGGTCTCGGTGCCGTCGTTGGCCAGCAAGTCCTTGAGCGGCTTGCGCAACTGGACGAAACGGACCAGGTTTTTCGCGCGCTTCGCCGGGTCCGAGCAGCGCCGCAGAACCGTCGCGGCCGTGGCGATGCGCGCACCGGTGAACCACGGCTCGCAGACGCTTTGCAGCACCGCGACCAGTTCAAAGTTTTGCAGAATCCACCGCTGTAAGGGAAAGCCGTATTCCACGTCCAACCAACTCGCAGAGGTGAGGAAGCCGAACCAACCGCCTTCGGCGAGCAAGGCGCAGGCGTGGGGCCAGAAGTACACGTGCAAATCGCTGCGGCCGGAGAGCTTCAAGCCCGGCCATTCCTCCCACGCCAGCCGGGCATAAGTCTCCTTGTTGGGCTTGCCGATGGCCTCCTGGCGCAGGTAAGGCGGGTTGCCAATCACGGCCTGAACTCGCGCAAGCGGGATGTCCCGCATCGCCGCGCCAGCGCGCCGCCGCCGCTCCGACAAGATGTCCGGCACGCTGCAAAAAGGCTTGTGCCGGCCCGTCTCGAAAAAGTCGGCGCGGGCGACGCGCGGAAAATTCTCGCCGTCTATCAAATCCCGCGTCGCCAGGTTGATCGCCGTCAGATGGGCCGCGTACTCGCTGATTTCGCAGGCGTAGAGCTGGCTGAGCAGGTCAGCGTGAGAAAGCGCCCCACGGGCCAGGTGTTTCTTGCGCGCGTAGGCGCGCACGGGGAAAGTGCCGCTGCCGCTGGCGGGGTCCAGCACTACCGCATCACACTCTCGAATGCAGAAGGCGTTGATGACATCCACGATTTCGGGCTTGGTGTAGTGTTGCCCCCAGCGATGACGCTCCTCCGGCCCCAGCAAGTCCTCGAAGATGTGCCCGATGACATCCTGGTCGAAGCGGCGGAAATCGAATTCGTTGAGGAGCCCGACCAGCGTGCGCCAGGGCTCGACGGCGTGGTCCGTGATGAACGGCACTCGCTCAATGAAGCCAGCCTCAAAGATGGTTTGGTAATCGTGGGTGACCACCTTCGCTTCGTTGAAAAGCGCGGCAAAGTGGTCACGCAGTCGTTCGCCCGAGTCAATGTGTGCCGGCACAGCCAGCTTCGCGAGCTTGAACGTTCTGGTGCGCCGGAGCGCCTGGTAGAAGACCAGCTTGTTGGCCGTGATGTAGCAGGCCAAGCGCACGGCCCTGTCCACGTTCTCCCGCGCCAACTCCTCGTCGTTTGAGATCAGCCACTCCTGCTCGCGCATCCAGGCGTCAAGGCCCTGCTTGAACGGGCGGTTGTCCAGATAGCGCGTCAAGGCCTCGCGGAAAATGACGTTCGCCAGGCTCTCCAACGCCGACTCCAAGCGCCGAATGAAACGCTGGTCCAAAGGCAGAACGCCCAGAGCCTCCTCGCCCCTGTAAATGCGCGCGTAGTCTTCCAGAAACCGCGGGATAAACTCCTCGCGCAGGCGCCGCTGCACCGTTGGGGCCTCCAGCTCGGCACGGGTCCTCACGCGGGCGGCGTCGTACACCTTCAGTTCGTACTCGCTTTCGGTCGGCCAAAGCACCAGCCGGCTGACGTTCCAGGTGGCGAAGAACTGGGCCTGGCTCTGTGCCGCCTTCCGTCGCGCGTCCGCGACCAACCTGGCCCCGAAAGGCGTTTGGCCTTCCTTGGTGTCCGGGAGCTTTATTTCGGCGGTCAGCGCCTTGCGCCCATCGCGATCGTACAGGACCAAGTCCCGCCGCCTCCGCGAGCCCCTGCCTCTGATTTCAACCTTGGCCTCAGTGAAAGGAAGGCCCTTGTGCTCCTCCAGGTAGAGCGTCATCCACTTGGCAGCATCGGCGACAAACGTCCATTCAGTGTCTTCTGTCATTGCCGTATCCTCACCTTACAGCCAGCGGCTCCTTCACCTCCGGCTATCGCTCGCTGGGCAGAGATAGAGGTGGGCAACCGCAGGCGGGCGCGTCCCGCTCACCTTTTTGCTCGCTCTCTCATGGTTGCGCACGTTTTTCAACAGTATGCGCCAAGCCGCGCAATCTGCACACCTTTTCTCGCCAAAAGATGAGTTAGGAATCCAGGAAAACAGGAATCAGGAATCCAGCGACCCAAGAACGTCTCTCTTCGCGGTCTCGTGGCTTCCAAATCCGCCTTCCGGAATTCAGTTGCCCCACCAGAGCGAACACCGCAGAATCAGTGGCGGCGTGAGGCCCCGCGTGGGTTTTTCGCAGTGGAGAAAATGTCAATGATATTCAGTTTGGCGCTTTGGTCAGGAATGCGGCGGGCGAGTGAAGGGGTGCTGTGCCCGGTTATGCGGCGGCGCGCGCTGGGCGTGAGTCTGGTGCTGTTTGTGGCCACTGGCTGGTCTGCCCCGGCGGAGACGCCGGCGGTGATCAGCACGACTGCGCCAGTTGGCCGGGCGGGCGGGTATAGCGTCGTCACGCCGGTCAACCAGGTCGTCACCCCGCTGGGACGCCAGGTGGAGTTGGCGGGCATGCGGCCACAGGCCCTGGCGCTCAGCCCCGATGGCCGCTTACTCGTCACGGCCGGCAAAACTCACGAGCTGGTGGTGGTGGACCCGCTCAGCGGGAGCATCCTCCAGCGCGTGCCGCTGCCG
>Ga0315268_10000614_pt1 | contig 41621 bp, 37 predicted proteins | sample C1_top_MG_FD_204535 | JGI IMG/M metagenome (GOLD analysis project Ga0315268, IMG submission 204535) | Sediment microbial communities from Yellowstone Lake, YNP, Wyoming, USA - C1_top | ecosystem: Environmental > Aquatic > Freshwater > Lake > Sediment | place: USA: Wyoming | collected 2017-08-01
CCGGTCCAAAGCTTCTCGGATCGCACGGTATCGGCGTGCATTGTCGCTCATGGTCTCTCCTCGAGTTGGGATTCGCTACGGAGTATACCATGAGTCAACTCCTAGGAAAAGTGTACGGTAGTGAAAAGGGCGATAAATCGCCCTGTGGACAGCCCGCTGAAGCGGGCTTGAGCTTTGAGCCTGGTGATTTATCGCCAGGCAATGCTGGGGTTTGTAGGGCAGGTTTCCATATCTGCCCGTAATGTGGCGGCTATGGAAAGCCGCCCTACGTAGCTGGAGTAAGATTAAGACCCATGCTGGAGATGAGCGCGGTTTTGGGATTGCTGGCCGGGTTGGCCGCGAGCGGCGGCACGGTAGTGCAGTTGACCACCCAAGTGGTGCTGCTGGCGGTGGTGATCGTCTTTGGGTTCATTGGCTTCCAGCGCGGGGCACAGCGCGAGTTTCTGGTCACCGTGGCCGTCCTCTTTGCCGGGGTGTTTGTGCAGGTGGGGCATAAATGGCTGCTTTTTTGGATCAACCGCATGTACAAGATTATGCTCTTTGTGCGCAGCGGCGGTATGGGCGCCAGCGACCCCAGCGCAGCCTGGGTCAAGGTGCGCGCCCTGCCCGATCTCATCGTCAGCCCACAACAGCAGTTGTACATGACCCTGGCTGTTTTTGCGGCCATCGTCTTGCTGGCCTACCTGCTGGGCGAGTTGGCCTTCCGGCAGAAGCTGAAGCCCGTGTCGGTGTTGGCCCTGCCGTCAATTTTTATTCCGACCTCGCCGCATTTCTTTGCCCGCTTTCTAGGGCTGATCCTGGGGGCGGTGAACGGCTACCTGATCTTTCGCTTCCTTTTGCCCAGGCTTTTCCCGGCGGCCAAGACCGTCGTGGTGGTGCCTACTGGCTCTTTGACGGACTTACTGGGCAAGAACATCAACTACGTTTTCATCATCATTGTGGCCGTGCTGATCCTTTGGGCGTGGCTGGCTTCCACGGGGCGTAATAAATAGAGGCCGACCTTTTGCGGCGGAGGTACATCCTGTGGGTCCCATCGAGGTGCTGTGGGCAGCACTGCTCATCGTTTTTATCATCGTGGGCATCGCCCGTACGTTCCCTAAGGAGCTGGGGGTCACTTTGATGCTGCTCGTGGCCATGCTCGTCCTGGTCATGTTGGAGCCGCGGATCATGGGCCTCCTGGCCAAGGGTGTGCCACCAGTACTCAAACCGGCCAGCGGCGCCAACGCCGAGGCCGTGGCCTTTCATCTTTACGCTATTTTGCTAATTTTTATCACCCTGATCTCTTACCTGGGCGTGACGCTTACCTATGAAGGTACAGTGCCCAAAGGACTACAGGGGCTGCTCATGAACGCCGGGGCGGGGCTGCTCAACGGTTACCTGTTCATCGGGACGCTCTGGTTCTACATGGACAAGTTCCACTACCCGATGCAGCAGTGGGGGCTCATTAAGCTGCCTTTGAGTTCCTTTGCCCAAAGCCTGATTCGCTTCCTGCCGCAGAACATCATCCCGCAGCCCCAGGATAAGATTCTGATCGTCTTCATCATCCTGTTGCTCATTCTGCGGGTGATTAGATAAGCCAACCCGGTAGGACAGGTTGCTAACCTGTCGTTTCAAGGAACAGGTCAGCGACCTGTTCTACAGACACTCGGTGGCGTATGAGCCAGCACGTGCACTTCCTGGGCATCGGCGGGGCGGGGATGAGCCCCCTGGCCACCATCCTGCTGGAGCGGGGGGAGAAACTCTCCGGTTGCGACCTGCGGCTCTCGCCGGTGACCGAGCGGCTGGCGGCACTGGGAGCGATAGTTTACGAGGGCCACGATCCGGCGCACCTTATCGGCGTTGACCTGCTGGTGGTGACCGCAGCGGCGAGGTCGGACAACCCGGAGATCGTGGCCGCCAGAGCCCAGGGCATACCGGTGATCAAGGCGGCGACGCTGCTGGGCCGCCTCATGGCCGGCAAGTTCGGCATCTGCGTGGCTGGCACGCACGGCAAGACGACCACCACGGCCTTGATTGCCAAGATCTTGCTCGCCGCCGGACTGGATCCTACCTGCGTGGTGGGCGGCGAGCTGCCGGAGTGGCAGGGCGGCGGGCGCTCCGGCCAAGGGCCTTACTTTGTGGCCGAGGCCGATGAGTTTGACAGCCGTTTTCTGGAGCTGAGCCCCCGCCTCGCCGTGGTCACCAACGTGGAGGCCGACCACCTGGACTACTACGGCACGCTGGCAGCCGTGGTGGAGGCCTTCCGGCGCTTCGTGGCCCTGGTGCCGGACGATGGCCACCTGGTGCTGGGCGGCGATGACCCACGTGCGAAGGCGCTGGGCCAGGGTAAGCGCAACGCCCTCACCTACGGCCTGGGCGAGGAGAACGACTGGCGGGCGGTGGATGTTCGCCCCAACGACCTGGGCGGTAACGACTTCCAGGCACTGTATCGCAACCAGCCGGTGGGCGATTTTCGGCTGATTATCCCCGGTCGCCACAACGTGGCCAATGCCCTGGCGGCGCTGGCTGTGTCTGCTGTGCTAGACATCAACCCCGCCGTGGTGCGCCAGACGCTGGCCAACTTCTCCGGCGTGGGTCGTCGGTTTCAGATTAAAGGCGAGACGCAAGGCATCCTGGTCGTTGACGATTACGCCCACCACCCCAGCGAGATCAGGGCCACGCTGCGGGCGGCGCGGGAGCGCTATCCGGGGCGGCGGATTGTGGCGGTGCACCAGCCGCATACCTTTTCGCGGCTGAAGGCATTGCTACCAGACTTCGCCACCGCCTTCGCTGACGCCGACGTGGTGGTCATTAGCGAGGTCTATCCGGCTCGGGAAACGGACACGCTGGGGGTGAGCAGCCGGGATTTAGTAGCGACGATGCGCCACCCCGCCGTGCACTACGCCGCCGATTTGACTGAAGCTGCCCGGCTGGTGCAAACACTCCTCCGCCCCGGCGACGTGCTCCTCACCCTGGGCGCTGGCGACGTCTTCCGAGTGGGGGAGATGGTGCTGGGCGGGGAATCGGCGAATCAGCGAAAGAGCGAATCGGCAAATCGGCAAATCGGCAAATCAGCAAGGGAGCTGGCGGGCAGGTTAGCCGATTCGCCACTGCGCAGACTCGCGGCAATTCTGGGCAGCCGGGCGGTGGCCAATGAGCCCATGTCCCGGCACACCTCGTTCGGCATAGGCGGGCCAGCCGATTTGTATGCCGTGGCCCACAGCGTGGCTGAGCTCGTGGAGTTGGTGTTGCTGGCGCGGCGCCTGGCCGTGCCCTACCTGGTGCTGGGCGGCCAGACGAACATCCTGGTCAGCGACAAAGGCATCCGCGGCCTGGTCATCGAAAACCGGGCGCAGGGCGTCATTTTGCAGGAGCACAACGCTACAGCTACGCTCACCGCCGAGTCCGGCGTGCCTCTGGCCGACCTGGCTCGCTACCTAATTCACCGTGGCTGGGCGGGCCTGGAATGGGCGGTGGACATCCCGGGCAGTGTGGGCGGCGCGGTGCTGGGCAATGCCGGGGCCTACGGCGGCTACATTGGCGACGTGCTGGTGCAGGTGACGCTGCTGGACGCTGCAGGGACTGTGCGCCAGGTGCCGGCCGCGGAGCTGGGGTTGGGCTATCGCACCAGTCGCCTCAAGCAAGAGGCGGCGGCCGGACGACGGGAGAACATCCTGCTCGCCGCCGACTTTGCCCTGCGCCGGGAGCCAGCCGAAACGCTTCTGGCCCGCGCGGCCGGGTACAGCCAGCGGCGTTGGGAGCTCATGCCCCAGGAGCCTAGCGCTGGCTCGATCTTCAAACGCACCGCCGAACACCCGGCGGGCTGGCTCATTGAACAGGCGGGGCTTAAGGGCAGGCGTAGCGGCCAGGCGCAGATTTCACCCCAGCACGCCAATATCTTTGTCAACCTGGGTGGGGCCACGGCCGCCGATGTGCGGGCGCTGCTGGAGTTGGCGCAGAGGCGGGTGCAGGAACAATTCGGCGTGAGGCTGGAGCCAGAGGTCGAGCTTTTGGGGGAGTGGTAGGCTTGAAGAAGATTCGTGTTGGCGTCATCTTCGGCGGGCGCTCCGGTGAGCACGAAATCTCGCTCATCTCGGCTGAGTCCGTGATGCGGGCGCTGAACAAAGACAAATACGATGTGCTGCCCATCGGCATCACCAAGGAAGGGCGCTGGTTGATCGGCGGCGATCCGCTGGCCCAGTTGAAGGAAGCGAGCCTGACCCCCAAAGAGCTGACAGGGGGTAGTCCAAAGTCCGCAGTCCCAGGGCCAAAGTCTGGCGTCCTGACTCGGGACTTAGTACCTGGAACTTGGAACTTGGAACTTGGAACCCCCTCGCCGAAGCCTCGCTCCCCCCTCGCCGAGGTGGACGTGGTCTTCCCGGTGCTGCACGGCCCCTACGGTGAGGACGGCACGATACAGGGCCTGTTGGAGCTGGCCAACCTGCCCTACGTGGGCGCTGGAGTGACGGCCAGCGCCTTGGGCATGGACAAGGCGCTGCAGAAGACCATCTTCCGACAGAAGGGCATCCCGGTAGTGGATTTTTTGGTGGTGAAGCGGCGAGAGTGGGAGCGGGAGCCAGAGGCCGTGCTGGCGTGGGTGGAGGCGGCGCTGGGCTATCCCTGCTTCGTCAAGCCGGTCAACCTGGGTTCCAGCGTGGGTATCAGCAAGGCGCGCAATTGCCAGGAACTGCGTGCTGCTCTGGACATCGCCGCCCGCTACGACCGTCGTATCCTGGTAGAGCAAAGCGCCGAGGATTGCCGGGAGATCGAGGTCAGCGTGCTGGGTAACGACGATCCTATCGTCTCCATTCCGGGCGAGATCGTGCCGCACCGCGAGTTCTACGACTACATCGCCAAGTATGTGGACGACGATACCGAGCTGAAGATACCCGCCGATCTGCCACCGCCGGTCGCCGAGCAGGTGCGTGAGCTAAGCGTGCGGGCCTTCCTGGCTATTGATTGCGCCGGAATGGCGCGGGTGGACCTTTTTGTGGCGCGGGATTTTAGCCGCATCTACGTCAACGAGCTCAACACCATCCCTGGCTTTACGGCCATTAGCATGTATCCCAAGCTCTGGGAGGCCAGCGGTATCCCCTACCCAGAGCTGCTGGATCGTCTCATTGAGTTGGCCCTGGAGCGCCACGCCGATAAGAGCCGGTCGCAGATAACTTACAAGGCGGAAAAGGGGTAACGGGGCTCACAGAGGTAAAGAGGCTAAAGAGGATAACAAGGGTAAAAATTGTAAAAAGGGTAACAGGGGTAAAAAGGGTAACAAGGGTAAAGTGGGTAATAGGGGGGATGGGGGGATGCCTGCCCAGGCGGTACCGCGTCGCCGACCGGCACAGAAGCGTTCTACGCAGCGGCTGGGGAGTCGTAAGCGCCGCTCGCTGTGGTCGCAGATCACGTGGCTGAACCCGCTGCGCCGAATACGCGGGCGCAGCGCTGAGCGGCTGCTGGCTCTGTTTTTGCTGGCCGTCCTGGGAGTCGTGGGCCTGTTTTTCCTCTTCTCGCCCCAGTTCGCCGTGGGCGAGGTGGCGATCCAGGGCAACCAGGGGCTCACCGTGACGGAAATTCGCCAGGCTGTCGGCCAGACAGCGCAAGGCAACGTCTTTTGGATCAACACCCGGCGGATACGCCAGGCTGTGAGCCAGCTTCCGGGCATCAAGCAGGTGCGCGTGCATTGTCGTCTGCCTAACCAGGTCGCCATCGAAGTGGCCGATCAAGCGCCGCAGGTCATCTGGCAGGTGGGCGACGTGCGCTACCCGGTGGATCAGGACTACATCATCATGCGCCCCGGGCCGACGGCGACGGGTGGCCGGCTGGTGACCATCAAGGACCTGGATGGTCGTCCGGTGAAGGTCGGCGACCGCCTGGAGCGTTGGATTGTGCAGGCTGCCCTGAGCCTGGCCACACTCCTGCCGCCAGAGCTGCAGGACTTCGGCTATGCCCAGAAGGAGGGAGTGAGCGTGAGCAGCCCGGACGGCTGGCGGGCGATCTTCGGCAGCGGGGAGCAAGCACACGAAAAGGTCAACGCCCTGGGACTAACCTTGCAGTCCCTGCGCGCCAAGAAAGAACGTTTCAGCATCATTGACGTGCGCGCCCCAGAGCGCGTGGCCGTCCGGTAGCTCATGACGTCCATATTGAACCACCAAGGCACAAAAATAAAAACTTGGTGTTCTTGGTGACTTGGTGGTTAACTCCCTGGCTAACAAGGTGCGAGTTGGCTACGGCTGAGCACAAATTCCTGGTCTCATCAATGACGCCGCGTCATTAGGGACTGCTCAGAAACTTGGCTCGGAGTTGCCGTAGGGCAGTGCCCGTGGCCTGACGCCCAGATGCGCAAAACAGGGCGGCGGGCGCCGCGCCCGCCCTACGGCTGAGCACAAGTTTCTGTCCTCGCGCATGCCCCCGAGGGCATGGGGTTCTCGCAATGACTCTGGCTTAAAGAGGGGTGAGGGTTATGTGGCTGCCTTTTCTGGGTCTGCTGCTGGGTATCATCTTAGGATTAGTTTTTTCTCTGACCATTCCCGCCCAACTGGCCCCCTACACCGCCGTAGCCATCCTGGCGGCCTTCGACTCGGTGATTGGGGCCTGGCGGGCCACCCTGGAAGGCAAATACGACAACCGCATCTTCCTCTCGGGCATCACCACTAACATGGTGCTGGCAGGCTTCCTGACCTTCCTGGGCGATCGTCTGGGTGTGAACCTTTACCTGGCTGCCGTGGTCGTGTTTGGCGCCCGCCTGTTCAACAATCTGGCCATCGTCCGGCGGCACTACCTGGTGCCGGGAAGCAGGGGATGACGGCCTTCACCCTGGAGGAGCACCATGCAGCAAGATCAGGCCATCGTAGCGATTGATGTAGGCACAACCAAGGTCTGTGCCCTGGTGGGGGAACTGGCCGACGGCAATGGCCTGCGTGTCCTGGGGGTGGGGGTGTGCCCCTCGCACGGCCTGCGCAAGGGCATTGTGGTGGACTTGCACCAGGCCTCTCAGTCCATTGCCGCCGCCGTGGACAAAGCGCAGCGCACCTCAGGCATGGCCATCAAGGAGGCCTATGTGGGCATCACCGGGTCTCACATCTCCTGTAAAAACAGTAAGGGTGTGGTGGCCATCTCCCGCAGCGACCACATGATTACCCACGAAGACGTGCACCGCGCCGTGGAGGCCGCCCGGGCCGTGGCCATCCCGGCCAATTGCGAGATTTTGCACGTCATCCCGCGCTCCTTCATCGTGGATGGGCAGGAAGGTATTAAGGATCCGGTCGGGCTGAAAGGCATCCGGCTGGAGGTAGAGGTGCACATCGTCACTGGGGCCACTACTTCCATCCAGAATCTGGTGCAGTGTGCCCAACGGGCCGAGATCGAGGTCAGCGATTTGGTGCTGGAGCCCCTGGCCTCCAGCGAGGCCGTGCTGACCGACGAGGAGAAAGAGCTGGGGGTGGTGCTGGCCGATGTGGGCGGCGGCACCACAGACATCGCCATCTTCATCGGGGGGAACATCTGGTACAGCAAGGTTCTGCCCGTCGGCGGCAACCACCTGACCAGCGACATCGCCTTCGGCCTGCGCCTGCCCTTCGCCACCGCCGAGGAGGTGAAGATCCGCTATGGCCATGCCCTGGCGGATACCATCCCCGAAGAAGAAACCTTCGAGGTGGCCGGTTTTGGCAGCGAGCACCTGACTGTTCGCCGGCGCCAACTGGCAGCCATTATCGAGCCACGGGTGCGAGAGATTTACACCCTGATCATGAACGAGATCAAGCGCTCCGGCTACGACGGCCTCTTGCCGGCGGGGGTGGTGCTCACCGGCGGCACCGCCTCGCTGGCCGGCATGGCCGAGGTGGGGCGGGAGGAGCTAGAACTGCCCTTGCGCATAGGATCGCCTCATAGCCTGAGCGGCCTGGCCGACACCATCGCCGGCCCGGCCTACTCTACCGGTGTGGGACTTCTGCTCTGGGCGCTGCGCGAGAATAGTGCGCGGCCTGCAGAGCCGCCACCCATCTCGGGCCCCAAAGACCTGTGGGGCAAGATCGTGGAGTGGTTGAAATCGTTCCTGCCACAAAATCGTTAGTTGGCAGACAAACGTCAAACGTCAATCGGCAATCGGTAATCAACAATCGGCAGTCGTCAATCGGCAATAGGCAATTAAGATTGGTGTGAACTTTAGCTCCGGAGTGCGGTCGTCAGACCGCTGTTAGCGCACGCTAAAGCGTGCACTCCATCTTAAGCTCACACTAATGAATCGGCAATCTATAGGGGGAAAGGAGACCAAAGATGCCAGAGCCAAACGAGATGGAGAACTTTGCGCAGATCAAGGTCGTCGGCGTAGGGGGTGGGGGCTCCAACGCCGTCAATCGCATGATCCAGGCCAACATCCGGGGGGTGGAGTTCATCGCCGTGAACACGGACGCCCAGGCCCTGCTGCTCTCCCAGGCGCCACGCAAGCTGCGCATCGGCGATAAGCTGACCAAGGGGCTGGGGGTGGGCGGCGACCCGACGCTGGGGCAGAGGGCAGCCGAGGAGAGCAGCGAGGAGTTGCTGGAAGCCCTGCGCGATGCGGACATGGTCTTCGTCACGGCCGGCATGGGCGGCGGTACAGGCACCGGCGCCTCGCCGATAATCGCCCAGATGGCCAAGGAACTGGGGGCGCTGACCATCGGCGTGGTCACCAAGCCCTTCTCGTTCGAGGGGGTCAAGCGGCGCCAGGTGGCGGAGGACGGCATTGCCATGCTGCGCGAAAAGGTGGACACCCTGATCGGCATTCCCAACGACCGGCTGCTGCAAATCGCCGACAAGAAGACCACCATTGAGCAAGCCTTCCGCCTGGCTGACGACGTGTTGCGCCAGGGCATCCAGGGCATCTCGGAGCTGATCACGGTGCCTGGGCTGATCAACCTGGACTTTGCGGACGTGCGGACGATTATGGCCGAGGGCGGGTCGGCGCTCATGGCCATCGGCCGCGGCAGCGGCGATACGCGGGCGGTGGATGCGGCCAAAAGCGCTATCGCCAGCCAGCTTCTGGACGTATCTATCGAAGGGGCCAAGGGTATCCTGTTCAACGTACGTGGCAGCCCGGACCTCACCTTGTTTGAGGTCAACGAGGCGGCGGAGATCATCGCCAAGGCCGCCGATGCCGATGCCAACATCATCTTCGGCGCGGTCATTGATCCACAGATGCAGGGCGAAATCCAGATCACGGTCATCGCCACCGGGTTCGATGCGCACAAACCGGCAGCCGCGGCCAAGGCGCTAAGGGAGGTTCGTCTGCGCCCCTTCGACGAGGGTAACCTGGATATTCCTACCTTCCTGCGTGATCGGGCGGCGAGGTAGAGTCTCAGTAGGGAAATCCTTGCGAAGGTTCCGAAACCTTCGCAAGGATGAAAACTTGGCTCGTAGTGGACGCTTGAGCGCCTGCAAGCGCACTACAAGTGCGCACTACGACCCCAGCTGTGAGCTACTGAATCTACAGGCTACAGGTTCACCGGTTCCTGGCAGTACTGGCGCGCCCTGAAGGCCAGAGTGCCGAAGTCTCTGCGACTTCGGCAGTCTGGCCTTCCTGCATTTTTAAGGTTCAGGTTCTTGACAAACCAGCCAGCTTGTGCTATTATGCCAGGTATACAACATCTGATGATGGATGCTGCCCGGAGATACAACATCTGGTCAGGCGGAGCCAAAGACCAGCATCTAAAAGCTACAGGCCAGGCGTCGTACCCAGGAAGTTGGCAGCATCTCCTCTGCTCGCCTCGTCTCTTTAAGGATGGTGCCATGAAATGTCCCTACTGCACTCAAGATGAATCGCGGGTGATCAACTCCCGCGAGCTTAGCGATAGTGTGCGGCGCCGACGGGAGTGTCTGTCCTGTGGGCGGCGTTTCACTACCTACGAGCGCATCGAGACCCCGCCCCTCCTGGTGGTGAAGCGGGACGGCCGTCGGGAAGAATACGACCGGCGGAAGCTCGCCGAAAGCGTTCGCCAGGCTTGCCACAAGCGCCCCATTTCTGCGGAGCAGCTTAACGCCCTGGTGGACGATGTAGAGTCGGCCCTGTTTCGCACTGGCCAGGAGGAGGTAGAGAGTCGGCTCATCGGCGAGATGGTGATACAGCGCCTGAAGAACCTGGACGAGATTGCCTACGTCCGGTACGCCTCCGTCTACTACCACTTCACCGACGTGGACACTATGGCCGAGGGAATCGCGGAGTACAAAGAATGGAAGCGGCGGATGGAGGAGCAGAAGGCGCAACTCAGTTTGACGTTATAAAGGCCAACACTGCGAGGTCCCGCCATGATTGTGCATCCGCGGCCGGCCAAGATCGGCCAGTGGTCGGAGCCTGCCCTCAAGGTATTGCGCGAGCGTTATCTCCAGCCAGTCGGCTCAGGAAAGCCTGGCTCCCCCGCCGCTTGGGAGACGCCAGAGGACATGTGCTGGCGTGTGGCGCAGGCCATCGCCCAGGCAGAACGTGCCTGGGGCGCTTCCCAAGCAGACGTCCGCCAGATCGCCAGCCAATTCTACGACCTCATGGTGGATTGCCTCTTCCTGCCCAACTCCCCTACTATTATGAATGCCGGGGCGGAAAATGGCCTGCAATATTCCGCCTGTTACGTGCTACCGGTGGAAGACTCCATTGAGGACATCTTCGAGGCCATCAAACGAGCAGCGTTGATCCACCAGTCAGGTGGTGGCACTGGCTTCTCCTTCTCTCGCCTGCGCCCCCGCAACAGCCCCGTCCGCTCCAGTGGCGGTTCGGCCAGTGGGCCGGTCAGCTTCATGCGGGTCTTTGACGCCGCTACTCAGGCTATCAAGCAAGGGGGAAAGAGGCGGGGCGCAAACATGGGCGTCCTGCGGGTGGACCACCCGGACATCCTGGAATTCGTGGAGTGCAAACTGGGTGGCGCCATCACCAACTTCAACATCTCCGTGGCCATTACCGACACCTTCATGCAGGCCCTGGAGCAGGACGAGGAGTACGATCTCCTCGCCCAGCCTGGCTGGCCACGCCCCGATGGCGGCCGTTACAGCGGCGGCGAGACGGTGGGGCGATTACGCGCCCGCGACGTTTGGGAGCGCATCGTCCAGGCCGCCTGGCGCAGCGGCGATCCGGGGCTGATGTTCCTGGACACGGTCAACTTCAGCCCCGCCAATCCCACGCCCAAGCTCTGCCAGATCGAGAGCACTAACCCTTGCGGGGAACAGGCCTTGCCGCCGAATGATGCCTGCAATCTGGGGAGCATCAACCTGGCCCGATTTGCCACCAGTAAGGGGCTCTTGTACTGGGAGGAGCTGGAGCGCGTCGTGCGCCTGGCGGTGCGCTTCCTGGACGATGTGATCGAAGTCAATCCCTACCCGTTGCCGGAGATTGACGCCACCGTCAAGGCCAACCGGCGTATTGGCCTGGGGATCATGGGCTGGGCCGACCTGCTGTTCGAGTTGGGCATCCCCTACGACAGCGAGGCCGCCCTGGAGCTGGCCGATGAGGTCATGAGCTTCATCCAGCGCATTGGCCACGACGAGTCGGCGCGGCTGGCGGAGGTGCGCGGCGCCTTCCCCAACTGGCCGCGCAGCATCTACAAGGACGATCGCCCACGCCGCAACGCCACCATTACCACCATTGCCCCCACGGGCAGCATTAGTATTATTGCCGATTGTTCGTCGGGCATCGAACCGGCCTTCGCCCTGGCCTTTGAGCACCGGGTCAAGCAACCCGATGGCAGCGAGCGGCGGCTGTCTTTTGTCAACCCCGTCTTCGAGCGCATAGCCAGAGCCCAGGGTTGGTATTCAGAAGCGCTCATGGCTGAGGTGGCACGTCGCGGCTCGGTGCAGGGGCTGGAAGGGGTGCCAGCGGAGGCGCAGCGCGTCTTCGTCATCGCCCACGAGATTGCCCCGGAGTGGCACGTGCGCATGCAGGCCGCCTTTCAGCAACATGTGGACAACGGTGTGTCTAAGACTATTAATCTGCCTAACTCCGCCACCATGGACGACGTGGCCGCCGCCTACCGCCTGGCCTACGACCTGGGCTGTCGGGGCATCACCGTTTTTCGCGATGGTTGCAAGGGTGAGCAGGTGCTCAATGTGGGGATCAAGGAGTCCGCAGTCCTTAGTCCGCAGTCCTTAGTCCCCAGTATCCAGTCCGAGGCAGCCGCTGTGCTTGGTAGCCGGTCGGACGAGGAGGCGGCTATCCAGCCTGGCGTGGAGCAACTGCAGTTGTTTCCTTTGGTGAAGCCTCGCCCCCAGGCCCTACAAGGCACTACCTACCGCATTGGCACGCCTTTGGGCACAGCCTTCATCACCGTGAACGAGAACGAAGACGGGGAGCCTTTTGAGGTCTTCGCTAACGTGGGCAAGGCCGGCAGTGACACTGCCGCCGTGGCCGAGGCCGTGGGGCGCTTGATCTCACTGTGCCTGCGCCTGCCCTCGCCGCTGTCCCCGCGCGAGCGTCTGGAAGCCGTCGTGGGACAGCTCTCGGGCATCGGCGGGGGGCGGCCTCTGGGGTTTGGCCCCCGGCGCGTGCGCTCGCTGCCCGATGGCCTGGCCCAGGTCCTGGCCGAGCACCTGGCCAAGTGGCAGATGGCCGATGGCAAATTGCAGATAGCAGATAGCAGATGGCAGGAGGCAGATGACAAGAGGCAAGAGGCAGGAGGCAAGAGTTGGCCATCGGCCATCAACCATCGGCTATCGGCTATTGCCGACCTCTGCCCGGAGTGCGGCCAAGCCACCCTGGTAACGGAAGAAGGCTGCCTCAAGTGCCATAACTGCGGGTACAGCGAGTGTTAGGGGGACGGGGAATCAGAGAAGCAGGGAATCGGGGATCAGGAAATCAGGGGACCAGGGAGTCAGGGAATCAGGGATCAGGGAATCGGGGGATTGGCCCCTGATTCCCTGATTTCCTGCTTACTGATTCCCTATGGCTAGCCGATTGGGGAAGGGGCTCAGGGGAATGACTTTGGTCACCGTGTCGGTGGCTGGCTCAAGCACGGCCACCTGGCCTTCCCAATACAGTGTGATGTAAACCTTGCCGCCCACGTAGGCCACGTCCTGTGGTGCCCCGCCCACGGCGAGGCGTTTTACCACCTGCCGTGTGTTCAGGTCTACCACGCTCAGCCCCTCCCAGGATCCTCTGGAGCCAGGGAAATAATGGCCCACGTATAGCCTATCAGGCGGGACAAAGGCCAGGCGATAGGGATAGGCTGGCGTGGCGATGGTGGCTTTGACCTCCAGCGTCGTCTCATCCAGGAGATAGAGGCCGTCTGGCGACGGGGAGGCAGGGTCGCGATAGCGGCGCAGGCCCATGTTGTTGGTCAGCACCAGGCCGTAGCCGGGCACGGGGAGCAGGCTGCGTACCAGCACCTGCGGTGCGGGGATGGCCTGACCGTCCGGGCCGATGTCGGTGGTCGTGGCCGTGAAATCGTGCTCTGCCAGCCTGGCCCCGCTGGCTGGATCGAAGGTAGCCACGAAGTCCGGCTTGACGGCGGCGTCCAGTTGCTCCTGCCGCGTGCCCCAGATCAGTAGGCGGCCATTGTGCATCAGCAAACCCTCGCCATAGGCCCGTCCCAGGGAAATCTCTCGCTCCACGGCCAGCGTCGCTAGGTCTACCACCTCCACCACACTGTCGTAGCCGTTCACCACGCACAGCACAAAGGCCTTATCGCCAGAGAAAGCCACCGCTGTGGGCAGGAGCTTGACCTGCACTATGCGGGTAGCACCACTCCGCAGGTCAATCACGGCCACGCGATTATCCTCCGGGCCGCCCAGGGGCAAGGGAATGCCTTCCAGACAGACCCACAATCGCCGGCGAGGGTCTATCGCCAGCGCGCCCGCGCCGAAGCCGGGCAGGCGCAGGGTGCCGGCGACGGTATCGCCGCGCCCATCGAGCACCGTGACCCAGCTCGCCCCTTGCCGCGCCTCCACGACCCGCTGGCTGACGTAGATGGGCTGTGCGGCGTGGGGGACAGATCGTCCCGGCCAAAGGGCGCGGGCGGCGCAAAAAGCGAGCAGGAGGGTAGCTAACCCTCCTGCCACGAAGACCAAAAAGCGCAGCCAGCCCAGGCGTCTAATCACGGGAGACTACCTGCACCAGCGAGGACATGGTCAGCTCGTCTGGGGCAACGACGATGAACATGATCACTGTGGCCAGGGCAGCGGAGAGCAGGGCGTTGTGCAAGATGCCGTCCACCACAGAGTAGAGGAAAAGCCAATACTCTAGCGAGTTGGCGTCCAGGTTCTTGCCAGCCTCATTGTAGCCGTACCATACAAGTTGGCTGCAATAGGCAGCGTCCTGGCGATGCATGTCCAGCCAGTTGAAGTTGTAAGGCTTACCATTGTACTGGTTGAAGGCGAAGTTGTAGGCCTGAGCGGCGATAGCATCGCCTGAGTCGTTCTTGAGCTTGTACACCCCGGCATGATCGGCGGCCTGCCAATCGGCGAGGTCGCGGCGCACCTGGACGCCATCGAATTGCGCCTCGAAGCACTCCCCGGTGGCGTAGTTGTTCATGAAGCCGGCGTGGGTCCAGTTTTTGGCCCAGAACGCTGGGAAGAAGCCACTGGTATAACTGACCAGGACGTAGCCGTGCCTGGCCAGACTGAAGTCGCAGTTGTTGCCCAAAGCGTCATTAGCAGACAGTTGGGCGAAGTTGGGCAGTTGTTCGTCGCTGGCAGCGGCTTCACCATCCAGAGCTGGCATAGCCTGCCGCAGGCTGGTGTAGGTCTGCCAGACCTGCGCCCGGAATTGCGGCGACTCCCAGGCCTTCTGCAGTTGGGCCTGGAACTCCGGCGATTCCAGCAGGCGCAGGGCCGCAGCGAACTGCGGGTCGGAGCGGATGCGCTCCAACCGGGCCTCGTCAGGGAGGCCGCGCAACTCCTGGACGGTCTTGATGGCCGACAACGGCGGGACACAAGTGCCTACTGGGCCGCTGCCCTTGGCCGCCGCCACCGTAGGCGTCAGCAAGGCCACGATCAGCAATAGGGAGAGGCCCGCTCGGGCCATCCCTCGCCAGTGCTTGTCCATGGACATTTCCTCCTTCAAGTTGTAGTTTTTGTCCTGTGGGCCTGCTCAGGACTACAACACATGACGCCAGGCTCAGCCTGATTGTTCCACGACTACCGCCCTTGTACTCCGTGGTTGTAGCTTTGCCTTCAGGATATTCAGACCTCCACGGCTAAAGGCTCTACCAGGAAGCGGCCAGTGGGGACTTCTTTGCCTAATTGTTGGTAGGCAGCGATCATTTCCTTCAGGGCATCGGCCAGGCTCTCCCGACATTCAGCCAGAGTCCTGCCCTCGGTGACTAACTCCGGCCATTCTACCAGTTGGCCCATATAACCAGATGGGATCCCCGTGTATTTGATGAGATAGTATTGCAGCATTTCAGCTTTGCCTCCGTTGAAGACCTTTCTGGTCTGCACCCCGCGCGCGTAGTTTGGCCGATGGGCTTGCGTTACGCTTTTGTCTCCTAGCGCAGTGCTTGCAACATCTCCTTGTTGCTGCGTAGGATTTCGTTGACGACTGTTTGCACGTCCAGTTTCTTCCGCTTGGCGTACTTCTGGACGAAGTCGGCAATGTCCTCGTCCAAGTAAATCGGCAGGTTTAGCCGCACATTCGGACGATAGAACTTGCCACGCACGCCTTGGGAGAAGTCATGTTCTTTTTCCATTGTAATCACCTCGTATGGTATTGTTCCGCTTCTCTCTTGGTCGCTCGGCGAACTGCCGCCATTGTACCACAGGACTATCGCCATGTCAATTCTACGCCAACTCAGGGGTGTCCGTCAAAGTTTTGCGCTGGATGGCACTTTATAGGGACGATTATCAAGTTACAGGACACTACGACCTGAAACGTCGTAGCTTCAGGGGTCTCAGCCCGCAGGCTACGGCGTTCCAGGCCGTAGTGTTCCCATCCAGAACGAACTCGCTCGGCCGGCGAGACTCCAGTGACGGGCTATGGTGTGCTAGAATAACCGATAGTCTGGATTGCTCCGCAAAAACATTACGGACACCCCCAACTCAGGCGGAAGTTGGCACTCACCCGCTTCCCTACGAACAGATTTTCTGGTATAATGGGGACAGTAATCGGGGAATCAGGTAGCAGAGTGTTTCCTGATTCCCTGATCACCGATTCCCTGATTTCCCAACCCGAGGAGAACCCATGATCGAGCGCGTGCTATCGCCTAAGCTGCGGGACGAGGACATCGCCCTGGACACCTCGCTGCGCCCCCGCCGCCTGGCCGAGTACATCGGGCAGGAGAAGATCAAGCAGAACCTGGAGATTCTGCTTCAGGCGGCCAAGGGCCGTGGCGAGGCCATTGACCACATCCTGCTCTACGGCCCGCCGGGCCTGGGCAAGACCACCCTGGCCATGGTCATCGCCAACGAGATGAGCGCGGCCATCAAGACCACCACCGGCCCGGCCATCGCCATTCCGGGCGACATGGCCGCCATCCTCTCCATCATGCAGAAGGGCGACATTCTCTTCATTGACGAGGTGCATCGCCTGAGCCGCCAGGTGGAAGAGGTGCTCTACCCGGCGATGGAGGACTTCTTTATTGACATAATGACCGGCAAGGGACTGGTGGCCAAGAGCCTGCGCCTCAGCCTGCCACACTTCACCCTCATCGGGGCGACCACGCGCTACGCCGCCCTCAGCTCGCCCTTGCGCGATCGCTTTGGCGTGACCTACCGCCTGGACTTCTACGATTTGGCGGCGATGGAGGCCATCGTGCGACGGTCGGCGCGCATCCTGAGCGTGCCGATTGACGAGGGCGGCACGCACGAGATCGCCCGGCGAGCACGGGGCACGCCCCGCGTGGCCAACCGCCTCCTCAAGCGCGTGCGCGACTACGCCCAGGTGCGCGCCGACGGCGCCGTCACCGAGAAAGTGGCGCGGGAGGCCCTGGCCATGCTGGAGATTGACGAGCTGGGCCTGGACGAGATTGATCGGCGGGTGCTGGCGGCGATCATTGAGAAGTTCGGCGGCGGGCCCGTGGGGCTGGAGACCATCGCCGCCGCCATCTCCGAGGAGGCGGACACCATCATGGACGTCTACGAGCCGTACCTGCTGCAGCTCGGCTTCCTGGCCCGCACGCCCCGCGGCCGCACGGCCACCCGCGGCGCCTATGAGCACCTGGGGCTGCTGCATTTGTGGCGAGAGCCACAACTGCCACCGCAGCCAGCCCTCCCCTTCCCCCTCCCCGATTCGGGGAGGGGCTAGGGGTGGGGTAGGAGGTCCTATGCCAGCCATCACTCGTGACTTCTTCGATCTGGAAATCTACGCCATCTACCGGGCCATCTGGGAGCTCTGGGGCGACGACGCCTGGCAGGTGGTCTGGCGCTCTGGCGAGGTCGCCTTAGAGGAGATCGCCAAGAGCGTGGATCTGACGGGAACCTGGCCCGAGGCCCTGGAGAAGCTGGCCTCTTACCTCTGCCAGGCCGGCTACGCCGACGACATCCGGGTGCGCCAGGTCGCCGATAACGAGCTGGAGTACGAGATGCTGAACCCGGCCATCCTGCCCGGCGCCAAACGCCTCATCGCCGAGGGCGCGGTGCCGGCGCACATCTCCACCACCCTGATGTTCGCCCTGCTGGCGCGCCTGGGCTTGAAGGCAGAGATGATTGGCCCGCCCGATTTGCGGCCCGACGGCCGGGGCATTGAACGCTGGCGCCTATCGCCGCTCTAGGATTCGCGTCATGGCGATAACTTGGGCTTGTAGTTGCCGTAGGGCAGTGCCCGTGGCCTGCCGCCCAGGTATCGCAGAATGGGATGGCGGGCGCCGCGCCCGCCCTACGACTTGTCTACTTGCTCCTTGTCTACTTGCTCCTTGTCTACTGGCCATGAAACGTCAGGTCATCGTGGATGGTTATAATCTCATCAAGCGCGACCCACTGCTGCTGGCCTTGGAACAGCGCAGCCTGGAGACGGCGCGCCAGGCGCTCATCGCCCGGCTGATGAGCAGCTACAACCTGCGCACCTGCGACATCACCGTGGTCTTCGACGGGTCTGCTGTGGCGCCGCCCGCCGCCTCCACAGAGCGCTGGGGGCGCATCAAGGTCGTCTACTCCCGCCCGCCGCAGACCGCCGACGACGTGATCCGTAGCCTGGTGGCTGCGGCCAAAGACCCCAGCCAGGTCGTGGTCCTCTCCGACGACCGCGAGCTACGCGACTCGGTGCAGACGCGGGGTGGCGTCGTGGCCGGCAGCGCCGATCGCCGCGCCCCTCGCCCAGCAGACAAGGAACGAAACACTGACCATCGCCCCCAGCCCAAGAAGGGCAATCCTCGTCGGGCCAAGAAGAAGGAACGTAAGCGCGGCGGGTTCAAGTGGTAGAGGAGACAGGGAATCAGGGATCAGGAAATCAGGGAATCAGGAGGCTGACCCCTGATTCCCTAATCCCTGATTGCCTGATTCCCTGAACGGCCATGCCCAACTTTGTAGACAGACTCACTACCCAGGTGGATCAGAAGAAAAGCGACTTGCTGGCTTCGTTCAGCAAGGTGGCCTATGGCCAGGAAGAGGCCCTGCGCCGCCTGTGCCTTGCGAACTGGCACCCACTGCCGCCGTCAGTGGCGGCCATCTGCCAGCGACAAGCTGCACCGCGGCCGCGGCCCGCCTGCGCCGTGGATGGTAGCCTGCGCCGCGTCAACCTGGTCAACGGGGCCACCCTCATGGTAGCCCAGGCCCTGCTCCTCGGCGAGGGCGGGGAAGAGACGCGGGTGGACGTGGACATTCGCCGGGGCAACGTCCCCCGCGCCAGCCTGGAGCGCCTGGCCGATCTCTTGCAGCAGAGCCTGGAGGTGGGGCTGGCCCGCGACGGGGCGACGCGCCTCCCGCCGGGCGGCGTGCTCTTCCTGGACGGCGCTCTCTACGGCCAGCTTCCCCAGCTTTATCCTCTGACCATTGAGGGCGTGCGGGAGCCGCTGCCGGAGGACATACTGGCTGCCTATCGTGAGCTGTTCGACACCTGCCGGGCGCGCGACGTGCGGCTGCTCTCCATCGCCAAGACCAGCCGGGAGGCGCTCCTCTCAGACCTGCTGCAGCGACGTACGGGCAATGGACACCTGGATATTTCGGACAGCGAGATGATCTATCGCTGGACCGATGGCCAGGCCGGCTACTCCACGCCGGTGCTCCTGGGCAAGCGTGGGTTCACCCGTGGCAGCCGCGAGTTGCTGCAACGCGAAGACCTGCAGCACGCCCCGGCCATTGTCTCCTTTTTTGTGCGGCTGTGCGACTTTGATGATGCCGTGCGCGTTGACCTGCCCGCCTTCTGCGTGGGCCGCGCCGAGCGCCTCGGCGACCTGGAGGATGACCTGCTGGACGCCAGCGCCGTGGGCGAGATCCTGGAAATCCTGGCCGCCGACTACGGGGGCCTGGAGGTGTACAATGCCCTGCTGTACGCCGCCGACCGGGAGGTGCGCCTGGAGCGCAGCATGATGCACGAGGTCTACGTCCGGCTCATCGCCCAGCGGCTGGGGGTGGAGCTGAGGTTGGATAGGAGTGAGAGGAGGTTTGAGTAGTGTGTTCCAAGTTCCAAGTTCCACGTTCTGAGTTCGACTGGGAACGTGAAACTTGGAACTTGGAACCTGGAACGCTATGAACGAAGTAGGCTATATCGTCGGCGAGGCCCGAACAGATGAGTTCACTTTTGTCACCAGCGCCAGCATCGCCCCGCCGCGGCTGGAGTACATCGTAGTGCCCAAGGTGCAGGAGCGGGTGGACGACGAGCTGCGGGAGATAGACGTTTTGGCCCAGGTGACTGGGCTCACGGTGTCCTCGCGGCTGCTGGACACCACCATGAGCTACGCCGAGGTAGAGGCCATCCTGGGACGCCTGGGCGGTGCCCCGCCGGTGATCGTGGGCACGGCCAAAGTACTGGGCTACCTGGACGACGGCACCGTGCGTCTGCCTCGCCACGCCGCCACGCCGGGCACGGCGGTGCGCCTGGCCCCCGACGACCTGCTGCAGCGCTTCTTCTCTCGCCACGTGGCCTCTGGCATAGAGATCGGCACGCTCATCAACCGGCCGCGCGTGCCCGTGCTCCTCGATCCCAACGGCCTGCGGCGGCACCTGGCCGTCATCGCCCAGACCGGCGCTGGCAAGAGCTACACCGTGGGCGTTATCCTGGAAAAGCTGCTGCAACTGGGGGCCACGGTCATCGTTTTTGATCCAAATAGCGACTACGTCCTCATGCGTCGCGACGTGCAGCGGCGCAGCACACCCTTCGCCGGGCGGGTCGAGGTCTACCGCCTGCCCAGCGAGCAACGCAGTCGCATCGCTGACGCCGACATCGGCCCCACGCGCAAATTCAGCGCCATGTTCTCCCGGCTCGATCCCGACGAGCTGTGCGACCTGGCGGGCATTGGTGAGGGCTGGACGAGCATCCGCACGGCCATCCGTCGTGCCTGCGAGAACCTGACCGGCAGCGACTACACGCCCAAGCTGCTGCGTCTGGAGCTGGAACGCCTGGCCGAAGGGGGCCAGGCTGCCGGGCCGACGGCGGGCGCCGGTCGCTCTCTCAGCCCGGCCATCGGCGATGAGCAGCGCTTCAGCGCCTTCGCCCGCTCGCAGATCGCCCGCAAGTCCGGCGTGGACGTGCTAGGGCGACAGCGAATGGCTGAGGCCAGCGAGGAGCTTGACGCCGATGCGCTCTTTGCTCGTGAAGAGCCAGAGAGCGAGGCTGCGCCGGCACCCCCGCCTGAAGGCGCACCACGCGGCAAGCCGGTCGTGACCCTGGACGTCATCTCCGGCGCCCAGAAGGCCCTCAAGTACGTGGAGGCGCTGGAGCGCATGGACATCTGGGGCTTTGAAGACGTGCCCATGGACGACCTGCTGCGCCCCATGACCCTCTCCGTGATTGACCTGGCGGGCGTAGACCAGCGCATCAGCGAGTTCGTGGTGGACAAGATTCTGCGCGAGGCCTGGTCGCAGGCCAGCACGCAGGGACTGGCGCGGCCGGTCTTCGTCGTGCTGGAGGAGGCGCACAACTTCGTGCCGGGCGGGCGGGACGTGAGCAGCCACTGCGCCTACATCATCAAGCGCATCAGCAGCGAGGGACGGAAGTTCGGTATTTTTCTCGTTCTGATCACCCAGCGGCCGTACCGCATCCACCAGGACACGCTCTCGCAGTGCAACAGCCAGATCATCATGCGCCTGACCAACCCGGAGGATCAGCGGGCCGTGCGTGCCGCCTCGGAAAGCATCTCCGAGGGACTCCTGGCCGACCTGCCGGGGCTGAACGTGGGCGAGGCGGTGGTGCTGGGGCCGCTGGTGCGCGTGCCGGTGATGGTGCGTGTGGGCAAGCGCCTGAGCCAGGAGGGTGGCAGCGATGTGGACGTGGTGGCCGCCCTGGAGCGAGCGCGGCAGGAGGTCAAAGTGGAAGACATGGCCGCCAAAGCCAAAGCCGAGCGGCCAGCGCGCACCGAGCGCCAGGAGGAGGTGTGAGCACGCAAGATGCGGAGTCAGACGAAGGGCCCTTCCTGGCCTATCTGGACGAGAGCGGCTCTCTGGTTGACGCCAGGCAGGACATCATCGTGGCAGCAGCCCTCGTGGTCAGGGAACAGGATGTCCCTTCGCTCCGACCCATACTCCCTTGCCTTCGCAGGAAGCTGAACCAACAACGTAAACGGGATAAGAAGATCAGCGGGGAGTTTAAGTTTGAGGTGCTGCACGGCAGGCAGGAATTCGCGGCGATCAAGGAAGTGTTGCTGGCTATTAGCAAATTGCCCTGTCATCTCGTCGTGGTCAGCGTCCAGAAGGGACAAAAGGTCATTGAAGATAGCCCACTGAACTATGCAGTTCTCCTAACTGAAACCGTTCGCCTTTGTCGGCAACACTATCCCAAAGCCCAATATATCTTCGACCGCCACTACATAGTCAGTCAATTCGACAAGATGCAGCGCGTCAATCACACCCTGGCACAAATCCTGGGTGAGCCGCTGGATGTACTGCACGAGGATAGCCAAAACCCAGATTACCCAGGGTTAGGACTGGTGGATTTCGTGGCAGGGGCTTGGCGTTTTCTGACGCAGGCAGATGAAGCTGCCCCAGGCTATGAACCTATAAGAGAGGGCAGAGAGGCGCTCAGGGGGCTGGTTCTGGAGGACAAGGCCGTGAACTGGGAGGAACTGAAAGGGCGATACTACCGGTCTTTGCGGGCAAAAATAATAGATGATGGAACCCACGGGAAACAACTTTAGGCGCCATTTCCCCCGCCAGGGCGAGGTGAGCCAGGTGGACGCCTCAAAGGGCGACCGGATACACCGTGGACTTACTCCATCATCTATCGAATCCCATTCTATCACATTCAATCATTTTTGTCAATAGAAATCCGATGCAAATCATCCTCACCCACACCAACACCGACTTTGACGCCTTGGCCTCGCTGCTGGCCGCGGCCAGGCTCTACCCGGACGCCGTGCCGGTGCTGGTGGGCACGCAAAATCGCAACCTGCGTGATTTCCTGGCCCTGCACAAGGACGAACTGCCCTTCGTGCGGGCCAGCGATCTGCCCCCGCGCCACATTGACAGCGTGATCCTGGTGGACACGCAGCAGATGCCCCCGCTGGAGGGCAAGCTGGCGCACCTGGTGCGCCGCGGCCTGCCCGTGACGATCATTGACCACCACCCGCTGGAAGGCGAGCTGCCACCGGGCAGCACCTACACGGGCGAGCCGCTGGGCGCCACCACCACGCTCCTGGTGGAGCGCCTGCGCGCCCGGCAGGTCACTCTCACCCCTCTGGAGGCCACCCTGCTGCTCCTGGGCATCTACGAGGACACGGGGATGCTCACCTACGTCAACACCGACCCGCGCGACCTGGAGGCCGCCGCCTGGCTCCTGAGTCAGGGGGCCAGCCTGGCCGTCGCCGACGAGTTCATCAACCGTCCCCTGACCCCCAAGCAGCAGGAGCTGTACGCCCAGCTCATCGCCGGGACGCAGGTGGAGACCCTGGCGGGCTACACCGTGCTCCTGGCCGGGGCCCGCACCAGCGAGTACGTGGAAGAGATGTCCACCCTGGCCCACAAGCTCAATGACCTGTACGATGTGGACGCCTCGTTCATCCTGGTGCAGTTCGACCATAGCTTGCAGGTCATCGCCCGTAGTCGAGTGGAGGCCATTGACGTGGGCCGACTTTTACGCCCCTTCGGCGGGGGCGGCCACTCCAAGGCCGCCGCTGCCCTGCTCAAGGATCGCGACCTGACGCAGTTCACTGCCGATCTGCTGGAAGCCCTGCACGCCCTGGTCGAGCCGGCCGTGACGGCGGCCACCCTCATGACGCGCCGGGCGCGCACCATCGCTCCGGACAGCACCATCGCCGAGGCGGCGGAAATGCTGCGCCGCTGGGGGCACGAAGGTCTCCCTGTGGTCAACGGCGAGCGACAACTCCTGGGGGTGCTCACCCGCCGTGACCTGGACCGGGCCCTGCGTCTGGGCCTGGGCGAAGCCCCGGTGCGCGCCTACATGACGCGGGGCAGCCCCACGGTAGCGCCCGGCACTCCCTTGCCGCACATCCAGCAGGTCATGCGCGAGCACAACGTCGGTCAGCTTCCGGTGGTGGAAAACGGCTACCTGGTGGGCATCGTTACCCGCACCGACGTCTCCCAGGCCGAGTTGGGCCAACAGCGCGCCCAGCGAGCGAGCCTGGCCGGGCGGCTGGAGCAAGCTCTACCGCCCGAGATCGTCCGGCTCTTGCGGGACGCCAGTGAGGCCGCCGCCGATATGGGCTTCTCCTTGTACATCGTCGGCGGGTTCGTGCGCGACCTGCTCCTGGGCACGCCGAATTTGGACCTTGATCTGGTGGTGGAGGGCGACGCCATCGCCCTGGTCAGGCGACTGGCCAGCGAGCGCGGCGGTCGGACCAAGAGCCACACCCGCTTCGGCACGGCCAAGTGGCTCGTCCCGGAGGGCCTGGTGCCCCGGCTGGAGGGCCCATCGCCTGTCCAGCGCCGTCGAGAGAGTCTGGGCGATGTCACCGCCCGGCGCCTGGCGGCCAGCGGCTCGCCCCTGGCCTTGGACTTCGTCACCGCTCGCACAGAGTTCTACGAGCGACCGGCGGCCTTGCCCCAGGTCGAGGCCGGCTCCTTGCGCCAGGATCTCTATCGCCGGGACTTTACCATCAACACCATGGCCATCTGCCTGGACCGGGATCGCTACGGCGAGCTGCTGAACTTCTACGGCGGGGAGCGTGACCTGGAGGAGAAGCGCATCCGGGTGCTGCACAACCTGAGCTTCGTGGAAGACGCCACGCGCATCCTGCGCGCCGTGCGCCTGGAGCAGCGTCTGGGGTTTGCGATTGAGGAGCGCACACTGGAGTTGCTGCAGGACGGGCGGGACATGCTGCAGCGCGTCTCTGGCGAGCGCCTACGCCACGAGCTGTACCTGGCCTTGCAGGAGGCGGAGCCGGAACGCATCCTGGCGCGCCTGCACGAGTTGGGCGTGTTGCTCTACCTGCACCCTGCCTTGCAGGCGGACGACTGGCTGGCGGAGCGCTTCCGCGCCGCCCGGCAGCATCTGCCGGAGTGGCGGAAGCAGGGGCTGGGGACCAGGGCGAGCGGGCGGGGGAGGCTGGTCAGCGAGCCCTATCCGCTGTTGCCGGTGTACCTCTGCCTGTGGCTGTATCGCACCACGGCAGAGGAGATGGAAGGCTTCATCAGCCGCCTGGTCATCACCGAGGACTACGCCAAACACCTGCGCGAGCTGCCCCGCCTGCGCGCTATCCTACCCCGCCTCAGCGCCGATGGCCTGTCGCCCAGCCAGGTCTATCATCTGCTGGAGAAGTTCTCCCTGGAGGCTCTGTACACTGCCTGGCTGGTTGTTCTCACCACCTCACCCCTCACCCCTCCCCTGACCTCTCCCACCACCCCTCCCCTGGTAGGGGAGGGGGAGGGGGAGAGGTGGCAGGGGGAGAGGTTAGTGCGGCAGCGCATTGAGCTGTTCGTTTGGAAGCTGCGGGGGGTGCGCCCGACCATCAACGGCGAGACGCTGAAGCGCTGGGGCGTGGCTCCGGGACCGAAGTATCGCCAGGCTCTGGTGGCCCTGCTGGATGCCAAACTGGACGGCCAGGTGACCACCCCCGCCGAGGAGGAGGCTTTCGTGCGGGCGCAGTTGGGCATTTAGCCGATGGCAGATGGCGGATGGCAGATGGCCGATGGCGGATGGCGGATGGCGGACGGCCTTGGTGTTCTTCGTGTCTTGGTGGTTAGCCGGTAAGGCAGGTTTCCATACCTGCCGCCTCTTTGTCGGCTATGGAAAGCCGACCTACCTAGCTACTGGTTGGAGATCTTGCGTTGGAGCATCGGGAAGTGGGGCGGCTGTGGGAGGAGAACGCTGAGGCCTGGACAACGCTGGCGCGGCTGGGCTACGATGTGTATCGCGACTACGTCAACACGCCGGCTTTTCTGGCCATGCTGCCGGGCGTGGCGGGGCTGTGCGGCTTGGACATCGGCTGCGGGGAGGGGCACAACACCCGGCTGGTGGCGCGCCGCGGCGCCCGGATGACGGCCATCGGCAATCGAAAATCGGCAGGATGAAACGCCAACTCCAGGCCGATCTGGCTCTGCTCGCCGTCACTGTCATCTGGGGCAGCACCTTCGTCATCACCAAAAATGCGCTGGCCCAGGTGGCACCGTTCACCTTCCTGGCCGTGCGCTTCGGCCTGGCCACGCTGGTGTTGGGGGCGATTTTTGCTACGCGACTGGTGGCGGCGCCGCGCCGCGAGCTGGCCGCTGGCGGCCTCGTCGGCGCTTTTTTGTTTGCCGGCTACGCTTTTCAGACCGTGGGCCTGCAGTACACCACCGCCGCCAAGTCGGGGTTCATCACCGGGCTGGCGGTGGTCATCGTGCCTTTTGCTGCCCTGCTGGTGCTGCGCCAGCGGCCGGGGTGGGGGGCGATGGCCGGCGTGCTCCTGGCCACGGCGGGCCTGGCCCTGCTCACCCTGCGCGGCGACCTCACGCTGGCTTACGGCGATCTGATCACCCTGGGCTGTGCCTTCGCCTTTGCTTTGCAGATCGTGTTCGTGGGGCGATTTGCCCCGCGCAGCGCGGCGGTGAATCTGACGGCGGCACAACTGGCCACGGTGGCCGTGGCCAGCACGGCCTGCGCCCTGGCCGTCGAGCAGCCTACCCTGCGCCTCTCCGCCGAGGTGTGGGCGGCGGCGGCCTTTCTGGCCCTGGCGGGCACGGCCTTGGCGCTCATCGTGCAGAGCATGGCGCAGCGTTTCACCAGCTCCACGCACACGGCGCTCATCTTCGCCCTGGAGCCGGTCTTCGCCCTGCTCTTCGCCGTGCTGCTGGCCGGCGAGCGCCTGGGGGAGCGAGAGTTGCTGGGCTGTGCCCTCATGCTGGCCGGGATGCTCGTGGCCGAGCTGTGGCGAAGGTAGGAGGTCTTGCCACCACAGAGACACGGAGAGACGACAAGGGGACACGGTGACACGGAGACATGGAGAGGAAGGTTTTGCTGGAGCTTCCCATCTCCCTGTCTCCTTGTCTCCCTGTCTCACCATCTGTGCCTCTGTGGTTCCCCTAGTGTGTCAGGGATCTGCTAAGCCCCTCGGCGTGCTCACGGTCGTGGGCCAGGCAGACGCGCGCCCACATGTAGGCGCTGTCCTCGGCGCTCCAGAGGCTGGGCACCGGGCGGGCCAGGGCAGCGTCGTCCAGGCCTTCTAGGACAGCCAGGAGCTTCTGCCGGGCAGCGACGAAATCGCCCCAGGTCTTCTCCCAAGGCTGCCCGCGCCGCGCCCTGACGTGGTCCCAGTTCCAGGCCTCCTCGTCTCCACCGTAGCCCGTGCCCGCCACCTCCCCGGCGGCCATCTGCCGCAGACCCTCCAGCACAAACAGCTCCCAATCGGCCACGTGGCCCAGCACGTCCGGCAGCGTCCATTGGCCGCAGACCAGGCGAGTGGCGCGTTCGGCCTCGGGCACTAGCGCAGCCCAGGCCAGCAGTTCGGCGCGGCCGGCGGTCAGGGCGGCCAGAAGGACGCACTGCGGGCCAGGGACGTTCTTGATGCCCGCCGACTCTCGCCAGTTACGCGGTTGCTTCTTATGATCAGCATCGTGCCAGGCGCGGCGCTGGGCCCAATCGGCGATGGAGCGTGGATCGCCCCAACTCAGGGTGTACGGTCTGGTCATCTCCTCCCAGGTCAGCGGCTCGAGGAGGGCCAGGAAGTCGTCCCGCGCCCGCTGGCACTCCGCCACGGCCTGAGCCAGCGGCCAGTCTCGTCGCTCAGCGTAGACCTGGACGTTGGTGGCGTTCAGGTCCAGGTAGGGGATCTCGGCCGCTCGCCCGGCCAGGGCCAGGCGCACGCGCTCGCTGCTGACGTCGTCCCAGAAGGCCACGTGGGCCAGCAGGTCTTTGGGCGTCCAATCGCCCAGCACCGGCTGGCCGACCAGGGTCTCCGCACTCAGGCCGACTAGTTCCCACCACAGCCAGGCCCGTTCGCTGGCCAGGCGAGCGAGCAGTTCGGACTTTTCGTTCATTTTAGTTCCTCCAGTGATCCGTGTTGCGTGGTGCGTGTTACGTAGGGCGCGGCAACCTCTTGCAGGCGCAGGGCGTCTTCCCACATGCTAACGTTGTTGAACAGGCAGTAGACCGGATTGTAGCTTTGGCACCAGGACAGTAGCTCCGCCAGGTCCTGGTCGGTGTAGCGATAGCCGTAGCCGGTCTTGCCGTGCAGCCGGAAGTAGGCCGTTCCCCCGGTGACCGGTGGCCTGGCGAAAGGGTCCACGGCGTGCACCAGGCTCAGTTCCTGGCACAACGCCTGCACTGTCTCGTCGGGCCAGGCTCCCCGCGGCTCCCAGGCGAAGGTCAGGCCGCCACGCTCCACTTCCCGGAAGAAGCGACGCAGGTTGGCAATGTGTTCCTCCGTGGGGGTGAAGCTGGCCGGGCACTGAAAGAGGATCAGGGGCGCGCGCAGCGCCTGGGCGATCTCCTGGGTGCGCTGCCAAGCGGCGCCGACTTGGGCGGTAGGGCGGAAAGCGCCATAGTTCTCCGGTGAGCCTTCCAGGGTTAGCCTGGCCTGGCGATAGGTGGGCGAGGAGGTCTCGTGGGTGATGAGCTGCCAGGCCTTGAGGACGAACTGGAAGCCAGGTGGGGCCTCTGTTCGCCAGCGCTGGGCAGTGGCCAGTTGCGGTGGCTTGTAGAAGGTCTGTTGCACTTCCACCAGGGAGAAGTGGCGATAGTACTCTGCCTGGCGGCGGGGAAAGCCGCAGCAGCCGATGTGGATGGTGGACATGGCGTTCCTCTGGGCGTGTGGGGGATGACCCCCACCCCGTCCCTCCCCCGCTGCGACGGGGGAGGGCGTTCAGGCGCGCAGGGTGGCCCCCAGTTCCTTAGCCAGGCGCTGCACGATGCGCTGCCGGGTGCGGGCCACCTCCTCGTCCGTGAGGGTGCGATCCGGGGCCTGGTAGGTCAGGGAGTAGGCCAGGCTTTTCTTGCCCGCGGGTATCGGCTCGCCCTGGTAGACGTCGAACAGGCGCAGGTCGGCCAGGATGCCGCCGGCGGCCTGGCGCACCGTCTCCTCTACTCGCGCCGCCGGTACCGTGGCGTCTACCACGACGGCGATGTCCTGCACCACGGGCGGGAACTTGGGCAGCGGCACATGTCGCCGCTCGCCAGTGGCCAGGGGCAGCAGTCGCTCTACGTCCAGGACTAGCAACCAGACGCGCTCGGCCAGGTCGAAGCGTTGCCGTATCAGGGGATGCACCTCGCCCATGATCCCCAGCGGCAGCACTGGACTTTCCCCCTTGCCCTTGCTCACCATCTCCCGCACGGCCACCACCGCGCAGCGCCCGGGGTGGAAAACGGGATAAGCCGCTGGCTGGTAGACGACCCCGGCGATGCCCAGCCGCGCCAGCAATTCCTCAGCGACACCTTTGAACTGGAAGAAGTCTACCTCCGCGCGGCTGCCCCAGGTGGGGCCGCGGCGATACTGGCCGCAGGCCACTGCCAGCACTTTGCGCTCCTCCGGCAAGCCGTCCTGGCGAGGAAGGAAGCACGTGCCTAGCTCGAAGAGGGCCACGTCTCGATCCTGATGCCGCAGGTTGCGGGCCAGGGTGTCCAGCAGGGCGGGCACGGTGGAGGTGCGCAGCACAGAATACTCTGGCGAGAGTGGGTTGGCCAGGGCCAGCGGCGGCGTGCTCACGTCCAGCAGCCGCCGGGCGATTGCGGTGGCCGGCCCCTCGTCGCCGCTTACCTCCACGGCCAATCTCGCCAGGGCCTCCCGGCTGGTCAGGGGGTAGGACAAAATCTCGCTGCAGCCGGCCGCGGCCAGCACGTCTCGGCAGAGCTCCGTCCAGCGGCGCGGTGGGTTGAGATCGGGTTCCGGCGGGCGACCGGCCAGGAGAGTGGCGGGAAGCTGATCGTAGCCTTCCAACCGGGCCACCTCCTCCACCAGATCGGCGGGGATGGTCACGTCCGTGCGCTGGTAGTGGGGCAGGACCAGGAGATTGCAGATTGCAGATTTGCGATTGCCGATTTGCGATTGCCGATTTTCGATTTGCCACTGGAAACCCAGAGCAGTGCAGACGCGGCCGATTTCCTCGGCGCTGTACTCCAGCCCCAGGAGTCGCTTGACCTCGGCCACGGGGAGGAGGATGGGCAGACGCTGCGGCGGGCGAGGGTAGGCATCGGCCACGCCGCGGGCGGCGGTGCCCCCAGCCAGTTCCAGCATCAAGCGGGTGGCGCGGCGCACGGCGGGCACCGTCTGCTCCGGGGCCAGGCCCTTCTCGAAGCGGCGTTGGGCTTCGCTAGGGATGTGCAGGGCGCGGGCCGTGCGGCGGATGCTGACGGGGTTGAAATTAGCCGATTCCAGCAGGATGTTGGTGGTGGTCTCCGTGACCTCGCTCTCCAGGCCGCCCATGACCCCGGCCACGGCTACAGGGCCTTCGGCGTCGGCGATCATGAGCATCTCCGGTGTGAGGTCGCGGCCCTGGCCGTCCAGGGTGCAGAAGGAGTTCCACTCCCCCGCCCGCCGCACGATGATGCGCTGGCCGCGGATTTTGTCGTAGTCAAAGGCGTGCAGCGGCTGGTTCCACTCCCACATGACGTAGTTGGTCACGTCCACGATGTTGTTAATCGGGCGCAGGCCGACGGCGAGCAGCCGCTCCTGCAGCCAGCGGGGCGAGGGGCCGACCTTGACCCCGCGCAGCACGGTGGCCGAGTAGCGGGGACAGAGGTCAGGATCGGCGATCTCAATGCGCACCAGATCGTTGACGTCAGTGGCCTCCTCCGGGTAGTCGTCGGGGGGCAGGCGCAGGCTGTCAGGCAGATGTAGCTGGACTTGCTGGATGGCATTCACCTCGCGCGCCACGCCGAGCAGGCACAGACAGTCCCAGCGGCCTTTGATCTCCAGATCTAGGATAACATCGCCCAGGTAATCCACCAGCGGCGTGCCGACGGGGGCGTCGGGTTCCAGAATCAGGATGCCCAGGTGATCCTCGCCCAGGTCCAGTTCGCGGGGCGAGCAGACCATGCCCTCAGAGAGCACGCCGCGAATCTTGCCCGGCTTGAGGGTGACCCACTCCCAGTGGCCGGAGTGCTCGTTGCGCACCCGCGCCCCGGCCAGGGCCAGCGGCACCTTATCGCCCACGGCCAGGTTGAAGGCCCCGGTGACCACGGTGATGGTGCCCCGGCCATAGTCCGCGGTGACCAGTTGCAGGCGATCGGCGTTGGGGTGAGGAGCCAGGGCGGTCACCTGGCTCACCAGCACCCTCTCCCGATCCCACTCGGCGCCGATGCGCTGGATGGTTTCCACCTCCACCCCGGCCATAGTCAGCCGGTGGGCCAGCTCGTCGGGGGACAAGGCTATGTTGACATAATCGCTTAACCAGCGAAGCGAGACTTTCATGGTCGTCTCCTGAGGAGAGTAGCAAGTAGACAAGTACACAAGTAGACAAGTAGCAAGTAGACAAGGGAAGTAGCAAGTACTTGTCTACCTGTTCCTTGTCTACTTGTCTACCTCTCTACCTGAACTGCCGCAAGAACCGCAAATCATTGGCGTAGAAATAGCGTATATCGTCTATGCCGTACTTGAGCATGGCGACGCGTTCCGGCCCCAGGCCGAAGGCGAAGCCAGAGTAGACGGTGGGGTCGTAGCCCACGCCAGCCAGGACGTTGGGGTGCACCATGCCGGCGCCCATAATCTCGATCCAGCCGGTGTGCTTGCATACCCGGCAGCCCTGCCCTTTGCAGAGAAAGCAGTCAATGGCCATCTCCACGCCCGGCTCGACGAAGGGGAAGTAATCGCAGCGGAAGCGGGTCTGGCGCTCGGCGCCAAAGAGGGCGCGGGCGAAGACGTCCAGCACGCCCTTCAGATCGGCCAGGGTGATGCCTTCGTCTACGGCCAGGCCCTCGATCTGGTAGAACTGGCTCTCGTGGGTGGCGTCGGTGGCCTCGTGGCGATAGCAGAACCCAGGCACGACCACGCGCACCGGCGGCTGGGTGCGTTCCATCACGCGAGCCTGCATGGGGCTGGTGTGGGTGCGCAGTAGCATTTGCCCCTCCCAGCCGGCGATGTAGAAGGTGTCCCAGATGTCACGGGCCGGGTGATCGGGCGGGATGTTGAGCATGGTGAAGTTGTACTTGTCCCACTCCACCTCCGGGCCCTCCACCACCTGGAAGCCCATGCCGACGAAGCAGTCTAGAATCTCCCGGATGGTTTGGGTGATGACGTGCACCTGGCCCAGGGCGGGCGGCTTACCCGGCAGGGTGACGTCCACGCGCTCGGCCTCCAGGGCCTGGGCCAGGGCTTGGCTCTGGAGAGCCTCCTGGCGCGCCGCCAGGGCCGCCTCCAGGGCCGCTTTGGTCTCGTTGGCGGCCTGGCCGGCGGCGGGGCGCTCGGCGGTGGGCAGGTTGCCCAGGCCGCGCAGCAGGTTGCTCAGGGCGCCCTTGCGCCCCAGGTAGGCCACGCGCCAGGCCTCCAGCGCCTCCGGCGTACTGGCCGCCGCCAGCTCGGCCAGGGCCTGCGCCTGCAGTTCACGTATTTGTTCCAGCATCGCTTCCTCCCTCCCCAGGGGTGATAAGGGACGCGGATGAACGCGGGCTACGCACACAGATTTTAATTTATGAAAAACAAAAAATCAGCGTTTATCTGCGTGAATCTGCGTCCTGCGTTCCAAACAAAAAGCGGCAGCAACTCCATACCCAGGGACGAAGTTGCCACCGCTCCGCGGTACCACCCTGTTTGGCCGTGCACGACGGCCCTCTTTGCCCTGGCGACCGTTGGGCGACAGAATCGCCGCGGTTTACCAGGTGCTCCTGTAACGGTGAGCCTCCGGAGCAGGCTAGTAGGCAAGTTCCACGTTCCAGGTTTCATGTTCCACGTTACCTAACGTGAAACTTGGAACCTGGAACGTGGAACTTACTGTTCGCCTGTCGGCTCAGAAGTGAACTTCAGCCGGGTTCATCCCAAGGGGGCTTGCAGTCGCTGACCCCCTCTCCCTGGGGGACTACTCTCTGACGGGTTCTCGCACGCCACTAATTCGCATCCAGAGCGTGCGAGACCCCGTCACGGCTTACTCTCTTCGTCGTCGCCTTTACGCTGGGGAGTATAGCACAAAGAGGCGGCCTTGTCAACTGCATTTTACCTTTCTGCACTGAAGTTATTGCCTGTTTGCCCAATTTATGGTACAATATAATCAGAAACAAACAGACAGATTGGAGCATCAAGATGCCAAGATGCAAACGAAAGAGCCAGAAAGTAACATTATGGGTGGACGCCCAGACGCAGGCGATGGTAGCCGAGTTGCGCCAGCATTTGGAAGCGCTTTATGGCCCGCGGTTGGTGTTGATGATGCTATATGGTTCCCACGCCCGTGGTGAGGCGGAACTGGGATCGGACATTGATGTCTTGGTCGTGCTGAAGGGGCCGGTTAGTCCTGGAGAGGAAATTATGCGGACGGGCGAAATTGTCGCCGACCTCTCGTTGAAGTTTAACAAGGTAATCAGTTGTCTCTTTATGGACGAGGAGCGGTTCACCTACCGGAATGGGCCGCTTCTGCGCAACGTCCGCAAGGAGGGGGTAGTGGTATGACGGACGACCAACTCGACCTTCTCCAGGAGGCGCGCGATAGCGTCTCTGCTGCCAAGTTGCTCCTGGGAGGTGGCTATGCCGGATACGCGGCGTCCCGCGCCTACTACGCCATGTTTTACATTGCTGAGGCCTTTCTGGAAGGCGAGGGAATGTCCTTCTCGAAGCACTCGGCAATCATCGCCGCCTTTTCTGGAGTTGGCTGAACGTCTCCTCTGACAGGGTCAAGCGCAGTCACAGTATATAAGAAGCCAATTTCAATCGAGCGCCTGGCATGCCCACAAAGTCTGGCAGAACAGAAGCCCGTTTTCTTGGAGAAAACGGGCTTCTCAACCAGTATTGCGAAGCAACGGAGAAAGCAATGCGCAGAAAGACAGGCCATCACGTCGTGGAAGCAGATCAGAGCGTCAAGGTAGAACAGACGCACGGCGATACGGCTATTGCCTTTTCAGACGACATCCAGCGGGTCGTCTTGATCCCTGCCGCAGTGAAGCGAGCCTGTCAGCAGGAACTGCGCAAGCGTGGTGTCAAACCAGGCATGATTGCGCTGCGCATCTTCGTCGCTGGTTTGTTATTGCTGGTAGAAGGGCAGATAGAGAATATTGCCAGTCTGAGGCTGGACACCGAATATGAGGGCAAAGATGGAGAGATCAAAGGGCTTTTACTGCGGACAATCTGGGACTGGGTTCCGGACTTCCCAGCAGAGGCCATTGCGTTTGTGTACGTCGGCAAGCAATCCCCTGCACATCGGTTGGCCTGGGAAACCCATAAAGGGAGACGAAAACCAGACCGGCAGATAGCCCTGGAGGACTTATTGCAGTATTGTTAAACGGGCAACAAAAAATCGGGTGCGCACCTGTATGAGGGTGCTCACAGCCAGATTCACATCCCCGGGGTGGATACCGTGGAGGCATCTGGCCACCCGACAATGCTATGATACCACACTGACACGTTCTTGTCAATACCAACTCCACTAAAAATTAGGCGGTAGCCTTGTTTGCAGAGAAGCAGGTAGCTACCGCCTTGTTTTTCATTCTTGGGACGACGCAGTCTCTGCAACAAATGTCACTGGGGACTGAGCTCGTACCAGATGTTGGACAGGAAGCCTTGGGCGTCTGGCTTGACCAGCTCCTTGACGATCTCGGGCGCACCGTTGGTGCAACGCCACTGGTAGACCGTGGCACGACCCGTGACGACGGCGGGAATGAAATCCGACGCGGGATTGGCCTTGCAGAAATCCACCATGTCCGCTGTGGGCGTGCGGCTGGTATCAGCCTTGGTGGTGCACGGTAGATTAGCGCCCACAAAGCAAGCCCAAACTTTGCCGCCCATGCACCGCCAGAACGTCCCGGCCGTGAACCATTCCATCGGGGCATCGTCAGGCGTCTTTAGGGCTTGCCGCAGACCTTTAATGATAACCTCCGGCGTCTTGGGGCCGATGTAGCGGGCGTCGGGCGTATCTATGTTGACGACCGCCGCGCAATAGGCAAAGGGATCAGTGAACGTGGCTGGTACTGTTGCCGCGCTCGGCTTGGCTGTACTGGTGGGGACGACGGTGGCTTGTGGCGCCCCGCAGGCCGCCAAGCAGAACACAACCAGCATGCAGCCGATTACCTGTGGTAGCCATCTCTGACTTTTAATCATCCTTGCTCCCTTCGTGGTTTACGTCGCGCTGCATTTATTTTCGAGAACCCCATACCCTCGGGGGCATGCGCAAAGACAGAAACGCCCGACCCTCACCCTAACCCTCTCCCTGAAAGGGCGAGGGAACTTGCTCCCTCGCCCCTCTGGGGAGAGGGCAGGGGTGAGGGGAAGTTTCTGAGCAGCATCTCTACCTCTACCGGCTCCATCAGATCTTCGTAATCGGCGCTGCTGTGCAAGTCCCAAAACTCCCAGAATGCCTCTAGCGAATCAAAGCTCTCCGGCAACGCTTCGCTTGGCGCTGACTCCTTCTTAGTTCGCATAGCTCCCCCGCTGCTCCTTGTCTACCTGCTACTTGTCTACTTGCTACTTGTATACCTGCGCCCCCTGATTTCCTGATTCCCCGATCCCCTTCCCCCCTACAGCCTGGCCAGCAACTGGCTGGAGGTGCGCACCACGTCCAGGAAGGGCTGCGGGAAAAGGCCAATCACGAAGAGCATGATCAGGCTGAAGATCAGGGCGGCGCGCAGGGCAAAGGTGTCGGCCACGGCGGGGGCTTCGGCGGGCGCCGGCTCAAAGTACATCTGCCGCACCACGTTGAAATAGTAGTACACGGAGATAACGCTGTTGAGCACGCCCAGCGCCGCCAGCCACAGGAGCTGGCTCTTGATGGCCGCGTAGAAGACAAACAGCTTGCCGATGAACCCCGCCGTGCTGGGGAAGCCCACCAGCGAGAGGAAGAAGATCACCAGGGCGATGGCCAGGAAGGGCGCTCGCCGCCCCATCCCGGCGTAATCTTTGATCTCCACCGACCCCGTGGCCTGCTCGATGGCAATGACCACCAGGAAGGCCCCCAGATTAGTGAACAGGTAGCCCAGGATGTAGATCAGCGACCCGCCCAGACCATCGCCAAAAACCTCACTCCGGCCGCCGCCCAACGCTGCCAGGCCGATGAGAATGTACCCGGCCTGGGCAATAGACGAATAGGCCAGCATCCGCTTGATGTTCTTCTGCGGGATGGCCGTCAGATTACCCAGGGTCATGCTCACGGCGGCGATGATGGCCAGGAGCAGCACCCAGTCCACCTGGAAGGCAGGCAGGGCCACCAGGAGCACCCGGATCAGGACGGCGAAACCGGCGGCCTTGGAGGCCACGGAGAGGAAGGCCGTGATGGGCGTGGGCGCCCCCTCGTAGGCATCCGGCGCCCACTGGTGGAAAGGCACAGCCACAATCTTGAAGCCGAACCCCGCCAGGCTCAACACGATGGCCACGAAGGCCAGCAAGCGGTTCGGCTCGGTGCCGGTGCGAGTGAAGAAAGCGGCGATGTCGGCCAGGTCCAGCGAGCCGGTAGCCCCGTAGAGCAGGGAGATGCCGTAGAGCATCGTCGCCGAGGCCACAGCACCGAACAGGAAGTACTTTAGCGCGGCCTCGCTGGATTTGGTGTCGCCCTGCAGGAAGCCCACCAAGACGTAGGAGGTGAGGCTCAGGAACTCAATCGCCAGGTAGATCAAAAGCAGGTTGCTGGCCGCGGCGGCCAGGCTGATGGCCAGGGCAGCGAAGAGCAGCAGGGCGTAGAACGGCCCGGCGTCGGCGTGGCCCTTCATGTAATCAATAGACGAGAGGACGACCAGCCCCACGGCCAGCGTGACCACCAGCTTGAAGAAGAAGGCCAAGCCATCGGCGGCGAGCATGCCGGCAAAGATGGTCTCCCCCGACAAAGGCAGCACAGCGGCGGCCAGCAGCGCCAGCGCCAGCCCGGCCAGGGCCAGGTAGGGCAGCCAGGGCACGTAACGCGGCTGGCTGACCACGCCCACGCCAAAGCTCCCGCGCCGCACCCGCGTGGCCACAATGTCCACGATGAGCACGGCCACTCCAAAGATAAACAGGATCAGCTCAGGCCAGAAGGAGTTGAAATCTTGGAGAGCCAAACGCTACCTCCGTGTTTAGATATTCCATGTTTCACGTTCCATGTTCCACGTTGGCGTATGCGATGTTAACGTGAAACTTGGAACTTGGAACGTGGAACGTCGCCGTAGGCGATGTCTACAGCTTCCCCAACAGGTTCATGACCGTGTTGTTGATCAGGTCCAAAATCGGCCCTGGGTACAGGCCGAAGAGGATCATCAGGAAGACCAGCGGGGCCAGGCTGATGACCTCCCGCCTGTCCATGTCCGTGAGGTGGGCGAAATAGTGCTCCTGGGCGAACTGCGTGACCGGCCCCATGAGGATGCGCTGCAGGGTCCACAGCAGGAAGGCGGCGGTGATGACCACGCCCAGCAGGGCGATGCCGGTGACCCAGGGATAGGCCGGGAAGGCGCCGCGGAAGACGCTGAACTCGCTGACAAAGCCGGCCAGGCTGGGCAGGCCCAGGGAGGCCAGGGAGGCCACGGTGAGGAAAGCGCCGTACACCGGCACCTTAGCTCCCAGCCCGCCGTACTTGGCCAGGTCGCGGTTGTGCGACCGTTCGTAGATGACGCCCACGAGCAAGAAGAGCGCCCCCGTAATCACGCCGTGGTTGAACATCTGGAACACGGCGCCGTTCAGGGCAATGGCGCGGTCGGTCATGGTGGCCGCTGTGAGCCCCGCTGCGGCCGCCCAGCCCAGCATGACGTAGCCCATGTGGTTCACCGAGGAGTAAGCAATGAGCTTCTTGAAGTCCCACTGGGCCATAGCTACCAGCGCCCCGTAGACAATGCTGATCAAACCGAGCACGGCGATGATCGGCGCGTACTGCCTGGATGCCTGGGGAAAGACGGGCAGCAGAATGCGGAAGAAGCCGTAGCAGCCTAACTTCAGCAGGATGCCCGCCAGCAAGACGCTGCCCGCCGTCGGTGCTTCCACGTGGGCGTCAGGCAACCAGGTGTGGAAGGGCCACACGGGCACCTTGATGGCAAAGGCCAGGAAGAAGGCCCAGAAGGCCAGCGACTGCGCCACCCAGTTATCGGCGAAGGGTCGCAGCGTGGTCAGCTTCACGATGTCAAAGGTCTGCGCCCCGGTGGTGAAATAGATGCCCAGGATCGCCAGGAGCATAGCCAGGCTACCGACCAGCGTATACAGGAAGAACTTGATGGCCGCATACTCGCGCTTCGGCCCACCCCACACGCCGATAATGAAGTACATCGGCACCAGGCTGAACTCCCAGAAGATGTAGAACAGGAAGAAATCCAGCGCCACGAAGACGCCAATCATCCCGGTCTCCAGCAGCAAGAAGAAGGCGAAGAACTCCTTAGGCCGCTCGTTGACGATGAAGGAGTAGAGCAGCGAGAGCGTGGTGAGCAGCGCCGTCAAGAAGACCATGGGGATGCTGATGCCGTCCACGCCCAGGTGGTAACGTACCCCCAGGGCGGGGATCCATTCGTAGAGCTCCTCAAACCACATCCCGCCGGCCGCACTGGGCCGATAGGTGACCCAGACGACGATGGACAGAATCAGCGGGATCAAGCTGACGAGGAGCGCCGTCCACTTGATGGCCTTGACGTTCTCCCGGGGAATGAGCAGCACGAGCACCATCCCCAGCACGGGTATGAAAGTAATGAGGGTCAAGATGGGAAAATTCATTAATTCCTCCTAATATGGTCAGATGGTCGAATGGTCTTGTGGTCGAATGGTCAAATGGTCAAGTGGTCTTGTGGTCAAATGGTCAGATAGTCCGGTAGTCCAGTAGGCAAAGCGCCCACCTGACCACGTGACCAAGCGACCACGTGACCAAGCGACCACCTGACCAAGCGACCACCTGACCAAGCGACCACCTGACCAAGCAACCACCTGACCACGTGACCACCTGACCAAGTGACCAAGCGACCACCTGACCAATTGACCACCGTTAGCGCAAGAGATAGACCGCCGCCAGGAGCAGCACGCCCAGGAAAATCGCCAGGGCGTAGCTCTGCACCTGACCGGTCTGCAGGTACTTGATACTGTCGCCCACTTTCTTGGTCACCAGGCCCACCAGGTTAACCGCCCCGTCCACGATGTAGGTGTCAATCCAGCGGCTGGCGGCAGCGATGACGTCCCTGGTCAGGAGGCCCACGCCGTTGACGATGCCGTCAATGATCCCCAGGTCGAAGCGGCGCAGAATCTCGGCCAGGCGCAGGACCGGCTGGACGATCAAGAAGTTGTAGATCTCATCGAAGTAGAGCTTGTGCTCCAGGGCCGTCCACACCGGGCCGAGGGCCCGCAGCGGCTCCTCGGCCTCGCTGGCCACCTGGCGCCGCCCGTACAGCAGGTAGGCCACGCCGATACCCGCCAGCGCCACCAGGAGCGACACGCCCATCAGCCCCAATTCCAGGCCGATGCTGACGCCGCCATGCTCCCCGGCTTCCACCGCCCCCAGCGTCCCGCCCAGGAACCGGCCAAACGGGTTGCCAATAAACGAGATGCCCACCCAGCCGATGACCAGGGAGAAGAAGGCCAGAATCGCCAGCGGCACGGTCATCACCGGCGGGCTTTCGTGGGCGTGCACCTTGTGATCGCGAGGTTCGCCGAAGAAGCTCACGAAGACCAGGCGGAACATGTAGAAAGCGGTGAGGAAGGCCCCGGCCAGGCCGAGGAGATAAATCGCCGGGTTGTGCTCAAAGGCTTTGAGCAGAATCTCGTCCTTGCTCCAGAAGCCGGCAAAGGGGAAGATGCCGGCCAGGGCCAGAGTGCCAAAGAGGAATGTCCAGAAGGTGATGGGCATGTGCTTGCGCAGCCCGCCCGATTTCCAGATGTTCAGATCGGCGTGCTCGCCGCTGCCGTGCATCATGCTACCGGCGCCCAGGAAGAGCAGGGCCTTGAAGAAGGCGTGGGTCATCAGGTGGAAGATGCCCACCATGACGCCCCCCACGCCCAGGCCAATCATCATATACCCCAGTTGGCTGATCGTGGAGTAGGCCAGGATGCGCTTGGCGCGATTCATGGCCACGCCGATGCTGGCGGCCATGATGGCCGTAATCGCCCCGATCCAGGCCACGGTCGTCAAACTCGCCGAGCCTTCAATGGCGTGGAAGATCGGGTAGGTCCGACCCACCAGGTAGACGCCGGCGGCTACCATCGTGGCGGCATGGATGAGGGCGCTCACCGGCGTGGGGCCCTCCATCGCATCTGGCAGCCAGACGTGCAGCGGGAACTGGGCCGACTTGCCCACCGCCCCGGCGAAGATGAGCAGCCCCACCAGCGTCACCAGCGTGGGATTGCTGTGGGCGATGCCTTCGACGGCGTGGAAGACGCTGCTAAAATCCACGTGCCCGGTCTGTGAGTACAGAATCAGCAAGCCGATGAACAGCCCTACGTCGCCGATGCGGGTGACGATGAAAGCCTTTTTGGCCGCATCGGCGGCGGTCTTCTTCTCAAACCAGAAGCCGATGAGCAGGTAGGAGCACAGGCCCACCATCTCCCAGGAGATGTACAGCAGGAGCAGATTGTTGGCCAGCACCAGGGTCAGCATGGAGCCGGCGAACAGGGACATGTAGGCGAAGAAGCGGCTGTAGCGTGGGTCCTCTGCCATGTATGCCAACGAGTAGACGAAGATGCAGAAGCCCACCACCGTGACCACGATGAGCATCACCGCCGTCAAGGGGTCAATCAGGTAGCCCATCTTGAGGACGGTCTCGCCCGTGGGCAGCCAATTGAAGGCCCGCTCGAAGGGATGCTCGGGGTCAATGATAGCCGAGCTCAGGAGCGTGGCCAGCACGCCCAAGGACAGGAGCATGGAGAGGCCCATGGCCACCACAGCCAGGCGGGCCGACCAGGCTGGCCAGCGATTGATGAACAGAACAATGATGGCAAAAGCCACCAGGGGCAAAAGCGGGATCAGCCAGGCGTAGTCTAACATAATCCTCAGTCCTCAGTCCGTAGTCCTCAGTCCCTGGTCCCCAGTTTGCAGTCCACAGTCAGACTGACATCCGTTGACTGCGGGCTGAGAACTGAGGACTGGGGACTGGTTTACCATTTCATCAGGTCAATTTCGTCAGCGTTGACGGTATCGCGGCTGCGGTAGATGGCAATGACGATGGCCAGGCCCACCGCCGCCTCCGCCGCGGCAATGGTAATCACAAAGATGGCCGCGATCTGCCCCGTGAGCAGCGCTGGCGTGATGTAGCGCGAGAAGGCAATAAAGTTGATGTTCACAGCGTTGAGCATCAGCTCAATGCCCATGAGGATGCCCACGGCGTTGCGTCGGCTCAGCACGCCGTACACGCCGATGCAGAATAAAGCCGCGGCCAGGAGCAAATACCAGTACAGTGGAATCATGGCTCGCACAGCCGGTGTCTGCGGGACAGGTTCCCGTTCTCGTAGGACAAGTTGCTAACCTGTCCTGCTAGGCGACAGGTTGGCAACCTGTCCTACCAGGCACCGTTTTTCACCTTTCTTTGGCCAGGATGATCGCCCCCACCAGGGCGACGAGCAGGACAACGCCAGCCACCTCGAAGGGCAGCATGTAGGTGCGCATCAACGACTCGCCCAGGAGCGGGATGGTGTTGGGCGGCGGGCTCTCCGTACTCACTCGCCAGGCGAAGGTGGCTACCAGCCCGCCCAGCACGGCCAGCAGCGCCAGGGCGGCCAGGGCGGCCGGGATGGCCTGGGCGTTGGTCTGGCGGACACGCTCGCCGGTGATGCGCCGCGTGAGCATCAGGGCAAAAAGGATCAGCACGATGATGGCGCCCACGTAGATCAGGATCTGCACGGCGGCCATGAAGGGCGCTTCCAGCAGGACGTATAGGCCGGCCACGCTAACGAAGACCAGCGCCAGGAACAGGGCGCTGTGCAGGATGTTGCGCGCCGTGACCACGGCGATCGCCCCACCCAGCGTCAACGCTGCCAGAATGAAGAAAGCCGCATAAACAGCAGGTTCAGCCATGAAAACTCCTTATGCTCTATGCTCTTTGTTCTATGCTCTTTCCCTTGGTTCGCTCAAATCTAGACAAGTTTGGAGAATTGTGGTAAGCTCTCAGCATGAATGAGCAGCTTACCGTAATCAACGAACGAGTAGACGACATCCCCCTGTTAGTGGCCCACCTGGAGCAC
>Ga0315268_10000615_pt1 | contig 41600 bp, 42 predicted proteins | sample C1_top_MG_FD_204535 | JGI IMG/M metagenome (GOLD analysis project Ga0315268, IMG submission 204535) | Sediment microbial communities from Yellowstone Lake, YNP, Wyoming, USA - C1_top | ecosystem: Environmental > Aquatic > Freshwater > Lake > Sediment | place: USA: Wyoming | collected 2017-08-01
GCTTGAGCGAATTCCTTGAGCCCCTGAGAGCTTTTCAAATTCGATGTCCAAGTAGAGTGATCTTCGGTCTTGACTCAGTAAACGAGATTGGTTTAGAGATGAAGCGACTTGGAGTGAAGAACGGACTTATCGTAACTGATCGCGGAGTCTGCGAAGCAGGCCTTCTCGACAAGGTCAGGCACCCTATCGAGCAGGAAGGATTGGCAGTTGATGTCTACGACAAAGTGGAGCCCGAGCCCGCAATCGGCTCCATAGAGAGACTCTTAGATCAGGCAAGGAAGAACCGCTACGAGTTCATTGTTGGGCTCGGCGGCGGCAGTAGCATGGACACCGCAAAAGCGGTATCGGTCCTCTTGAACAACCCTGGAGATCCCGAAGATTACTTGGCAGGAGGAAAGAAGGAATTCTCAAAGCCGGGTGTGCCATGTGTTACTGTCCCTACAACTGCCGGCACAGGAGCTGAAGTCAGTTGGGACTCCGTGGTGAAGGATAGAAGAGGCATAAAGGCGTTCTTTGAACACTTCTACATCATTCCAAACTTGGCTATTGTGGATCCTGTGATGAGTTCTACTATGCCTCCGAGACTTACGGCTTCCACTGGAGCGGATGCTCTCTGCCACGCGGTCGAGTCCATGCTGGCGAAGGCGGCGAACGCGTTCACAAGACCACTTGCACTTGAATCGATCAGACTGATTTCGAAGAGCTTGAGAACAGCTGTCTTTCAAGGAAAGAATGTCGAAGCCCGCTACAACATGGCATTAGCGACTACGATCGAGGCGTTCTCGGAAAGTAACGTTGGCGATATTGAGGCCCACGGCGTGGGGCACCTTCTTGGATCTTTCTACAAGATTCCCCACGGGACAGCCTGCGCCTTGGCGCTCCCCTACGCAATGCAGCATAATGTCGGTGTTGTTCCGGACAGGCTCAAGCTTGTCGCAGAAGCTATGGGTGAAGACACTTCCAGACTAACGACAAGAGAGGCTGCGTACAGCGGCATTTATGCTGTCAAGAAACTGATCGAAGACGTAGGTCTGCCTACTACGCTGCAAGAAGCCAGCAAAGAATACGGAGTGCAACAGAAAGACCTGCCGAGACTAGCAAAGGAAATGGTCACGATTCCATGGTTAAAGATGCTTTTTGACACTGCCATTCGAACGATGACCGAGGAGACAGCCCTAGAGTTGCTCACCAGAATATGGGAAGGGAAGATAGGCGAACCGTAGCTTCAGGTGCCACTGAGATGAACGAGCGCGTGATGAATGAGTCGAAGAGGATCGTCGACGAGGCTACGAGAAAAGAGATAGTCCTTCGATTGCTCGGAGGCGTAGCTATAGGGCTAAACTGTCCGAGCGCATCGTCGCCCCCACTAGCCAGAGAATACGCCGATGCAGACTTCATCGGACTCAAGAAACAAGCAGGCAAAATCAAGAGCCTATTCACCGACCTAAGATACGCTCCCGCGAAGACATTCAATGCAATTCATGGCGACAGGAGACTACTCTTCTACATTCCAGACTCTTCGAAGCAGGTGGACGTGGTTCTGGATCTCTTTCATATGTGCCATGAATTTGATTTTCGCGATCGATTAACAATTCACCCAGTAACGCTCTCAATCTCAGACTTGCTAATCACAAAGCTTCAAGTGATAAAAGTCAATGACAAAGACATACGCGACATGCTCTGTCTCCTGAAGGACCACGAGATCACCGACAATGACGAAAGAGGAATAAACCGTCGATACATCGCGAAGCTGTGCTCCCAAGACTGGGGCATATACAGGACGTTCACGGACACGTTGAATACGATCGGGTCTTCTCTGAACAGTTACAACCTAGCTCAAGGGGACACGGAGGCAATCGAGTCGAGGATCCGCACGCTCCACAATGCCATCGAACAAGAACCCAAGTCCACCGGATGGAAGCTACGAGCTAAGATCGGTGACAAAGTCAGATGGTACGAGCTACCCGAAGAGCCGCATCCTGCGCTCGCTAGCGAATCTTGAGGAGACGTCTGGTAGCTTTTCTCAGGAAAACATCCTTAGCTTCCATAAACCTGATCCCTCAGCAACGGACTTCGATGAGGAGCAGACTTCTCGTCATTGCGCAAGTGGATGCGACTTGTCCGCTTGAATCCCACTTCTCCGTGGACAGTCAACACGGATGGCATCCCCGCCACAACGTTCTACCTGGCCAGAAATGCTGACGGGATACTTCTTCTCTACTTGACGGTGACAGACTTCGCCAGATTTCTGGGCATATCCGGGTCAAGTCCCTTCTCCACAGCCATGTGGTATGCCAAGAGCTGCAGGGGAATGATGAAGAGGATTGGCGACAGGACTTCTCCAATGCCCTTGGGAACTTCAATGTAGTCGTCAGTTAGCCTCTCGATCTCTTGATCTCCTTCTTCCACAACCGCGATCACGGACGCTCCTCTTGCTTTCATCTCCATTATATTTCCGATAACCGTCTTGTGAGTTTCGTCCTTGGGGCAGACAATCACGACAGGGAAGCCGGGTTCCACCAAGCCTATGGGACCGTGCTTGCTTTCCCCAGCTGGGAACGCTATCGTGGGCACGTAGGCTATTTCCATTAGCTTGAGTCTGCCTTCGTATGCGGTGGCTGTGCTTATTCCACGACCTAGGAAAAGGAACGCTTTCGCGTCTCTGTATTTCTTTGCGATCTGCTTCACCTTGTCTTCTTGCGTTCGAATAATCGTCTCTGCGTCGTCCGGTAGCTTTTTCAGTCTCTCGCCTAGGTAGTCCATTTCATCTTGTGAGACTTTGCCTCTCTTCTTGGCCACTCTCAAGGCGAGTTGAGCCAGCACGGAGACCTGAGACGTGAACGTCTTCGTTGCTGCGACCCCAATCTCTGGACCGGACTGCTGGTCAACATAGACCCGCGAGGTCCGCGTCAACGTCGAATCGATGACGTTCGTCAATCCCAAGACTGTTGCTGCTCTCTCCCTTGCCGCCATCACAGCGGCCAACGTGTCGCTGGTCTCTCCAGATTGACTTACTGCGAGAATGGTGCTGTCGATACCAATCGACTTTCCATGCTGCTCAACACATTCCGACGCGATTGCAGGGTAGGTCCCCAAGAAGGCAAGCTTGGAGAACATGTACGAGGCAGCCAGACATGCGTGGTATGAGGTCCCGCACGCTACAAGGAAGACTTCTCGCGCACGTTCCAGAAAAGTCGCCATCAGATCAAGGTAGTGTTCCTGTAGTCTGAGCGTGTTTCGGAGCGTCTGTGGCTGCTCGTGAATCTCCTTTAACATGAAATGCGGATAGCCGCCCTTAACCGCCATTTCAGGGGACCAATCAATAAGCTTCGGCTTGCGCACAACAATGCTTGAATCCAGAATCCTCTTGATTCCATAGTCTTCCGGCGAAAGCGTGACGAGTTCTCCGTTTTCTACTATCACGGTTTTCTTAGTTAGTGGTAGAAGTGCTGGTATGTCGGATGCGCAGTAGAATCCTTCGTCAGCCACTCCAATCACGAGGGGGCTTTCATTTCTGGCGCATACTATCTTGTAGGGTTCCTTTGTCGAGATTGCGGCGATAGAGTAGGAACCGTCAAGTTTCTTGACAATTTCTAGGACGACATCTGCAAAGCTTGTCGAAGGCTTATTGTTGAAGCCTTCTTCAATGAGATGCGCTATCACTTCTGTGTCAGTTTTGGATTTGAGAACATGACCATGGGTCTCTAGATCCTGCCTCAGTTCTGCGAAGTTCTCTATGATTCCATTGTGGATCACAGCAATCTGCCCTTTGCAGTCCAGATGCGGATGGGCGTTAACTTGCAGCGGGGCACCATGCGTAGCCCATCTTGTGTGCCCGATGCCAATGCTTCCTAGTAGATCGTCCAAGTTGTGGATCTTGTGAACTTCGTCGATTTTCCCTCGGTCCTTCTTCACGTAGAGCGTGCCGTCGGATATCGTGGCCTCGCCTACGGAGTCGTATCCTCGATATTCGAGCCTCTTCAATGCGGCGTGTATTACGGGTGCAGCATGTCCCTTTCGCAAGGTGCAGCCGAAAATACCACACATTTTAGAGTCTACTCACTGATGACCTACCTCTTATCTAATAGTGTTTGTTGGTCGGATTCCTCCGCTGACCCGCCCGTGCGTTGGTAGATCCAGCGGTCGAGAGGTGACACGACTTGCTTGATCACCCATACCCCAAGCCGGGTTACACCGAGCCGTCGCATGAGTGCTGACATCATCTGTCGCCGGTTGGTCCTGATGATGCAGGATCAAACGGTCTTCCTGCAAGTCTCATTGCTGCGGCGATGTCTTGCGCGATCATTCTTCTTTTGCTCTTCTCGATGAAAAAGCTGGAGCCGGCCTGCAGGTATGAAGGAAAGACTCTCTTCTCCTGGAAATGATGTGCCTGCTTTCTGATCTTGTATGTGGAACCAGAGACATCACTCTCTCTTCGCCAGCTCTCTTTGCGATGCTGTTGAGGGCGCCTATCGCTACATCTCCCATGAGCATGAGTATTCTCAGGTTCGGAAACAGTGCGAGTTCTTTCTCCAAAATGAACGAGCATTCTCTAACGGTGCTGGACTTGATGCTGTATCCAGTTTTCCCGCACTTCACAGCAGTCGTGAAATACACGCCCAAGTCGAGAAGATCCCTTATTGAAGACACGTTCGCGCCTGCATCTTTGAACGCTTGGACTGTCCTTTGCTGGAACAGAGGGTTTCCTCTGGCGTAGTAGTAATCGCCAGCGTTCGCTGGCGCAGCCACCGAGATCGTTGCGATCGAAATGTCGTTAGGAGTCACTTCTATGTCAGGAACAACGTAACACTCGTGCTTCACATCGGTACAAGGGAAATCCTTGCATCCGATGCACTTGCTCACACGCATTGCTCAACCTCCCTTGAGGAGTTCTTTCACAATGGTGGCAAGACTCAACTTGTGTGTCTCCTGATGCCAGGGTCCCTTGTGTATGCTCTTGTCACCGCAGATTGGCAAGTTTCTCTGCTATCAGTGAAACCTTGTTTCCTAATGCCATGAGAGTGTTCTTCCCAAGGGCGTCTCGTGCCAGCGCGTCTGCCTTGCTATCAGAAAAGACCGTTCCTCCAAGATTGGATGCTGAATCAGAGCATCCAGCCGTACCTACGACCAGCATGTCGTTGAATAGGAAGAACCTGTGGAGCGTGTACAGGACCGCTTCGATCCCGTCATTTCTGCCTCCGCCTACAGCGATTGCTCCTGCGGGCTTGAATCGCAATGCGCCCTTCAGTTCGCTTTCCGATCCTGATTCATCATAGAAGGGAAGGAATCTGTCCATGAACACCTTCATGATGCCGGTTACAGAACCATAGTACACGGGGCTTGCGAACAAGAACCCGTCTGCCGAAGCCAGTTTCGCATAGAGCGGCGTCATGTCATCATCATGAGCTGGGCAGGGAAGCTTCCTCGTTCCCTCTTTCTTGCAACGATTGCAGCCGTTGCACTCAGCTATCTTCAGGTTTGCCAGGTTCACCAGCTCGGTTCTGCAATCTTGGGAACAGGCTCCCAGCGCTTCCTTCAAGCACTGATCCGTGTTGCCTCCTTTGCGTGGACTACCCGAAACTCCAAGGATCTCTATCATCGCTCATCCAACCATCCTGTCCTCTCTTCTCTCGTTTATGATCATCGCAACAGAATTTGAACCCTCGTAGGAGGAGCGATCTTCTGGGAACCTTTATAGTTCGCAGGAAGATGTGATGACGCGCGTTTCGTGATGAGCTCATCGTCTAAGCCTGACTGGGTAAGGGCCAAAGCCCCTCTGGGACCGACCTATGCGCGACTCAAGGAACTGATGCAACAGTATTCGCTACACACTGTCTGCGAGGAGGCTCACTGCCCGAACGTTGGCGAATGTTGGGGCGGTGGCACAGCGACCTTCATGATCATGGGTGAACTCTGCACGCGCGCTTGTCGATTCTGCAATGTGAAGAGCGGAAAGCCGAGCGGCGTTCTAGATGCTGAAGAGCCTGCGAACGTGGCGCGAGCGGTCAAGGATCTCGGACTAAAATATGTTGTTTTGACTTCCGTCGATCGGGACGATTTGCCCGACGGTGGTGCGTCACATTTTGCCAAGACGATCACCTCAGTTAGAACGCTCGCTCAGGGCACGTCCGTTGAAGCTCTAATTCCAGACTTCGGAGGGAGCCTCGCGGAGCTGCAAACCGTCGTTGAGGCAGGCCCTGACGTAATCGGTCACAACCTTGAAACTACAGAGGCCCTGACGCCGAAAGTGAGAGATCCTAGGGCGAGCTATCATCAGTCACTCCAAGTCCTCGAACGCGTGAAACAGCTGAATCGACGAGTCTTCACAAAATCGTCGCTTATGCTCGGACTAGGCGAGCGGGAAGAAGACGTTCTGCAGACGTTCCGCGACCTTCGAGCTGTCGGAACAGATTTCCTAACATTGGGCCAGTACCTTAGACCTTCACCACGAAACCTTCCTGTGGTGGAATACGTCACGCCCGAAAGATTCAGTCACTATCAGATCGTGGCTGAGGAAATGGGATTCCTATACGTGGCCTCCGGTCCTCTGGTCCGTAGTTCCTATCGAGCGGGAGAGTACTTCATGCGCAAGATGATCAAGCCGATTCCCTAAGGACTCTACTGCATAGAATGGACCGGTGTGACAAGACTGAACTTCAGTTGGATAATCGACAACAGACTTGCAGGTTCAAGAGGCCCGCGCTCAAGATCAGAGCTCATCGCGTTGAAGCAGCAGGGTCTAGGCGCATTGGTGAGGCTTGTTGAGCCCTACGAGTCGTGGGTGACCTCGAAGGAGATCGATGGAGTTGGCTTGGAGGACTATAACGAGCCGGTTCCAGACTTCCACGCTCCAACTCAAGTGCAGATCGACAAGATCATCACGTACATAGATTCCCACATCGAGAGCGGTATTCCCGTCGGTGTTTCATGTAATGCCGGCATCGGCCGATCCGGCGTGATACTGGCATGCTATTTGGTACACAAGGGACTTACCCCGAAAGACGCGCTGGAACTTGTTCGGAGAAAGCGCGGCCGAGGGCCTGAAGTTCCAGAACAGATCATTGCGGTAGAAGAATACTGGCTTCGGATCAAGTCTCCAAGCAAGTAAGCCTACGTCCAACATGAATCAGTGAAGAAGGCTCTAGGAATCGATCGTTGTAGGTTGTTGTCACGTGCAGCAAGTTGTATTTGTAAGCCATAAACGGCTCTCGCGTTTCACCAGTTAAGCAAGCACACCTCACACTTGTCAAAATAGTTGCCCATCATTGATAGATGAGACCGAACTCTTGCACATCGAACGGTGAATGTGATGTCTTCGTCGCCCGAAATGTGGTCCAGAAGGTTTGGTGCGACCGCCCTTCTCAACGCGTTGGTAGCAATTGTTTGGCTTCTGTTTCCCATCGTGTTTGATAATCGAATCGCGAAAACCATCGCAGGCGGTTCCGCAGGAACTTGGGGGTTCCTAGGCTTTCTGTTGTTACTCATCGTAGGAGTCTTAGGGTTCGCGGCGTTCGCGTCTCTCTACTACGTAATCCCCAAAGCAACAGGAGGAACAGTCAACAACATCCTCGCATGGCTGCATTTGGTGCTGCTTGAAATTGGCACAGTCGCTGGCACAGCCTTGCTCGGATATGCAGGATACATTGGAGGAATCACGATCCTAGATGAGACAGGGAAAGGCACAGCAGCAAAGGACATTCCAGGAATAGTGCACCTGAAGATTGGTTTCGTGGTCCAACCTATCGGTATACTAGCGCTCGTGGCTGCTCTCGGCGTCCTGCTTGGAGTCATCGCTCTGTTCTTGACTTACAGGAAATCCGGTCACAGCTGAGTCCCTCCGCAGTTGAGTTTCTTTAACCTCGCGTACGAGAATGACCATGTCCCTCCTTGGGACATAGGCCGACCACAGGGGGAGATAGTCCGCTTAGCACGGGCGGAACAAGTGACGGGATCCGTTCTTGATCTTGGATGCGGTACGGGGGAGAACGCCCTCTATCTCGCTACTAGTAGCCTTGGACATGAAACATGGGGCATCGACTCGTCGCCGCATGCGATTGCCAAAGCCCAGAAGAAAGCTCAAGAACGCCACTTGAAAGTGACATTTCTCGTTCGGGACGCACTTGAGCTCAGCGATCTCGGAAGAACCTTCGACGCCGTCATAGATACAGGATTATTCCATGTCTTCTCTGATGAAGAACGCCCTCTGTACGCCCGTAGCGTTGCATCTGTGCTTCGTCCTGGTGGCAACTACTACATGCTGTGTTTCAGCGACCGCGAACCCGATTCATCTGGGCCTCGACACGTGTCTCAGGAAGAGATCAAGTCCACATTTCGAAGAGCGTGGAGAATCAATTACATACGCAAAGCCCGTTTTGAGACCCGCTTCCACCCGATCGGAGCCCGGGCGTGGCTGTCCTGCATCACTCGGCTGTGAGTGAAGTCTCCCTGCCTGAACTCGAAACCGTTTAAAATGCAGACGCTCATACGTGCCGACTCGATTAGTCCACTCACTCCTAATGGTCCTGTGGTCAAGATGAAGAAGCTCGATCTTAGGAAACAACTGAAGCACCTGTACGCTCCGACTGCCAAGAAAGTGGAGATCGTAGACGTGCCAAATTTCAACTTCGCGATGATCGATGGTGAGATCAAGCCCGGTGAAACACCGGGGACATCCCAAGATTACCAAGATACAATAGGCGCGCTATATGGTGCCTCGTTCACCTTGAAGTTCATGTCGAAACTTCGCAAGAAGAACCCTATCGACTACACAGTGATGGCACTGGAAGGACTCTGGTGGACCGAGTCGGGCGAATTTGATTTCAGCAAGAAGGAACCGTGGAAATGGACGATGATGATCATGCAGCCCCAACACATCACCAAGGAAATGTTCCAGGAAGCATTACAGCAGGTCAGAAAGAAGAGAGACAACGCAGCACTATCCAGAATCCGGCTTGAGAGCTTTCACGAGGGGCTCTCGATGCAGATCATGCATGTCGGACCCTATTCTGAGGAACCACGCACCATTGAAAAGATGCACGAGTTCGCTCGCGAAAATGGCTGCACATTTCGTGGAAAGCACCACGAGATCTACCTAGGAGACCCACGACGCGCCAAGCCTGAAAAGTTGAGGACGATACTGCGGCACCCGATATCGAGGAGCGCCTGAAGCGACGTCTGAGCAGTTGGGAATCCGCACTGATGCGCAATCTAATCAAGCTATTCTTCTATCAATTCGAGCCAATTCCCATCCGGATCTTTGATGAATGCTATCTGGTGAGCCCCACCTTTCAGCTTGAACGGTTCCATCGCTATCGTAACTCCTTGCGCGCGGAACCGTTCAATTGTGGCCTTCAGATCCTTAACTCCCAAGGCGATGTGGTCGAAGTTGTCTCCCTCGATGAGTTCTTTCTTGTCGCGCCAGTGGGTTAGCTCAATTGCGCTTCCCTCCGAGTCTTCCATGAAGGCGATTTCCGCGTTGTTCTCTTTGACCTCGACCCTGTGTGTCAGCTTCAATCCTAGATGGTCTCGATAGAATGCGATCGACCTATCCAGATCCATCACGTTCAGACAAGTGTGCATAATCCGCATACAAGTCACCATGCCAGAATGATTCAACACTGCTTGATTTGCATTATGAACGCGGAATTCCTTTGGCTAGGATGCTTCGATTCTGCGTTTGGCTGCTCTCGTGCGCATACAGACCATGAGTTCGACCATTGAAGGCGTGGTCAGAACTGTCCGACTAGTCGAGCGACTCTATCAAGCGAGGCCTCATAGCTCTTGGTGTAGGGCAAGCTGAAGACGAAGTACTGAACGCCCGCGTCAATGTACCTGCTTATCCTTCCTTTCGCTGTTTCGGCATCCCCAAGGATTGCCCACTCCTTGATCTTGTCTAGCGTGTCACCGGTCTGCTCACCGAGAAACATCGCGGACCGCTCCGCTTCCGTGTTTGTGTCTTCCATTACGAGGAATATGTGTGCCGCTAGCAACGGCTTGTCGCCAGCTTTAGTCGAGCGGGCAAGCTCTAGTCTTCCGTGACTGATTTCTTCGACAGTCGGATCTGTAGGGAACCATGCATTGTATCTGGCGGCTCGCCGAATCGCGGAATGAGAGTTTCCGCCTATCCAGATGAATGGTGGTCGCTTAGGTCGCGCCCCTATCTTGACATCTTTGACAGTGAAGTGTGCACCTTCGAAGCTGAAGGCCTCGCCCTTCCACAATCCGCGCATAATCTGGAGGCACTCATCTGTTATTGCGCCTCTTTCCTCGAACGATACTCCTAAGCTCTTGAACTCGTGCTGGTCCCAACCTGCACCCACGCCCAAGATCAAACGCCCATTGGATGCTTCTTGAATGGTCCCTGCAATGTCGGCAAGCAAGACCGGGTTCCTAAGAGAAGCGATCAGCACCGATGTTCCAAGACGCACTTCTTCGGTGCTGCCAGACAGCGCGGATAGCGTTGTCAACGGTTCATATAGACCGCCCGAGTCCCCCGAGAGAATGTGATCGGCTACCCAGACCGAGTCGAAACCCAAGTCTTCGCATCTCCTCGCATACGTAACAATAGCATGGAAGTCTGTATCCGATCGGGAAGGCAAATGTATCCCGAACATCATTTTCGCCATGACCGATCTAGTATGTGTCAAGATCAGTCTGAGCAGTAGGAATGACGCATTGTAGTAGGCGTGCACCACTAAGCGCGCATGGAAGATGCGACGTCTATTCCTCTTCCTTGGGTCATGAACTCGAAAAGGAACTTAAAGGACGAATGACTGAGTCATCGTTCTTGAGGTATTGAACGGAGAATCTCGATTTGGATCTACAGAATCTACTCGGCCCATTACAGACCGCACTGGTTCCGGTTGTGTTGTCTTCGACCGGTGGACTCCTCTGCCTAGTAGTCCAAACCCGGTATGGCCGAATTGTCGACCACACGAGACAGCTGCTGAATCTTCCCAAGCCTGACGTGGAAACTCGAGAGGTGCTGGAAATGTTGTTCAAGCGGGCGCGCTACGCGAAGTGGGGACTTTTCGGCCTATTCGTTGGAGTGTCCTGCTTCCTCACGCTATCACTGGTCATCCTGGTTTCGATGGCGTTTCCAACGCCGGTTCAGGTTGTCTTGGTGGTGGGGATCTTCGGCGTTGGATGGTGCTCTATGCTGCTTGGCCTATGGTTCGAGGTCCTGGAGCTGTGGGATTCCTTCAGAGGAATCACCCTCGAATACTCGATATTCAAGAAGAAGATCGGAGAACAGTCGAATCTCTAGACACGCGAGCGGATGAGTTGTTCTGTCCTCAGTGAGTCGACCAGTACGATAATTAGGGGCCCGTGCAACGGTAGCGGCGCTTGCGTGAGGCGCACCGGCAGTGGAGAACCATGTCGAGAATCTAGTGATGGGAGGCGGTCCAGGCGGCTATGTAGCCGCAATTAGACTGGGACAACTGGGCCGAGAAACCATGTTGGTTGAGAGAGAAACGCTTGGCGGCGTCTGCGTTAATATTGGATGCATCCCGTCAAAGGCCATTGTACGCGCCGCCAAACTCATGAAGCAGATTCAGAGAGCACAAGATTTCGGAATCGAAACTTCCCAACCGAAAGTGGATCTTCAGAAACTACAGATATGGAAGAAGCGCGTCGTCGACAAGCTCACGCAAGGCGTGGATTATCTCTGCAAAGGCAACAAAGTGAACGTCGTCTACGGCGAGGCGCGATTCCAAGGCCCACACCAAGCCGAGATCAAGAGCAAAGAGAGCTCGAAACTCATCAATGCGGACAACATCATCATCGCAACCGGCTCACGTCCGGTGGAGATCCCCGGGTTCAAGTTCGACGGAAAGTTTGTAATCACCGCGACGGAGGCGCTCTCGTTCACGGAGGCGCCGCACAATCTTGTTATCATCGGAGGAGGAGTCAGCGGGCTTGAGCTTGGAATGGCGTACGCGCAATTTGGCAGTCATGTGACTGTCATCGAGATGCTCGACCAACTCTTACCCGGCACAGACATCGAGCTCGTCAGGATCGTCGAGCGCACACTGAGGAGACTAGGTGTAGAGACGCATCTGAAAGCCCGTGCGAAATGGGCGAAGGATGGTAAGGTCAGTGCTCAGCTTGCCGACGGTAAAGAGATCGAGGTACCAGCGGACAAAGTGATGGTAGTGGTCGGGAGACGACCGAACTCTGACCAGATCGGAATTGAAACAACAGGCGTCAAGACAGATCAGGCAGGATTCATTCAGGTAAACTCGCAGATGCAAACCAATGTGCCCGGCATTTACGCGATTGGAGACGTTGTCGGACAACCATTGCTTGCGCACAAAGCGTCAAAGCAGGGAATAGTCGCGGCTGAAGTGATCGCTGGAGAAGCGAGCGCCGCTGACTTCAAGGCGATGCCGGGCGCTATCTGGACTGATCCCGAGATCGCGACCGTAGGGTTGACTGAAGCGGAGGCGAAGAAGCAAGGATACGAGCCGATAGTCGGGAAGTTTCAATTCACTGCTCTCGGACGAGCGGTAGCGGTAGGCGAAACTGACGGATTCGTCAAAGTCGTTGCGGACAAAGGGAGCGAGCAGATTCTTGGGGTACATATGGTTGGGGCCGATGTGACAGATCTAATCAGCGAGGCCACCCTCGCGATCGAGATGGGTGCCACCCTAGATGACCTAGCGTTGACGGTTCACCCTCACCCGACACTTCCGGAGGCTCTCATGGAAGCAACCGAAGCAGCCAAAGGAAAGGCAATCAATATTCTGAACCGACAATGAGCAAGACATTACTGGTAGATCTGGGAACTCGCGACTACAAGGAAACCTGGGAACTACAATGCGGGCTAGTGGAACTACGTGCTCGAGCACTAATTCCGGATGTCCTACTGCTAGTCGAGCACCCCCACGTAGTCACAATGGGCAAGTCAGCGAAGCCTGAGAATATCCTGTCCAAGAGATTCCCGATCTACGAGGTGGAACGCGGAGGAGACGTCACATATCACGGGTATGGCCAACTCGTTGGATACCCAATCATGAATCTCACCGAACGTGACAGAAACGTGGGTCGATACGTAAGAGGTCTAGAAGCAACACTCATCGAGACTCTCGATCACTTTGGTATCTCAGCTCAGAGGATAGAAGGCCGCACGGGGGTCTGGGTCGGCGAGCGGAAGAAGATAGCCTCCATAGGTGTTGCCGTTCGCGGCTGGGTTACATTTCACGGCTTCGCGCTCAACGTTTCAACAGACCTCTCCTGCTTCTCCACGATCAACCCCTGCGGCTATGATAGTGGAGTGATGACATCAATGACAGAACAGTCCGGAAGACAGGTTTCGATCTCAGAGGTCAAAGCGCCTCTCACGAACGCATTCGAGCATGTCTTCGCTACGGAACTCGAAACGACAAATGAGAAGATGCTCACAGATCTACTGAAATCTGATGCTTCGGCCAGAACATCTCGCGGCTAATCGTCGCAGGCTCTAAAACACAGCCGCGACGGTGCTAGTGCGGGCACGCCGATTTCTTCACTTTTGAAAAATGGTTCGCGCAGCAGCACAGCAGCCTTGAAGAGGTTTGAAATCTCGTCATCCGTTGCTCCTGCTCTGATTCTGGTTAGAAAGTCCACGTGATTATCGTCCCGGAGCAGGCATGGTTTGAACTTGCCGTCATGCGTTATCCTAATCCTGTTGTTTTTCATGCAGAATTCTGAGTTGTGCATTGGCCGCACAACCTCAACTGTGACTCCGTCTGGAAGGATGTACCTTGGGCGGTTATGCATCCCTCGTCTATAGACCGCTATCGCCTGAGACTTCAAACGCTGCTCTATCGGCGCCAGATCACAATGATACTTCTCGTAGAATGCTGGATCCGTAACAACGAGCTCTATCAGTTGGAGTACGACTTCACCATTGCCTCCTGACTCGCGAACGAACCGTATCATCTGCTCAATCTCGTCGTCGTTCACACCCTTCATCAATGTCACGTTCAATTTGACCGGTAGAAGCTTCGCCGCCATCGCGGCGGTCTTGGCGCTGATCGCCTCGTCGTATCCGTCCACTCCTGTAATGAACTGAAAACGATCTTTGTGGAGGCTGTGAAGGCTGATGTTCACCCTCGACAAACCGGCATCATGCAACGGCCTCGCAAACTTCGAGAACCGAGTGCCGTTCGTGGTCATCGAAATCTCTCTTAGGCCAACATTCTTGAGCTTCTCCACAATCTCAAGTATGTCTTGGCGGAGCATTGGCTCGCCGCCGGTGAGTTTGACAGCCCCGATGCCGAAATCGGCTAGGATGCGAACGACCCGTTGTATCTCGTCTGCGGTCATCAAAGTTGAGGAAGCCGACTTGATGCCTTCCATGTGACAGTGGATGCATCTGAAGTTGCATGTCGAACTTGAATTGAGTGAGATCCTAGCGTTGGTGATCGGCCTTCCAAACCTGTCTGAAAGGACAGGACGAGTATTCGCTTCCCGATCATGGTTGAGATCTGGGAGATTCAGGAAAGGCTTGTCGAGATCCAACGCTGTGCCGTAACAACGATAATACGCTCAATTTAAGGAGTTACCAACCTCAGCTCACCGATTAGACCGGACCGCCGGCGTGACAGAGCTCATCGAGCCACTGGAAATCATAGCGAGCGGTCGTAACTCAACGCTATTCTTATAGGGTCAGAGAAGAAGAAGGGACACGAGGCCATACCCTCAACAAGCAAGGGACAGAGCCTACACACAGCAACCCTATCATCAGCGTGAACTCGGTCATGGAACAATCAAACCTCGTTCGCATCGGCAAAAAGCCGCTCATGAATTACGTCGTCGCCTGCGTGACCCTCTTCAACTCAGGCGCCGAAGAGGTCATGGTTCGTGCTCGAGGACAGGCGATAACAAAAGCCGTTGAAACGGTCTTGATGCTCAGGAACTCATTCGTCAAGAACCTTGAGATCGAGGAAATAAGGATCGGATCCGAAGAAGTGACCCGCCTAGACGGGACGCGCGGAAGCATCTCCACAATAGAAATCCTGCTGGAAAAGGACTAGGATCGAAAACCGTAGGCGTCTAGGCTCTCCCAAATCCTTTTTGACCCGACAAGTGTAGCATTCGGCCTGTCGGTGAAATTGGAATGAGCGGGAAAGCTGCATATCCGAAGATAGTGGTTACGCCTCCCGGACCCAAAGCCCGCGAGCTTGTACGTGGTGATGAATCTCTCATCTCGAAGTCGATGGTGAGATGGTATCCGCTCGTAGCGGAATCAGGATCAGGATGCATCGTCAAAGATGTCGACGGCAACGAATTCATAGACTTCAACTCCGGATTGGTCGTTCTCAACGTGGGCCACTGCCATCCAAAGATCGTCAGCGCAATCACTGAACAGGCCAAGAAGCTGATCCACTACTCATACACGGACTTCTACTATCAACCAATCGTCGACCTCGGCAAGGAACTCACGAAGATCACACCAGGAACCTTCAGCAAGAAGGTCTTCTTCTGCAACAGCGGCGCCGAAGCCGTCGAAGCCGCCATGAAGATGGCCAAGTGGCACACGCGTAACAGCCTGTTCCTCGCGTATACTGGTGCATTTCACGGGCGGACGCTAGGTGCTGTCAGCCTGACCGCGAGCAAGCCCGTGCAACGTCGACACTTCTTCCCACTTGTGCCAGGGGCGACACATGTGCCGTACCCGTACTGCTATCGCTGCCCATTCCATCTGTCCTATCCTGAATGTCATCTCTGGTGTGTGGACTTCATCGAGGAAGAGGTCTTGGCCAAGTACATTCCAGCTGAGAACGTAGCAGCCATGTTTGTTGAGAGTATTCAGGGCGAGGGAGGATGCGTGGTCCCGCCCGACGACTATTTCATGCGGCTACGTAAGCTCCTCGACAAACACGGTATACTGATGATCGGCGATGAGGTCCAGTCAGGGATCGGAAGGACCGGCAAATGGTTCGCGATGGAACACTTCAATGTGATTCCGGAGACGGTCTGCGTCGCCAAGGCGATCGGCTCCGGCCTTCCAATAGGCGCGCTAATCAGCAAAGATGAACTCATGGACTGGGAAGGCGGATCACATGCTACGACCTTCGGAGGAAACCCGGTTGCTTGCGCCGCCGGCCTCGCCGTCATTGACGTGATCAGACAAGAACGATTGCTCGAGAACGCTACCAAGCTTGGAGCACACCTGTTGACTCGTCTCAAGGAGATGCAGAGTAAGTATCCGATAATTGGTGACGTGCGCGGCAAAGGACTCATGGCGGGCGCCGAGATTGTCAAAGACCCTGATACGAAGGAATTTGGCAGCGAATTGTCTCAGGACATCATGATGAAGTGCTTCAAGCGAGGCCTCGCAATCATAACCTCAGGAAGATCCACAATGCGATTCGTACCACCACTTGTGATCACGCGTGAGTTGCTGGACGCAGGACTTGATGTGTTCGAGGGTGTGGTCAAGGAAGTCGCAGGTTCAGCAAAGTAGACGACTCCGATCGATTTCAGGCGCAGGGGAGCCTTTGGTTACGAGGCGGCCGTCGGTCGCCACACGGAAACTCATGCTTGGGAAGATCCTGCGTCGGTTCCCGGTGGGATATCGGATCGGGTCCTCCACAGCGTTTGAGGCACTAATCTGGACCATCCTGTCGCAGAACACTAGCGACGTGAACAGTAACAGGGCGATGAAGAGACTCGAGAGCCGGTTTGACATCACACCGGAAACTCTCTCGCGGGCCCCGGTCGAAGAACTGGTTGAATGCATCAGGTCTGCGGGGCTTTACAGAGTCAAGGCGCCCAGAATCAAGCAGGTATCATCGATCATTCTCGATCAATTTGGAGGTGACCTCGATTCCGTCCTGAAGAGAGGACCCACGGAAGCCAGATCGATCATGACGGAGCTACCGGGCGTCGGCTACAAAACGGCAGACATTGTACTCGCGTTCGTGGCGGGTCACCCAACGATTCCGGTTGACACGCACGTGACCAGGGTGAGCAAACGTCTAGGAATCGTTCGGAAGAATGCAAGGTACGAAGAGATCCGACTGGCTCTTGAGAGACTCATACCTCCCAATCGGAGATTAAGAATGCACTTATCTCTGATCCGGTTCGGGCGTGAGATCTGCAAGGCGCCAAGGCCCCTCTGTCCCCAGTGTCTCGTCAACAAGACCTGCCCGAGCTCTACAACACGCGTAAGAAGGGCACGTTCTATGACCTAGTGAAAGAGCCTCCAATCTATGTGGTCTCCGCCACCATACTATGGCAAATTCGCCATATTGTAACAACATGTGCAACAACTAATATAGTATTAGATACACTGACAGCTGCCGATTCCCGGATGAACACGCGAGAGATTACAGGCACCGCCATTCTCAGCGCGTTGGTAGTGGTCTTCGACTACGCGTTCAAGTTCGCCGGCATCAAGATCCCGTTTCCAATCTTCCCGGTTCTGAAATTCGACTTGGACGGCATTCCGATCGTGCTCTCTCTCCTGTTGTACGGACCGTACTCTGCTGTGACAACATGTTTCGTGGCTTTCGTCGCGATTCTTGCGCGGAGCGGTGATGCGCTAAGTGCGTCGATGAAGGCCTTGGCTGAATTCGCAACCGTCCTAGGAATGATACCGTTCTACAAGATCAACTCAAATCGCCTCAGATGGTTAGCCGTCGTCCCGGGAATAGCCACCAGAGTTGTTGTAATGGTCGTTGCCACCGTGGCCGCTTGGCCTCTGTTGTTCAAGTCGCTAAAGGCTGTTGTTGCCTTCCTCCCGTTCTCTGCACTGTTCAACACGGTTGCGGCTGTGATCACTATCGCGGGCGGGTTCCTAGTCTACGAGGCATTGACTAAGAGAACGCCTGCCCTCTTGCCCAACGCAAACAAGCACAACACGTTGCAGCGCTAGTTCACAGACTCCGGAGCTAACGCCTAGCCTCCGAGCTCCTTCGTCTTTTTGATCATTTCTCCGACAAGGTCGGGTTTTCGTGGCGTGAGAACCCGAGATCTTCCCACCTCGTATACTTCTAGAAGTCTGGCAGTTCTTAGAACGTGGACGTGCCTGTAGACCGCAGCATAGTCCATGTCCAGGTTTCGGGCGACGGCCTTTATGTGGAGTGGTTTCTTCGTCTCGATGAGCATTTTCAGAATCCTAAGCCTTACGACGCTGCCGAGCGCGTTGAAGATCGTTGATGCGGTTCTGAGGTCTTCCTCTGGGAGCATGTTTCTCGGCATCAATAGAAGGAAGGTGTCATTTATGATATCTTTGCTAAGGACCTGAATTCCCGCTATGGGTTCAGACGTTGTTGGCCGAACCTTGTGAGGGCCCAGAGGAACGGACGCTGCCTCGATCGCTCGACAAGCCGCTCCTTCCTCATCGACCTCAGGTGGTATATGACGCAGTCGTACCCTAAGCCGCTCCGCTTCGAGATGTCGGGAGCGCGTCTCTTCGCTTCCTCCAAGACGAACAGGATCTTCGAACGAGCGCTCAGCCCTGCTTTGACGTTCCGTTTCGTCGCAAGATACGCCTTTGGATGCATCTCATCCCTTGCCATTTGCCACCACTATGCCTACATGAAATCTGCCAAGGCTGGTTGCTTCTCCTGGCTCTCCTCGCTCTCTTCGCGGAATAGAGACTTCAGCTCCTGCTGAAGCAGGAGAAGCCTTTGGGCGTTGTAGGTTCCTAGGTCATAGCGTCGAACAAGACCGCGGGCTAGGTCAAGGTATTTCTCGATGGTTCCCCTGTAGACCGTCATTGTAATCTTCCCTCCGCACTTCGGACAGACTCCTCTCAGTGGAGGGCGGCGGAACTTTGAGTTGCATTTCATGCATCGCGTGCGCTGAGTTGAGAACGCCCTCAAGTTGCCGATCAAGTCTCTCATCAGATGCGTCGAGAGCACTCGTCTAGCGACGTCTGCTGCAACGACAGCGCGTATCTTCTCCGCGAGATTGAGCTGTGCGGCCATCTTGTCGATCATGGTTGGAAGCTGAGTGTAGGCGCTCTCATGAGTTCCCGTGTTTATGTCTCCTATCTCGTGCGTGAAGCCGATCGGCTGAAGAATCCGATCGCTTCCCAGTCGGTGCATGACCACTTCGATCAAGTCAGCGACTGTCTTTGGATCTGCGTTTCTGGATGCCTCTTCGAAGAAGCTGACCGGAAAGGTGCTTACGGCTTCGAGGTTGAAGGCTTGGCGAGCTATCTCTTCAGGTTTCATCACAACGGTGAGGAGGAGCGGGGCGTCCATGATCCCGCCAATGCGGGATGGCAGGAATGACCTTGAGAAGTTGAGCAGAACATCCAACGCGAGAGTGACGGAGTCTTCGTCCCCGTCGCAGTCGCGCCGCTTTGACGCATGCCAGAACGGGTGAGCGAAGCAGACTCTTGCTCTTGTGAAGCCGATGATTCTGCCAATTATGCCTACGGATGTGTGAGGGGAAAGGCCAACGACAAGATGTCCGATGAGATCATCACGGCCCTTGAAGTTGTAGAACGATGGGAGACCGTAGAACCGCGTCAACAGATCATCGATGAAGTCAGCGACTTTCACTAGGTAGTCTCGGCACGAATCGTTTACGATGATGTCCTGGAGTTCTATCGGAACGACCTGGTCGGAGTTCTGGAGCGGGTTCCCGTCAGCGTCTGTCTCGTAGCCAAGCGTGTGAAGCTTCTCCACTGTGACGCCGATCTCCGCAGGCCGAAAGTGAGTCAAAGGAGCGTTTGTTGCATCGAACCTGACGGTGCCGTCTTTGAACATCGAGAGGTCGTGTCTTGCTCGGAGGATCCCCTTCTCAAGAGGCTCCGGGCATCTTGATCCGCTCATCAGACCTTTGACGCCCTTGACAACTTCAGGCTGCTGCGTCAGACGTAGCTTCTTCAAAGCAGCCGACCAGATCTCACTCAAAGCGACGGTTGTTCTATCATACGAGCGACCGTTGATCTTGCAGACTGGACAGAGACCTTCCGGAACTGTTCTTCCGCATTTCGGGCATATCGTCTCGATTTCTGTTCTGCCTGTGCATTTTGGACAAGAGGTTTGGTGGGTAACCAGCCCGCAGGTTTTGCAGCGGCGTCTTATGAGCTCCGCCTCCACGACGCTGCCTGAGTTGACCGCTTCTACAATGTTGCGTCTCGGCCCTCCTGCAAAGCCCAAGGGAAAGAGGCAATGTGTGACCGGACGCATCTCTCTCCTCTTGGCCTTCTCTGGTCTCCCCATCCTTGCTCCAATAAAGGTCCCACCTCTAGACAGGATGGGGAATCCCGCCGCCGTTCGCGAGGCTTCCAGACCATTGTTTCCGATATGCTCAGGGGCTTCTTTCCCTGCACCAAGACATGTTGCGAGCACGATCGCCTCCTCGCCAACGCTGATGCTGTTGTCTTGGACCGTGTGAGGAATACACAACGTTTCCAGAAGTGCTTTCAGCCTCGGTTCCATCGGCGTGACCAGCGCGCTCTTCGAGCCAGCCAGACGAGGAACCATCGTCTCCCTAAGGAAGGTCCAGTCTTCAGGGGAAAGCCTCTCCCAGAACCATGTGTAGCGAGGATGTAAAGGGACGCCAAGTCTCTGAGAGATCATCAGACACTCATGAGGAGATGGAAACGATCTCAGAGGGTCCTCCATTAGCAACTTGAGCCTAGCTTGGGAGACACCGCAGGCGTGCTCGGCGTCGGAAAGTGAGTGAAAGTCCAGTTCGGTTCGGTTCTTGAGCAGCTGTGCCCACCATTCTTCCGTGAATCCTGGGGATGCAAGCGGTCGATTGTTCTCTAGGAATTCTCCATACGAGATGAGCAAGTCTCCGAGGAAAAGCACCGATTGAATGGATTTCTGCGCGTGTCTTGCTTCTTCAGCAGTGTCGAACCTCACTACTGAGCCGTCGGTCAGCTTGACTATGGGAGGCTCTATGGTGTCAACTGGCGTGATGATGCCTGCCTTGCCAGGAGTTTCGATTCTCAGCTGTGTGCCAGTCGCGGGGAAGTCGTCGAGGACCACCATCGTAGCGGGGTGGATTCCGATTGCAGCCATGCCTGTGGTGCGTGTTCGGCCGTAACGAAGCCTGAAGCCGCCGGGGACGCCAGGGAATGAGAAGATGGGTCGTCCTGCGACGACATCTTCCATGAACATCAGCTCCTTGACCTCGTCAGCCTCTGAAGACGGCTGGCGAAGGTCACGCAACCAATCCCAACCTGTGAGGGACAATCTCTCGACGATCTTCACAACCTTCTGGCTGCGACCTACGAGGCCGTCGTTGACGACTCGTAGCGCGCCGCCTCTGACACGATTCGTCTCTATCCTTGGCACGTTTCTGTACGAAGCAACCTCAACGGGGTCGGTCTCGACTCCGGTAATCTCAACGGGCAGTTTCAGAATTGCGTTGTAGAGCTCTTCATCGGGAACGTGGTATTGGAATCGTGCGACCTCGCGTTCGTAGAGCCTAAGTTCCTCCACGAATCGTTTGGCGTCGATGTCTGTGCCCTTGTACCTGTCAAGGCCGACGATCTGGCGAACATAGTCGGCGACAACAACGGTTAGGCCCATCTCGGTTCCGCCTGCGGATCTAATGGGTCCGGCAAAGTAGAGCGCAAGATACTTCGTCTTGTCCGGGTTGTTCTTGACCTTCACGGTGTTGATACCTTGCAGCGGCGCCGCTGTAACGCCTTCGTCGAGGATGGCTGCAGCGGTGCGAATGGCCTGTTCTGCCGCGCTTTCTCCCTCTGCCGCGAAATGAGTGAGCGCTATCTCCTCTGCAATCTTGATCGCGACTTCCTCGCGTGGAATCATTGAAGAGAGTTCTCGAATCCTTCCCGCTATGCCTATGGGGCCTACTGATTTCTCGACCCTTTCGGCAACATCCCTCGCGACCTTGCACTCTGGTTCAAGTGCGGGATCGAATCCTTTCGAACGCGCGAGCCTTGCTAAATCGTAGACTTGATCGAACCCATCTCGAAGACGGCCACCGTTTTGGCTCATCACTTCAAGGCTTCCGGATGACAAGTAAGGATCAAGATGCATCAGCCGACGTACGCATTTAACCTACATGGAAGAGACTCCAGTCGGCCGCGTGGCTGGACCTGCGTACGTTTCGACGCTAGCTCGTTTGCTCACTACTCACCTGGGTTGCAGGCTGAAGCTTTCCTGTCGCGTAGTACTTGTCCGTGAACTTGCAGTAAACATCAACCATCTGCGTCCCTCGAGGCACATTGAACTCGTCCTTCGCTCCACATGCGGCGCATTGAACGATGGCCACGCCTGGACCCTTGGGCAATGTGACTTTGATGGCATCCTCACTGCAGACCGGGCAGGTAAAGACTGTAGGCAGCTTCTTCTTCACAATCCTGATGACACGCCTACGTCGACGACCCATGCTGATTCCACTGAACGCATGGGTGATCCGCCGCTTATTTCAACGTTCCACGTTTCTTTCGCGAGCGAATCGAGCAAGGGTTATCAGGAGCCGAGGATGAGGATGCCGGGGATACGAAACTGTATCCCTCAGAAAGGTTCCTAAAATGACCTCAGAACAGCCCGGCTCCCCCATCGACTGGTCCCTTGCCAGACTCAAAACCGACATGCTTGCCAGGACGATACTGCAGAACAGTCACCTAACGGAGGTTCAATTCGCCACCTTGATCATCGATGTCTTGTGGCCAGCGAGTCAGCAATCGCTTGGGAATGAGGCGCCGAGGTTCGGTCGAAGACGGGTAACCAAAGGCGCATTCAATCGATCTCTAGCCCAAGCCCGCCGAAACGTCATCAAGTCCATCTACACGGTCTTCCTCCTCGCGTACTTTGGGCTGTTTGATAGCCCCAAATTGGAGCCTTTTCTACGTCTCGGCGATGAAATGAAGTCCTTCCTTGACGCCAAACATGAAACAGGACCTGAGGCCGATTTTGAAGCTCAGGACGCCATGAAAGCGTTGGAGAACGCGTTACAAAGCTCCATAGGCGAGTTGGCAAGGATGGGGTCTTTCAAACGCCAGCGTGATGTCACATAACATGTCGAACCCAAGCACATCACGCCTGTGCCTGAAACGAAGGCAGTGTGACATCACAGCCGTCACAAGGATATGAAATGTCTCTCTGTACTTCTGCATGGGGCATCTTCTTCTCAAACTGATTGCCCAGAAATCGAGCACAAATCGAGGCGATAATCCACACGGAACGCGTGCATAATCGCGCACGCTTGGTAGACCGTCTAACGACGGACATCACTGAAGACGTCACGACTGTGACGCGTGTGACATGTCACAGCCTAATCACGGCGTTCGATCAGGATCGGATTGACAAAGAAGGAGTATTCAAGACATAAAAGCGTACGAGGCAAATAATCAGGCGACAGGGATTACATTGGATTATTTCTGGCTGCTCGCGCCGGTTTCGGGGGGTTTCGGAGCTCTGCTGACCGGTGTCGTGTTTCGGCGATTCGACGTTTCTCGCATGAGCTACCGGGGAGCCAAACAGATGCTATCAGCAATGGTTTGTTCACTCTCAAAGCGGGTGGAGCAGAACGAAGTGCTGACGAAGGAACTGTCAGAGCAGCTTGAAATCCTGTCGGCCAACCAAGCACGCCTCAGTATGGAGGGGCAGAACGCAGACAAGGAACGGTTGCTCGGGTTCATGCAGGACTGTGTGGCGAACGTGAAGCGGGTCATTGAGAAAGTCGATGGACTCCAGAAGAACATCAAGAGCGTCGGACAGGAAGTTGAGGAGCTGCGCGTTCGGGTCGACCAATTGAGCGTTGCTGAACAGGAACATCCCGGCGCTTCGGTGACAACCGTTGGCGTTGTGACGAAAGACATACTCGCAAATCTTTCCCCTACAGAGAAGGGAGTATTGGAACTTCTGGTCGGTGGTGCGAAGGCGGCACCTGAGATTGGACGGCTCGTAGAGAAGTCGCGAGAACATACGGCACGGCTTATGAAGTCACTCTTCGAACAGGGGTTCGTTGAGCGAGAAGCAAATCGTCAACCATACGAATATCGCCTCAACGACAAGGTGAGAGAAATACTCGTGGGGGTTGCCCATCAGGAGACTACTCAATCCGTGCGCTAGGCGCCCGCTCGGCCAGAGAGTACCGCCAACGACCAGGGGAACCGGAGCGGTGTAGCAGGCCCCTGTCAACGAGCCTGGAGAGGTAGGTTGCAAGCGTGGTCAAAGGAATGGGGTCTACGTAGAGTTGCTGATAGTGTCTCCTAACGTCATCCGAGCAAAATGTCCTCTCTCGGAATGCGTGAACTACAAGATCTCGAACGCGGTCTAGTTTCGTGCGAGCGTATTGAGAAGGATCATTGGTTGTGGAGGGAGAAGAGAGACCGCCCATCAGCTCTGCGTAGTCAAGAATTCTAGCGATCTTGTCCCGAGTGAGAGGACCCTCAAGGGAGATTGTGTGTCGACAGCCTGAGTCGTCATAGAACTCAATTCTAAGACGCTTGACCGGCAACGCTGGACCCCGACGGACGTGAGTGAACCGGACGTACATAAATGAGATTGTGCGTGTCGCGTAGCCGGAGTCCCCAAGTTCCAGCGGAAAATCGAAGTATTCCAGCGGAAACGGAGGGGTGTTCGGGGATTCACTCAATGTGACCCACTTCCTAGGCGAAAGCTTGTCGAAAGACCGATAATCGTGCTATGAGAGCGAGCCTTCACACAGCATGGCAAAATCTAGTGAAATCACCGTAACCCCTCTCTTTCCACTGGAGTGGCATTTGACATTTCACGGCACAAGAAAACTGTTTAATGTCCCTACTACACTAATCCAGATGAAGTGCTTTATCCAAAATCCGGGGCTTATCTCACCCGGCATTCTCTTCCTCTAAACCTAACCACATCTCACGGCAAATGTATTTCCACCGGAAGTGCAGGGGTCCCGGGGTCCTCCCATTTGACGGGACGAGATTTGCTTCTCCGAAGTACCGGTTTTTTTGTTGCAACTAGTCTCATTCCTTCGACAGCGATGATTATTACCACTTCAACTAGAAACACGGGTTCAACCAGTGGAGAAGTGTCACGTGAAATCTGCAGATGTTCTAGAGGGCATCTTCGACAACTTTCTCACTGGACCGCAACTATTCCTTAACCGTGAAGTTCTGAGGAACGATTACATTCCGAGCACCCTTCCTCACCGCGCAGAACACATTCAGAGGCTTGGTGGAATACTCGCACCGGCGCTGAGTGGTTCAAAGATATCCAACCTCTTCGTTTACGGCAAGACGGGAACCGGCAAGACCATAGTAGCAAAGTTCGTGTTGGAGAGGTTGAAGAAGAAAGCTGAAGATGTGGGCGCTCCGGTTCGAATCTCATACGTCAACTGTCGAATGGCAGGCAGCAATTACCGGGTGCTTGCCGATCTTTGCAGGTGCGTGGGGGTTGAGATCCCCTTCACAGGTCTCGCATTGGGTGAAGTTCTCGATAGATTCAGCACCGGCCTGAACGCCGGCAAGATCGCTCTCATTGTTGTCTTGGACGAGATAGATGCATTAGTGAAGGGTAGACAAGACGACTCGCTGCTCTACGAGTTGACCAGAATCAACGAAGAGCTTGCGCAGAGTTGGATTGGAATCGTTGGCGTCTCCAACGACTTGCACTTCAAGGAGTTTCTCGACCCGCGAGTTCTAAGCTCTCTAAGTGAAGAGGAAGTGGTCTTCAGACCGTATCTCGCAAACGAGTTGTATGACATACTTCTTGACAGGGCCAAGCTTGCGTTTGCTGACGGGATCCTATCGGAGCCGCCGCTCCGGCTTTGTGCGGGACTCGCCGCAGGCGAACATGGTGATGCAAGAAGGGCGCTCGATCTACTGCGTGTGGCGGCAGAACTTGCAGAACGTGAAGGCGCACGCAAGATCGAGGAAGACCACGTCAGACGTGCACAACACAAGATCGAGCACGACAGAGTCGCGGAAGTTTTGAAGTCACTTCCAGTACACTCCAAAGTGGTCCTAGTGTGCGCGTACTTGGCAAGTAATCAGGCCCCTGAAGGCGTGATCACCGGTGACATCTACGAGGTTTACCATGAACTGTGCTCCGTTGCCGGGCTTGACCCCCTCACACAACGGCGAGTGAGCGGCCTAGTGAACGAACTTGATGTGATGGGCATCCTCAACGCCAGGGTCGTCAGCTTCGGCCGGTATGGCAGAACCAAGAAGATAAGGCTTGGAGTTTCACCTAGAGTCATAGTCGAAACCTATTCGGAGGATACCCTCGTCGGACGACTATTTGCTCAAGTGCCGAGGTCTCTTCAAAAACGTGTCCCAACCGCCTAGAGCTGTTGGCATAGACGACGGCCCGTCAACGCGCAATGGAATGGGCAAATCCCGCAACAATCATGCGTCCTTGGTCGCGGTGTGGTTCGACCGACTTAGGTTCGGTGGCATGCGTGTCGGAGTCGTGCAAGTCGATGAGCTCGACTCAACGGACGTGATCCTTGGGCTTCTCAAGGGAAAACGGGCGGACGTGATCTTCCTTTCAGGAGTGTCTTTCGCAGGATTCAACGTCGTCGATTCTAGACGACTTCACAACACGCTTCACATTCCAATCATCATAATCTCCCGAGAGGAGCCCGACAACGCCTCCGTCAAACGTGCACTCAAAAAGCACTTCACGGACTGGAAAACGCGATGGGAGCCCATACGGAGACTGGGTAGGATCCACGCGTTCGCGCCGAAACCTTCGGAGCAGCCGCTGTACTTTGAATCCGTCGGCATTCCGGCGGCTCAGGCAAAAGGAATCATACGGGCTTATTGTGTTACGTCGAGGGTTCCCGAGCCCATTCGAGTTGCCGGCATCATGGCAAAGGGCCTAGCTCTCGCTGGAAGCGAGCTACCCACCTGTGGACATGAAGTTGGTAACACTGAGCTTCAGCGTCTGAAGGTTCACTACAGGGAGCAGGCCGGGCGTCGGTTTTAAGCCCATTCGCTGTTGATATTCTGTCTGCGCTTGCCATGCGCCCGAGTTCACTATGAGCGTTCCTCGGTACTGCTCGTGGCCGAAAACGTGGATATGTCCTGAGTGAAATACGTCGGGTGGTTCGTCGACGACCAAATGGTCGACCGGCGAAGGTGCGGTAGAGGTTCGATTGCCGTACTCGGGAGCCAAGTGTCTACACCTTAGCTGAAGCTCCATCGCTCTCTCGGGTCTTTCGAAGCTCATACCAGGAGCGCTCGTCAACAGGTCAACGAGACTTCGGCCATGATGCAGCAAGAAACGTACGCCGTGAAGCTCAACTTCACTTGGATTGCCGAGCCAAGTTATTGCGCGCGCCTCGTATAGGGGCTCAGCGAATTCTTTCGGGATCGCCGGCTGGGGAAGTGCCTGCCTTGATGCATCATGATCGCCAGGAACGAGAATAACCTCGACGTGATCCGGGATCTGTTCGATGAACTTTGCTGCAGACCTGTACTGCTCGTAGATGTCCGGAATGGTTAGCTCGTCCTCTTGGCGAGGATATACGCCTATTCCATCTACTAGGTCTCCAGCGATGATTACATACTTGGTTCGTTGAGCCACGTATACCTGTTGAGGGTTTCCAACTTCACCGTTCAGCCAGCGAATCGATCGTTTGAACGCATCTTCTAGGAACTTCTTGCTACCAACATGGATGTCAGACAAGAGAACTGCATAGACCTCCTCCTTCGCTCCTCGGGGCCTCCGCTCCGGAATGTCCGGAAGCGTGATTCTCTCGGCGACGAGAAGGCTTCGGCTACTCTTCACCGCTTCGATGCAGACAACTTGGTCCAGTGGGGCCCTCAGAGCCATTTCGTACAGTTGACGGTCTCGGTCGGTTTGGACCAAAACCTGTGCAGTGTCTTCGAGGTCGTCTACCGTTAGGAAGAGCTTGTTCCCCCGCTCGCGCTTCTCCATTATCATCGCGATGAACTTCACATGCTCGTTCTGCTGCGCATTGAGGGCTTTCGATATCGTGCCCGCATCCTTCGCATCGCTCCTCCTACGCAGGATTTCGCGGATCTTCATGAATCGATCTCGGAAGTGGAGGGTGAAGTCTTGCATCGATCCGCCGAAGATCGACGCATTCGAGGGGTCTTTCAAAACCTTCAGTTCGCTTTCAATTTGAGCAGCAACCGGAGCCCCGGCTCTGACCGGCTCAGAGATCCGGATCGTCTGAGCCGGAGGAAGCAGGTGGTTGAGAACTTGGTCGACAAGGTTGCGGTCAATCAGACGCTGTCCAGTGGGCTGCATCTTTGCGGCGGCGATCAGTTCGTCAGCCAGCTTGTCTTGGTCAAGACGGCCGCCTGAAGCTTGAACGAGCTCGAAGGCGTCTGTGCTGAGCTGCCATCCTGCAGAGACCACGCGCTCAACTACCCGCTTGGATTCTTCGTGGACCTGCATAAGGAAGGCCTCTTCGCTTGGAACGCAGAAGCTACTGCTACAGCCTCTAGATCACGCCGGACGATCTTAAACGGAGTGGTGGGCAGCTATGATCACTTCATTAATCTGAGTGATCGTGGAACGAGTCATCGGTGTTGTGAGAGCTTGGATCTCCGTCGGCTCCAAAGAACATCAGACGGAACATTCTTCGTGACTCTTCCCAAAGCCTGGGTTGTCAAAAACAAACTTGAGAGAGGCGCCATACTCAGCTTCTCGGAGCGCAAAGACGGGAAGATCCTTGCCGAACCCTATGGTGAGCAGGAACGTAAGATCGCTACGGTCACGTTGACGCCAAGCCCTATGTTACGACGAGAGATTGAAGAGAAGTACCTCCTCGGATACGACGTGTTTGAAATCGTTTCTCAGCAGGTCATACATTCAGAAACGAGGGAGACGGTGAGAAAGATCGTCCGGAGCCTAGTGGGTCTGGAGATTGTCGAGGAGGACACGAAGAAGATAGTCATACAATGTCTCATCGAGCCGTCCTTGCTATTTCCTGAGAGGATTCTACGTAGGCTTCACTTGATCACATTGTCGATGCAGAAGGATGCGGTCTCATCGTTTGTTCGTGGCGATTCAAGGTTGGCGCATACAGTCGTCGAGCGCGACGAAGATGTTGACAGACTGTACTTCCTCCTTGTGCGTGTCGTCAGAGCAGCTCTGACGGATCCGGCGATCGCTGAGAAGCTTGGCACGAGTGCCATAGACTGCTTGGATGATAGGATCCTCGCAAGCTTTGTCGAAAACTTTGCAGACTACGCTGCAGACATCGCAGAGAGTACGTGGACTCGAGCGAAAGGGACGGACATGGACAGTACCATGCGAAGTATCGAGAGGGCGGGAGGGATTCTAAACCGTATGCACAAGGATGCGGTTGAGGCGGTCTTCACCCGGAACCTTGCACTCGCCGAGGAAGCGACAAGCCTCTACAAGGAGGCAGCAACGAGCATTAGAACAGCCGAGCGCGGCCTGGTAAATGCGAAGCCGGAATCGATCGATCGGCTGGCAACTGTTGTGTCAGCGCTCAAGGCGATGTCGGAAATAAACGTCGACATTGCCGACTTGGCTGTCACTCGATAGACTGCCGCTGCCCGCTCTTGCTGGCGCGTCGTCGCTTGTTCTCATGGATCGCCAGGTAGTAGAGTGCGGAGATCGTTTTGGCATCTTGGATCTTCCCTTGCTCGATCGCCTTCAGCGCCTCATGCAAACCCATGGGTTGAACAATGATGTTCTCGTCGTCAGCCTGCTTCGCCTTCGTCGGGACAAGTTTGCTCGCAAGGAAGAAGTGAATGTTCTCCGTGCTGTAGCCCGGCGCCAAGTAGCAAGAGAACAGCTTCGTGAAGCGCCTTGCGGCATACCCGGTCTCCTCAATCAGTTCCCTCCTTGCGCATGGAAGAGGAGCCTCGCCTACTTCGAGCGTTCCAGCAGGAATCTCAATCAGGCGCCTACGGACAGCGTTCCTGTACTGCTTAACAAGCAGCAGTTTCCCGTTCTCTAGGAGAGGAATGATTGCGACCGCTCCTGGATGTTCTACGATTTCCCTAGTGGTTTTTCTGCCGTTCGGCAACTTGACCGTGTCAACGCGCACTTTCAGCAGTCTTCCCCGGTAGACACTTCGAGTCTTGAGGGCCGCTTCGCTCATGATGCTCACTTGCGTCTCTCAATGAGCGCCGATATAGATTCGATTACGTGCGGTCGAGCATCCGCTACGCCCCACAAAAAGCACCGAGATAACGTACACTAGTACTACCTGTCTTCGGCAGAAAGTGGGTTCTCAGCTTCCTATGCGTGCAGCCAGAGTAGGTAGGATGCCTGACCTTTGCAGTGTGAGCACCTGCAGGCAGGGGTTGGAATGAATTCGGCTGGGATCCAGGTCTCCAGCAGGTGGGATCGGCTTTCAAGGCCACAGTTTGTACAGAAGACCCCTTCCAGCGTCCACGCCAGTCTTTCCGACCCGCACTCGCAGGGCTCTCGCTCGAACTCCAGATCAGCCCTTGATATCCTGATCGTCCGCTTGATGAATCTGGTTCGATAGTATCGTCGTCGTTTCCACATTAGGTAGCATTCATGAGAGCAGACGCGTCGCGGTCTGCCGAACCTATAGGAGATTTCTTTCCCGCAGACGACGCACACGTTCTGGGCCATGAGCTGCCTCCCGTCTCTTTGTTCGACTCAGCCGCCTAGAATGTCAAGTATGTCTTAAGCCTATTCGAGCCTTCGTCGCGGCTCGCGTGAGCATTCAATTACACAAAAGACGAAAGCCTCTCGCTCGTGCCAGGCGTTGCAGTCGCAACATCTTCATTGATCTCTACTTTAGGGTCAAGAAATCTCACACGAACCAATACATCCTCTCATATACTCTGAATGGATAGCAGACAGGATCATTGAAAGCGTTTCAAAGAGCCCGCGGAGCTGTTGCAGAGAACGACATTTATGCGTGGCAAGCATCCGGTCGTGGTAGCCCGGGTTGCCGAGCCAGGTACGGCGACAGAGCCTGTGCGCGTCGGTGCGCTGGGCGTTGAACCTCGAGATCGCAAAGAATCGGACCAAGCAAGCTGTTGGTCCTCTGGGCCGCGTGGGTTCAAATCCCACCCCGGGCGCTTTCGCTCTGACAAGACTCTCTGGCGTTTGGGCGGTTCTTCTTGAGGAAATCCTCGGGGACTCTCAGGCCTGTAGAAGAAGCGCTCCGTATTCTTCTCGTTTTCTCGTATCAGTTCGGAGTCGGAAGTTGTTCTCTCGAATCATTCCGTGCGCCATGCATACTTTCGTACACCCATAACGCTTTAGAGAGACGGGAAGCTCTGGCTAGAACAGGGAAGAATCATGGATCTCATGGGAATCGTGATTCAGATAATCGTGAGCGTGATTATCATATCGCCGATTCTCTGGCTCGTAGGCCGCTGGATGGTTGGTGGAGCGAAGGCAAAGTTCACCGACGCTATCTGGATCGTAGTCTTAGGGATCATCATCAACGCGATTCTCGGAACATTCGTTCACGGAGCAATAGGGTTCATAGTCACCCTGATAGTCTGGATAGCACTGATCAAGCACTTCTTCGACGCAAGCTGGGGTAAAGCGATACTCATCGGCATAGTTGCAATAATCGTCCTGATGGTCATAGCATTGGTGCTCGCATTTCTCGGCATCGCTGCTATAGCCGGACTTGGTGGCTTGGGCGGTCTAGGTGGACTAGGCGGTCTGGGCGGTTACTGAGTTTCGTCACGCATTACGAGCCTCCTCTCTTTTCCCCCTTTTTCGTTATGCTCTGCGGTCCTCCATGGTGAATCAACAAGCTGGCAATTCCGCTTTAGGTCTGCTCACACGGCATTCTCAGTGATCCAGCTCTATGTGTGAGACTGGCGAGCTAAATCGCGTTAGTACAGTGGTGATCGAGAGGTGACCACGGAGGCTAGAGGATGAGCTTTCCGAATGAGATTAGATCCTTCATCGTCACGATGCCGACAAGCGTGCCATCTTTGTCGACGATGGGCAAGTGGCGTATGCTATTTCGTCGCATGTGTGCGTAGGCTTCTTCCACCGGCGCTTGCGGCGTACATGTCACCGGAGGACTCTTCATGGCATCCTTAACGAGCGTACGGTTTGGGTCGAGTCCGGATGCCGCACACCTTACGAGGTCACTCTCGGTCACTATGCCGATGACCTTCTCTCGTTCAACCACGACAACGCAACCGATCTTCCTCTGAAGCATGATCTTTGCGGCGTCGAATAAACGGTCATCAGGCTTGGCCTTTGCGACTTCCTTGTTCATAATCTCCTGGATCTGATCAAGAATTCTTGGAAACATGCTCTGACCGCACAGTGCGATTTGAACGTCAGACGATAAATGCCTTATCAATGCAGCCGTACGGTGTGGCTGTCGGATCGAAGAGGACGCGAGGGGCTAGGGGGCACGGAGGGCTTTCTCTTCGAGATAGTCTTCAGCATCCATCGCCGCACGACAACCATCACCTGCAGCCGTAACCGCTTGCCTATAGTGGAAATCGCGCACGTCCCCTGCTGCAAAGACGCCCTCCACGCTGGTGCTTGTTCCTTGACGGGTGACAACGTAGCCTTTCTGGTCCAGCTCGATTTGACCTTGGAATATGGCGGTGTTAGGCTGGTGGCCTATCGCCACAAAGACGCCATCACACTTCAGCACATCCTGCTTCCCCGTCTTGACATTCTTGATGCGGACGCTCTCGACTTTCTGTTGGCCGAGAACCTCCTCCACAACGGAGTCCCAGACGAACGAGATCTTCGGGTTCTTGAAGGCACGATCCTGCAGGATCTTGCTAGCGCGAAGGGCATCGCGCCGATGGATTATTGTCGCATGATTGACGAACTTTGTGAGAAAGATGGTGTCCTCAAGGGCGACGTCGCCTCCTCCGACGGTGACGGTGTCTTTGCCACGGAAGAAGAATCCGTCACACGTAGCGCAACTGGAAACGCCCTTGCCACGAAGGCGTGTTTCGGAATCGAGTCCCAGCCATTTGGCGGAGGACCCGGTTGCGATGATCACAGCATTTGATTCGTATGTCTTGCCAGCGGTGTTGATCTTGAATGGGCGTGTCTTGAAATCGACGCCCGTCGCCTCCTCTTGCAAGAACTCCGCACCAAACCGCTCGGCCTGTTTCCTCATGTGTTGAATGAGATCTGGCCCGAGGATTGGTTCCTCAAAACCTGGGAAATTTTCCACCTCGGTGGTGAGCATAAGCTGGCCTCCGGGCACTGCACCGGCAATCACTAGTGTCTTCAGCAAAGCACGACCGCAGTATAACGCGGAGGTAAGTCCTGCGGGTCCAGAACCGATCACAGTGATGTCGTGGACCAATGTATCCACCGAGGGTTCATCCACTAGGCAATCATAAGTTCATGAACGTCATCTATTAAGATCACATCTTCAAGACGAACTTCCTGGCGCAACCTGGTCCACTTGCGGCTTCATTGTCCTCAAACGCCGCCACAACGCAGCCGCAGCGTCTTGACCTTTCTTCTGCGCATCTCTCACATCGAGCGTAGCGACGGTTCGATCCCTCATCACGATCTTCCCATCAGCGATTATCGTACTGACGTCGTGGCCGTTTATAGTGTTGATCAAGTGTCCGACAACACTGTCAGGGTTAAGTGGAGTCGGAAGGAGATCTGGCTTGATTACGATCAGATCCGCTCTCTTTCCTCGCTCGATTGAGCCTAGCTGTTTCTCCAAACCGTAGAGTTCTGCACCCCTAATCGTTGCCATTTCTAGGATCGTGTATGCGTCCATTGCGTTGGGATTCCTCGTAACAGCGCGGTGGATGAGGTAAGTGGCTCGCATATTCTCGAATCCGTCGAAGATGTAGCCGTCGTTTCCTAATCCGACGCGGATTCCCTTTCTGAGCATATCCGGCACCCGTGCCGTGCCCACCGCGTTGAGCATGTTGCTCATAGGGTTGTGAGCAACCTTTGCTCCGGACTTCGCTACGATGTCCAATTCACTGTCGTTCAAGTGAACACAATGAGCAAGAACAACATCCGGAGCGAGCAGACCGAGATCGCGAAGCCTCTCGATCGTACGTTTCCCGTAACGTTCCATGTTGTGTTGCGGATCCCCTAGGCCCTCCGAGGCGTGAATCGTGATTGGTACAGAGTACCTGCTCGCGAGTTCTCGGACTGACCGTATCAACTCGTCCGTGACTGTAAAAGATGCATGTAGACTGAAAAGTGGGAGAGTCCTCAATCGCTTCTCTCGGTTCGTCCTTTCGGCGAAGCGAACGTTCTCCTGGACGCCTCTTTCCCCTTCTTCCTTTGAATGTCTCTCCGTCGCTTCGAATGCGAGGAGGCCTCTTATTCCAACCTGGTCTACCGCTTCAGCGATTCTATCTAAGACGCCCTCTAGTGAGTTCGGTCCTGAGTATGTGTCGGCGAATGTGGTCGTGCCGGTCTTGAGGAATTCCAAGCTGGCTACAAGTGCGCTTACGTACGCGTCATCAAACGTGAGACTCTCATCAACCGGCCACCAGACACGCTGAAGGATCTGTGTGAAATCAGATGGTGGGGCGATGTTCAGCGTCGCTCCACGAAGGAGGATGCCATACAGGTGAGTATGGCTGCAGATGAGCCCCGGCATCACGATGCCGCCTGACGCATCGACTATTTCGTCGGTTCTCGAGTGTCTTGTGATCTCGTTGGTCTTTCCGATCGCTTTGAACTTTCCATCCTCTATGATTATCGAGTGCTCTGAGAGTATTCGCTGACGCGGATCCATAGTGACGATTATGCCGCCCTTCACTAGGATCGATGTCATGCCAAGCTTCCTACCAACTAGTCTTGACGCTCAGGCTAATGATCTTAACCTTAACAAGCGTAAACACGCATCTCTAACAGCTAGAACCACTATACTGTCAAGGTTACTCAAGATAGAATCCTGTTGGCAGGTAATCCATGTTGTCTCTTCTGATCAAGAATGGAACCGTGATCCTTGAAGACAAGACTACCCTAGCGGATGTTCTCACGGAAGACGGGAAGATTACAAAGATCGCCAAGAAGATCACGGCGACGGCCGATGAGGTTGTCGATGCGCAAGGAAGGTTCGTTCTTCCGGGTGTTGTCGATGCGCACGCACACATAGGCGACCCCAACTTCACTCAACGGGAAGACTTCACAAGCGGAACGCAGGCCGCAGCTGCTGGCGGCGTCACCACGATTGTGGATATGGTGCTCAAGACCCCTGTGGACAGTCCAGAGGCAGCGAAAGAGAAGATCGACCGAGGAGTCCGACGGGGAATAGTGGATTTCTCTCTTCACGCCGGAATGATGAACTCATCGAACCTGGCGAATGTTGAAGCCCTAGTGGATTTCGGGATCTGCTCCTTCAAGGCCTTCATGTGCGCCCCCTACTTCGCTGACAAAGCGACCCTCCAAGCGCTTATGGAGAAGACTGCGCAATTCCACGCGATCACCAACGTCCATGCGGAAGATGAGGAGCTCAGCCAGCAGCTCACTACGGATCTGAAGAGAGCAAATCGCATGGACCCGATCGCGCACAACGAGTCAAAGCCCAACGTCGTCGAAGAGAAAGCCGTCAGAGACGCGATCGGTATCGCACGGGTGACTCGAAGCAAGCTTCACATTTCACACATGTCCACAAGCGAGGGCGTGCGTCTGATCGCCACCGCGAAACGAGACAAGGTAAACGTCACAGCCGAGACATGTCCTCACTACTTGTCGCTCACTAGAGCGGACGTACTGAAACTTGGACCCTACCTGAAGATGAGCCCTCCGCTCAAGACTGAGGCTGACGTGCTTGCGCTGTGGCGCGGATTGGCCAAAGGAACAGTCGACATGATCACATCAGAACACGCACCAGGAGAAGCTGATGAGAAAGAGATCGGATGGGAGAACATCTGGGATGCCTGGGGCGGAATCCCAAGCATAGAAACGATGCTCCCCATAGTGCTAAGCGAAGGCGTCAACAAGGATCGCATTACGATGGAGAAAGCCGTGAAGGTCCTGTCCGAAAATCCCGCCAAACGGTTCGGATTGTACCCTAGGAAAGGACGCATCGCAGTCGGAGCCGACGGGGACTTCGTTATCGTTGATCTCACGATGCAGAAGAAAGTGAAGGCCAGCGATCTGCACTACAAAGTCGGCTGGACCCCATACGAAGGATGGATCATGAAAGGGTGGCCGACAGAAACTGTGGTCCGAGGACATGTAGTAGCCAAAGACGGCCAGATCCTAGCCAAAGAAGGGCTGGCACGGTTCATCCCAATGAAGATGGAAGCCAAGAGAAGATGATATCACTAATCGTGCTCGCAGCCGGCAAATCAAACCGAATGAAGGAGAACAAACTACTCCTCAAGATCAACGGTGATACGCTAATCGAGCATGTTGTCAAGGCTGCCAAACGATCAAGCGTAGACGAAGTAGTCGTTGTGCTCGGATACGAGGCTATGAAGATCAAGGAGCGCCTTGCCAAGGTCGAATGCAGATTCACGGTTAACGAGAACTACATGAAAGGACAGAGCGAAAGCGTAAGGGCTGGGTTCTCAGCAGTTTCCAACAACGCGGAGGCCGTGATGATTCTTCCCGCTGATGTTGCCCTGATTGACCGAGAATCCATCAACAGAGTCGTAGAGGAGTACAGGAGGTCCAGAAGCAGGATCGTGATTCCATCACATCAGCAACAGAGCGGTCATCCAATCCTCCTGGACAGAACACTCTTTCCAGAGGTCTCGAGGATAGACGAAGACACGCAGGGACTGAAAGCTGTGATCAATCGCCATCGAGCCGAAATCAAATACGTTGAAGTCGGCACAGAGAACGTGTTGATTGACATCGACACTAGAGAGGAATTCGACAAACACTTCCCGAGAACCGCTTAGCATTACCCCGGTTAAGGCAGATCATGATTTCATTCCGAGCGCGTTGTGGTCTGCCACACTTGGTTTAAATTCGGCACAGTAACTAGCCATGTTTGGGTTTGGCGTCGATTAATCCGCCAACAGGAGGGTCTTGAGACGCGCGAGGTCTTCGAAACAATCAGTAAGCTTGTTAACGAAGGGAAGACCTTCGCAGTCGCCACCATAATCAACCACACAGGTTCTGTGCCGAGACGGGTTGCGAAGATGATCATCCAACCGGACGGCACCACGGTGGGCACAATCGGCGGCGGGTGCGTCGAAACCGAAGTCGCGAGTCAGGCTCTCAAACTTCTCAAGGCAGGAGAGAAGGGCGTACACGTAAACAGCTACAATTTGGTGGAGGAAGAGTTCGACGGTGTCGGGATGAATTGTGGAGGCAAGATAGACGTGGCGATAGAGATCATAGAACCAACCCCGAAACTCGTGATAATTGGAAGCGGGCATCTGACACAGGCTCTCAGCCGCATCGCGAAAATGCTCGACTTCGACATAGCTGTGCTGGATCCGATGGCCAAGAAGGAGAGCTTCCCAGAGGCCACTGAGGTCGTAGCCGACTTTGTAGACAAAGGTCTTCCAAAGATACACGTGGACAAGTCAACGTACATCGTGATACTCACCAGACACAAAGACGACGTGCCAGCGCTCAGAGGCTCGCTCAAAACGAGCGCGGCCTACATCGGCATGATTGCAAGTCGAAGACGTGCCGCCCTCGTCTTCAATCAAGTACTGAAGAAAGGCGTCACGGAGAAGGAGCTCAAACGGGTCTACTCCCCAGTCGGCCTTGACATAGGCGCCGACACTCCAGAAGAAATAGCGATCAGCATCCTAGCCGAGATAATAAAGATCAGAAGACTAGGACGCGAACACGAGACACCCTCAAAAAGGCTCCGATTCCCTACAATCAAGACTGTCAACAAATGAACGCGTCAACATCGCATTCGATGAATGTGGCAAGGCATGGCTGTCGGAACGTTCGTAGACAAACAGCATCAGCCCACAATGAAAGGGATATCTGCCTCGATCGGCTCAAAAAAGGAATTGTGGGATAGCCTAGAGCGTTTCATCGCAGAGAACTATCGAACCAAACGTGACTTTGCCTTCTACGGAAGGAACTACGGATGGGCTGTGCGCTTTCGGAAAGCAGGCAAAGCATTGCTTTCGATGTACCCCGGAAAAGGCAGCTTCACCGTGCAGATCGTTCTTGGTGCAACTCCCACAAAAAAAGCTTCCAGTCTAAGGCTTGGAAGGAATGTTAGGACCGTGCTTAGGAACGCGCACGAGTTTCCTGAAGGATGTTGGCTCTTCATCAAAGTTGGCTCGAAACAGGACGTTCGTGATGTTCAGCAGTTGCTCCTTCTGAAAGAACAGCCCAAGCCTAGTCCCTGAGAATGGGCAGGGTCATGCAGCGCGGTCCGCCAAATCCTCGGATGAGTTCGGCTCCCTCGATCTCGATGAGATCAACATCATTCTCTGCGAGTGTCCGTCTCACTCGCGCGTTGCCTGTATAGCCGATTGCTTTGCGAGGAGCGATAGCTATGACATTCGTAGCGCGTCTTTGTCTCTCGTAATCTGTGACCTCTATCAGCTTCATTCCGCTCGTTTTCAGGAACTGAAGAAGCTTCAAACGTTTCTTGAATCGCCCGTTCTCGAAAAGGGAAGCCGTTCCTCTAAGAGATCTCTTATGGACGACGGCCAAGTCCTGATCAATAATCATCATAGTTCCGTCCAAGTGGATCACAGAAGGCGGTAGCGGAACTGCAACCAGTCTACGCAACCGGGATTTCGCGGCGGTCGTGAGCAATTCTCGAAGCCCGCTTAGGTTGGTTCTGTTTCCAACTCCGAGAAGCAACGTGTCGTCATCTTGAAAGATCAGATCTCCGCCTTCAATCGTGGCAGGCCCCACTGTTCTCATCAACATCGGGACGCCAAGTCTCCGCAGCGCCTCCTCCACGATTCTAGTCTCGTTTTGCCTGACAGGACTCTTCATTCTTGCGAGAATGTATCCTGCCCGCGTGACGGCTGCCGTATCTCGAACGTACACTGGATTGGGTGATCGCTGAATGGAATCGAGCAACGGATGTTCTCGCAACAGTTCAGTGAGCAAGACGACATTGACTCCTTCGGAACGGAGGACGTTGATAAAACGTTCATGATCTACTCGAAATTGCACGGGATCAATGGCATCTGCGAAGAGATATCGTTCGTATGTTGTTGGGCCGACAAGCTCAAGCTCCTTGCCTGGAGCGTGCATGAGCACGGTGCGTAGTCGGCCGTATTCGGGGTAGCAGAATCCCAATCTTCGCTTTACCTTCCTAGGTGCCCTAATCGTGTCTGTCTGTCGAAAAGCTATAAGCCGTACTTTCGTTTTGCTCGTTTGCTTTCACGAGCGGAGGCTTAACCATGGTCAAGAAAGGGGACGGAAGACTCCATGTCCTGTTGACGTTCGATGTTGACGCCGATAGTTCGGTTCGAGGTCCATACAGCGGATGTCCTGACGAGCCCGTTGCGCGTTCCAAAGGACAATTCGGCCCGAAAGTCGGACTCCCCAGAATCCTGAATCTGCTTGACAAGTACGCCATCAAGGCGACTTTCTTTGTGCCTGGGTGGACGGCGGACACCTATCCTGAGAATATGAAGGAGATTGTGCGGCGAGGGCATGAAATGGGAGTCCATGGCTACAAGCATGAGAACTTAGCCCAGCTCAACTCGCAGAAAGATGAAGTCGAGATCTTCAGAAGATCGATCGACCGGTTGCAGGCTTTGGTGGGTCAGAGACCACTTGGTTTCAGAGCACCAGATTGGGAATTCAGTCCCTACACGATGGAGAATCTGGTGAAGTTCAACTTCAAGTATGATAGCAGCCTCATGGACAGTGAGGAACCCTACGTAATCAAGTCGAGCGGAATAGTGGAACTGCCGGTCGCGTGGTCATGGGACGACTGGGGGCCATTTGAAGTACATCGAAGATCACCCAGCCAGGTTCTTGACAGCTGGATGCATGAGTTCAATGCGCTCTACGCAGCCCAAATGCCGTACTTCAATCTCACAATGCATCCGCAGACGACTGGAAGAGCTTCAAGAATCGCGATGCTTGAGACCCTCATAAAAGCTATGAAGAAAAGGAAGGGCGTCAGATTCCTCCGGTGCATAGACCTCGTGAGAGAACTACTCTCGTGACATCCAAATGGGAATCGTCTGGGAATAGTGCGCAGGCGTGCGGGAAAGCCACGCAGGAGGAGGGGAATAGGCCGTTTTCATCGTCACGCATCGAGCATGACACACACAAAGAACACGATTATGACGACGAGACGGGTTAGGGGACGAATGACTTACAAGCCCTTCTACCCTGAAGCTTCTCCGACAAGCCATGAGCATTCCTGAGGTGCTTGGCTCGGTCGTGCTCGCGCTGACTGTTGCGCAGGGTATGAAGCTGTTATTCATCGCGGTGCGTCATCGCCAACACCTGAGTCTCAAGGACATCGTGGTAACGGGCGGCATGCCGAGCGCGCATTCCGCAACTGTGACTGCTCTTTGCTTGTCTATCCTTTGGGTAGAGGGGTGGCAGAACCCGATATTCGCGCTTTCTGCCGTTCTTGCGGTCGTTGTCATACGTGACGCGTTGGGAGTGCGTCGCACGGCTGGTGAGGAGGGAAAGACGATAAACAGAATTATTCGTCTGGCGCATGTCAGGACGCCTCCCGTGCATTATTCGCTAGGCCACACGCCGACCGAAGTGGCCGCAGGCATCGTCATCGGAGCGCTGGCTGCGCTTGCTATGGTAGCAGCTGGTTTCATCTGAACAAACTCGTTCGCCACAAATCCAGTGTTAGGAATGGTTTCCAAAGGCTCTGACGAGCAACTCAGCGGCGCCGCCATTTCACTGAGCATCCGAACGGTCTCGTTTCGGCTACAGGCGGTTTCTTGCCTACAGCGATAGTGTCAAGTGCGTTCCTGAGGTCGTGTGTTGTCACCATTGTAGGATCTCTACTGTCGTCGATCCGGCCGTGATACACAAGCCTCCTTTCCTTATCGAACACGAAGATCTCCGGAGTGCATATGGCAGAGAGGGCTCTGGCAAGGGACTGGTCGGGGTCTCTGATGTAAGGGAAGTTGAATCCCTTTTCCTTAGCACGTTTGACCATGTTCTCGTAGCTGTCTTCTGGATAGTCGCTGTCATCGTTAGAGTTCACAGCGACTAGGCGTACGCCGTGTTGTTGGTAGTCTCGTTGAATGGCTACCATTCGATCCTCGTACGCTTGCACGGAGGGACAATGATTGCATGATACCACCAGCACCAGTACGGGAGAGTCAGCAAAACTCGAAAGAGAGTATCTCTTTCCATCAGTCCCCAGCAGGCCACGGAAATCCGGTGCGGTATCGCCTACCCGCAATTTGCCCACAGGGTACTTGGTAGTCGTCAGGACTGAGATGAACTATTCTCTCGCCTTGGTCAGGATGAGCGGCTGACTTCACCGCTCGGGTCAACGATCGTTACGACAAGCCACAGTTGCACTGCGTCGAGCAGAATCTAATGCCTTCGAAAGCGTTAAGATAATTCAGAGGATGCATTCACAGAATACAGGGCGACACCTTCCATGTTCACATTGGAATCGAAAGATCATATTGAGGATCTGATTGTTGGGACTACGATCTTAGGCACCGGAGGCGGCGGAAGTCCACAGGTTGGCAGAGAAGTTCTCGAGTCAGACCTGAAAGCTGGGCGAGCACTCCGAATTGTGAATCTAGATGAGATTTCAGAGGATTCTCTGCTCGTGAGCCCGTACTACATTGGTTCGGTAGCACCTGACGTAAAACAAGGCAAGAAACTGACAATTGCTGAGCCGTTCACTACGGCATTGGAATC
>Ga0315268_10000616_pt1 | contig 41471 bp, 39 predicted proteins | sample C1_top_MG_FD_204535 | JGI IMG/M metagenome (GOLD analysis project Ga0315268, IMG submission 204535) | Sediment microbial communities from Yellowstone Lake, YNP, Wyoming, USA - C1_top | ecosystem: Environmental > Aquatic > Freshwater > Lake > Sediment | place: USA: Wyoming | collected 2017-08-01
ATGCCGTAGAGCAGTGCGCCCGAGGCGATGGCGCCCAGTACGAAATACTTGATGGCCGCTTCGGCCGCGACACCGGATTCGCGATCGAAAGCAACCAGCGCGTAGAGCGACAGTGAGAGCAGCTCGACACCGAGGTAGACTGTCAGCAGGCTGTTGGCAGACACCAGCACGCAGATGCCCAGCAGCGTAGTCATCGACAGGATGTCGTACTCGCCGCCATGAATGCGACGGCGATCAAGGTAGGCCTGCGAATAGAACAGGCTGAGCGCAGTCGCCATGAGCGCGGCCAGCTTGAGAAACACGCCCAGCCGGTCGGCCACGTAGAGGCCATCGAACAGTACCGTGCGCTCGTGCACCGCGCCGACCGTCACCGTCAGCCAGGCGCAGATCGCCAGCACCACCAGTGTCAGGCCGTGCGTGAGATAGCGCCAGCTGCGACCGGCAAACACGTCGAACATCAGCACCACGCAGATGCTCAAGGCCAGCGCAATCTCGGTGATGGCGGGAGCCAGTGTAGCCAGAGTCATTGTCGGTTCATCCATGCTTCAGCCCACCGGAATCTTGCTGACGACGATCTGCTCGAGCAGATGGTGCACCGAGGCTTCCATGGTCTGTACCAGCGGCGCCGGCCACAGGCCGACCAACAGCACGGCCGCCGCCAATACGCCCAGCACCAGAAATTCGCGGCCGTTCAGGTCGCTCATGGCGGCGACCTTGTCGTTGCCGACCGGACCGAAGATCACGCGCTTGACCAGCCACAGGGTGTAGGCCGCGCCCAGGATCAGCGTGGTTGCCGCGAGGAACGCATACCAGAAATTGGCCTTGTAGCTCGCCAGGATGACCAGGAACTCGCCGACGAACCCGGAGGTGCCCGGCAAGCCGGAATTGGCCAGTGCAAAGAACACCATCAGCGCGGCGAACCTGGGCATCACATTGATGACGCCGCCGTAGGCGCTGATCTCGCGGCTGTGCAGGCGGTCGTACAACACACCAATGCACAGGAACAGCGCTCCGGAAATCAGGCCGTGCGAGATCATCTGCACCATCGCGCCGTCCAGGCCGGTGATGGCGCCGCTGGTGCCGCCGGTGGCGGCGACAATATCGAACACCAGGAATGCGCCCAGGGTCACGAAGCCCATGTGCGCGATCGAGGAATAGGCAATCAGCTTCTTCATGTCGGTCTGCGCCAGCGCCACGAAGCCGATATACACCACGGCGATCAGCGACAGCGCAATCACAAGCCAGTCGAGCTCGCGGCAGGCATCCGGGGTCATGGGCAGGCTGAAGCGCAGCAGGCCGTAACCGCCCATCTTCAGCATGATTGCCGCCAGGATGACCGAGCCGCCGGTCGGCGCCTCGACGTGGGCATCGGGCAACCAGGTGTGCACCGGCCACATAGGCACCTTGACGGCGAAGGCCACCAGGAACGCCAGGAATATCCAGCGCTGTTCGATCAAGGTCAGTGGCAGCGACTGAAAGCCGGCAATCCCGTACTCCCCTGCTTTCAGATACAGATAGATCAGCGCCACCAGCATCAGCACCGAGCCGAGGAAGGTGTAGAGGAAGAACTTCAGCGTCGCATAGACGCGCCGCGGTCCGCCCCAGATGCCGATGATCAGGAACATCGGTATCAGCATCGCTTCCCAGAAGAAGTAGAACAGCAGCGCATCCATGGCGCAGAACACGCCGATCATCAGGCCTTCGAGCACCAGGAAGGCGGCAAAGTATTGCGCCGGGCGCTTGTCGATGACGGTCCAGGCGGCGATCAGCACGGGCACGGTCATGAACGCAGTCAGGATGATGAGCGGCAGCGCGATGCCGTCAACACCGAGGTAATAATCGGCATGCAGCTGCGGAATCCAGGGCAGGCGTTCGAGGAACTGAAACGCGGCGGTCGAGTTGTCAAAGCCCTGATAGAGCGGTACGCACAGACCCAGGGTCGCGATCGATACCACCAGGGCAAACCAGCGTGCGATGCGTGCGTGCGCATCGCCGATGGCGAGCGTCAGCAGGCCGCCGCCGATGGGCAACCAGATCAGGGTGGAGAGCAGAGTCAGTCCGTGCATGGTTAAAAGGTATCCGCTACAACCTGATCAGAAACCAGCCCAGCAACAGCACCAGGCCAAAAATCATCCAGAAGGCGTAAGAATAGAGAAAGCCGCTTTGAATCTGGCGCGCCACGCCGGCAAACCACCCCACCGCTCCGGCCGAGCCATCCACCATGACACCGTCGATGATCGCCTGATCGCCGCCTCGCCACAGGCCAAAGCCCAGGGCACGGCTGGCCCGCGCCAGGATGTTTTCGTTGAACCAGTCGAAGTAGTACTTGTTCACCAAGAGCTTGTTGAGCCAACTCAGGCGCTGGCGCACCAACTCGGCCAGATCAGGACGTTGCAGCACGAAGTACCAGGCGCTCAGCACGCCGGCTGCGGCCAGCCACAGCGGCAGGCTGAATAGCGAATGCAGGGCGAAAGCGCCCGCGCCCTGAAATTCCCGGCCGATCTCGGCGACCACATCATTGCGCTCGAGCACACGAATCGCACTGCCGAAGTAGCCGCCGAACAGCACCGGCTCAATGGTGAAGAAGCCTATCAGCAGCGACGGAATGGCCAGGGCCACCAGCGGCCCTTTCATATCCCAGCCGACGTCGTGAAAATGCTCCTGCGCGTGATGATCGAGCCGCTCCTTGCCGTGAAAGGTCATGAAGATCAGCCGGAAGGTGTAGAAAGCCGTGACAAACACGCCCGCGACGACGCAGAAATAGGCATAGGAAGCGCCGTAACGGTGCGAGCCGTGCACCGCCTCGATCAGGGCATCCTTGGAATAGAAACCGGAAAAGAACGGCGTGCCGATCAGTGCCAGGGCGCCGATCAGGCTGGTCCAGTAGGTCACCGGCATACGGTGGCGCAGGCCACCCATCTTGCGCATGTCCTGCTCGTGATGCATGGCAATGATGACCGCGCCGGCGGCCAGGAACAGCAGTGCCTTGAAGAAGGCGTGCGTCATCAGGTGAAAAATCGCCACGCTGTAGGCCGAGACGCCCAGCGCCACGGTCATATAGCCCAGCTGCGAGAGTGTCGAGTACGCCACCACGCGCTTGATGTCGTTGTTGACGATGCCGAGGAAGCCCATGAACAGTGCGGTGGTGGCGCCGATCACCAGCACGAAGGACAGCGCAGTGTCGGAATATTCGAACAACGGCGACATGCGCGCCACCATGAAGATGCCGGCCGTGACCATGGTGGCGGCGTGGATCAGGGCCGAGATCGGCGTCGGACCTTCCATGGAATCGGGCAGCCAGACGTGCAGCGGCACCTGCGCCGACTTGCCCATGGCGCCGATGAACAGGCAGATGCAGATCACGCTCATCGCGGACCAGGCGTGACCCGGGAAGATCATCATGCTCTTGGCGGCGATGGCGGGCGCGGCGGCAAAGGCGGTCTGGTAGTCGAGCGAACCGGTGTAATACAGCACGCCGGCGATGCCCAGCAGGAAACCGAAGTCACCGACGCGATTGACGATAAAGGCCTTGAGATTGGCAAAGATGGCGCTCGGGCGCGTATACCAGAAGCCGATCAGCAGGTAGGAGACCACACCCACCGCTTCCCAGCCGAAAAACAGCTGCATGAAGTTGTTGGCCATCACCAGCATCAGCATGGCGAAGGTGAACAGCGAAATGTAGGCGAAGAAGCGCTGGTAGCCCGCGTCGTCGTGCATGTAACCCATGGTGTAGACGTGCACGCACAACGACACAAAAGTGACCACCACCATCATCAGCGCCGTGAGCCGATCGACCAGGAATCCGACCTGCATGTGCACGCCTTCACTCACCAGCCAGGTGTACACGGTGCCATTCCAGGGCGGCGTGCCGTGCAGCAGCGCCAACAGCACCTGGATCGAGAGCACGCAGGACGCTGCCACGCCAGCAATGGTCAGCAGCGCGGCTGCGGTGCGCCCGATCAGGCGCCCGGCGAGGCCCGCGATGATCGCGGCCGCAAGCGGCGCTAAGGGAATGGCGAGCAGGAGGTTCTGGTTCATGATCAGCCGCGCAGGGTATTGAGATCTTCGACGTTGATGCTGCGTCGCTCACGAAACAGCACCACGATTATGGCGAGGCCGATGGCCGATTCGGCAGCGGCGACAGTCAGGATAAAGAACACGAACACCTGCCCGTCGAGCTGCCCGAGGTAGCGCGAAAATGCCACGAAATTGAAATTGGCCGCCAGCAGCATCAACTCAATGCACATCAGCAGCAGCAGGACGTTACGGCGATTGATAAAGATGCCCGCGACCGAGAGCGCAAACAGCACCGCCGAGAGCGTCAGCAGATGTCCGAGGGTGATCATGGGCGCGGCTCCGCATCCATCTTGACGATTCGCACCCGCTCACTGGCGCGCACTGCCACCTGGGCGGCGATGTTCTGCAGCTTCAGACCCGGCCGGCGCCGCATGGTGAGCGAAATCGCCGCGATAATGGCCACCAGCAGCAGCATGGCGGCGATCTCGATCGCATAGGCATAGCGCGTAAAGAGCGCCGCACCGAGTTCCCCGGCATTGCTGTAGCCGGCCGGCAGCGGTGCCGCACCACGCGTAACATCCAGCCCCAGGCGGCGCTGCACGATCACGCCGACGATCTCGGCAATGAGAATGGCGGTGATCACGGCGCCCGGAATGGCGTAGCGCCGGAAACCCTTGCGCATCTCTTCCAGGTTGATATCGAGCATCATGACCACGAACAGGAACAGCACCATCACCGCGCCGACATAGACCAGCACCAGCACGATGGCGAGAAACTCGGCCTCGATCAGCAGCCACAGCACGGCGCTGGTGCAAAAGCACAACACCAGGCTCAGGGCGGCATGCACCGGATTGCGCGCCGTGATGACGCCCACGCCGGCGGCTACCAGTATGGTCGCGAAGCTGTAGAACAGAATCTGCACCAGCACTTTACGAATCCTCCCCTGCCCTGCTGACGTTCAGGTTCATCGGTAACGCGCGTCAGCGGTCTTATCGGCGTTGATCATCGCCTCGTAGCGCTCGCCCACGGCCAGTAGTTTGTCCTTGCTCATGATGTTCTCGCCGCGATGCTCCATGTGATATTCAAAAATACGGGTCTCGACGATGGCATCGACCGGGCAGGCCTCTTCGCAAAAACCGCAGTAGATGCACTTGAACAGATCGATGTCGTAGCGCGTGGTGCGACGCGTGCCATCGGCGGCCACGTCGGAATCGATGGTGATCGCCAGCGCCGGGCACACCGCCTCGCACAGCTTGCAGGCGATACAGCGCTCTTCGCCATTGGGATAGCGGCGCAGCGCATGCAGGCCACGAAAGCGCACCGACTGCGGCGTCTTCTCCTCCGGGTAGTTGATAGTGACTTTGCGCCGGAACAGCGTGCGGGCCGTAAGCCACAGGCCGCCCAGCAACTCCCAGAGGGCGAAGGTCTTGAACGGGTTTACTCTTGCCATCGGCTGTACCTCAGACACGCCATGGGCCGACGTGGAACCAGGCGAGCACGCCCTCGACGGCTATCCAGAGAATGGTGATCGGTATCAGCACCTTCCAGCCCAGGCGCATGATCTGATCGTAGCGGTAACGCGGAAAAGTGGCGCGCAGCCACATGAACACGCTCAGCAGGATGAAGATTTTCAGAACCAGCCATTGCAGGCCATCGCCGATAACCAGGCCCAGCACTGGCACACTGCGCAGGCCGCTGTCGCTGGCCAGGTAGCCATCCAGTGGACTCAGCCAGCCGCCCAGGAAAAAGATCGTGGTCAGGGCACTCACCAGAATCATGTTGGCGTATTCGGCCAGGAAAAACAGCGCAAAGGCCATGCCGGAATATTCGACGTGAAAGCCGGCCACAATCTCGGATTCGCCCTCGGCAACATCGAAAGGCGCGCGGTTGGTCTCCGCGACACCCGAGATGAAATACACCATGAACAGGGGGAACAGCCAGATGATATTCCAGTGCAGGGGCGCACCACGCTGCTGCTCGACAATGGTGCCAAGATTCAGGCTGCCCGAGGCCATCAACACGCCCACCAGTGCAAAACCCATGGCAATTTCGTAGGCGACAATCTGCGCCGCCGAACGCATGGCGCCGAGAAAAGCGTACTTGGAATTGGAGGCCCAACCCGCGAGGATGACGCCATACACGCCAACCGAGGTCAGCGATAGCACGTACAGCAGACCCGCATCGACATCGGCAATGGCGAAACCCGGGAACAGCGGCACTACCGCCCAGGCAGCGAAAGCCGTAATCAGCGTAATAGCCGGTGCCAGGCGGAACAGCGCCCGGTTCGATTGCGAAGGAATGACAATTTCCTTGAGCAGCAACTTGATGACATCTGCAAACGGCTGGCCCATGCCGGGGAAGAACCCGAAAATACGCACCCGATTGGGGCCGCGGCGCACCTGCATCCAGCCAATCAGTTTGCGTTCCCACAAGGTGAGATAGGCCACGCTCAGGATCAGCACGAGAGTGAGCGCCAGAATAAACACGGTGGAATGCGCGAAGCCCGGCAAGGCCTGCCACTGTGTAGCGACCCAGTGCCAGGCGTTCACGGCGCGTACTCCACGCCCGCGGTGCGGCCCGCAGCGGTCAGCTGCAGTGAGCTCGCGCGCCGCAGCAACGGATCAAGCTGGTACATCGGCACATCGCGCAGCGCTTCAACGACGGTTGTAGCACTCGCGGCAAAGGTGTCCAGGAATACCGAGGGCGTCGCCTTATCGAGGAGCGCACGCAATTCGTCGCGCAGTTGTTCGCTGGACTGGTAATCGAAATTGCTGAGGTTCAGCAGATTTCCCAGCACCCGCAGTATCTTCCACGCCGGCCTTGCTGAACCCGGTGGTGAAGCGGCGCCGGCGAAACTCTGCCAGCGTCCTTCGAGATTGACGTAGGTGCCCGAGCTCTCGGCGAATGTCGCCGCCGGCAGCAACACGTGCGCCACTTCACTCATCGGCGCTGAAGCGTAGGAAGCAATGGCACCGACAAACTTCGCGCTCTTCAATGTCGCCAACGCTTGCGGCTGCAGGCCGTCGGCCCAGGGTTCGGTGCCCAGCATGAGATAGGCAGCCAGCGGCCGCTCCAGCATCTGCCGCGCATTCAAGCCGACCGTGGCGCGCGGCGCGCCGCCGGCAGCACGGTGCGGCACACAACCGGCAAGATAGGCGCCGGCGCCATTGGCGCCCTCCGCCAGTTCGCCCAGGGTTGAACCTGTAACCCGCGCAAGTTCGCGCGCCAGGGCACGCAGATCGGCATAGGCCGAGTGACGCAGCGCCAGGGCGCCGAGCCAGATGGAGCGTTGACCCTGCTGCAGGCTCGCAGCGATCTGCCGTTGCGCGTCGCTGACCGTCAGGCCCGAGACCAGGGCGCGCACCGAAGGCGAGGCTGACAGGCCGGCCGTTTCCAGGGCTGCCAGCAACACCCCGCCGAGCTCCCGCACCAGGCCGGACGCACTGCTGACTATGCTGCCGGCTACCGGGAACAAACAGCTGAAAGCAGCTGGATTCAAGAAACTCACGCGCGCTCCGCCAAGCGCAGCCTTGCGCACCCGATGCGCCAGCATGGGCAACTCGGCGCGCAGGTTTGAACCTACTATGAACAGGGCATCGAGCGCATCGACGGCGCTCAGATCGAGCCCCAGGCCCGGCGCCGTAGAATCACTGACCTGATCACGAAAATCGCGCTGCCGCAGGCGATGATCGATATTGGGAGTAGCCAGCCCGTCGGCGAGGCGCGCGAGCAGATAGCACTCTTCCAGGGTGCTCGAGGGATGCGCCAGCATGCCCAGCGCTGCGGCGCCCGCTTGCGCCTGCTGCTGCAGGCCGGCAGCCATGGCGGCCAGCGCCGTGTCCCAATCCGTCTCGCGCAGCGTGCCGTCACTTTGCCGCACGCGCGGCACTGTCAGCCGCTCATCGCTGTACAAACCTTCATAGCTGTAGCGATCGCGATCGGCGATCCAGGTTTCGTTGAGGTCTTCGCAGGGTTGCGGTACCACGCGCATCAGCCGGCCACGCAGTACGTGACCGTAGAGGCGCGTGCCGAAACCGTCGTGCGGTGAAACCAGCGGATGCTGGGTCATCTCCCAGGCGCGCGCCTGAAAGCGAAACGGTTTGCTGTTGAGCGCGCCCACCGGACACAGATCGATAATATTGCCCGACAGTTCGTGATCGATACTCTTCTGGATGAAAGTGCCAATCAGCATGTGCTCGCCGCGGCCGGTGGTGCCCAGTTCCTGGATGCCGGCAATGTCCTGACCAAAGCGCACGCAGCGTGTGCAATGAATGCAGCGGGTCATGTCGGTGGAGATGAGCGGACCAAGGCTCAGATCTTTTACGACCCGCTTGCTCTCGCCATAGCGAGACAGATCGCGCCCGAAGCCGACCGCCAGATCCTGCAGCTCGCACTCCCCGCCCTGATCGCAGATCGGGCAGTCGAGCGGGTGATTGATCAGCAGGAATTCCATGGTCGCTTTCTGCGCGGCGATGGCCTTGGGTGACTTGGTGAAAATTTTCATGCCCTCCGCCACCGGGGTGGCGCAGGCAGGCATGGGTTTGGGTGCCTTTTCAACTTCGACCAGGCACATGCGGCAGTTGGCGGCAATCGGCAGTTTGTCGTGATAGCAGAAGCGCGGCACATAGGCGCCCGCGCTATCTGTGACCCGGATGATCATCTCGCCTTTAGGCGCCTTGACGGCCACGCCGTTGACCTCGACGTTGACGAACTCCTCGCTCATGCCGCCTGCCTGTCGGGTGCCACGATGCTGCGGCCGCGATGATCGACCATGAATTCAAACTCATGCCGGTAGTGCTTGAGAAAGCTCTGCACCGGCCAGGCCGCCGCGTCGCCGAGCGCGCAGATGGTATGACCTTCGATGCGATTGGCGACATCGAGCAACAGACCCAGATGCTCGCGTGTCGCCTCACCGGCCAGCACGCGCTTGAGCGTGCGATTGAGCCAGCCAGTACCCTCACGGCAGGGCGTGCACTGTCCGCAGGATTCCGACATGTAGAAGCGCGACAGGCGTTCGAGCACCCGCACCATGCAGGTGGTCTCGTCCATGACAATGACGGCCGCGGAACCAACGCTGGACCCGGCGGCCTTGAGCGAGTCGTAATCCATATTGGTCCTGAGCATGGTCTCGCCAGGCACCACGGGCACCGAGGAACCGCCGGGAATGACCGCCTTGAGCTTAGCTCCGCCGAGCATGCCACCGGCCATGGCCAGCAGGTCCGTGAAGGGAATGCCCAACGGCACCTCGAAATTGCCGGCGCGGCTGACGTGACCCGAAACCGAGAAAATATTGGTACCGCCCGAATTCACCGGCCCAAGCTCCGCGAACCACTGCGCACCCTTGCGGAAAATGGTCGGCACCGAGGCGAAACTCTGGCAGTTGTTGATCGTGGTGGGCATGCCGTACAGGCCGAAAGCGGCCGGAAACGGCGGCTTGAAGCGTGGCTTACCCTGTTTGCCTTCCAGTGAATCGAGCAGCGCCGTCTCTTCACCACAGATGTAGGCGCCTGCGCCCACAAAAGTGTAGAGATCGAAATCAACGCCAGAGCCCAGAATATTCCTGCCCAGCAGCCCCGCGGCATAGGCTTCGGCGACCGCCGCCTCGAAGCGTGGCACGGGCTCGCCCAGAAACTCGCCGCGTATGTAGTTGTAACCCACCGTGGCATTCATGGCGTAGCCGCCAATGGCCATGCCCTCGATAAGCGAATGCGGATTGAAGCGCAGGATGTCGCGATCGTGGCAGGTGCCCGGCTCACTCTCGTCGGAATTGCAGACCGCGTATTTTTGCATCGTGGCATTGCGCGGCATGAAACTCCACTTCACCCCCATGGGAAAAGCCGCGCCACCGCGGCCGCGCAAGCCGGAAGCCTTGACGGTATCGATCACCTGCTCGCGGCTGACCCTTTCCGCGAGGATCTTTCTCCAGGCCTCATAACCGCCGATGCTCTGATAGACCGGCAGTGTCCACGAGCGCTCGAGTTTGAGCGGCTCGAAGCACACCAGATTCTGCTTGTCTTCCCAGCTTGCCATGATCATGCGCCCTGTCGGCTACTTCAGTTCATCGAGTATCTGATCGACCCTGGCGGTGGTCAGATGCTCGTGGTAAGTGTGATCAACCATCATCATCGGCGCACCGGTGCAGGCCGCCAGGCATTCTTCTTCACGCTTGAAGAAGATGCGGCCATCGGCCGTGCTCTCACCCAAGCGAATGCCCAGGCGCTTTTCCACGTGTGCCACCAGTTCTTCGCCACCACGCAACATGCAGGAAATATTGGTGCAGATGCTGACATGGTGACGACCGCAGGGATGGGTCTCGAACATGGAGTAAAAGCTGGCGACCTCGTAAACCTGGATGGGCGGCAGCTGCAGGTAAGCGGCCACCGCATCCATCAGCGCACTGGTCAGGTAGCCCTGGTTCTGCTCCTGCGCGGCACGCAGCGCGGCAATCACTGCCGAGCGCTGGCGACCGGCGGGAAAGCGCGCCACCCAGTGATCGATCTCGCGGCGTGTCTGCTCGGAGAGTACGCCCGTAGTGTTGTCAGTGCCGCTCATCAGCGATCAATCTCCCCAAAAACGATGTCCTGCGTGCCGATGACCGCGACCACGTCGGCCAGCATATGCCCCTGCACCATCTCACTTAAGGCCGCCAGGTGCACAAAGCCCGGAGCACGGCACTTGAGCCGATAGGGTTTGTTGGCGCCATCGGAGAGCAGATACACGCCAAATTCACCCTTTGGCGCCTCGACCGCGGCGTAGCTGTCGCCTGCCGGCACGCAATAGCCTTCGGTCATGAACTTGAAATGATGAATGAGCGATTCCATGTCGCCCTTCATCTCTTCGCGCAGTGGCGGTCGCACCTTGCGATCATCGACCATCACCGGACCAGGGTTGGCACGCAGCCACTGCACGCACTGTTTGATGATGCGATTGGACTGGCGCATCTCCTCGACGCGCACCAGGTAGCGGTCGTAGCAATCGCCGTTCAGGCCCACGGGAATATCGAAATCCACCTCGCGGTACACTTCGTAGGGTTGCTGTTTGCGCAGATCCCAGGCCAGGCCCGAGCCGCGCAGCATCGGACCCGTGAAACCCAGTTGCAGCGCGCGCTCGAGTGGCACCACGCCGATATTGACGGTGCGCTGCTTCCAGATGCGATTGTCGGTCAGCAGGGTTTCGTATTCATCGACGCAGGCCGGAAAGCGCACCGTGAAGTCTTCGATGAAATCGAGCAGCGAACCGGCGCGTGCGCCATTGAGACGGTCGGCATCTTTCTGCGAGCGCCAGCGCGAGGCCTGGTAGCGTGGCATGGCATCGGGCAGATCGCGATACACACCACCCGGCCGGTAGTAAGTGGCATGCATGCGCGTGCCGGAGACCGCTTCATAGCAATCCATCAGGTCTTCGCGCTCGCGGAAGCAGAACAGGAACATGGTCATGGCGCCGATGTCCAGGCCGTGCGCGCCGAGCCACATCAGATGATTGAGCACCCGCGTAATCTCATCGAACATGACCCGAATGTATTGCGCGCGCAATGGCGGGGTAACGCCCAGCAGCTTTTCGATCGCCAGCACATAAGCGTGCTCGCTGCACATCATCGAGACGTAGTCGAGCCGGTCCATATAGCCAATCGACTGGTTGAAGGGTTTGGACTCGGCCAGCTTCTCGGTGCCCCGGTGCAGCAGGCCGATGTGCGGGTCGGCCTTGTGGATGACCTCGCCGTCCATTTCCAGTACCAGGCGCAACACGCCGTGCGCCGCCGGGTGCTGCGGCCCGAAATTCATGGTGAGATTGCGGATCTCAGCCACGACCACCCTCCGCAGGCGCTGGCTTCAGGGCCGCTTCATAGCGGTTGTCGTGACGGATCACGCGCGGCACCAGGGTGCGCGCCTCGATGGTCACGGGCTCATACACGACGCGCTTGAGCGTGGCGTCGTAACGCACCTCGACGTTGCCGATGAGCGGGAAATCCTTGCGGAACGGGTGGCCGATGAAGCCGTAATCGGTGAGCAGCCGGCGCAGATCCGGATGCGAGCGAAACACGATGCCGAACAGGTCGAAGGCCTCGCGCTCAAACCAGTTGGCAGAAGCCCAGATCGCGGTGAGTGAATCGAGCGCCGGCTCATCGCTCCCTTCGCACCAGCAGCGCAGCTGCAGGCGCTGATTGTGGGTGACAGACAGTAATTGGTAGACCACGGCGAAACGACGCTCACCGCGCAAGGTATGCCCGGCGGCGCTATTGACGCCGCGACTGAAGCCACTGCCGGTCGCCTTTTCCGCCTGCCATTCGCTGCGGCCGTAATCGAGATAGTCGACGCCTGCGACATCGATGAGTTGCTCGAAACGCAGCGTCGGCTGATCGCGCAGGATCAGCGCTACTGCCAGCAGATCGGCACTGGCCACTTCGGCCGTGAGCGCATCGCCGGCGCCGACCTGCAGCACCAGACGCTCGCCACACTGGGCGCGCAGTTCATTGCTCAGATTGTCGCTCTTGGCGCTCAAGGGCGGCGTAGCGGCTCAGGCCGCAGTTTGAGCGCCGCCGTGGCGCTCAATCTTGCGTTGCAGCTGGATGATGCCATAGAGCAGAGCCTCGGCAGTCGGCGGGCAGCCTGGCACATAGACATCGACCGGCACGATGCGATCGCAACCGCGCACCACCGCGTAGGAATAGTGGTAATAGCCACCGCCGTTGGCGCAGGAACCCATCGAGATGACCCAACGCGGCTCGGGCATCTGGTCGTACACCTTGCGCAGCGCCGGCGCCATCTTGTTGACCAGTGTACCGGCGACAATCATGACATCGGACTGGCGCGGACTGGGACGGAACACTACGCCAAAGCGGTCAAGATCGTAGCGGGACGCTCCGGCATGCATCATCTCGATGGCGCAGCAGGCCAGACCGAAGGTCATCGGCCACAGTGAACCGGTGCGTGCCCAGCTCACCAGGCTGTCTACCTGGGTGGTGAGGAATCCGCGTTGCGCAAAAGTCTCAGCGCCCCCCTGCCCGTCTAGTCCCACTCAAGCGCTCCTTTCTTCCATTCGTAAATGAAGCCGACCACGAGCACGGCCAGGAAGATACCCATGACGCCCAGCCCGAAGCGGCCGGTCTTGCCGAGCGACACCGCCCATGGAAACAGGAAGGCGATTTCCAGATCGAAGACGATGAACAGGATGGCCACCAGGTAATAGCGCACGTCAAAGCGGGTGCGATTGTCCTCAAAGGCTTCGAAACCGCACTCATAGGCCGAGAGCTTTTCAGCGTCGCCGCGATGGCGGACGCCAAGGCGCCCGAGAAAGGTGCCGAGCCCCAGCAACACGGCGGCCAGCAGGGTCGCCACCATCAGGAAAATAAGCACCGGCAGATAGTTTTCGAGCATCGGCTGTGTCCTGGTATCAAAACGGGCGGAATGCTACCAATCCGCCCCGACCTTGCCCCGCCAATTCTACGAGAGAATTGGTGCCGACGGGGAGATTCGAACTCCCACACCTTGCGGCGCTAGCCCCTCAAGCTAGTGTGTCTACCAGTTCCACCACGTCGGCAAGGAATTTAATTGCGGTGCTCAGGCGATTACTTCGCCGGAGCAGCCGGTACAGTTGTCGTCGGCGCCGGGCTCGCTGGCGCCGGGCTCGCTGGCTTTGGCTCGGGCATGGCGCCGGCGCGCTCGAGCACACTGGTGGGCGCCGCTTTGGTATGCGCACTCACGTAAGTGAGCGACAGGCTGGTCATCATGAATATGGCGGCCAATATGGCCGTGGCGCGCGACAGCGCCGTGCCGGCGCCGCGGGCGCCAAACACCGTGCCGGAGGCACCCGCGCCGAAGCCCGCACCTGCGTCGGCACCCTTGCCGCGCTGTAGCAGCACCAGGCCGATGATGGCGCAGGCGGCGAAGAAATGGATGACCATTAAAATTGAATGCAACATCTGTTTACTCGAAAGTATTTCTTAGGCGGCAAGACTGTCAGCGGCGGCGAAGATGGCGGTGAATTCGTCGGCTTTGAGCGAAGCGCCGCCGATCAGGCCACCATCAACGTCTGGCATGGCAAAAATATCCCGGGCGTTTCCTGCCTTGACGCTGCCGCCGTACAGGATACGCAAACCAGCGCCTATTTTAGCATCCTCACGCACCAGCCGCTGGCGTATGAAAGCATGTGTTTCCTGTGCCTGCTCCGGCGTGGCGGTGCGGCCGGTACCGATTGCCCATACCGGTTCATAGGCGATCACCGCCTGGGCAAAGCTCTGGATGCCGCAGAGCTGAACGACGGCATCAATCTGGGCGCTGACAATCGCCTCGGTTCTACTGGCTTCGCGATCCTGCAGCTGTTCACCCACACACAGCACCGGGGTCAGACCCTTGCTCAGGGCTGCGGCAAACTTGCGGGCCACCAGGTGGCTGTCTTCACCATACAAGGCGCGCCGCTCGGAGTGACCCACCAGCACGTAGGTGCAGCCCACGTCCTTGAGCATCGAGGCCGAAACCTCCCCGGTGTGGGCGCCCATTGCCTCGGCACACAGGTCTTGTGCACCAAGTGCTACCGAACCGCCGCGCAGCATGCGCCAGGTTTCGTGCAGGTAGACAAACGGCGGGCAGATGACGCAGGCAGTACGCTCACTGGTCACCGTGGCGACAATGGCTTCCACCAGTGCAGCGTTCTCGGTGCGCGAGCCATGCATCTTCCAGTTACCGGCGACGATCTTGCGACGCATGGTCTAATAGGCCTTTAGTGGCGGCGGGTGCCCGGGGCGGGCAGGTTTGCGGCGCGGGATGATAGCCATGCCGCCCTGTGCATGCAATCAGGCCGTGCGCACCACCGCCGCAAGCTCTTCAGCGCAGGCTCGGGCGGTTGACTCCTCCACCGCCTCCACCATCACCCTGATCAGGGGCTCGGTGCCGGAGGCGCGCAGCACGATGCGCCCTGCATCGCCCAGACGCCTCTCCAGGGCCGCCATCAGGGTGCGCACGGCGGGCACGCTCAGCGGATCAAAGCGCTGTGCCACTTTTACATTCAGCAGCACCTGCGGCAGTCGGGTCATGCCGGTGGCAAGTTCGGCCAGGGTCTTGCCGCTCTGACGCATGATCGCCAGGATCTGCAGGGCGCTGACCAGACCGTCACCAGTGGTGGTGCGGTCGAGGCAAAGGATATGACCTGAGGTTTCACCGCCGAGAGTGCCGCCGGTTTCGCGCAACCGCGCCAGCACATAGCGATCGCCCACCGCCGCACGTTCAAAGGCAATGCCACGCTGGCGCAGGGCCAGCTCCAGGCCAAGATTGCTCATCAGGGTGCCCACCACCGGACCCTTGAGTGTGCCCTCGGCGTGGCGTGCACAGGCAATGATGAATAGCAGCTGGTCGCCGTCAACAATTCGACCCAGGTGATCTACCATCAGCAGCCGATCGCCATCACCATCCAGGGCAATGCCCACGTGGGCGCGCACGCCCGGTACCGTCAGCTGCAGCAACTCAGGGGCGGTCGAACCACAACCGACGTTGATGTTGCGGCCATTTGGCGCCGAACCGATGGGCACGATCTCGGCGCCCAGATCGGCCAGCGTACGTGGCGCCACCTTGTAGGCCGCGCCATTGGCGCAGTCGACGACAATTTTCATCCCTGCCAACGACACGCCCGCTGGCAGCGTGCTGCGGCAAAAGGCCTGGTACTGGGTGCGCGAGGTATCCACGCGGCGCGCGACGCCCAATTCACCGGCCGGACGCGTCCGCGGCTCGAGCGACAGCTGCGCCTCGATCTGCTCCTCAAGCTCATCGCTGAGTTTGCCACCGCTGGCATCGAAAAATTTGATGCCGTTGTCTTCATACAGGTTATGCGAGGCGCTGATGACGACACCAAAATTGCAGCCCAGTTTGCGGGTCATATAGGCGATGCCGGGCGTCGGCAGCGGACCCATCATCAGTACATTGACGCCAGCGGCGACAAACCCCGCCTCGAGCGCTGATTCGAACATATAGCCTGACAGGCGCGTGTCTTTGCCGATCAGCACACTGCCGCCATCGCGCGCCAGCACCCGGGCCGCGGCACCGGCCAGGCGCAGCGCGAAGTCCACCGTCATCGGGTGCTCGCCCACGCGGCCGCGGATGCCATCGGTGCCGAAATAGATTCTGGCCATTATTCAGATCTCCATTACTGCGTGCACTACGCGCAGCGCATCGACGGTAGCGGCGACATCGTGCGCCCTGATGATTCGTGCGCCATTGAGCACCGCAACGCAGGCCAGCGCAACACTGCCGGCCAGCCGCTCATCCGGGCCACGCCCGGTGAGGGTCGCCAGCATGGACTTGCGCGACAATCCTGCCATGACCGGCGCGCCCAGGTCGGTAAAATCGGCCAGATGCCGCAGCAGCTCAAGGTTGTGCGCCACAGTCTTGCCGAAGCCAAAGCCAGGATCAATGCACAGGCGCGCGCTCTCAATGCCGGCGGCGACACAGGCGGCCAAGCGCTGCTGCAACTGCTCGCGCACCTCGGTGCGCACGTTCTGATAGACCGGCAACTGCTGCATACTCAGCGGTTCGCCGCGCATGTGCATGAGACAGACGGCAGCACTGCTGCGTGCCACAGCCGCCAGCGCCCCAGGTTCCTGCAGGGCGCGCACGTCGTTGATGAGCCCTGCGCCGGCACCGATAGCCTGCTCGATGACCTGCGGGTTGCTGGTGTCTACGGAAATGAGCACCGGGCTTTGCGCCGCGAGTGCCCGTACAATCGGGATGACGCGGCGCAGTTCTTCGTCGGTAGCGATCGGCGTGGCGCCCGGGCGGGTCGACTCGCCGCCGATGTCGATAATCCCGGCGCCCTCGCCCACCAGTCGCAGCGCATGTTCCAGGGCCCGTGCCGGGTCGAGAAATCTTCCGCCATCGGAGAAAGAATCGGGCGTGACGTTGAGCACACCCATGACCGCCGGCTGCGCGAGATTCAGGGTCCCGCGGGCGTGCCGCAACTGCATGGTGACCTGAACGTCAGGTCTGACCAGCCGGCTTGCCGAAGGCGGGCTTGGCGCGTTCGCCACCCTCAGCCACCGCCGGCTTACCGCCGCTGCCACCACCGGAATCGTCCCAGCCCTCGGGTGGGTGCGGCTCACGCCCCGCCATGATGTCCTTGATCTGGGATTCGTCGATGGTCTCGTATTTCATCAAGGCCTGCGCCATGGCATCGAGCTTGTCGCGGTGCGCGCTCAGGATATCGCGGGCACGGATATAGGCAGTATCTATGACCCGCCGCACTTCAACATCAATGACGTGCGCGGTTTCGTCCGAGACCTGCTTGTGCTGTGTGACCGAGCGGCCCAGAAATACTTCGCCGGCTTCTTCGCTGTAGGTGAGCGGCCCGAGGCGGTCTGACAGACCCCACTTGGTCACCATATTGCGCGCCAGACTGGTGGCACGCTCGATGTCGTTCGAAGCGCCGGTGGTCACGGCCTCGGGGCCAAAGGCCAGTTCCTCGGCGATGCGCCCGCCGAACAGGCTGGCAATCTGCGATTCCAGGCGTTGCTTGCTATAGCTGTAGCGGTCTTCTTCCGGCAGGAAAAAGGTGACCCCCAGGGCCCGGCCGCGCGGAATGATCGTGACCTTATAGACCGGATCATGCTCGGGCAGATTGACGCCCACAATGGCGTGCCCGGACTCGTGATAGGCCGTGTTGAGCTTTTCCTTTTCGCTCATCACCATCGAACGCCGCTCGGCGCCCATCATGATCTTGTCCTTGGCGCGCTCGAATTGATCCATCGACACGCTTTTCTGGTTGGCGCGCGCCGCAAACAGGGCAGCTTCGTTCACCAGGTTCGAGAGGTCGGCGCCGGAAAATCCGGGTGTGCCGCGCGCAATCAGTGCCGGTTTGACGTCGTCCGCCAGCGGGACTTTGCGCATGTGCACGCGCAGAATCTGCTCGCGGCCACGCACATCGGGTAGCGGCACCACCACCTGGCGATCAAAGCGGCCCGGTCGCAGCAGCGCCGGATCAAGCACGTCGGGCCGGTTGGTGGCGGCAATCACGATGATGCCTTCGTTGCCCTCGAAACCATCCATCTCAACCAGGAGCTGATTGAGCGTCTGCTCGCGCTCATCGTGCCCACCGCCAAGGCCGGCCCCACGATGCCGGCCGACTGCGTCGATTTCGTCGATGAAGATAATACAGGGCGCGTGCTTCTTGGCCTGCTCGAACATATCGCGCACGCGTGAGGCACCGACGCCGACAAACATCTCGACAAAATCCGAACCTGATATCGTGAAGAACGGCACCTTGGCTTCGCCGGCAATGGCCCGCGCCAGCAGGGTCTTGCCGGTGCCGGGGTTGCCCACCATCAGCACGCCCTTGGGGATCTTGCCGCCCAGCTTCTGGAATTTGCCCGGGTCCTTGAGAAAGTCGACGATTTCGCTGACTTCCTGCTTGGCCTCATCGACTCCGGCTACATCGGCGAATGTGACATTGACCTGATCTTCGCCCAGCAGGCGCGCGCGGCTTTTGCCGAAGCTCATAGCGCCGCGGCCGCCGCCCGCGCCCTGCATCTGGCGCAGCATGTAAACGAACACCATGATCAGCAGCAGGGCCGGCGCGATCTGCAGGGCCAGCTGCATCAGAAAGCTGGGCTGTTTCGGCGCTTTACCTTCAATACCAACATTGGACTTGGTCAGGTCGCCGATCAGTGCGGTGTAATTGGTTTCCGGGTTGTAGGTCTCGAACTTGCTCTTGTCCTTGCGCACGCCATAAATGGTGTCGCCCTGCAGGACCACGCTATCCACACGACCGCTATGTACGTCACTCAGAAACGCGGAGTAGACCAACTGTTCCGGCGGCGTCGTGGTTGGCGCAAAGCGCGTGAACACCAGCACCATGACCGCCAGAATGACGGCCCACATCAGCACGCTTTTGATTGTATCGTTCAACTTGCTACGGACTCCGGGCCAAAGTACCAGATCACGCTACACCATCCGCAGGCCGCTCGCCAGCAAGCAGGTCCCGGCGCTGCGGGCACGCCGCCACCGGGGCTCCGAAACCAGGCCCTCCGGGCCCTTGATGAGGGCGCGACCCTTAAGTTTCAATACCCCCCTGTACGAACTCGACGCCGGGCGACGCACCCGGATCGAGTACCATCATACCGTGATGCAACAAACGCTTAAGCTTTTGGTAGGTTTGCTCATACCCGATAATGGACACCATGAAGCTCAGTGAAAAACAGCTGCGATTTCTCCGTGGCAAGGCCCACGCCCTCAAGCCCGTGGTGATGATGGGTCAAAAGGGGCTCACCGACAATGTCGTGGCCGAAACCGTGCAGGCGCTGCGCGACCACGAATTGATCAAGGTGCGGGTACGTGCCGCCGATCGCAGCACGCGCGAGGCCCTGCTTGCTGATCTGGTCAGCCGCAGCGACTGTGCACTGGTCAATCGCATTGGCCATGTGGCGATTCTCTACCGCGCGGCCCAGCCCCTGCCGCGACTGGTGTTACCGGACGCCTGAGCGGCAGGCTTCAGAGGTAGCGCACCGCGGTGATCTCGTAGCTGCGCGTTTTCCCGGGTGTGCTCACCTCGACCACATCGCCCACGCTCTTGGCGATCAGGGCCCTGGCGATGGGTGAGCTGAAGGAGATGCGTCCGGCGCGGATATCCGCTTCATCTTCACCGACAATCTGATAGGTGACGGCACTGCCGTCGTCCTGCTCTTCAATGCTTACCGTGGCGCCGAACACGACGCGCTCAGAGGGCGGCAGCTGCGTGATGTCTATGATCTCCGCGGCGCCCAGGCGCGAGTCGATCTCCTGGATGCGCCCTTCAATGAAGCCCTGTTGCTCGCGCGCCGCGTGATACTCGGCGTTCTCCGACAGATCGCCGTGGGCGCGCGCCTCGGCGATCGCCTTGATCACCCGTGGCCGGTCCTCGGATTTGAGCCGCTTCAGTTCGCTGCGCAGCAGCTCCGCACCGCGCGCCGTCATGGGTGAGCGTTTCACGACACCGCTCCACGATGCAGATCCTGCAGGCGGTTGACCGCCACTTCGTCCATGTGATCGATCGCCTCACAGGTCGCCCATGCCGCAGCCAGCGTCGTGTAATAGGTAACGCGCCGGTGTACCGCCTCGCGACGAATCGAGTGCGACTCGAGCGTGGCCTGCTTGCCCTCGGTGGTATTGACGATCAGGTTGATTTCATCGTTCTTGATCATATCGACGATATGCGGGCGGCCTTCGCGCACCTTGTTGACCTGCCGGCATTCTATGCCAGCGGCGCCCAGAGCCACGGCGGTACCACTGGTGGCCACGATCTCGAAGCCGCGCGCCAGCAGGCGGCGGGCCAGCGGCACGGCGCCCACTTTATCGCGTTCGCGCACGCTGATCAGGCACACACCACTGCGTGGCAACACCACACCTGAGGCCGACTGGCTCTTGGCGTAGGCCTCACCGAAGGTGCGGCCGGTACCCATGACCTCGCCTGTGGATTTCATTTCAGGGCCGAGTATCGGATCGGCCTCCGGAAACTTGTTAAATGGGAAAACAGCTTCCTTGACGGAAAAATACCCGGGCACGCGCTCTTCCAGCGCACCGAGCTCGCGCAGCGTGCGGCCCGTCATGACGCGCGCCGCCAGCTTGGCGATGGGCACGCCCGTAGCCTTGCCGACAAAGGGCACGGTGCGCGAGGCGCGTGGATTGACCTCGAGCACATAGACCGCGCCGTTCTGGATGGCAAACTGGATATTCATCAACCCGACCACCTGCAGCGCCTGCGCCAGCTTGCGGGTCTGCTCGCGCAGCTCATCCTGTAACTGCGGCGACAGGCTGTTGGGAGGCAGCGAACAGCTGGAGTCGCCCGAGTGCACGCCCGCCTGCTCAACGTGCTCCATGATGCCGCCGATCAACACATCCAGGCCATCGCAGACCGCGTCGACATCGACCTCGATGGCCTGCTCGAGAAAACGATCGAGCAGCACCGGGCTGTCGTTGGAAACCTGCACCGCGGTGTTCATGTAATGGCGCAGATCATCCTCATTGAAGACGACCTCCATGGCGCGGCCGCCCAGCACATAGGATGGGCGCACCACCAGCGGAAAACCCACTTCGCGTGCCAGCAATACCGCCTGCTCTTCAGTGCGCGCCGTGGCGTTGGCCGGTTGCCGCAGGCCAAGCCGGCGCACCAGTTGCTGAAAGCGCTCGCGATCTTCCGCAATATCGATGGAATCGGGCGTGGTACCGATGATGGGGGCGCCCGCCGCCTCAAGGGCGCGCGACAGCTTCAGTGGCGTCTGCCCGCCGAACTGCACGATCACGCCTTCCGGCTTTTCCTTTTGTATGACTTCGAGCACGTCTTCGAGGGTAAGGGGTTCGAAATAGAGCCGATCGGAGGTGTCAAAATCGGTGGACACCGTTTCCGGATTGCAATTGACCATGATGGTTTCGAAACCATCCTCGCGCAGCGCCAGCGCCGCGTGCACGCAGCAGTAATCGAACTCGATGCCCTGACCAATGCGGTTGGGCCCGCCGCCGAGAATCATGATCTTGCGCCGCTTGCTGGGCTCGGCCTCGCACTCTTCCTCATAGGTTGAATACAGGTAGGCAGTGCTGGTAGCAAACTCGGCCGCGCAGGTGTCGACCCGCTTGTAGACCGGCAGCACGCCGAACTCACGGCGCCGCGCCCTGATCTGCCCTTCGGTGGAACGCGTCAGGCTCGCCAGGCGCCGATCAGAAAAGCCCTTGCGCTTCAGCTCGCGCAGGCGCTCTACCCCGAGAGATTTTTCACCATCCAGCCGCAGTCGCGCTTCTTCCGCGACCAGATCGGCGATCTGCGCCAGGAACCAGGGATCGATGCCGGAGAGCTCGTAAACCCGCTCGATGCTCCAGCCCGCGCGCAGTGCGTCGGCGACGTACAGCAGGCGATCGGCGCCTGGCGAGCGCAATTCGTAAGCCAGCAGTGCGCTGCTCTCGTCCGTCAGGGGCAGCGTCAACAGCGGATTGAAGCCATCCAGCCCGGTTTCCAGGCCGCGCAGGGCTTTGTGCAGCGATTCCTGGAAGGTGCGCCCGATCGCCATCACTTCGCCTACCGATTTCATCTGGGTAGTCAGCCGGCTGTTGGCACCTGGAAATTTTTCGAAGGTGAAGCGCGGTACTTTGGTCACCACGTAGTCGATGGTGGGCTCGAACGAGGCTGGCGTTGCCCCGGCAGTGATCTCGTTGCGCAGTTCGGCGAGCGTGTAGCCGACCGCCAGCTTGGCGGCGATCTTGGCGATTGGAAAACCAGTTGCCTTCGAGGCCAGCGCTGACGAGCGTGAGACGCGCGGATTCATTTCAATGACCAGCAGCCGGCCATCGCGCGGATTGACCGCGAACTGCACGTTGGAGCCGCCGGTCTCGACCCCGATCTTGCGCAGCACCGCGATCGAGGCATCGCGCATGCGCTGATATTCCTTGTCAGTGAGCGTCTGCGCCGGCGCGACGGTGATCGAATCGCCGGTGTGCACGCCCATCGGGTCGAGGTTCTCGATGGAACAGACGATGATGCAGTTGTCGCTCTTGTCGCGCACCACCTCCATCTCGAATTCTTTCCAGCCGATGACCGACTCTTCGATCAGCACCTCATGCGTAGGCGAAGCTTCCAGGCCGCGCTCGACGATGGTTTCGAATTCTTCGCGATTGTAGGCGATGCCGCCACCGCTGCCGCCCATGGTGAACGAGGGCCGCAGCACCACCGGGAAACCAAAATTCGCCTGCACCGCCACCGCCTCATCCAGGCTGCGGGCAATCTGCGCCTTGGCGGTCTCGAGGCCGATTTCGCGCATGGCATTGCGAAACAGTTCGCGATCTTCAGCCATGTCGATGGCCTCGCGCGAGGCGGCGATCATTTCAACGCCATACTTCTCGAGAATGCCCTCGCGCACCAGATCGAGCGCCGTATTGAGCGCCGTCTGGCCGCCCATGGTCGGCAACAAGGCGTCAGGCTTCTCCTTTTCGATGATGCTGGCCACCGTGCGCCAGTTGACCGGCTCGATGTACACCGCATCGGCCATATCCGGATCGGTCATGATCGTGGCCGGGTTGGAATTGACCAGGATGACCCGGTAACCCTCCTCACGCAGCGCCTTGCAGGCCTGCGCACCCGAATAATCAAACTCGCAGGCCTGGCCAATGATGATCGGGCCGGCGCCGATGATCAGAATGCTGTGGATGTCAGTTCGTTTGGGCATCGTGGCGCGCCGTTCAGCCCTCGGCGACCTGTTTGCGTGTCGCCGCGCGCAGCGTACGCAGTTGCGATTGCAGGCGACGCACCATCGCCTGCGTGAAGAGCGCGAACAGTGGCGCGACATCGTGTGGGCCCGGACTCGCCTCCGGGTGACCCTGGAAGCTGAACGCCACCCGATCAGTACGCGCCACACCCTGCAGGCTGCCATCGAAGAGCGAGCGATGAGTGGCCTGCAGGGTTTCCGGCAGACTCGATTCATCGACTGCAAAGCCGTGATTCTGGCTGGTAATCATGACCTTGCCGCTGGCGAGTTCCTGCACCGGATGATTGGCGCCATGATGGCCAAACTTCATCTTCACGGTGCGCGCACCACTGGCAAGGGCCAGCAGTTGATGGCCGAGGCAGATTCCGAATATCGGCAGGTCAGCGGCGAGCAGTTCGGTGATAGCCGCGATCGCATAGGCGCAGGGTTCGGGATCGCCCGGCCCGTTGGAAAGGAACACCCCATCAGGTTTCAGACTCAAAGTTTCTGCGGCGCTGGTCGTTGCCGGCACCACGGTAACCCGGCACCCCTGATCAGCCAGCATGCGCAGGATGTTGCGCTTGATGCCAAAATCGTAAGCCACCACATGCAGGCGTTGCTGCGCGCGGATCGGCGCCGGCGCGCCCTGTTTCCAGACGTTGCCCTCGTTCCACTGATAACTCTCGCGGGTGCTGACGACCTTCGCAAGATCCATGCCCTTGAGCCCGGGGAAACGCGAAGCAGCGCGCACTGCTGCGTCTTCATCGATGCGCTCACCGGTCATGATGCAGCCGGCCTGCGCGCCGCGCTCACGCAGCAAGCGGGTCAGGCGCCGCGTGTCGATGCCGGCGATGGCCACCACGCGCCCGCGTTGCAGAAAATCGCCCAGCGTTCCTTCGGCGCGCCAGCTGCTGGTGATCATCGACAAATCGCGAATCACCAGGCCCGCGGCGTAAACCTGTCCCGACTCCATGTCTTCGGGCGTGACACCGGTGTTGCCGATGTGTGGATAGGTGAGCGTGATGATCTGTCTGGAGTAAGACGGATCGGTGAGAATTTCCTGATAGCCGGTGATGGCAGTATTGAAAACGACTTCGCCGGTGGTGTTACCGCTTGCGCCGATCGACTGGCCGCGGAAGATGCTGCCATCCGCGAGCGCCAGCACCGCTGGTGAAATCACTAAGCCTGCTCCCACTGCGACGATCCCGTTGGGCTATCGGGCCGCGCACCGGCTGTTTTCGATGCGTAGATGCACAAAGCGGGAGGAGTTCTTTTGGAACGCCCCCCGCCTTGTGCGGACTAACCCGATAACCGGATTACGGGCCAAATTCTAAGGATTGGCCCCGCCCCTGTCCATGCGCATATGGGCTGTAAATGAGCAAAAAGTGACCCGAAAACCCCTTCATAAATAGGGGCTTGTGCAAAAGAGTGCGCCGCCGAGCAGGAATTTATTTTTCACTTACGGCATCCAGCATCTGGTAGCGCCCGGCGCTCTGGCGGGCCAGCCAGCTGCCCGCCTGCAGCGCCCCCCGGGCGAACGCCGCCCGGTCGCTCGCTATGTGGGACAGGGTCAGACGCTCACCTGCACCAAAAAAGTGCACAGCATGCTCCCCGACCAGATCGCCCCCACGGGTCACCGCATAGGCGATCTCGCCTGTGGCACGGGGCCCTGGGTGCTGCGGGCCGTGAACCAGGGGAACCTCGGCAGGCCTGGCGCCGCGAGCCATAGCCACTGCCGCGCCCAGGGCCAGCGCCGTGCCGGACGGGGCATCAATCTTGTCTCGATGGTGGGCCTCGCAGATCTCGACATCAAAACTCAGGGGCAAGGCTCGCGCCGCGCGCTGCACCAGCTCCAGCAGCAGGCTTACTGCGATGCTGGTATTGGCGGCCACCAGCAGCGGAATCTGCCTGGCCGCCTGCTGCAGTGCCGATTCGAGGGATTCGGGCAACCCGGTGGTACCCAGCAGCAGGGGCACCCGCGCGGCAACGCAGGCGTTCACATGGGCGGCGCTGGCCGCGGGGTTGGAGAAATCGAGTGCCAGGCCGGCACCCTGCAGGCTTGCGGCCAGATCGTCGCTTCTGCCTACTGCCGCAGCCAGCTCAAGGGCCGGAAACTGCGGCAGCAGGCGTAGCAGGCTTTGCCCCATGCGCCCGCGAGCGCCAATCAGAACCACCCGCAGGCGCGCACCCATGGCTTAAGTGCGCCCGCCTGAGAAGAATTTCTTCACGCCGTCCAGAAAACTCTTGTGGCGTGGGGCGTGACGGTTGCCGTCAGCGCGCACCGACTCGTCGAACTTCTGCAGCAACTCGCGTTGCTCGGCAGAGAGCTTGACGGGTGTTTCGACCGCCACGCGACAGAACAGATCACCCTGTTCACCGCCGCGCACCGGCTTGATGCCCTTGCCGCGCAGCCGGAACACGCGGCCCGACTGCGTTTCCGCCGGCACCTTCAGACTGACTTCGCCCTCCAGCGTCGGCACATCGACATTGCCACCCAGCGCGGCAATGACAAAGGCTACCGGTACCTCGCAGCTCAGGTGCGGCCCTTCGCGCTCAAAAATGGCGTGCGCACGCACCTGCACTTCAACATAGAGATCACCTGGCGGGCCGCCATTGCGACCAGCCTCGCCCTCGCCCACCAGCCGCACGCGATCACCCGTGTCCACGCCCGCGGGGATTTTCACGGCCAGTTTCTTGTGCTTGCGAATACGTCCCTGACCCAGGCAGGTATCACAGGGATTGCGCACCACACGGCCAGCGCCGCGGCAGTGCGGACAGGTTTGCTGCAGGGTGAAGAAACCCTGCGAGACGCGTACCTGGCCAGAACCGCTGCAGGTCTCGCACTGCACCGGATTGCTGCCCTTGGCAGCGCCGCTGCCGTGACAGGTTTCGCACTCGACCAGTTTGGTCAGGTCAATCTCGGTCGTGCGACCAAAGACCGCCTCGGCCAGATCGAGCTCGATGTCGTAACGCAGGTCGGCGCCGCGATAGACCTGTGAGCGGCCGCCGCGGCGCGCGCCCCCAAAGATATCGCCGAAAACGTCGCCGAAAATATCGCCGAAAGCCTCGGCCCCGCCGCCGCCGCCACCGCGCTGTCTGACGGCGTCGATGCCGGCATGACCGTGCTGATCGTACACACCGCGCTTGGCGGCGTCGGAAAGCACTTCGTAGGCTTCCTTGGCCTCCTTGAATTTCTCTTCGGCGCTCTTATCACCCGGATTCCGATCCGGGTGATATTTCATGGCAAGGCGGCGATAGGCCTTCTTGATCTCAGACTCACTCGCATTCCGGGCTACATCGAGTAGTTTGTAATAGTCGGCCTTCGCCATGCGTTAAGCCGGCGTCAGGACGCGCGCCGGTCCTTGCCCTTCACTTCCTCGAATTCCGCATCGACGACGTTGTCCTTGTCCTTGGCGCCGCTGGACGCGCCCTGACCCTCGCCGCCGGCCGCCGCGCCGTGATCGCCTGCCGCACCGTGCTCAGTGCCCTGCTCGGCACCCTGGCCAGCCGCGTAAGCCTGCTGGGCGATACCGGCCGCCGCGCTGGTCAGCGCCTCGGTCTTCCGGGCGATCGCCTCGCCATCGTCAGATTTGATTACCGCGCGCAGATCGGACAGGGCTGATTCAGCCTTGGCGCGATCTTCGCCGCTGACCTTGTCGCCCAGATCCTTGAGCGTCTTTTCCACTGAATGCAGCAGGGCATCGCCCCGGTTGCGCACCTCAACGAGCTCACGGAATTTCTTGTCTTCCTCAGCGTGCGCCTCGGCGTCGCGCACCATGCGCTTGATCTCTTCTTCACCCAGGCCGCTCGAGGCCTTGATGACGATCTTCTGCTCCTTGCCGGTCGCTTTGTCCTTGGCCGAGACATGCAGGATGCCGTTGGCGTCGATGTCGAAGGCGACCTCGACCTGCGGCATGCCGCGCGGTGCCGGCGGAATATCGGCCAGATCAAATTTGCCCAGCGACTTGTTGCCATCGGCGCGCTCGCGCTCGCCCTGCAGCACATGGATGGTCACGGCAGTCTGGTTATCATCGGCGGTCGAAAATACATTGCCCGCCTTGGTCGGGATCGTGGTGTTCTTCTCGATGAGCTTGGTCATCACGCCGCCCAGGGTCTCGATACCGAGCGACAGGGGGGTGACATCGAGCAGCAACACATCTTTGACTTCACCGGCGAGCACGCCGGCCTGCACCGCCGCGCCAATAGCCACCGCTTCATCCGGATTCACATCGCGGCGTGGCTCCTTGCCGAAAAACTCCTTGACGAATTTCTGTACCAGCGGCATGCGGGTCTGCCCGCCCACCAGTATGACTTCCGCAACCGCGGCAGCTTCCAGGCCAGCGTCCTTGAGGGCCGTGCGACACGGGCCGATGGTGCGCTTGACCAGCTCCTCGACCAGCGATTCGAGCTTGGCACGCGTCAGCTTGACGCTCAGATGCTTCGGGCCACTGGCGTCGGCCGTGATATAGGGCAGATTGACGTCGGTCTGCTGACTCGATGACAGCTCGATTTTGGCCTTTTCTGCGGTCTCTTTGAGTCGCTGCATCGCCAGCGGGTCGCGGCGCACATCGACGCCCGACTCTTTCTGAAATTCGTCGGCCAGGTAATGGATGATCTTGAAATCGAAATCTTCGCCGCCCAGGAAGGTGTCACCGTTGGTGGCCAACACCTCGAACTGACGCTCACCGTCGACATCGGCGATCTCGATGATCGAGACGTCAAAGGTGCCGCCGCCCAGATCATAGACCGCAATCTTGCGATCACTCCCCGCTTTGTCGAGGCCGTAGGCCAGCGCCGCCGCGGTCGGCTCGTTGATGATGCGCTTGACGTTGAGGCCGGCGATGCGGCCGGCGTCTTTGGTGGCCTGGCGCTGCGAATCGTTGAAATAGGCCGGCACCGTGATCACCGCTTCGGTGACCTCCTCGCCCAGATAGTCTTCCGCCGTTTTCTTCATCTTCATGAGCACGCGCGCTGAAATCTCTGGCGGTGCCATTTTCTTGCCCTGGGCTTCGACCCAGGCATCACCGTTGTCGGCCTTGACGATCTTGTAGGCCACCATGCCGATGTCTTTCTGCACCACATCGTCCTGGAACTTGCGACCGATCAGCCGCTTGACCGCGAACAGCGTGTTGTGCGGATTGGTGACTGCCTGGCGCTTGGCCGATTGGCCTACCAGCACCTCGTCGTCCTTGGTAAAGGCCACGATCGAAGGCGTGGTGCGATCGCCCTCGCTATTTTCGATGACCCGCGGTTTACCGCCTTCCATGACGGCAACACAGGAATTGGTTGTACCGAGGTCGATACCGATGACTTTACTCATGACTCCACTCCAGAAATATCAGGTTCGTTGCCGGCTATATTTAGGCCGCAGCGCAGAAAATCAAGCGAATCAGGCACCCGGCGGCGTCGCCTGAGGTGCCCGTGACACGATCACGCGCGCCGGCCGCAGCAGGCGGCCGTTGAGCTGATAGCCCGACTGCAGCACCTGCAATACGGTGCCCGGCGCCACGCTGGCGGAATCCTGAGCCAGCACGGCCTCATGGAGCGATGGGTCAAATACGGCGCCATGCGGATCGAAGCGCAGGATGGAAAACTTGTCGAAGGCTTTATCCAGCAACTGCAGGGTAGCCTGCTGACCGGCAATCAGGCTGGCGCTGTCAGCCTGGGCCGAACTTTGCGTGGCCAGCTCGAGGCTATCGCGCGCCGGCAGCAACTCGGCAGCAAAGCGCTCGAGCGCATAGCGTTGGGCACTTTCAATATCGCGCTGGGCGCGCTTGCGCACGTTGTCGAGCTCGGCAAGCGCGCGCAGCTGCGCCTCGCGTGCGCTGGCGGCCGATTGCTCGGCGAGCGCCAGGGCAGATTGCGCCCCGGCAGCTTCAGCGCTGGCCTGACCCTCCACATCGGCGGCTGAAACCGCATCTGGGGAAATATCGATATTCGAGTGCGATGAGGACACAAAAACCTGTATTTACAATTAGTTAGAGCAGAAACTGCATGTATATTGTGATTGAGATGCTGCGGATTCTGCGCAGTGGTGGGGACTAACGGCGGGAATTCAAGGCCGAGCCCAATAATTTTGCCGTGATATCGACGATGGGTATGACGCGCTCATACGCCATGCGCGTCGGCCCGATGACGCCCAGCACTCCGGCGACCCCGCCCCCGGTGCTGTAGGGCGCCGTGACTATGCTGCAATCATCCAGGATCTGATAGCCGGACTCGTGGCCGATGAAGATCTGCACGCCATCGGCACGCAGGCTCTGATCGAGCAGGTGCAGGATATCGCGCTGCTCGTTAAAGGCCTCGAATAGCTTCTTGAGCTTATCGACACTGGACAGCTCGGCCAGGCCCATCAGGTTGGTTTCGCCGGCGATCACGTATTCGATGCCCTCGGTGGCCGGCTGCTGCTCACAGATGCGCTGGGCCATGGTAATCGCGTCGAGCATGACCTGATTCATGCTCTCCTGGGTCTGGCGCAGCAGCTGCACCAACTCGGCCTGCACCTGCGACAAGGTTCGATGGCGACAATGATCATTCAGAAAATTGGCGGCACGCCGCAACTCCTCGGGAGCGTAACGGCGTGCCAGCTGAATGATGCGGTTCTGCACCTCACGGTTATTGAAAACCATGACCACCAGCACGCGGTTTTCCGTCAGCCCCAGAAACTCAATCTGGGTAAGCGTCGCGGCGGGGGCCAATGGCACGGTGACGACGCCCGCCAGGTGGGTCACCTGCGAGAGCAGTCTGGAAGCGGCCGCCACCAGCGACTTAGGGCCTTCACCGGCGCTGTCAAAATGCTCGCGCAAGCCGGCGAGCTCACTCGCTTCTGCCGCCGGCAGGTCGGCGCGCATCAGCGCGTCGACAAAGAAGCGATAACCCCGATCGGTAGGTACCCGGCCGGCCGAGGTATGGGGCGAGGTGACGAAACCGAGTTCCTCAAGATCTGCCATGACATTGCGAATCGTCGCGGAACTCAGCGCCAGACCCGAATCACGCGACAGCGTGCGTGAACCCACGGGCTGGCCCTCGCGGATATAACTCTGCACCAGCACGCGCAGCAGATGCTGGGCACGCTCGTTGAGATTATCCTGCGGGTTAGATTCGTTGCTCATAGTGCATTCATGGCGGGTATGTTGAGGCTACCGAGCCTGTTTCCACCCCGTCAAGCGAGGCGCAGGTCGCAGCCTGCGCCTTTTTACAGATTTGCGCCTTGGGCGTCGCTTGGTGGACGTGCTACAAAGGGCGGCATGACAGCCGCGCCGCAGATTTGCGCCCTGATCGGGCATTTTGCCGAACCCCGCATTGCGGAAAGCGCCGTGGTGGCGGTGGCTGCCCTGCGTGAACGCGGGGTTAAGGTGCTGGTGGCCGACGATGAACCCAGCGCCGCTCTGCCTGCCCACACCACCCCCACGCCGCGCCTGGAACTGGCTGAGCGCGCCAGCTTCATGATCGCCGTGGGTGGCGATGGCACGCTGCTGCAGGCCGCCCGTCTGGTCGTGGGGCGCGACGTGCCACTGCTGGGTATCAATCGCGGACGCCTGGGTTTTCTGACCGACGTCATGCCGCAGGATGTAGCCAGCAGCATCGGCGCCCTGCTCGACGGGCGCTGCGAGTCGGATCGTCGCCCCCTGCTCGAGGCCCATTTACACAACGCTTCCGGCGAGCAGGCGCGGCTGCTGGCGCTCAATGATGTCGTACTGTTACGACGCGATACCGGGCGTATGCTCGATTTCGATACCCGCGTCGATGGTCGCTACGTGAATTCGCACCGTGGCGATGGCATGGTGGTGGCCACGGCCACCGGCTCGACCGCCTATGCCCTCTCCTGCGGCGGACCCATCATCGACCCCAAGCTCAATGTGCTGGTGATGGCGCCGATCTGTCCGCACACGCTGGCCGATCGCCCGATCGTGGTTTCCGGCGATGCGCGCATTGAAATTCGCTCGCTTGATCGCGGTGCTGGCCTCGCCCAGGTGGCCTGCGACGGCGAACATCTGGGCGATATGCTGCCGGGCGATCACCTTGAAATCAGCGCCATCGGCAGCTCTATTACGCTGCTGCACCCGCCTGGTTTCGACTACTTCCGGCTGCTGCGCTCCAAGCTGCGCTGGGGTCGCGGCGAAGAGTTACGGGAGCGCTAGGAACATGCTGCGTAATCTGCAGGTCCGCGATCTGGCGATCATCGAATTGGTGGAGATCGATTTTGGCACCGGCTTGACGGTGCTGACCGGCGAAACCGGCGCCGGTAAATCCATGCTGGTCGATGCCATTGAGCTGCTGGCAGGCGGCCGTGCGGGTGCGGAAGTGGTACGTGCCGGCGCCGAACGTGCCGAGCTGAGCGCCAGCGTCGATATCAGCAAGGTCGGCGGTGAGTTGCGCCGCCTGCTCGAAGAGCAATCCATCAGCGAGGAAGGCGAATTGCTGCTGCGCCGTTCCATCGGCGCCGATGGCCGCAGCCGCGCCTGGCTCAATGGGCAGAGCGTGCCGGTAACCGTGCTGCGCGCTGTGGGTGAGCTGTTGTTCGACATCCATGGGCAACACGAGTTTCAATCGCTCATGCGCAGCCCCGCACAGCGCACGCTGCTCGATAGTTTTGGCCAGCTCGAAACACTTGCCAGCCAGGTGCGCTCCACCCATGCGACCTGGCTGGCACTGATGAACCGCAGTGTGACGATTGAGGCAGCGGCGAGCGATCGCCACGCCCGACTTGATCTGCTGCGTTATCAGGTGCAGGAGTTGGAGGCGTTGCAGCTGCGCCCGGATGAGCATGCCGCACTGATGGAAGAGCGCAGTCGTATCGCCAATCGCGGGCGCCTGGTCGAGGCGGCACGTCTCAGTCTGGCTGGTCTCTACGAAGACGATGCCGGCAATGCCCATCAACTCCTGTCGCGAGCGGCCGCTACCCTGCGAACGGCCGGCGCGCTCGACAACGAACTCGCCAGTCTGCATCCGCTCCTCGATGAGGCCGCAGCGCGTGTTCAGGACGTGGCGCATGCCCTGACGCATTATCTCGACGGCCTGGATTTCGACCCGGGGCGGCAAGAGTTCGTGGAGCGCCGGCTGGCGGCTATCGAAGATCTGGCCCGCAAACACCGGGTCGAGGCGGCCGAACTCCCGGCCTGGCAGGGGGCATTGCAACGCGAACTCGCGGCCATGGAAAACGCTGCGGGCGACTTAAGCGCCCTGCGCGGCCACGTTGCCACCGCACTGGCGGCCTATCATGAACAGGCCCGGCTGCTCACGCTGGGGCGCAGCAAGGCTGCCGCCGCCATGTCCCGTGAGATCAGTGCCCGCATGCAGGAACTCGGCATGATCGGCGGGCGTTTCGTGGTCGATCTGGGTCCGCTCGAAGGCGCCGAGCCCTCGGTGCACGGGGCCGATCGCATCGAGTTTCGGGTCAGCACCAATCCCGGCCAACCGCCAAGGGCGGTCGCCAAGATAGCCTCGGGCGGTGAACTGGCGCGTCTGTCGCTGGCGGTGCAAGTGAGCTGTGCGCGCAATGCCGCCCCCTGCATGGTGTTCGACGAAGTGGATGCCGGTATTGGCGGCGCCGTGGCCGAGATTGTCGGTCGCGAGTTGCGGGGCCTGGGCGCCTCAGCGCAGGCACTGTGCGTGACGCATCTGGCGCAGGTCGCCGCGCAAGGTCATCAGCATCTGCGCGTAAGCAAACTCAGTGACGGGCGCAGCACCCGCATCAGCGTTACCCCGCTCAGCGCCGAGGCGCGCGTGGAAGAGATCGCCCGCATGCTAGGCGGGCTGGAGATCACGGCGCGGGCGCGCGCTCACGCCCTGGAGATGCTCGAGCGTGTCGGCGCCGATCAGCCGCGTTCCAGGGGACGGAGCTTGCGAACCGGGCAGTCGGCGCGCAAACAGCGTCCGTAAAGTACCAGCGAGTGTTCCTGAATCGCGAACTTCAGGCGCTCGGCGATCGCGTCCTGGCGCTCCTCGATGGCGGCATCGGTGAACTCTTCGACGTGACCGCAGTCCATGCAGACGATATGATCGTGATGCGCACCCTGGATAAGCTCGAACACCGCCATGCCGTTTTCGAAATGATGGCGCGCAATCAGGCCGGCAGCTTCAAATTGGGTCAATACCCGGTAAACCGTGGCCAGGCCAACGTCTTCGTTGGATTCAAGCAGGCGCTTGTAGATCTCTTCGGCTGACAGGTGGCGCGTGGCGCTGCGCTCGAGCATCTCAAGTATTTTCAGGCGCGGCAGCGTTACCTTTAAGCCCAGCTTGCGGAGATCTTTGCCTTCCATGAGTATTCTGCAACTTGAGACGGACCAGCATCGAGCGGCTGCGTTATGATAACGCGCATGCAAGTTACCACCATGGGCCGATGCCCACCACTGCGAATTGCGCGGCGCGCCCTGGCAATAGGTCTGGGGGCGATGTTACTGAGCCTGACGCAGGGCTGCATCTACCGTATGCCGATTCAGCAGGGCAACCACCTCGATCAGTCTGTCGTCGCGCAGGTCAAACCGGGCATGACGCATGCGCAGGTGCGCTATCTGCTGGGCACGCCCATGGTGCCGGGCGCTTTCGACAAAGACCGTTGGGACTACGACTATTATCTCAAGCTGCGCCGCCTGCCTAAGCCAATGCAGACGCACGTTACCGTGTATTTCAAGAATGACCTGGTGGAACGCGTCGCCAGCGACGCCATGGGTGACCCGGCTGAGCCGGTCAGCCCACTCCCGGTCGCCGCGTCCGGGTCTTGAGCGCAGAGCGCGCTCGCTGGTGCCGCCGCTGACGCGGATCGGCGCCTAGCGGCCGGTAGAGTTCAATACGATCGCCGTCAGCGGGGATCACGGCGCGCGCCTGGCATTGCCCCCAGATGCCAACTGCCCCGTGCCAGTCGGCGGCACCCTCCCCCAATTTCGTTCGCGCACACTGCAGCGCCGCATCGATATCATCGTTAGCCGCCAGCAGCACTTCACACAATAACGGTCCTGCCGGCGTATCTACCGCCACCAGGCAGCGTTTCTCGCAGCGCTCGCTCATGGCGGGCTTAAGCGCGCGTGGCCTGCGCGCGGGCCACAAAAGCCCGCACCATCGAAGTGGCCGTGCCCTCAAGCAAAGGCTCCAGCAGCGCTGCCTTGAAGGCGTTGGTAAATTCAAACTGCAGATCCAACTCGATGCGGCAGCCGTTGGTAGCCACCGGCGTAAAGGTCCACAGGCCATGCAACGCGCGCAGCGGGCCATCGACCAGCTCCATGCGAATCTGTTCATGCGGCCGCAGATGATTGCGGGTCGTGAGCCGCGTGCTCAGGGGACCGCGGTGCACGACCAGCCGCGCCACCACCTCGTCCTTGCCGCGCATCAGAATCTCGGCGCCGGAGCATCCCGGAACGAACTGCGGGTAATTGGCGACGTCCGCCACCAGCGCAAAGACTACGGCAGGCGGCTGGGCGATGAGAGCGGAACGGGTCAGGGTACGCATGGGGTGCAGAGTCTGGAGTATCCGCCCGATGGACTCAACGGCGGCAGGTACAATGCACGCATGCCCAAGTCAGAGAATGCCGGTCGCCTGATCGCGGAAAACCGCCGCGCGCGCCATGAATATTTCATAGAAGAGCGCCACGATGCCGGCCTGGTGCTCGAGGGTTGGGAGGTCAAGGCCATGCGTGCCGGGCGTGCCCAGCTTGCCGAGGCCTATGTGTATATACGCGGCTCTGAGGCCTTCCTGATCGGCGCCCATATCTCGCCGCTCAAGACGGCGTCGACCCACAAGGTGGCCGACCCGGTGCGCAGCCGCAAGCTCCTGCTACACCGCAACGAACTTGATCGCCTGATCAGTGCGGTGGAACGACGCGGCTATACCATCATGCCGCTGGAGCTGTACTGGCAGCACGGCCGCGCCAAGCTGCAGATCGGCCTGGCCAAGGGCAAACAGAAGCAGGACAAGCGCGCCACTGAGAAGGACCGGGACTGGCAGCGGAGCAAGGCCCGCGTATTGCGCGGACGATAGCTCAACCCAGCGCGGCACCAGTCTCAGCAGTCAGGCTCGCTTAGGTCGGCTGCCAATCGGTCGACCGCGCTGGCGATGACGCGGCGCAGCCTGCTCGCGTTCCACGCGATAGGGCGCGCCTGCATCGCTCACGGCCAGGGTAAAGGGGCTACGCACTTTCAGCTCGCCATATTGAGCGCCATCCTGCAGATCTTCAGTCAACAGCAGAGCACATTGCTGCAACTGCGCCGCCGCGACAATCAGGCTATCCCACCAGCTCAGTTGATAGCGCCGTTCGAGTTCACGACCCCGCGTCAACAAGGCACAGTCAGTCGCCTGTGGTACCCATGAACAGAGCGCCTCGACATCTTCCCAGGCTCGCTCGGAGCTAAGGCCAGGCACCAGCTTGCGGGTCACGTTGACGTAGTATTCGCTCAGCACCTGCGCACTGATGCGCCCACTACGTTCCTGCCATAGGCGCCGCAACCACTGCTCGGCGAGCGGCTGCTTGATCGGCTCACCGGCATCGCGTGCGTAGAGCAGGATGTTGGTGTCAACGAAGACCGGCGCGATCATGCAGCTCTGAGCGCTTGGCGTAGCTGGCCGTGCCCGCGCGCAGCACGGTGGGACTGGCGGCCAGAAACTGGCGCATGGCGACGTCGTAGGCCGCCAGTTCGCGGCTGCGACTGCGCAGCAGCTCTCCCAGCAGGCGCGACACGCTGACGCCCTCGCGCGCTGCCTGGAGTCTGGCCCACGCGGCCGTCTCCTCGTCGAGCGTGATGGTGATGTTCTTCATGCCAGGCAGATAAATAACACGATCTTCGTGTCTTTTCAAGGGCCAGAAGCTGGCCGACAAAACAGAATGCGCATACCCCACCGCCGGGACGCCTATACTGGAGGCATGCTTTGAAGGGGGCGACCGGTTTCGACGTGGGTTGCGAACCTTCAGGGGCGTGCCGAGGCGCAGTGGCCCTCGTTAATAACTGCTGCAAACTTTAGTTGCCAACGACGACAACTACGCTCTAGCCGCCTAAACACGGCTGACCTCAGACTGGCTGGTGCCTATGCCACCAAATCTGGGGACGCGCTCATAGGATCGCGGTTCACCGTGCGACGGGGTGACACCGTTAAGAGACACCGTCGCTGGTCTGGCGTCTTCCCTGCTGCTCGGGTAGCGACGGATGAGAACCAATGAGACAGCTACGCGCGTAGATCCTGAAGTCTAGGACTTGCGGACGGGGGTTCAATTCCCCCCGCCTCCACCATTTCTCAAGGGCAATGGTGCGCTCCGGCGTGGGCGCCGACAATTGCTTAGCGCCCGGAGCTTGCCTACCGGGCGCAGCCCACAGTACCCCATGGTCTGCACAGCGTCCGGTGCCGACTTTGCGACCATCGCGCCGACCACCGTGGATTTACAGGCGGTGCCGCCGAGCCGTCCGCAGCATCATCCGAGCCCGCTGCACCGGCGAGTTCGTCATCCGCGTCCAGCGTGCTGGCAGGAACGTGAGCCAAGCCTGCTGCGCTGACGGCTGCTGCCGGCGGCACAGGCGTTATTGTTGCCGGCGGCACAGGCGTTATTGTTGCCGGCGGCGCAGGCGTTACTACCACCGGCGGCGCGGGCGGCGCAATGGTCTTGGTGACCATCGCGCTTGGCACGCTCTCCGTGCCCATAGCATTCACGGCCGTAACGTACCAGTACCAGACCGCGGGTGTGAGATTGGCTTCGACGTAAGTGCGTGCGGTAGCTGCCAGGGTCACCGCCATCATCATGGCCGTGGGACTGGTGCCGTGGTAGACGTTAAAACCGATAAGATCCGTGAGCTCAGAACCGTCCACATTCGTCGTCGGCGCAGCCCACGTCAGCACGGTACTGCCGGCGCCAGCAGGGCTGGCCGCCAGCAGGAACAAGGCCAGCCTCCCAACGGCGCTGAGCGCGCCACATCTACTCGCAAACTTCTGAAACCCCTTTGTTATCACCTGATTCCCGTAGCAGGACGCGAAAATCCAAGACCCCACGTGAGCTTGTCGCTGGCACAGCCGGCGGCAGCCTCACCGGCGGCATTTAACTAAAGCTGGGAGTGCTTGTGGAGTAGTGAAACGCGGTAGATAGGCGCTGGCATGAGTCGGCAATGGACCGACGCCGCCCCTCCCGCTCGCAGATTCTTGAGGCCAAGTGCACTTCGTGCGAGGCAACCCGCAAGCTGCTGTCGCAGTGTTCAGAACTGGTAGTGGAACCCGAGATTCAGCGCGTCGGTGCGCCAGCCCTCACCATTAGCGAGCGTAGGCAGCAACTCCAGATCCACTGCAAACCGTTCGAACTTCCAGCTGGCGCCCAGCCCGAATGAAGCCGACTCGGCCGTGGAACTCGCGAAACCCGCATAGGCGTTTGCCTCCAGTGACAGGCTGGCGTAGCCGGCCAGGGCGTATAGATCCCAGTGGGGCGACAATGGCGCGGCCAGGCGCAGATAAGCGCCATACAAGCTCTGTACCCTGAGTTGGAAGGGGTCGTTGTAGTAATACCCGTAGCCGCAGCCGCAGCCGCCGCCGGGCAGGTTCGTGGCGACGCGCGCATCGACCGCCAGATACCGGTTGAAGCGCCACCCGCCCTGCAGGTAGAGGTAACTCAACGAGTTGGTCGAAAAGTTCGGGTCACTGTAATCCGCGGCACCGAAACCGACACCCAGGAACCAACCCTGTTCGGGGACGGTGGCCGTCGGTGTCCTGCCCGCTGCTTCCCCAGCCGCCGCCGCCAGGCCATAACTGACCAGCGCGAATCCAACGACATACTTGCGAAATAGCCTGTTCATGGCCGTATTCCCTGTTGATCCATGAGCAGAAAGTATAGGCCGCAGCCAGCCGCCGCGCGCCCATCACCCGCTTACAGATTGCTTACAGAATGCCAGCCTGCACACCCTACGGCCGGCAACCTGAAACGGCGGCTTGCCTGGCCTATTTCTCGCCGGTGATGACGGTGAAATCCGTCTCGGTTGCGGTGGTAGTCACAGGCGTTGATGCGGGCTGCGTGATGACCATCGTCGTGCCGGGGACGACCACGGTCTGTGCCTGGCGCAGGAATTCAGGTGCGATTTTGAAGACGGCCAGGAGCTGATCCACTGTGACGGTGGATTCCTGCTCGCCGGAGACCGCCAGCCAGCGGGGAATGGGCTTGCCCGAGTCCGGATAGACGGGATCGTCAGCGGACGGCTCGAGCCTGGTCAGCACGTGCAGGGTGAACTTGCGGCTCGGATCGTCCAGGGTGAAGGGCGCATGACCAATCTCAACGCCGGCGCGGAAGACACGGATGCGCCGGTCCTCGTTGGTCAGGAGAATGGTGACCGGGCCCTCCGGCGCCGCCTCCGGCAGCCAGAAAAAATCGCCGGTGCGCGGCAGCTCGCCGGCCAATGTGCCCTTGGCATCCACCGGCGCGACCAGACCCGGGTGTGCGACTGTGCTGGGGAATTCCGTCTCGTCGGCGACGATGACAGTCAGCCCGGTCTTCGTCACGCCGTACAGCAGATTGGCGAATTTATAGGGCATGCGCACGCACCCATGGGACGCCGGGTAGCCGGGCAATCGACCCGCGTGCAGAGCGACGCCGGACCAGGTGAGTCGCTGCATGTAGGGCATGGGCGCGTCGTTGTAGAGATTTGAGTAATGGTCCTCGTGCTTCTGCAGAATCGTGAAGACGCCAGTCGGCGTCTCGTGGCCCTTCTTGCCGGTGGATACCGTGGACGCGCCGATGATCACGCCGTTCCGGTACACGTAGGCCAGCTGCTCCGGCAGCGACACGACGAGCACAATAGGTCCCTTCGGCGACAACTCGGGGTGCCAGGCGTACTCGCCCGGCTTCAGCTTGGTCGGCATGATGGTCTTGGCGGTGCCCAGCGTGGAAGTGTGCTTGGGTGGCGCCTTGCCGGCGGCGGCATGGCCAGGCAGGGTGAGCAGGAGAGTGAGGCAGGCGAGGACGGCAAGGCGTGCTTTCATCCGCGAAATAATACTGGAAGGTATCTCCCACCGTTAGCAACCTGGCTTGATCCAGGGGCTAGCAGACGGTAGAGTGGTAGATTAATGTCCATCGGCATGATTGAGAGTAACTTGTTGATTCACAGGAAATTTACCACCTCGCTGCTGGTTGCCCTCGTGGGCCTGTGCGCACAGCCCGCGCTGGCAGGAACCGATGCCGCAACGCAGCTGAACCTCGATCGCGAGGCCGCGGTCCGCGCCGGAGTGTCAGCGCGGGTGCTGAACCTTGCGATGAACGCCGTCAGCTGCGGGGTGGCTTCCGGCGACCTCACGGCACCGCCCACCCTGACGGTGATCGACTACTCCCTGCCCTCAGCCCACCCTCGGCTGTGGGTATTCGACTTGCGTTCGGGCCAACTGCTCTTCACGGAACTCGTTGCGCACGGGCGCAACAGCGGCGCTGAGGCGGCTACGCACTTTTCCGACCTGATGGGCAGCCGCGAGTCGAGCCTCGGGTTGTTCCGGACGGCGGATGCCTATGTGGGGCACAACGGCTACTCACTGCGCCTCGACGGCCTCGAGCCCGGCTTCAACAGCCAGGCGCGAGCACGGGATATCGTGGTGCACGGGGCGAAGTACGTTGATCCGGCGGTCGCCGGCGCCAGTGGGCATGTAGGCCGGAGTTGGGGATGCCCTGCGCTGCGCGAAGCGGTTGCCCGGCGCCTGATCGACACGGTCCGCGGTGGCGGGGTGATCTTCTCCTATTATCCCGATCCCGCCTGGCTCACGAAGTCGAAGTTCCTGCATTGCGACGCCGCCGCGCCAACTTGATGCTTCGCGCAGACCAATGACGACTAACGGTTTGCAACCCACATTTGCGCCCAGACGCCGATCGAGTCCGGCATGACCGGGGAGTCCTGACGCTGTAGGCATGGAATCCCTTTTCGTCTCGACCGGTGTCGTCGCCCTGGCTGAAATAGGCGACAAGACCCAACTGCTCGCCTTCATTCTTGCTGCCCGCTTCAAGAAACCGGTGCCGATCATCCTGGGCATCCTGGCGGCGACCATCGTGAATCACGGTCTCGCCGGTGCCTTGGGCGCCTGGATCACGAGCGCTGCCAACCCCGCGGTGCTGCGCTGGGTGCTGGCACTGTCGTTCATTGGCATGGCCATCTGGACCATGATCCCGGACAGAATTGAAGAGGAGGAAACCCAGGTTGCCAGGCGCTTCGGTGTTTTCGGGGCGACGTTGATCACCTTCTTCCTGGCCGAGATGGGGGACAAAACGCAGATCGCCACGGTTGCACTGGCTGCACACTACGCAGCGCCACTGATGGTCGTAATCGGCACGACGCTGGGCATGCTGATCGCTGATGTGCCTGCCGTGATTGTGGGTAACCAGCTGGCGAACCGGATCCCGATGAAGCTGGTGCACTCGATTGCGGCGGCTATCTTCGCGTCGCTGGGTGTGGCGACGCTGCTTGGCGCTGGCTCGAAACTGGGTTTCTAAAGGGGTTGTCGAACGGCGCGAGCCTGCCCGCGCAGATCCCGTCGACCCGAGTCGCAAGGAAACTGCGCATCAGAGGCAGCGCCGCTGCGCGTTCGACCATTCCAGCTGCACAGTGTGGGCACCCACTTTCCTGAATTGCCAGGCGCAGATGTCGCCGATCTCACCATGCCGGTCGTCGTACCAACCCTTGCCCGGCACCGGATCGGTAATGGCTTCGCACAGCTCGTGCGAACTCGTGGCGGTCAGCGCGTCCAGCACGTTCATGCCGCCCAGGCACCCGCCGCAGGAGGGATAAGGCATCAGCGCGTAATACACTTTGCCGGCAGCGTTGTGATAGCCGCAATAATTCTGACACGATCGGCTGCCGCCCATGACCGAGGCCACGCCGGGTTCCAGAAATATGAAGTACAGGGTGTTGGCGGTGGTCTTGGGTACTGCTTTGGCCCTGATCCACTGCTGCAATTGGCTGCGAACACTGGCGTCGGTCACGCTGCCCTGCGGCGCGGACTCAGTGCGCACACGGCTGCCGAGAAATCTGCCGTGACCGATGAGCTTGCTGCCTACGCTGTATTCCGCCAGTTGATCCATAAGCGGGCTGACCAGAATGTCGCTGAAAAACCGGTCCAGACCGGCGATCAGTGTTCTGGCGGAGCTGGAGGCCTCCCAGGATGCTCCCCAGTAGACGGAATAGACCTGTGGTCGCGTCAGCAGCGGTCCACCGCGATAGCTGAGCATGGCATCGGCCGGCACGACGCGTGCCCGCCCGTCGTACAGATCCTGACTGGCACCCGGGCGTTGCAGGCTCGCCAACTGCTCAACGCTGTAGACCGGCTTGGGATAGTGCA
>Ga0315268_10000617_pt1 | contig 41461 bp, 33 predicted proteins | sample C1_top_MG_FD_204535 | JGI IMG/M metagenome (GOLD analysis project Ga0315268, IMG submission 204535) | Sediment microbial communities from Yellowstone Lake, YNP, Wyoming, USA - C1_top | ecosystem: Environmental > Aquatic > Freshwater > Lake > Sediment | place: USA: Wyoming | collected 2017-08-01
GACTGCGGGCGCAACAGAGGCCGGCGCGCAGCGGAGTGCGCGCCCTGCCGGACAACCTGATAACTTGATAACCTGATAATCTGCTCATACATGGTTGAACAACCGATATTGGAGATTGACAACCTGTGCGGCGGGGTGGCGGGCCGGCAGATTCTCAAAGGCATCAGCCTGACCCTCCGGCCGGGCGAGGTGCACGCCATCATGGGGCCAAACGGGAGCGGCAAGAGCACCCTGGCGGCCATTCTGGCTGGACGCGACGGCTACCAAGTGACGGCGGGCAGCGTCACCTACCGGGGCAAGGACCTGCTGGCGCTGCCCCCGGAAGAGCGCGCCCGCGAAGGCCTCTTTCTGGCCTTTCAGTACCCGGTCGAAATCCCTGGGGTCAACAGCACCTATTTCCTGAAGGCGGCGCTGAATGAAGCGCGCAAACACCGCGGCTTGCCGGAGCTGGACGCCATGGAGTTCCTGCTGTTGGTCAAGGAAAAGATCGGCCTGCTGGAGCTGAATGAAGACCTGCTCAAGCGCCCGGTCAACGTCGGGTTTTCCGGCGGCGAGAAGAAGCGCAACGAAATCTTCCAGATGGCCGTGCTGGAACCGGTCCTGGCGGTCCTGGATGAGACCGATTCGGGCCTGGACATTGACGCCATGCGCATCGTGGCCAACGGGGTGAACCGGCTCAAGCGGCCCGACAACGCCCAACTGGTCATCACGCACTACCAACGCCTGTTGAACTACGTCGTGCCCGACTACGTGCACGTGCTGGTCGGCGGCCAGTTCGCGCGGTCGGGGGGCAAGGAACTGGCGCTGGAGTTGGAGGCCAGCGGGTATGCCGCCTTTCAGGAATCCGCCGCTTGAAAGCACCGGCCTTATGGCGTTGAAAGATCATTGTTCCATGGCCGAGCCGGCGCTCTACCTCCCGCCGGAACCAGTCGTCGGCTCGCCGGGGCTTTTTGGCAGCCCCTCGTCAGGGAAGCCGGCGCCGAGTTGTGAGCGGCTCGCCGGGCGCGCCGCACACCAATGAAAGACACCAGCCAGTATTTGGAGACCTTTCGACGGCTGGCGCAGGAACCGGCCCAGCCACAGTTGGCTTGGCTCCAGCCGGTGCGGCAAGCCGCCGCGGCTCGTTTTGCCGAAGTTGGCTTCCCGACGCCGAGCGACGAGGACTGGCGTTACACGAACCTTGCGCCGCTGGCAGAACTGCCGCTCCACCCGGCGCCGCGCCCGGCAGACCAAGGCCCGGCGGCGGCTCTAGTCCAAGCGCGCCCGCTGGCTGGCTTGGCGGGCGACCGATTGGTATTCGTGGACGGCTATTTTGCGCCAGGACTGTCGCGCGCCGGCCCTCACCCGCCGGGGGTTCGGGTCACGAACTTGGCCACGGTGGCGCGCGAAGAACCGGCGCCGGTCCAGCCGCATTTGGGGCGCCCCGGAGCGGGCGCGGACAACGCCTTCGCGGCCCTCAACACGGCTTTCTTCACCGACGGCGCGTTTATCCGCGTGCCGCCGGGCCAGGTGGTCGAGCGGCCTGTCGAGTTGCTTTTTGTGGTTTCAAGCCGCGAGGCTGGCGCGACAGCGCATCTGCGCAACCTGATCATCGCCGGGGCACGCAGCCGATTGACGGTGATCGAGACTTACTTCGGCGCGGCTGGGGCCGCCTACTTCACCAACGCGGTGACTGACTTGGCCGTCGGCGAAGAGGCCACACTGGAGCACCTCAAGTTGCAGGACGAGGGCACCGCGGCTTTTCACCTGGCCAGCCTCCGCGCGCAGTTGGGGCGGGGCTGCAATTTCACGGCGCATTCGCTGGCGTTGGGTGGCCGCTTGTCGCGCTACGAGCTTTTGACGCTGCTGGAGGCCGAGGAGGTGGAGTGCGTGCTCAACGGGCTTTACGTGGCCCAAGACGACCAAGTGGTGGACCATCACATGACGGTGGAGCACGCCCAGCCCCGGTGCGCCAGCCACGAATACTTCCACGGCATCCTGGCCGGGCGCGCCAAGGGGGTGTTCCACGGGCGCATCCTGGTGCGCCCGCAGGCGCAGAAAACGGACGCCAAACAGACCAACAAAAACCTGCTCCTTTCGGACACCGCGACCATTGACACCAAGCCACAACTGGAGATTTACGCTGATGATGTCAAATGCACCCACGCCGCCACGGTCGGCCAGTTGAGCGAGGACGCCGTGTTTTTCCTGCGCTCGCGCGGGATCGGTTTGGCTGCGGCGCGGCGGATGCTCATTCACGCGTTTGCCGGGGAGATTATTGAGCGCGTCAAGCACGCCCCGCTGCGGGAAGAACTCGACCGGTTGGTGTGGGCGCGGCTGGGCGGGCTTGGCGATTCGGGGAGCGCCGAAGGCACCGCGCCAAAAGACTGACCCCAATATGATTGCCGATTGCCGATCGCCGATTGCCGACCGCCTGAGCAGAAAAGGCCGAGCGGCTTCGACGGCGCGAAGCGTCTGGAGTGCGCCGGCTTGCCGGCGCTTTTGGACGGTCCGTGGCCCACGAAAGCGGGAGCAAGCTCCCGCACTCCAAACGCTTCGCGCCAAGCGCCGCCCATCCCATTTTTATCGCTTGCGGCGCCACCCAGGGAGCGAGCCACTTCAACGGCTTTTGACGAAGGCATGGCCGCCGAGCCGGAAACCGCTGAAGCGGTTGAAGCGCAGCTCCGGCGCCCTTGCACCCCACTGAAGTGGGGTGTGAATGAGAAGCCGCGCTCCGAGGCGGAAATCAACTATGTTTGACGACCTAAGCGAATTGTACCAGCAGGTCATCCTCGACCACAGCAAGAGCCCGCGGAATTTCCGCCGGCTGGAGGGCGCGGATCGCGTCGCCCAAGGGCACAATCCGCTCTGCGGAGATAACTTCACCATTTACCTGCGGATGGAAGGCGACCGCATCCGCGAAGTGGCCTTCCAGGGTTCAGGGTGCGCCATCTCCAAGGCTTCGGCGTCGTTGCTGACTGAGGCGCTGCGGGGCAAGTCGCGCGCGGAGGTGGAGGCTCTCTTTGGGCGCATTCACGAACTGGTAACCACCGGCAAGAGCGACAGTGCTGGGCTGGGCAAGCTGACTGTCTTCGCCGGGGTGCACAAGTTTCCGACGCGGGTCAAATGCGCGATCCTGCCCTGGCGGGCCGTGCTGGCGGCGGTCGCGGGCCAGGCCGAGCCAGTTTCCACGGAGTGAGCGGCCATGCATTGCGGCGAGTTGCTCAAGTTGAAGCGCGACGTGGAGGCTGCCGCCGTGCCCATCGGCGCCAAGGTGACGTTGCGGGCCGGGCAAATCGTGTGCCTGGCGCAAGCCTTGGGCGGGTGTCACACGGTGTCGGTCAATGGGACGTTGTTCCGGATTGAGGGCAAGGACGCGGATGCGCTTGGCCTTGAAGCCGGCGCCAAGGCCGCCCCGTGTGGATTGGCCCCGGCAACTCCCGAACAAGTGGAGAAACGGGTGTGGGAGGCGCTGCGGGCCTGCTACGATCCTGAGATCCCGGTCAACATCGTTGACCTTGGGCTGATCTACGATTGCGTGGTGACGCCCCTGCCCGGCAACACGGACTACAAGGTGGACATCAAGATGACCCTCACGGCCCCCGGTTGCGGCATGGGGCCAGTCATCCAGCAGGACGTGCAGAACAAGCTCCTGGCGCTGGCAAAAGTGCGGGAGGTCAACGTCGAGCTGGTCTGGGAGCCGCCCTGGCACCGGAGCATGATTAGCGAAGCGGGCAGACTGCAACTGGGGTTGCTGTGAGATCGGGAATTGCAAATTGCAAATTGAGAATTGAAAACCGCATGTCCGGGCCAGGGTTGGCGCGCGTGCAGGCTTGGCGGGTCGCTCCGGCCGGTCTGCTCCAGAGGTCCCCAGCGGCGGGGATGGCTCAATTTGAAATCTTCAATCTACAATCTAGAATTTTCAGTTTCCGCGCCGCTCTGCCGCGCTCCGGCTGCCAGTGGTTCGCTCGTCCTGACTCTCACCCATGACCATGAACCCAAGCTCACCCACCAAGCTCCTTGACTGGGCGGCCTTGCGCGCCGATTTCCCCGTACTGGACCAGCAGGTCAATGGCCATCCGCTGGTGTATCTGGATAACGCGGCGACGAGCCAGAAGCCGCGCGCGGTGCTGGAGGCCGAGCGCCGCTACTACGAACGTGACAATGCCAACGTGCATCGCGGCATCCACGAGCTGAGCAATCGCGCCACGGCGGCTTACGAAGGGGCGCGGGCGCGGGTGGCCCGGTTCATCAGCGCCCGCAGCGCGGAAGAGATCGTTTTCACGCGCGGCACGACTGAGAGCATCAACCTCGTCGCGCAGGCCTGGGGCCAGGCGCGCGTCCAGGCGGGCGACTGCATCCTGCTGACCGAGATGGAGCACCACAGCAACTTGGTGCCCTGGCAACTGCTGGCCCAGCGGGTGGGCGCCCGGCTGAGTTTCATCCCTGTGACCGGCGATGAGGGCCTGCTTGACCTGAGCCGGCTGGATGAGTTGCTGACGCCGCCGGTCAAGCTCTTTGCTTTCACCCACGTTTCCAACACGCTGGCGACGGTCAATCCGGTGGCCGAACTGTGCGCCCGCGCCCGCCGGTTGGGCGTGATAACACTCGTGGACGCCGCGCAAAGCGCCGGGCACTTGCCGCTCGACGTGCAGGCCATCGGCTGCGATTTCCTCGCCTTTTCCGGCCACAAGATTTGCGGGCCGACGGGCATCGGGGTGCTCTACGGTCGCCAGGAAATCCTGGAGGCCACCCCGCCCTGGCAGGGCGGCGGCGAGATGATTTCGAACGTCGAGTACACGCGCAGCACCTGGCACAAAGTCCCGCACAAGTTCGAGGCGGGCACGCCCAACATCGCCGGGGCCATCGGGCTGCACGCAGCCATGGACTACCTCGACGCCGTCGGGCGCGAGCGCATCTTTGGCCACGACCAGGAACTGGCCCAGTACGCCTACGATCAACTGGCGGGCCTGAAAGGCATTCGCTTGTTCGGCCCGCGGCGGGGGCGGGCCGGCCTGGTCAGCTTCCTGATGCCGGACGTTCACGCCCATGACCTTGTCACTTTCACTGACCAGTACGGCGTGGCCCTTCGGGGCGGGCACCACTGCAACCAACCGCTCATGCGCAAGCTCGGCGTCGAGTCAACGGCGCGGGCCAGCTTTTACTTCTACAACACGCGCGCCGAGGTTGAGCGCTTCATCGCCGTAGTGCGCGACGCCCAGCGGTTCTTCGGCTGCGCGTGAGGCGACCGGAAAACGTGAACGCAAAAGGCGCAAGAGCTTGTTCTCATGCGCCTTTTGCGCCTCTTTGGGGCTACTTCCCTTCTGCCCTTCTGTGGTTTAGCCTGCGGACTGGAGAGTAGGTGCTGGCCTAGCGGCGGGTTCCCCAATCGCCCGGCCCAGGCGGGTAGCGCCAGACCCAGTCGCCATCCCCCACGTCGGGAGGGGAGAAGTAGTCGCTGGGCGGGCGCGACTTGGGGAGCGTCTCGCCCTGTTCGTCAAGCTGGTTCCAGCCGATGGAGTAAAGCAGGAACTGGCCGTCTTCAAGCCGCCGATAGCGGAACGGTTGCCCCGTGATTGGATCGGGCGGGAGCCGGTTCAAGTAACGGGGCGTGAGGGCGGCGAGCGTCTCGGGGAAGCGCCCGTTGTCCTGGCGATAACGCTCCAAGGCGCAAGCGATCCGGGCTTGGCCGCGCGTCGCCTCGAGGTAACAGTAGAGCTGGCACGATTCGGCGAAGACGTAGCGGATTCTGGGGACCACGAAGGTGACGAACAACGGGTCCATGATGCGCCCCACGCGCGTTCCGTCGGTGGCTTCGCTCAAGCGGCGCCAGCGCCCGCCTTCGGTCGCGTGGCGGTTGCGCTGGTAGTAGCGGTAGAGCCAGACCTGGTCCTGGTAGAGCCAACCCTCGACGTAAAGGAGCTTCAGGGCGGCCAGGGCAAACCGGTCTTCGGCATCAGCCGTGCTGGCGAAAGGACTGGCCTGCGTCCGGCCGTTGAAATAGGCGAGGAACTGATCACACAGACTGATGTCGGCGAAGGTCTCGCCGCGCGTCACGGTGGCGTAGTCGGACGCCGGCTCCATCTGGCTGAAGTATGCTTGCAGGGCGGCCAGGTCTTCGGCGGCGGCGGGGTCGCCGCACAAAGCGAGGGCCTGGCGGAAAAGGCGTGGCGCCAATGGTTCGACCAGCGCGCAGAAGGCCGGCGCGTCTCCCTGGGCCGCGCGGTTCAGCAGGTCGGTCAGTTCCGAGGCTTCGACGCGGTCGTCCGTAATGACCATCTGTCTATCAATCCCCGTGCGCCTGGGAGAGGTTCAAATCCAGTTCGTCCGCACGCCTGGGAACATTTGCCTTGCCATTGGATTTGGCAACTCGGCAAACTGCGGTTCGTGAAAGTGGTAATCCTGTGCGGGGGACGGGGCACGCGGCTGCGTGAGGAGACAGAATTCCGCCCCAAGCCGATGGTGCCAATTGGGGAGCGGCCAATCCTGTGGCACATCATGAAGTATTACGCGCACTTCGGCCACCGGGAGTTCATTCTGTGCCTGGGTTACAAGGGGGAAATGATCAAGGACTACTTTCGCAACTATCTCTGGCACACGTGCGACGTGTCGCTGTATCTGGGGCGCGAACCGAGGCTGGAGTACCACGACCGCCACGCCGAGGAAGACTGGGCGGTGACCTTGGCCGAGACGGGCCTGGAGACGCTGACGGCCGGCCGCATCAAGCGCATCCAGCGTTACATTCCCGCCGGCCAGCCGTTTCTGCTGACTTACGGGGACGGGCTGTCCACGATTGACATTAACGCGGCCATCCGGGAGCACCAGCGCGCCAGGAAGCTCTGCACCATTGCCGCGGTTCACCCCGCCGGCAGGTTCGGCGCCATGACCATTGACGAACAGGGCGTCATCCACACTTTCCAGGAAAAACCTCAGGTCGAGCAGACTTACGTCAACGGCGGTTACATGGTGTGCGACTATGGGCTGTTCGAGTACCTGTCAGAGGCGCCCGACGTGGCGTTTGAGCGGGAGCCGATTGCCCAACTGGTGCGGGCGGGCCAACTGCACTCCTATCGGCACGAAGGCTTTTGGCAGCCAATGGACACTTTCCGTGAGATGCAGTACCTGAACCAACTCTGGGCCGAGAACCGGGCGCCCTGGAAGGTGTGGTGACTGAAACCGGGCCGAACATCGGGCACCGAACATGCCTAGCGAACTGCTCTCCATTGGCATTCCGACCCGCAATCGGGCGCGTTACTTGGAGGACCTGTTGCTGGGTCTGGAAGCGCAGATCCGAGGGGCGGGCCTCTCGCCCGAAGTGGTGAAGGTTTACGTTTCGGACAACTGCTCCACTGATCGAACTCCTGAAATCGTCGGCCAGCTCGCCGCCAAGTCGCCCCATTTTGTCTATTCGCGACAACGCCAGAACGTGGGCGCCGGCCGCAACGTGATGACGTGCGCGCGGCTGGCCCGCGGCCAGTATTGTTGGGTGTGTGGGGACGACGAGTTGCTCATCGAAGGCGGTCTCAGTTCGCTGCTGGGCGCGCTGGAGGCAGACCGCGACTTGGCGCTGGTGGTGAACCTGGACACGAACTATGCGTGCCCGCTCCAGAGGCCGGCCCGTTTCCCCAGTTACCGCGAGTTCGCCCTGGCCTGCGCGCGGGAAAAGCCGCACATTCTGGCTGAGCATACGCTGATTTCCTCCAACGTCTTCCGCACGGACTTGTTCGACCAGGCGGTCGCCGAAGCGCGGCTAGCCACCGATTTCTGCCACATGTACGCGGTGCTGAACTCCCTCATCGAGCGTGGCGGGGCCGTGCTGCTGCCGGCCTTCGGGCTGATTACGGTGCGCGCCCGCCGGGCGCCCTGCGTGGACGGGGAGTGGCCCGCGAACCTGGAGCAGAGCTGGCTCGATTACCTGCGCTGGCAGAAAGAGAAGATGGGGCTGGAGGAGCTGCGGCCGGAGGCGGCGATAGAGCACGTGCGCCGGGTGCTGTTCCACAAGCTGAGCCGGCACCCGCTGCGTTACGTTCGCGACAACCTCCCGGCGGTGGTGCAACCGCAAGCCTGGGCTTTCATCCTCAAGCGGCTCTGGTTGCACTTGCGTTGGCGCCGCCGGGGCAGTTGACGTTCCGGCCAAGGAGCAGGCAGGTTCTGATCCATGCGCGCCGCCGTGCATCAGTTGTCCCGCTGCCGGATTTGCTCGGGCCAGCGGCTGCAATGCTTCCTGCGGTTTCCCCAGATGCCGCTGACGGAGGACTTCATCCCGCCGGCGAGACTGGGCGCTGAATTCCGGCACGACCTGGAGGTGACCATTTGCCAGGACTGCCTGACGGCCCAAACGCAGCTCGACGTTGACACGCGGGGTTACTACGCAGATTACCAGTACTCGGTGGGCGGGTCGCCCTTCGCCGGCCACTTCATGCGCCTGCTGGCCAGGAATCTGCTCGCGCGCTATTTTGCCGGGCAAAAGGGGAGCCGGGTGCTGGAGATTGGCTCCGGCGATGGGGAGCAACTGGTTGCCTTCAGGGAATTGGGTTGCGAGGTGCTTGGTTATGAGCCGTCGCTGGCGCTCAGGCGCGTGGCGGCAGAAAAGGGCATTCGTTGCATTGCCGGGCTCTTTGGGGCGGATTCCCTGAATCGGCTGCCGGAACCGTTCAAGCAAGCCGATGTCATTGTGCTTTCTTACACCTTCGACCACCTGCCGCGGCCGCGCGAATTGCTGGCGGCAGCCCGTTCGATCTTGAATCCAGAGCGCGGCCTCTTGGTGGTGGAAGTGCATGACTTGCAGCGAATCTTGGAGCGCGGCGAATACTGCCTCTTCGAGCACGAGCACACGATCTACCTCACGGCGGCCACGGCTGCCGCACTGGCTGCGCGAGAGGGAATGACCATAATTGATTTTGAGCTCGTGCCGGAAGCCGACCGCCGGGCTAACTCGCTCCTGTTCGTCGCGACGCCAAACGGCTCACGCTTCGCGCAGGAGCATCCTGCCGCAGCGGTTGCCGTGCCGGCGGAGTATGGCGATTTGGCTTTTTACTCGCGGCAGGCCGAGGGCATCCACCGCGCCATCGCCAGCCTGGACGCTTTTGTTGAGCGAGTGAGCGCGGCGGGCAAAAGCCTGGCTGGCTATGGCGCCGGAGGGCGCGGGGTGATGACGTTGGCCGCGATGCAGGGGGCGCGCGCGCTGCGCTACCTGGCGGACAAGAAACCAAAGGGCGTCGGCCTGGTGGCGCCCAAGTCCGGCGTGCCCGTGGTTGGCCTCTCTGCCCTGAGCGAATCGCCCGTGGATGAAATCCTCGTCTTCAGCTTCGGTTACCTGAAGGAAATCCAAAGTGAGCTTGCCGCGTTTGGCTATCAGCCGCGCCAGTTCCACTCGCTCCTGGACGTGCTGGCGGGCAAAGCCAGTCTATGAGCGCCTTGGCCCCAATGGTGGTCGTCAGCGGCGCGACGGGGTTCGTTGGGGCCGCGGTGTTGCGGCAACTGGTCTCGCGTGGCGCAGGTGCCGTCGCCTTGGTACGGCCGACGGAGGATCGGCAGCGCATCGCCTCTCTGGGCGGATACCAGACGGTCTCCTTCAGACGCCTTGACGAGCCTGGCCTGGCCGAACAACTGCGCGCGCGGCAACCGGCGGTCTTGATTCACTGCGCCTGGGGAGGCCTTGCCGGAGCGGAGCGCGAGGCGGCTTGTCAGATCACGGACAACGTTCCACTGACCATTGCGTCGGTGAGCCTGGCGGCGGCCTGCGGATGCCGCCAATGGATCGGCCTCGGCTCGCAGGCCGAGTACGGCAATCCCAATCGCGTGATCGCCGAGAGCGCGCCGACGCAGCCCACCACGATTTACGGCAAGGCAAAGCTGGCGGCGGGCCTGGCCGCACTGGCCTTATGCGAAGCCACGGGCCTGGCTGGCGTCTGGCTGCGGCTTTTCCAGATTTACGGTCCTGGCGATGTGCCGCAGCGGTTCATCCCCTATGTCATCCGGGAGTTTCTGAGCGGGCGCAGGCCGCAATTGACCGCGTGCAAGCAAAGCTGGGACTACCTTTACATTGACGATGCCGCCGCCGGCATCCTCAGCGCCGCCGACGGCTCGACGACGGGCGTTTTCAACCTCGGCTCTGGCCAGACCTGGCCCTTGACGCAAATCGTTGGGATGATCAAGGAGGAACTGGGCACACCGATCGAACCGGCCTACGGTGCGATCCCTTACCGGCCCGACCAGGTAATGCACTTGCAGGCCGACATTGGCAAGTTGCGGGCCGCCACCGGTTGGTCGCCGCGGGTGGGTCTGGTCGAAGGTCTGCGCCTGGTCATCGGGTGGGAAAGGGAGCTTTTTGCTGCCAGCCACAAGGCGGGTTGAGAAAGGGCGTTTTTTCTTCGCCTCAAAACCCCCTTGCGGTGCTTCAGCTCCCGCGGAACGTTCGGCCCAGCTCTTATTTCGGTTTGTTCGCACCGTCCATCTTTTCCAGGATGTCCTTGAGGAATTTGAGCTGAACACCCTGTTGTTGCCGGTAACCCTCCAATTGAGCCGGCGTCAGCACGGATGCCAGTGCCTTGGCCTTTTGGTCCAAAGCCCACTGGATTTGGTCGGCCGGTTTGGCAAATGTCTGCGTGGCGCTGCCGCTCAGTTGGCTGAAGCTGACGTCATACAAGGCGGCAAAAACCCGATCCTGCTGCTCCGAAGTCAAGCCGACGGTGGTTTGCATCTGGAGCAGCTCCATGTTGGCCGCCAGGCGCGCATTGTGTGCGGCTTCTTCCTGTTGGTAGCTTTGATAGGCCGCGCGCTGGTCCGGAGTCAGCAGGGCTTTGATTTGCTCTTCCGGATTGCCCCCGTCCTTGCCCAACTTGGCGAGCGATTCCTTGTCATATTTCCCCGAAAAGAGCTGCTGCATCCCCGCCGAGGCCACTTGCGCCTGGCGCATCAGGATGTCACGGGCGGCTTGGGCTTGTTCCGGCGTCAGGTGCAGGCTGGCCGTCATGCGGGATACTCGCCCCGCAACCTGTTGCTCCAGGGTGCGGGTCATCAACTCGCCAACCAGGCCGGCGCCCTGGTTGGTGCCGGCGTCGCTGGTCGTCCGCGCAAGCTGTGCCCGCAGTTCCTCTGCTTCCGCATTCGCCCGCCGAGCCACTCCGGCCATCCCGCGCAAGCGCATCAATTCTGGCTCCGTCTGCGCTCGCCATTGCCGCAGTCGCTCAAGCTCGGCGCGGTCGGCCTCGGTTTTGCGCAGGCGCCCCACTTCGGTGCGCAAGGCGCCGAGTTCAGTTCCCTGCGCGCGTAATTGTTCGTTCTCGGACTGCATGCGCTGCAGGCGCGTTTGCTGCCACAGGGGCACGGCGATGCCGGCCACAACCAAGGCGCCAATCAGGCCAACTTTCAGTTTCGCTATGCTCATAAGTTTCAGAATGGTTAGGGTGGTTGAGCCGGCCGCCGGTGCGCTGGCCGTTGAGCCGTGCAGTGGTTACGCCGAATACGGCCCGAAACTCAAGGCCCTCGCCGACGAACTCCATTGCGGTTTCGTGGACGTGACGCGCTCCTGGGCCGATTACATCCGGCAAAGCGGCTGGCGCACCGACGACTTCAAGCGCGACGCCGTCCACGCCAACAGCCGCGGCGAGCAAATCCTGGGGCGCATCCTGACGGCGTGGTTCGCGGCAGAATGAAAATCACTCTTAGCGACTTGAGTTTGGCGCCGGTTTGGCCTACACAGAGTGCGTGAGCGGATATGGCTGCGTAACGGGTCTTCTGACAGTAAGCGGAAATGTCTCCCCCAAGACATAGCAGGGCCGAGCAACTGCCTTTGGGAATCCCTTCTGAGCGGGAGGACTCGTGGGTCGTTTGCGACCGAGTTTTTTCTGTCAACTACCTTCGCAAGCACTTCGTGCAGGCCGAGGACTACCCGAAGCCCGACGACGTCTACCCCATTTACGAGGAGCTGAAGGGGCTCTGGCAGGACGAGTATTTGGGCCTCTCCAAGCGCAAGGAGGCTTACACCCGCACGCACTTCCTCGAGCCTGTGTTGAGCAAACTCGGCTGGGAGGTCATACCGGAGGAAGACCTGCCATCCAGCAGCATCACTCGGAAGCGCCCCGACTACTGCCTGTTTCTGGACGCTAACGCGCGGCGGGCCGCCGCGGGCCGGGCTGATACGGTTGATGTCTTTCGCGAAGCGGCAACCGTGCTTGAAGCCAAGAAGGTTCAGCACTCGCTCGATGCAGTCTCCCACATTGAGACGCCCGGGTGGTTCCCGAGCCAGCAAGTCCAGGACTATCTCCACAAGGCCAAGGACGCCACCGGCCAGCGCTTTTTCAACTGGGCCATTCTCACCAACGGCAATGAATGGCGGCTCTACTGTGAGCAAGCGGGCACCGACGCGCACTTTGCTTTCCATCTGGCCCACGGCGACCAGTTTTGTTCGCTGGAGGACTTTCGCCTTTTCTTTGCGCTATTCCGCCCCGAGGCTTTCGCTCGCGAGCAAGGCCGGTGTCTGCTCGACGGGTTGCGGGAAGAATCGCTTAGCCTCCAGGCCCAACTCGAAAGCAATCTGCGCCGCCGCGTCTTCGACGTGCTCGAAGACCTGGCGAACGGATTCCGCGACTTCAGCGACAACCAGATTGCCGAGAGCGAATTCCAGGCGCTCTACGACACCGCGCTGATCTTTCTCTATCGCCTGTTGTTTGTGCTTTACGCCGAGGGCCTGGGCTTGCTGCCCGTGCGGCGTAGCGGCTACGGTTCCAGCAAGGTCTATCGCGAGAGATTCTCTTTGGCTCGGCTGGTCAATGACCTGCGTGACAGAAGCAGCTTCAGCAGCGAAGCGTTCACCAACCTCTACGAGGGCCTGCTCAGGTTGTTCCGCCTCATCAACGGCGACCGGCCCGACCAGAACAAGGAGTGCAAGGTGCCCCGCTACAACGGCGGCTTGTTTGACCCCAAACTATACCCGAAGATCGAGAAATGGCGCGTCAGCGACCATGCGCTGGCCAACGTGCTGCGACAACTTCTGTTTGCCCAGCCCCCGGCGCGCAGCGTCGCGCGACAGCAGCAATTCGCCACCGACGAGGCCATTGACTACAGCACGCTTGAAGTCCGCCAGCTCGGCGACATCTACGAAGGCCTGCTGGGCGCCCACCTCGAACTGGAAAACGGCCGGCTCGCGCTCAAGAATCTCGCTGGCAAGAACCACAACGACGGCATTTTCTACACGCCCGACTGGGTTGTTCGTTACCTTGTTCGCGAGACGCTGCAACCGCTGGTTGACAGCATCAATGCGAGCGAGGAGGTCGAGCGGGCTTTGAAGGCGAAGAGCGACGAGAAGCGGGGCGACAACAGCTTCGCGCTCGGCGTGCTCAAGCTAAACCTGGTGGACCCCGCGATGGGCAGCGGCCACTTCCTTGTGCGGGCCACGGAATGGCTCGCCGATCAGATCGCGGATCACCCCACCACGCGGATCATGACGGAGCAGATCGTCGCTGCTGGCCAGAGCCGTCGCTCGCGCGAGGACATCCTCAAGGACCGCCGCGTCCCGGTGCCGCCCGGTTTTCCGCAGAAGCGAGCGGAGACTGCCTACTGGCGCCGGCGCGTTGTCGAGGCTTGCATCTACGGCGTGGACATCAACCCGCTGGCGGTTGAACTGGCCAAGCTTTCCTTGTGGCTGACCTGCATTGCCGCCGATGAGCCGCTGAACTTCCTCGATCACCACCTGTGCGCCGGCAACTCGCTCCTCTGGGCTAACACCGACGAGATGCACCACCTTGCCACGGCCACTGAGGAAGAGCAGAAGCAAGCCGGCTTCAACGCCGGCCCGCGACTGGCCGATGCTTTGCGCGCAGTTATCGCGGAGAACGTCCACATCGAGGAGACCGCCAGCACCGAGATGGACCTGGTCAAGGCCAAGGAGACCCGGTGGAAAAACGTCCGCCAGAAACTGGACCCGTTCATTTACGTGGCCAACTTGTGGGTCAGCGCAATGGACGAGCTGCCGGTCAACCACCTGGATTACCGAACCCTCGCTCTGTTGAGCGTCTCGCCTGACGAGCTGAGCCAGGAAGACAGGGTCCGCGCCAGGAAACTCCGCGACTCGCTCGCGAAGGATATTTCCGCCAAGAGTTCCCTTCTGGCCCCGTTCCACTGGCAATTGGAGTTTCCCGACGTGTTCTTCGAGACCGATGGCCGGCTGCGCCCCGAAGCCGAACGCGGTTTCGATGCCGTCCTGGGCAATCCGCCGTATGTCTCCACCCACACCAGCGCGGAGCAGGCCTGGCGCAACACGCTTGAAAAACGCGCTCGCTATCTCGAGGACCTTTACCTCCACTTCACCGATTTGGGTTTTCAAATCCTGCGGCGCGGCGGCGGCTTTGGCTTCATCGTCTCCGACACCTTCTTCACGCTGGGCAGCAAGCTGCGCATGCGCGAACTGCTCCAAGGCCATTCGCTTACGCACCTGGGCCAGTGCGATCCTTTCGCGGCCACAGTGGACGCTGCCATCTTCATTGCCCGCAAGGGTTCGCCCGCCGACGACCACAAACTCGTCTTCATCCAAGCGCGCCCCCGCCGCGCCAACAACGGCAGGCTGACTGAACCAGAGCGCGATTTGCCGGCGCTTAAGCCGCTGCCGCTGCTGACCTTCACAGGCAAGACTCAACTAGCCAACCTGGGCAGCGAGGTCGAGGAGGGCGCCCACGGCTGCCTGCGGTTCCATCGCGTGCCGTTGGCCGTCTATCGCGCGGCGCACAAGCGCGTCTTCTTCGAGCCGCGCCGGCAGACGCTCCGGCTCTTCGACCGCTTCAACGAGCCGGTCAAGAAGCTCGTCGCCCAATGGTGGGACAAGATCGAAACGTCGCAGAAATACGCCGACAACTTCCCGGCGATTCAAAAGTATGTGGCATCGCTCAAACCGGGCGACGTCACACTGGTCGGCTTGGTGGCCGAAGGCGGGCAAGGTCTTGCTACGGCGAACAATGCGCGCTTCCTCGGGTACTTGGCGGGCACACCACAGGCCGATCGCATCCTCGCCGAGCGTGAGCAGTGGACCAAGCGCTGGCTAGCCGACCCGAAGATCAAGCCAGTCTTCCTCGCCCTGCTGAAACAGAACGGCGGCAATGCCGCGCGGCCCACCAAGAACGGCCCGGCGTGGGAAGCCTGTGTCGAGCCGCTCAAGGAGAAGTTCAGCCTTGCCCAACTCGGCTTCACCAAGTCCGACCTCTACCGCCTCGTGCCGCGCGAACTGGTTGCCGGGCCTGCTGATTTCGAGTTTGCCTGGCAACACCGCAAGGCGGAATTGTGGCTGCGCTGGCGGCTGGCGCCCGAGTTGGCGGAGTTCTGGCGACAACAGGACCTGCTCGATCCTCCGGACAATCAGCGCGACAGGCTCAAGGAAGAACCTGCCGTCTCGGATGAGACGTTTTGCCGCGTGTGCCAGGAAATCCAGCAGTGGATCTTTCAGCAGAACGCTCCGCGCGCCAGGCGCAATGCCAATGGGCAGGACAAACGACCTCTCATCCGCTGGGACGTCCTGGGGCTGCGGTCGTCGGAGAACTACGCGGACCCCGGCGACGCCGCGCGCGTCGCCACCATCTATGACGGCCTCAGCGGTCGGGCACAGTTCCTTCCTTTTCGCAAGGGCGACCCGGAGGGGAGTCGGTGGGTGGACAACCAGCCGTTGTTTATTGACTGGTCACCCGGTTCAGTCAAATGGCTTTCGGAGGCCCCCGAGGCGCGATGGCAGGGACACAGATTCTTTCTCACCGCCGGCGTGAGCTGGACGCGCGGGGCGAACCACGTTCCGATTAAGGCAAAGCTCGTTGAACCGGCTGTGCTGGATGTCAACGCGATGACACTCGCGCCGGTCCCCTCTTCGAAGGTTTTGGCGCACTGCCTGCTCGCGCTGTTCAACAGCGACATCTTTTCCTTCTTCCTGAAGAAATTCATCGCGCACACCTGGATGGCCCAGATCAGTGACATAAGGATGATGCCCCTGGTTATGGCGACGGCGGCGCAACAAAAACGGCTGGCGGAGTTGGCACAAAAGGCAATCGAGGCGAAGCGGCTGAGTTTCGCCGGCGCGGTGCCGCCGAACGAATTGGCAGCCTACATCCGGCGCCTGACCGAAGAGTTGAGCGCGCACGCGCCGGTTTACCTCCGTCCGCCCGCACAACTGCGGCTCATGAGCACCGCCGCCGACTGTCTGGCCATCCTCGAACTGGCCGTGAACTGGGAAGCCGAGAAACTCTACGGCGTCGAAGGCCAGGGACCGTATGACGAGTTTTGAGCCCCGGGCCGCCCTAGAGCATTCAGACAGAGGCCAGCAGATTCCCCGGTCAGTGCCGGTCGAGCTTCGCTTCGGCGTCCCAGTCCACGATCCAAGTGATTTCAGGATGGGGCTGGTTATCGTTGTTCCAACGGACGCGCCAGGCCTGGTTTCCTGGATCAATCACGTCATGCCTTCGGGGAGACTCGACATGCCCGTCCGTACAGAGGAGATCGGTGTGACGATTATGGCGGTTGGAGGGCCATTGGCTGTGGCCGGGAGACTCGTCGGCGGGGTCCAAGTCCGCATTCATGTTGATCATCGCTGGATCCTCGGGCGACTTCACGTCCCCCAGCATGATCATCTGGGCCGGGCTGACCACCATGCTGTCGGTGACCACGCCTTTGTAGGCGGGCCCGTTGATGTCACCGCCCAGGCCGAGCTGCGGCTTGTGGTGGATGCTCAGCCCCCAGTCGTTGTAACCGAACGAGAAGCGGCTGTGCCGCCCAATCCCGAACGGATCGTATATCCCGTCCGGCCCCGTGGCGCCGAGCGTCTTATTGAGGTTGGTGTCCCAGGCGCTGCCCGGCATGGCCGCGGGACAGTGAAACACCTGCCGGCTGGCCCCCATCTGGCTGAGGAGCCGCGGGGGCCAGACGAAATAAGGGCCGTAAGTGATGGAGAGGGTTCCGGGGTATTGCTTGAACTCACCGACGTACATAATCGCGCCGATGCCAATCTGCCGCAGGTTGTTGAGGCAGCCGACCTGCCTGGCCTTGGCTTTGGCTCTGGCCAGGGCGGGCAGGAGCATGGCGGCCAAGATGGCAATGATGGCGATGACAACGAGCAGCTCGATGAGTGTGAATGCGCGGCCGTGCCGGCGGGTACGCGGGCGGCGCGGTTCGGATGCTGACCTTGAATTGCTCACGGTTCTATCCGTTCCAATGCAACTTCCATAGACATTCTAAGCAAGCGCTCGGCCAACGTATATGTGCGTTTGGAGGCACAGGGTAACGGTTTGCGGCGGTTTTGAATTGCCCTCGGCAGCAATCCACCCCTCGGTCAAGATGAAAACGCCCGCGAGCGAACATCCGCACGCCGAGGCCGGCGGGCCTCCGCCACCGGCCACCGTTGTCTCCGAAGTTGCATTGCGCCAAAGCGATTCAGTTCTTCGGGTGGCGGCCCGACCAGCCGGGTTAGCCCCCGACGGCTCCGCCATGCACGTCCTCGAATCGTTGCGCTTCCAGATGGCTATTGACGGCAGCCGCGCGAGCTGCCAGCCACCCACGCGTTAGCCGCTTCATTCCCTTTGCCAGCGGCCGGCAGCAACACGACGGCGAGCACGGTCACAAACAGTCCCGTCAGTAACAACCAGCCGGCAGCCGTTGTCGCCTTTTGGCTCTCCAAGAGCATTGAAGCGCCCAGCGCGACGATGGTGAGGTTCGGGCACAGCAGCAGATACGCGCGCCGGTCGCCGCCCACGCTGAGCCAGCGCCGGTCCACTACTTCGCGCACTCCCAGCAGCAGCCCGGCGGCGCCCCATGCCATCAGCCCAGCCCAGGACAACGCCAGCCCCCATTCCACGCGCAATCCTAAAGACACGAAGAAGATCGGGATCAGAAACCGCTGGCTCACCGGGGCCATGTATTCGGCCAGCCCCTTGCCTTCATGCTCGGTGCGGCTCATAAACAAGCCGAGGAAAAACGCCGTCTTCGGGGCCGACAAGCCAAGGCGGTCGCCCGCCGCGCACACTGCCAGCACTAGCAGCACAAGCAGATGCGTCCGCCAATGAGTGGCCCGCTGGAGAATGGCGTGAAAGAGGCGCGTGACGTGCGTGGCGAACCGGGCCACCAGCAGGAGCACCAGCACGACGCCCGCCAGGCGCAGCGGAATGAACCAAGACAATCCGCTCCGCACCGCAGGCTCCCCGAGCGCGAGCAGCACGACCGTCAGTGCCTCCAGCACAATCAGCACGCGCAGCACGGCTTCGCGTCGCGGTTCATCCAGACCAGGGTAACTCTTCCACGCCGGATAGGCCATGCCTACGGACACGCCAGTCAGCGCTGCCGCCGCCACCAGCGACTCCACCCACCCAAAGCCCGCCACGCCGGCCAGCAGCAGCGCGACCGGGAATTGCGCCATCACCCACGGCAGCGCGAATCGCAGCGGGGGCACCATCTGGCGGAGGGGCGGGAGGTCAATTTCCAGCCCGACCTCGAACAATAGCAGCAGGAACCCGACGACGCCGGCTTCGTGCAACATCGTCTTGAGGCCCGGGTTCGCCACCGGTCCGAGCGCCAGGCCGAACAGCACAAACGCGGGAAACACCAAGGCCGGCCGGCCCAGCCGTCGGCACACATCCGGCACGGCCATGAACAGCAACAGCAGGCCGATAATGATTTCGATGTTGTTCACCAGAGGTCTGCGCTTATGGCCAACCAGGCCGACCGCCTGGGACAGGGGCGGCTTTCAGGGGTTCCCAGAGGTCTTCGGCCTGGCTTCCGCTTTGCCGGCCGCTCATGAATCCGGCCGCTCGGGGCGCTGGCACCCTCGAGACACGATTCGGATTGCTTCCTCCGTGGGGGTATGGGGAGGATTCTCGGCTGAGACCGGTTCGCAAATGGCCCGGACCTTGGGCAGCCCTTGGGGATGGTTTTGCTGGATGAACGCGATGAGCTTCTCCCGGATTTCGCAGCGCAGGTCCCAGGCCTTGGAGGCATCTGCGGCCGTGGCCAGTACCCGCAGTTGCATGGCACGGTCGGTGGCGTCGGTGACTTGCAGGTTCCAAAAACGCCGGTCCCAGTCTTTGCAGCCCTCGACGATGCGCTGCACGGCCGGCCGCACTTCCCCAATCGGAAGCGTGTAGTCGGCCCAAACGAAGACCGAGCCGAGGATGTCCGCCGACATGCGCGTCCAGTTCTGGAACGGCTTCTCGATGAAGTAGCTCAGAGGCACAATCAACCGGCGATCGTCCCAGATGCGCACCACCACGTAGGTCAGCGTGATTTCCTCGATGCGGCCCCACTCACCCTCGACGATGACCACGTCGTCAATGCGGATGGGCTGAGTCATGCCGAGTTGGAAGCCGGCAAAGAGGTTGGCAATGGTCCGCTGGGCGGCAAAGCCGATGATGATGCCGACGACGCCCGCCGAGGCGAGGATGCTGGTGCCGAACCGGCGCACCTCCTCGAAGAGCATCAGCACCGAGGCGACGGTGAACACGCCGATGATGACGTAAAGCGTCTTGCTGAGCACGTGGACCTGCGTGTAAACCTTGCGGGCCTGGAGATTGTCGGCAGCGGTGATGTCGTATCTGGCAAGCACGGCTTTTTCGCCCAGGCTGACGGCCTGGAACAGGACATAGGCCACCGCCCCGATAATCAGGATGCTGCTGCCTTTGGTGAGCACACCGGCGGACTCGGGCGACAGCCGGACCATCGGCGAGGCGAGAATGACGCCCACCACCGGCCCGATGATGCGCAGGCTCCGCACCAGCAGCGGCACCACCAGATCGTCAAGCTTGCTCGCGCTCTTGCCAGACCACGCCTTGAAACGCGCCTCGATCGAACGCGTCAACCTCGAGAACAGCCAGAACAGCGCGCCGAAAATGGCCGCGCAGGCAAGCAAGGCCGTGAGGCTGGCGGTCAGCGCGTCGAAGGATCCTTTTCCGATCATCACGCTTCCCATAAACGCATATCCGGGTGTTTGCTAGTCTTCGGAGGCTCGTTCAGGAAGATCGCCGCCGGCTCGCTCCCGTTGCGCCGTCAAGCCGGCTCTTCTGGCGCCACCTGGGCCAATTCCCGAACCAAGCGCCGCACAGTCGCGTGGCTGCCCAAGTGGTAGCGCGCCGCGGTGGCCCCTAGGCCGACGCGCACTGAAAAGGCGCTCGGCGGCAGGGCGCGGAACAGGTCTTCGTCTGTCCAATCGTCCCCAATGGCCAGGATGAAATCTGCGGGGTGGCCGGCCAGCCATTCCATAGTGGTTGTCCCCTTGGTCACGCCGGTGTTGCGCACTTCGATGACCTTGTCGCCCAAAAGCACTTGCACGTCAATGTTGCGAGTGTAATCGGCCAGGTCATCAAGCAGTTCCTTGGCGCGCTGGGTAGCCTGCTCGGGATCCGCCCGGCGGTAATGCCACGCCAGCGAGAACTCCTTTTCCTCCAGCAACGCCCCCGGCAGACGATCCACGTAAAGCTGGAGAATGGGACGCACCTGCGTCTTCCAGTCGGTGCTGATGGGCTTGGGGATGCGCCACTCGGCGCCCTTTGGCCGGAGCCAGGCGCCGTGCTCGGCCACCAAGGCCAGCGGCAGGCGCCCCAACCACCCTTCGAGTTCGCTCCGGGCCCTGCCACTCACGATCACAACCTCATTGGCCTGGTCTGCGGCCAGAACGGACAGCAGTTCCAGCAGTGTGGGATCAGGCCGCGCCAGTTCGGGATCGCCCGCAAAGGGGACCAGCGTGCCGTCATAATCCAGCAACAAGGCGCGCCGCCGGGCCGCCCGATACTGCTGGACCAAAGCCGTCTGGGCCTTGCCGGTGAGGGCCCGCGCCCGTTGGGCCGCTTCGGTTTTTTGCGTAGCGAGGAGAGCTTGGACGAACTCGTCCGCCCACCGGTTCACGTCGTAGCGGCGGAGCCGTTCCTGCATGATCGCGTTGCGCTTGACTTGCTCCTCGGGCGGGACAGCCAGCGCCTGCTCGATTGCCTGGGCGATTTCACTGGCATGGAAAGGGCTGATGATGATGGCCTCGCCCATCTCTTTGGCGGCGCCGGCCATCTCGCTGAGGATGAGCACGCCCGTCTGGTCCGGCCGTGAGGCGACGAACTCCTTGGCCACCAGGTTCATGCCGTCACGCAGCGGCGTGATGAGCGCCACGTCGCAGAGCCGGTACATGACCACGATCTCCTCGAAGGAGAGGTTCCGATACTGGTAGATGAGCGGCGTCCAGCGGACGTTGCCGTACGCCCCCACGATGCGGCCCACGGTTTGTTCGATCTCTTGCTTCATCCTTTGGTAGGCCCCGACGCCCGTGCGGGAGGGAGCCACGGACAGGACGAACACCACCTTGCCGTGGGCGGGCGGATTGCGTTTCAGGAACAGTTCGTAACCGTGCAGGCGGTTGATGAGACCTTTGGTGTAGTCGAGCCGATCCACCGAAAAGATCACCCTTTGCCCGAGGCACTTGTCGCGCAGCTTGGCCACGCCGGCCTCCGTCTCCGGGCCGCGGGCAGCCCGCGCGAACTTCTCGAAGTCAATCCCCATCGGAAAGGTGTCCACTTTGACAACGCGGTCGCGGAGGGTCAGCGTGCCGAGCTGGTGTTCGCAGCCGACCGTGCGCAGGACGCAGCCCAGAAAGTAGCGGGTATAATCGTGGGTGTGGAAGCCGATCAAATTGGCGCCCAGCAACCCTTCGATGATCTCGTTCCGCCAAGTCGCCGGCAACAGCCGGAAGACCTCGAAGGACGGGAAGGGAATGTGCAGGAAGAAGCCGATGGCCGTGTCCGGGAACCGCTCGCGAATCAACCGGGGCAGCAGCATGAGGTGGTAGTCATGGACCCACACGAGGTCCTCCGGGCGCAGCACGTTCAGCAGGGCGTCGCAAAAGACTTGGTTGACGCGCTTGTATTCGTCCCAGTACTCCTGCTCGTACCGGGTGAGAGACGGGAAATAGTGGAACAGGGGCCAGAGCGTCCGGTTGCAGAAGCCTTGGTAGAAGCGCTCCATGCTCTCTTCCGGCAGGAAAACGGGTGAGGCGTTGAACTTCGCCCCGGCGTACTGCCTGACCGCGGCTTCGCGCTCCGGCGGGACGCTGGCTCCCGGCCACCCAACCCAGAGGAATTCCACGGGTTGAGCGGAGCGAGCCACGAGCCCTTCCAGATAGCTCTGCAACCCGCTGGCCATCCCGCCCGGGGTGTCCGTGAAGCACGGCACGCCGTCTCTCAAAGAGACCGCGAACGGCAACCGATTGGAAACGATGACCAGACGCATACGACGAGTGCGTTTTGACCTTTGTGGTCCCAGCCCGCCAGGAACAAGCGCCGCATTCGATGAGCCATCACTGGGGCGTTGTCCGGAATCGCAACGGGTCGTTCCTACAGAGGAGCGTTACAATCCCCGCCTGTGGGCTTTGTCAGGGGATTGTGATTCGGCTTCACCACCTTTCGTTGGGCTGCCTGGCTGTCCCTCAGACGCCATCCCGGCGTAGGCAACCCGCATCAGCATCCAGATGGAAAACACGCACAGCACTGTAATCACGACCGCCGCCATCCGCCGGCCCGGCACTACCTGAGACCCTCCCGACCAAGTCATGACGCTCTGCGAGAGCATCACGAAGGTCACAGGGATGAGCGTCAGAATCGCCCAGGCCTTGCCGCGGCTGCCCTTCATGGCGCGGACACCCCAGAGCAAACAGAGCGCGCCTCCGGCCAAGCCACTGATGAGGGTGGGCTTGGCCAGCGCCGGAGCAAGGTAATGGGTGAGGCAACCAAGACCCGCCAGCAAGAGGCCGTAAACTGCCAGTTCCAGACCGAGGGCTTTGTTCATCGTGTGAATCAGAGGTTTTGAATTGCCCTGGAAAGCAATCCACCCCTCGGTCACGATGAAAACGCCTGCGAGCGAACCCGTGCACCCGAAGCTTACGAGCCTCCGCCACCGGCCACCGTTGTCTCCGAAGTTGCATTGCGCCAAAGCAATTCAGTTCTTCGGATGGCGGCCCGACCACCCGGGTTGTCCTCCGACGGCGCGTGCCCTCGGACCCTTAAGTCCGCGGACGCTGACTGCTCAGGGCCCGCAACGCGCCTTCATTCTACGCGAAGACAGTCGCCGCGTCAACTTAATGACGCCGAAAAAGCACAGGAATTACAGAAACTTCGCCCCGTGCGCTGCATCTGCGAGACGATGCGCGCTGTTGCGGCTGCTGATTGCCCAGAGCGATTTGCGCCCGAGCGCTTTGCGGGCTGCGGCACTCGGCGTTCAAGTTGGAACTGGCCATCAACTGCCACCAATCGGCAGCGCTTGCGGTCCCCAGTCTGCCTGACTCATTTGTCCAGTCCCTTTTCCGGCTGGCGTTGCTGGCGGGACTGGGTCAGGCGGCGGATTTCGGCGCCGCCCTTGGCGCCGACGTAGAAGATCAGGAAAAAATACCAGGCAATCGAGGTAAAGAGCATTACCGTCCAAAACCAGAGGAAGAGCTCTTGCATAGTCAGTTCTGGTGATTGGTTTGGCGCGTCGGGGGCGGGGTAAGGAGCGAGCCGGCGATCATCCCGGCGAACGCCAGGGCGAAGGATGACGCGCCGGCTACCTCAGGGGCAATCTGGTGCGCTTTGTCAACGTGCGCGTTGACAACCAGGAATGTCAGCGGGCCGATGGCGCCCAGCACCAGCGCGCAAAAGGCGCCGGTAGCATTCGCGCGCGGCCAGTACAGCCCCGCCACCAGGAGCGTGAACACACTGGCGAGGTAAATGTTGCCCGTAACCGCCAGGTAGTCCCAGGCGTTGCCGGGAATCTCGTACCAAAGGCCGTAGAAGAGGAGGAAAATGCCGATGGCCAGCACCAGCGAGCGGGTGATAAAGAGCCGGGCTGAGGCCGAGAGGGGCCGTTTGACCAGCGGCGAGATCAGGTCGTTGTAGATCACCGTGGCCCAGGTCAGCAGATAGCCGCTATCGGTGGACATCTCGGCGGCGAGGGCGGCGGCCAACAGAATCCCGATGAAGCCCGCGGGCAGGAGCATCCCCAAGTAGGTCGGCATGGCGTTGAGACTGGTCGTCCCCACGGGCAGACCGCAGTGCTGGTAGAAATAGACCAGGGCGGCGGCGCCCCAAAGCCCGGGCAAGCCGAACCGGCCCACGAAGTAAAACGCCGTCCGGCGATAGACTCGCTTGGCGGTGGCCTCATCCCGGGCCGAAAGGACACGGGAAATCTGGGTCTGCCAGGTGGTCACGACGGCGATCTGGAAGATGATCTGCCACAAGACGTAACCCCAGGTGGAATGGACGGGGTTGAACGGGTGATCGGCCATCTGCAAGCCGGCGCCGGTGTTGCCAGTTTCGGTGGCGGCCCAGGCAGCCGATAGCCCGTGGACGAGGTTGGACCAACCGATGGCCTTGATGACGAGGACCGAGGTCACCACGATGCCCATGCCCTTGACGATGAATTGCAGGTAATCGGTCACCAGCACCGAGAGCATGCCGCCCAGCACCGTGTAGAGCAGCACCATGCCCAGCAGCGCCGTCATCACCCATTCCAGCCAATGGGCCGGCATGCCGGTGGCGGCCACCAAGAATTCCCCGCCCAGGCGCAGGAAAATGCCCATGTTCAACACGCCGCCCAAGACGACAAGCAAACCGGCCAGCCAGCGGACCGGCAGGCCAAATCGGTTCTGGAACAATTCCGGAATGGTCATTACGCCGGCGCGGCGCAGCGGGCCGATGACAAAACCGGTGCAGCCCACCCCATACATCGCCGCAGCCATGATCACGCCAATGACCGCGCCGGCAAAACCCTTGGTGAAGCCCAGTTGCGCGGTGTACATGACCGTGACCAACCCCAGCTCCGTGGCCGCCAGGGAGGCGATGCCAAGGTTGAGGTCCATCTCGCGCCCGGCCACGGCGAAGTCCTCGACCCCGCGCACATATCGGCGCATGGCGATGCCCGCTGCCATGCAGCCAATCAGATAAACCACGATGATGACCCAATCCAGGACAGCAAGGTGCATGGCGTGTTCAGCGGGTTGTGATTGTGCTTATGGCGGCCACGTGACGCGGGGAGTTTGGCCAGCCGGGCCGGCGGAGGCAATCATCTTTTGGGTTGGCTGACCAGAAAACGATGTTGAGCCGCCGAGTGGAGCGGGAGCGCGAGCGTGTTTAGGTCAATGACTTCCAATGTATCCGCCCTTTCGGGCCGCGTGGCAAACGGTCACCAGACCTTGCACCTCGTTTCTCCCGCCCCCTCTAAAATTCCGTACGGTGGGTTTTCCCCAGTACGGCTTCAAACTCGCTTGACGCCACGGCCACCTTCGCCGGCGCCCCAGCGCCAGCTTATCGGCCGTCACTGCCGGTATCTCCGCCCGCGGCGCTGGGTCCGTAGTCGGTCTTGCGACCAAGCGGCACCGAGAGCTTCTGACCACGACCGCGAGTCCAGTGGCCCTTGGCTCCCCAGCCGGCTGTGTTGTCCGGCCAGTTCCGCGCTTACTATGGCCACATGCGCGCCTCTGTCGGCCACCTGCCGGCTTGTGGATTATTCGGCCAGGCTGCGGGCTAATCCCCCCAGCCGCAGAGGGTCCCCAATTTACTCTGCCAGCCCCTTCACCCCACGCCGTCGCCCGTACTCCGGTGGCCCCAGCAACTGCACGCGACGATGCCTTCATTGCCGGTGCTGCCTTCGCCATCTCCGTACTGGCTCGGCGCCACTTGTCCCACGATTCCAGAACGCGTGGGCCGTGTAACGAAGCTGCAGCATTCGCTTAATGCTATGGCCTGGTGGTGTTGCTCGCCCTGCTCTGGCCAGGGCTTTTACGACCGAGCTTGTGGGGGCTGGGGTCGCCCCAAAGGCCCACGTCGGTTATGACTGGATGGCTCATCGTCATTTACCATTGCCGGACTTTCACCGGCTGGACTGGCAGCCTTATGGGCTGCAAACGGATGAAACACGGATGAAACGCGGATTGGCCCGGAGCGCGGCATTCAGGCCGCATCAGCGTCCCTCGTTCCTACGCGCGGCCAATGTCCTTGACCACCCTAACGCAGTCCACTGAAGCGGCATGAATGCCGCGCTCCGAACCATCACGCCCGCCAATGCCGTCCGACCCCGTTGGGGTCGTTTCGCCTCCGCCCGTTTTCCGTAGGCTGGTGCCTACGGCTATTCACGTGCGGCCCGTTGGAGGCTGCCGCCGCCGCCAAAGAAGGTGCTGGCCAGGTGCCGCGGCGCTCCGCTAGGCTGGGGGCCGGCAATGTTGCGGATGGATGCGAGCATGAGAGCCAGCGAAGGGCGAAGGGCGCTGGGCGCAGCGGTAGCGGCCGCACAGGCGGCGGGCTTGCTGATGCGCCGGAACCTGCGCTCGGCCAAGACCATCAGCCGCCAAACGCAGCATGACGTGAAGCTGGAGCTGGACGTGCGCTGCCAGAAGCTCATCGAAAAACGGTTGCGTTCGGCTTTTCCGGAGGTGGCGATTCTGGGCGAGGAAGGCGTCGTCGGCGAGGCGCAGGCACCGTGGCGGTGGGTGGTGGACCCCATTGATGGCACGGTCAATTTCACTTACGGCATCCCGCATGCCTGCGTCTCCATCGCGCTGCAAACAACGAGCGCGGGGCCGGGCGGAGCGCGCAATGGAAGCCCCGTGCCGGCGCGGCCCGTTCACGCCTCACGCCTCACGCCTCACGAGCCGTTCAAGACTGTCCTCGGCGTCGTTTATGAACCATTCTGCGACGAACTGTGGACCGCCCGCCAGGGCGAGCCGCCGCGGTTGAACGGCCGCGTGGTCCAGGTCAGCCGGCGGCGCAAACTCGAAGAGACGGTGATTTCGCTCGGCTTCGGCAAACGCTCGGATTTGCTCGAGCACATGTTGCCGGCGTTCAACCAACTGGTCCACCGCGTGCGCAAATTGCGCATCATGGGCGCGGCGGCGCTGGCGCTCTGCTATGTTGCCAGCGGCAGGTTCGACGCCTTTGCGGAAGCCGGCGTGCGCCTGTGGGACATCGCCGCTGGTGGCTTCATCCTGGAATGCGCCGGGGGCGAGTTCTGGCGCCGCCCCATGCCGGGTGACTTTGTCTATGAGATTAACGGCAACAACGGCCTGATTCGGCGGCAGCTCCAGCGCCACATCCGGCCCCATCCTGCGACCTTGTTATGAGACGAACCATCTGGTGGTTGGCGCTGCTGGCAGGGCTGATTTCAGGCCGCGGCCTTGAAGCGCAGTCGTTGGCCCTCTTCCGCACTTCGGTGGGCGACATGCTGGTGGAGCTCTACGACAGCGACAAGCCGGTCACGGTGCAGAACTTCAAGACCTACGTTGGCGGCGGCCATTACCAGGACGTGTTTCTCCATCGCTGGGTGCCCGGCTTTGTGATCCAAGGGGGCTGTCTTCGGACGCTGTACCGCAACACCGCAAGCGCGCAGATCGTGTACGTGGCTAACTTCGGCCCGATTACCAACGAATACGGAGTTGGCCGCGCCTTCAGCAACACTTACGGCACGTTGGCGATGGCGCGGGTCTCGGGCGCGCCCAACTCCGCAACGTCGCAGTGGTTCTTCAACCTGACCAACAACGCCTTCCTGGACAAGGTGGACGGCGGGTTCACTGTTTTCGGGCGGGTGGCGCTCGGCACCGACGTGCTGAATCGGTTCAACATCTTCGACCCCACCAATGGCATCTGGCGGGCCACGCTGTCGAGCGCCTTCACCGAAGTGCCCGTGTTGTCAGCCCAGCCTGACCTGAACGACCTCGTCTATGTGGACATCACCGTGGCGCCGGCGCCCAAGCTGCAGCTTACCCTCAACGCCGATGGCTCGCGGCAGATCAATTGGACCAGCCTCCCCAACTACACCAACCGAATCGAATACACTTCCGAGATACCTCCAGTCTGGCAGACGCTCTTTGCCACCAACGGAACCGGCAGCTCCGCGCAGGTCGTGGACAAAGCCCTGTTCCGCCAGCAGCGTTTCTATCGCCTGTGCATCGAGTAACGCTCGCCCGAAGACGCGGTCTGGCCACGGATGAGACAGGGATGAAACACGGATTGAGGCTTCGCGCGCCTTGCGTCTTTGCGTGAGGCCCTTGTTTATGTGTCAGGCGGTGCTTTTCTCCTCACGCAAAGACGCCAAGACGCAAAGAAGGGAAGAATTGACGCGGCGAAAGCAAACGCCGCCTTCTGCTCTCCAGAAGTGTGCAGGGGCCGGGGTGTCGAGGCGCTTTGTCCCGCTGCCTACAAGACAAACTCGACGCTGACCTTCATGGCTAGTCGCCGCTCGTCGAAGCCGGGGACGGCGGTGGCGAAGGCAAGCAGACTTTGGTTGTAGCGCTGCATCTGCTCGGCGCTCACCGACGGCGGCGCCGCGCGGTGCTCGGACCAATCCGGAAACTCCAGGGCCAGCGCGCTTATTGCCCTTCGCTCGCGGGACGAGCAAGGTTCAGGCGGCGTTGGAACGCAAGAGTCGTTCATAGACGTCTTTGCTGCCGTGCTTTTCGATAGCCGCTACTGTGGCAGCCGTTCGGGCAGGTCAGCCGCCACGTAGCTCATAGCGGCCAGCGCGGCGACACAGAGGTTGAACTCGTCGCGGCTGAGTTTGTCCACCGTGTCGGCCTCAGTGTGGTGGAACCAGAAGTACTTCGGGCCGTCCACCCGGAGTTCCATGATCGGCACCCCGGCTTGTTGGAGGAAGTGCAAGTCCGCCGCCCCGCCGCCGGCGCCGCGCGTGATTTCGCCGGCCTGAATGCCGCTCAGCAGACTGCCCATGCCACGCACCCGCGCCCACGCGGCGTCGTTGCCGCTGAAGCCGAAGCCCAACGGCCTGAACACGCCCTCATCGGACTCAATGGCCAGCAGGTGTTTGTCAAGTTCCTGGCGGTGGTCGGCCTGATAGGCCCTGGCGCCCCGAAAGCCATTCTCCTCGTTGACCCAACAGACGACGCGCACCGTGCGACGCGGGCGGAGGTCGAGCTTGCGGATAAGTCTGGCGGCCTCCCAGGCAGCGAGGCAACCGCCGGCGTCATCCATTGCCCCCTGCCCCACGTCCCACGAATCCAAGTGCCCGCTCACCAACACGAGTTCGTCGGGCTTTTCCCGGCCGAGGACTTCGGCGATGACGTTGCGTGACTTGGCGTCGGGCAGCGTCACGGCCTCCATTTTGAGGCGCACGACCACCGGCTCGCCGCGCTCCTGCATCCGCTGCAACAGGGCGGCGTCCTCAACGCTGATCGCCGCGTGAGGAACGCGCGGCAGGCCTTCTTCATAGCGCATCGCGCCCGTGTGAACAGTGCGCATCGAAAAGGGCGTGACGGAGCGGATTAAGCTCGCCACGGCCCCGGCTTTGGCTGCCTCAACGGCGCCCCGCATCCGGACGATGATGGTGCGGTCGTAGCTCGTGAACGGTTGGTTGAAGAGCACGATCCTGCCCTTCACCTTGTCCCGGCGCGCCTGGAGGTCAGCAAAGTCTTTCACCACCAGCAGCTCCGCGACAATGCCCTCCGGCGGCGTGCCGACGCTGCCGCCCAGGCCGAGCAGGTTGATGGGGCGCGCTATGGGCGCGAGCAGTTCCAATGATTCTCTGCCCCGCACCCAATGCGGCACCCAGACCTCTTCGCCGCGCACGTTGTCCAGCCCGTCGCGCTTCATTTCGCCGAGCATCCAGTCAATGGCGCCTTCGAGGTTGGTCGAGCCGGACAGGCGCGGGCCAAAGGTGTCACAAAGCACGGCCAGCCGCTGGAAGCCCAAGTCCGAGTTGGTGGCGGCTTGAATGAGCCGGCCAACGGCCGGCAGATACTGGGCAAAGTCGGCTGGCGGTGGAGGGATCAGCGGCGCTTTTTCCAACGCCTTCTCCGCTGCCAAAACCGAAGCCGCGCCAAGCAGACCCAAGGCCAAAAGCAGCGCCAGCAAGCCGCCGCACTCCAAACGCTTCGCGCTGTCGGGGCCGTTGGGCATTTGCTGCTCAGTTCACGCGCCCCCAGCCCAGCGCCCGAGGCGGGCGCGGAGTTGTTCGAGATGGCAAGCCGCGGGCAGCAAGTCAGGAAAGTCCCGGAGCAGTTCCTCCAGCGTCGGGATCGCCCCCCAGGCCGTCACGGTGAAGACTTCCACGGCGCGCGTGGTGGGCAGGCGCAGTTCGCGGTTCTTGCGGTCAAACCGCTGGCGCAGGCTCACCTGCCAGTCAGCGAGCGATTTGGGCACGGCCATGTTGTGGCGCCCCACCCACGGGAGCCACTCGGCGATCTGGGACTGATGGCACCAGGTCATTTGGCAGATTTGCTCGAACGCCGGCTCGACGTCCACCGCCAGGTCATGGGTATTGTCGCCAAACATGTAACCGTCATAAACCGCGATGATCACAGGCACTTTGCACGGGGCCGACTTGGTTTCGTCGGTCGGATACTCCGGCGTGAACGCATGCGGGACGTTGAGCATGTAAGCCACCTCGCGGACGGCCTGGCCGATGGCCACGTGGTCAACGTGGACGCCCGCCAGCGGGTCGGCTGGCAGCGGCGGGCAGAACAGGTAGTCCGGCTCGAAATCGCGGATGCTTTTCCAGAGCGCCGCCAGCAAGTCGGTGGTCACGTGCAGGCAGGCCTCGCGCGGGACCTGGCCGTCCGGGAGCCGGAGCATCTCAAATTCGCAGCCCGCGATGCGGGCCGAAGCGAGTTGCTCTTGATAGCGCAGGCGGCCGGTCTCCTCGCGCGTCCGGAACTGGTGGCCGGCTTTGCCGTCGGTGCACACGATGACCTTGCCCCGAAAGGCCGCGCCGAGTTTGCGCTTCCACATTTCAAAAGTCCCGGCTGCCGTGAACTCGTAGTCGTCGTAATGGGCGTGGACGTAGAGAGCTTTCATCGGCGTCATCGGCGTAGTCCGTGGTTCCAACTGCCTGGCAGGCGGAATTCATTCCGCAAACGAGGTTCGTTGTCAACCTGTGGTGCGCGCGCTGGCTAACTCGCGGCCACTTTTTAGCTGACGGCGGGCGGCCGTTCGGCTAGAGTGGGGCAGATGGATGACGGCTGGCATCTAGTCTGACTCCAAAACGGCAACGAGATAACCGAAGTTTATGACCTCTGAGATGAATCGTCGCACTTTCGTCAAGGGAACCCTCCTCTCCGGCGCTGGCTTGACGCTGGCCGCGGATGCCCGCGCGCTGGCGCAGCCCAATCCCGCCGGCAATGCCCCGGCGGCGCAAGGGGCGTTACCAAAGGGCAAGATCGGCAGAATGGAAGTCAGCCGCGTCCTGTTGGGCGGCAACCTGTTGACCCACTACACGCACAGCCGCGACCTGCAGTACGTTTACAGGCTCGCCGCGCACTACAACACCGACGAGAAGATCATGGAGACACTCGCCGTGGCCGAGGCCAACGGCATCAACACCGTCTCGATGCACAACCCGCCGCACCCGATTTCGGTGCTGCGGCGCTACCGCAAGGAGCGGGGCGGCAAAATCCAGTGGATCATCTGCCCGACCGCGCCGGTCGAGCCGGACATGGTCAAATACCGCCGGGAGGTCGAGGATTTGGTGAAGGACGGCTGCGAGGCGATCTATTTGTGGGGCGTGCACGCGGATGCGTTGGTGCAGAATGACCGGATTGACCTCGTGGCCAAGGCGGTTGACTGCGCCAAGGAGTTTGGCGTGCTGTCGGGCGTGGGCTGCCATGCGCTGGACGTGGTGAAAGCGTGCGAGCGGCACGGCGTCAAGGCCGATTTCTACATCAAGACCTTCCATCACCACCACTACCCGACCGGCCCCAAGCCCGACCAACTCAAGGCCGCTTACAGCGAGTACCCCGGTTATTGGTGCCGCAATCCGGAGGAAACCGCCGAGTTCATGAAGACGGTGCAAAAGCCCTGGATTGCGTTCAAGACGATGGCCGCCGGCGCCATTCCGCCCAAGGACGCTTTCCAGTACGTGCTGACCTATGGCGCTGACTTCATCCTGGCCGGCATGTTCGACTTTGAGATCGCCGAAGACGTGCAGATCGCCAGGGACGTGCTGGCCGGCCTGGGCCAACGCGATCGGCCCTGGCGAGCGTGAGCGAAGTCAATCGCGGATGGCGCGGAGGGTGGAGCGGGGAATTCGTTCCGCCTCTGCCCCTGCAGTGGCGCGGGCGGCGAAGTGAATTCCTGCTGCCACTGGGCGCGCGGAGAGCGCGGAGCTTCAGCACCCTGGGGCGGCGTTTCTCGTGAGGACGAAACGGCCGCCTTGTCCAACCGAGCGAATTGTTCGGGAGATTGACGCCGGGCGGGGCTGGATTGCAGTTTGCGAAGGACTCGGGTATCAATGCCGCGCGTTATGGCGGGTGCGCCGATAGTTTCGATTCGGGAATTGACCAAGGTCTATCAGCAGGGCGAGATCAACGTGACGGCCCTGAACTGCATATCGTTGGACATCCAAGCGGGGGAGTTCCTGGCTTTGATGGGGCCGTCTGGCTCCGGCAAATCCACCCTCTTGCACATCATCGCCGGGGTTGACCGGCCGAGTCGCGGCACCTGCCTGGTGCAGGGCGTGGACGTGGGGCGGCTCAACGAGTCGGAGCTGGCCGATTGGCGGAACCACAACGTGGGCTTTGTTTTCCAGACGTTCAACTTGATCCCCGTGCTCACGGCCTACGAAAATGTCGAATTGCCGCTGCTGCTGACCAAGCTCAGCGCCAGGCAACGCCGCCGCCAGGCGCAAACGGCCTTGGAGTTGGTGGGCCTGTCGGATCGCCAGAAGCATCTGCCCCGCCAGTTGTCTGGCGGCCAGGAGCAGCGGGCCGCCATCGCCCGGGCGCTGGTGACGGACCCCAGCATCATCGTCGCCGATGAGCCGACCGGGAACCTCGACTCGCATTCGGCCCAGGAGGTGCTCACGATTCTGCGCTCGCTGAGCCAAACGGCGGGTAAGACCGTGATCATGGTTACCCATGACCCGAAGGCGGCGGCGTTTGGTTCGCGCACGGTGCGCCTGGAGAAGGGGGAGCTGGTGGAGTGAGGCGATAATGGGTTGTCAAGTTGTCAGGTTATCAAGTTATCAAGTTTGGCCCGTCAGCCCGTGCAGTGTGGTCTGGCTTGGCAACCTGACAACTTGATGACGTGACAACCCGATGACTTGATAACTTGACAACCTGATAACCTGAGAACTGAGTTCACGTTTCACGCTTCACGTTTCACGATCCCCCATGTCCATCCCAACGTTCATCATCCGCAACGCGCTGCGCAACCGGCGGCGGGCCGCGCTCTGCATCCTGAGCGTCGCCGTAAGCCTGTTCTTGCTGGTGATCTTGCTGGTGACGCTGCGGGAGCTGACGCTGCCGCTGGAAGACGTGGGCGCGGCGTTGCGGATCGTGGCGCGGAGCCGGATTTCCATCGCTGTTCTACTGCCGGCCCGGCAGCGCGCCATTATTGAAGGGATCCCCGGCGTGGAAGCTGTCTCGCCGTTTAGTTGGTTCGGCGGGAAGTACAAGAACGAAGAGTTGACGACCTTCGGGCAGTTCGCCATGGACCCCAAGCTGCTGCGGCCAATCTTCGGCGAGGCCAAGATGCCAGCGGAGCAATACGCGGCGTTTGAGGCCGACCAGACCGCCTGCGTGGTCGGCAAGGTCACCGCCGACAAGTACGGCCTGAAGATCGGCGATCGCATCGTTTTGGACAGCACGATCTACCCGTGCTCCATCGAATTGAAGATTGCCGGCGTCTATTCCGGCACGATTGACGACCGCAATGTCCTGTTTCACCACAAATACCTCGATGAAGCGGCTGGGACCGGCGGCTTGGTGGGCATGTGGTGGGTGAAGGCCAGGTCCGTAGAGGACATGGCGCCGGTGACGGCGGCCATCAACCGCGCCTTCGCCAACACCTCGGCCGAGGTCCGCGCCGAAACTGAGCGCGCCTTCCAGCTCAGCTTTGTGTCCATGTGGGGCAACATCAAAATCCTGATTGGCTCGATTTGCACGGTGGTGGTGTTCACGCTGATGCTGGTGACGGTGAGCACGATGGGCATGGCGATTCGGGAACGGTTCCAGGAACTGGCCATCCTCAAGGCGCTCGGGTTTCGGCGGCGCGAGTTATTTGCCTGCATTCTGGCGGAGAGCTTCGGGCTGGCAATGGCCGGGGCGTTGCTGGGCGTGGGCGGCGCGCTGCTCCTCTTCACCAACGTCAGCATTTCCAAGTTGACGCAAGGCATCTTCCTGGTCTTCGAGGTGACGCCGCGGATCATGGGAACGGCGGCGCTGGTGGCGGCGGTGCTGGGCATTGTCGCCAGCATCGCGCCGGCGGTGGCGGTCGCCAAAACCAGCGTGGTGGAGGGGCTCAGGACGCTGGATTAGGATTCGACCGCGGATCACGCGGATTTCACGGATGGATTCTGATTTAGGATTAAGATTAGGAATTGGATGTCGAGGGGCGCATGGCGTTGCCGTTGAAATACAATGTGCGGAACGTGTTTGTCCGGTGGCGGGCGACGCTGGCAACCGTGCTGGGGATAGGCTTGGTGGTGGCGGTGTACGTCTTGGTGCAGTCGCTAGCGGTCGGGCTCAGGCGGGCCAGCGCGAATACGGGCGACCCGCGCAACGTGATGATCGTCCGCAAAGGCGCCACGGCGGAGTCCAGCAGCCAAGTCACGCGCGAGCAGTTCCGGCTCATCCCCTACTTGCCGGAGATCGCCCGTGACGCCCAGGGCCGGCCGCTGGTTTCGGCGGACGTGCTGGTGCTGGTTACGCTGCCGCGCCGGGGGGACAACGGCGAGGCGCACGTGTTGGTGCGCGGCGTCTCGCCGGCGGGCAGGCAGTTGCGGCCGCAAGTGCAGTTAGTGGCTGGCCGCTGGTTTGTGCCCGGCAAACGCGAGGCGGTGGTTAGCCGCCGGCTCGCCGCGCGGTTTGCCAACTTTGACCTCGGCAACGTTTTCAAAACCGGCAACCGCGAACTTTCCGTGGTCGGCTGGCTCGACGGCGGCCTCAGCGCGTTCGATTCCGAGGTGTGGATGGACGCCGATGAGGCCCGCTCGCTCTTTACGCGGCAGTATTATTCGAGCGTGCTGGCGCGGGCGGTGGACGCCGCCGCGATGCGCGCGCTGACCAACCGGATTGAGTCCGACCGGCGGCTGCCGTTGCGCGCCATGCCTGAGACCGCCTACTACAAGGCCCAAACCTTGACCGCCAAGCCGGTCCAAATCCTGGGCAACTTCCTGGCCACGGCGATGTCCATCGGCGCCGTCTTCGCCGCGATGAACACTATGTATGCCAGTGTTGGGGCGCGCACGCGCGAGATCGGCACCTTGCGCGTGCTGGGCTTCCGCCGCCGCACCGTGGTGCTGAGCTTTCTCATCGAAGGCGCCTTGCTGGCGCTGGTGGGCGGGCTGGTCGGCTGCGTTTTTTCCTTGCCCATGCACGGTTATTCGACGGCGACGATTGGCTGGGAGACCTTCAGCGAGACGGTCTTCCAGTTCACCATCACCGCGGGACTGATGGCCAGGGGGTTGCTTTTTGCCGTGGTCATGGGACTCTTGGGCAGCCTGTTGCCGGCCTTGCGCGCGGCGCGCCTGCCGGTGATCACCGCCCTTAGAGCCGTATGAACGCAGACAAGCTCAAAGAGTTGCAGCTTGGCGCGGGCGCCAAGACCCGGCCCAAACGGGCCTTGTGGGCCATATTCATTGGCGTGGCCCTGCTGACTGGCTTGGCGCTGTACTATGCCTGGCCGCGCGCCGCGGACAGCCTGCGCCTGGGGAAGGGAGGCAAGCCGTATCGGCCGAGCCAGCCCGCGCCGGGCAACGCCGCCACCAACGGGGCGGCCAAGGTTGCCGCTGGCGGCCAAGCGTCCGCCAAAGCCGCCCAGGCTGGCGAGGCGGCGCTGACCGTAAGCGGCTACATCATCAACCGGGAGCGGATCGAAATCAGCCCGCGATTCATGGGCGTGGTAAAGTGGATTGGCGTGAAAAAGGGCGACGCGGTGACCAACGGCCAAGTGGTCGTGTTGCTCGACGACGCGGAGTGCCGGGCGCGGCTCCTCGAAGCCACCGCCCGCCTGGACAACGCCAAGGCGGCCGCCGAACGCGCGCAACTGGCCAACGACCGCGTCGCCAAGCTGGCCCGCGACCGCGTCGAATCCAAACAGATGGAGGACGAAACGCGCCTAAACCTGGCGGCCGCCAAGGCGGTCGTGGCCGAGGCCGAAGCCCAGATTGTGTTGCTGAAGACCTACCTGGATTGGACGGTGATCCGCTCCCCGATCAACGGCGTGGTGCTGGAGAAGTTGGTGGATGCAAATGAACTGGTCACGCCGCAGAGTTTTGGCGGCACGCGCGGCCCCAGCACGGCCCTCCTGGCGGTGGCGGACCCGAGCGATCTGCAGGTGGAGATTGACGTGAACGAGTCCGACTTGGCGAAAGTGTTTCTGAATCAGCACTGTCGCGTGAGCCCCGAAGCTTATCCCGACCGGCACTACGAGGGTTGCGTGGCCGAGATCGCCCCCGAAGCCAGCCGGCAGAAAGGCACCCTCCAGATCAAGGTGCAAATCAAGAGTCCGGACAAGTACCTGACCCCCGAACTGAGCGCAAAAGTCGAGTTCCTGACGGCGCCGGCCGAGGACAAGCCGCGGTGAGTAAAGGCGGAGTGCGGAGTGAGTCGGACAGGTCGGACGTGTCAGACGGGCCGGACAGGCCGGACCGCGAATGACGGGTTGCCAACCGCCAGGACGCTGTTTAGAATCGCCGCGATGAATAATATGGCGCTGGTTCGTTTTCTCGTGATTCACCGTCGGCGTTTTGTCTGCGGCGGCCTGCTCATGGCCCTGGCCATTGGCCTGCCGCTGCGCGTGCGTGGCGCGGAAACTCCGCCGCTGGGCGTTGGCCTTGCGGTCCGCGACATCACGCCCCAACTGCCGATCTGGCTGGCGGGCTACGCGGCGCGCAACCGGCCGGCGGACAAGGTTGACCATCCGCTCCTGACCCAGGCGGTGGCCTTCCGCAACGCGAGCGGGGAGCGGTTTGTGCTGGCGGCGTTGGACAACTGCGAAGTCAACCACGCCTTCAACGAGCCGGTCTTGCAGGCCTTCCAGGACAAACTCGGGCTGAAGCCCGGCGAAGTGATGATCGTGGGCAGCCACACCCACTCGGCCCCGGTGCTGGAGAAGGCCCTCGAAGGCATGTACCCACTCAAGGACGCCGACAAGGAGAAAGTGCGCCAGTACAGCCAGTTCCTCCGCGAGAAACTCGTCGAGGTCGTTGGCGCCGCGCTGGCGGACGTGCAACCGGCCACACTCGAACAGGGCCTGGGGCGCGCCACCTTCGCCATGAACCGCCGCGTCTATCGGGAAGACCAGATGGCCTTTGGCGAGAACCCAGATGCCCCGGTGGACTGGGAGGTCCCGGTGCTGCGCATCAGGAGCGCCGACACTAATCGAACCGTCCGCGCCGTCTTGTTCGGTTATGCCTGTCACGGCACCTGCATCCAGGGTGATGATTGGTACATCGTTTGCGGCGACTACATGGCTTACGCGCGGCAGCACCTCGAAGCGCTATTGCCGGGCACCATGGCCGTGTACCTGCCGGGTATGGGCGCCGACTCCAATCCGTCCCCACGCGGCTGGCTCATGGACGCCAAGCGCCACGGCCTGGAGCTGGCTGGGGCGGTGATGGCGGTGCTAAATCGCCCGATGCGGCCAGTCGCCGGCCCGCTCCGGCTGGCTTACGATGAGGTCGAACTGCCCCTGGAAGCGCCGCCCACGCCAGAGCAAATAGAGAAAGACGCCCAGGGCCAGGACGTTTACCTCCGCAACCGCGCCACGAGGTACCTGGAGTTGCTCAAGGCCGGCAAACCGCTGCCCACCGTGCGCCTGCCCCTCGCCGCGATTCGCTTCGGGGACGACTTGACCATGTTGGCCATGGGCGGCGAGGTGGTGGTGGACTACGCTCGCAAGTTCAAGCGGCTCTTCGCGGCCGATCATCCCTGGACAGTGGGCTACGCTTACGAAGTGCCTTGCTACATCCCCTCCGTGCGCATCCTCAAAGAGGGCGGCTATGAGGCCCAGTCCTCGTTGATTTACTACGGCCTCTACGGGCCGTTTCGCACGCGGATCGAAGACATCCTGGTCAAGCGGATGACCGAGTTGGTGAGCAGGGCGCGGAGCCGCTGACCAGAAGATGCCGCCGAGGGCATCGAGAACACAGCGGCAAATGCTTCAGAATCCTCGTCCTCCCTTCACTCTCATCGTATGGGGCGCCGCGTGCGGCATGGAGTCTGACCAGAGACTCGTGCCCCTCCTCCGTTTGTCACTGTGAAGCCCGCGGAACACGCAGAACGTTCTGGAGAAACCGAATTCTCCCTTCTGCGTCACTCTGCGTGTTCTGCGGGCAACGACCTAACATGACTGACCGGCGCCTGCTCCAACTTGACCCGCGGGACAACGTGCTGACGGTGATCGCGACGCTGGAGGCAGGCGAAACGATTTGCCTGGCCGGCAAGCAAGTGCCCGTGCGCCAGCGCCTCCCGTTGGGCCACAAGGTCGCCGCGTGTGACATCCCCGCCGGCGCAAAAATCATCAAGTACGGTGTGCCCATCGGGTCAGCGACGGTTGGCATCGCTGCGGGCGAGCACGTGCACGTCCACAACCTCAAGAGCGACCACCTGCCGACTTACCAGCGCGAGACACAAGCGTCCTACTTTGACCAGCAATGAAAGGTTATCTCCGCCCGGACGGCCGCAAAGGCGTCCGCAACGTGCTGGTGGTGGCGTACCTGGTGGAGTGCGCCCGGCACGTCGCGCACCAAATCGCCTGGCCGTTCCGCGACCGGCAAGCGCACTTGATCGGGTTTGGCGGCTGTTACCCCAACGCCTACGCCCTGCAAATGATGAAGCGGCTCTGCACCCATCCGAACGTCGGGGGCGTGCTGCTGGTTTCGCTGGGCTGCGAGAGCTTCAACCGCGCCGAGCTGGCGCAGCACGTCGGTGCCACGGGCCGGCCAGTGCATACGGTGGTGATCCAGGAGAGCGGCGGCACCACTAAATCCATTGCCGCCGGGCGGCAGTGGGTGGAGACGGTCTTGACCCAGCTCCAGGCGTCGCCGCGCGCCGACTTGACAGTGCGCGAACTCGTCGTCGGCGCCATCTGTGGCGGCTCGGACGCCACCAGCGGGATCACGGCCAACCCGGCGATTGGCCGCGCGTTTGACCTGCTGGTTGAGGCTGGCGCCACGGCCATTTTCGAAGAAACCGGCGAGTTGATTGGCTGCGAGCAGGTCATGGCCGAGCGCGCCGCGCGCCCGGAGTTGCGGCCGGAACTGATCGCCGCCGTGGCCAAGGCGGCGCGACACTACGCCACGCTGGGCCACGGGAGCTTTGCGCCCGGCAACGCCGAGGGCGGCTTGACTACCATCGAGGAAAAGTCCATGGGCGCTTACAGCAAGAGCGGGCGCTCACCAATCATGGGCCTCATCAAGCCGGGTGATGTGCCGCCGCCCGGCGGGCTCTACTTGTTGGACGTCGTACCCGACGGCGAGGTGCGCTTCGGCTTTGCGAACATCAATGACACCGCCGAGATCGCTGAGCTGATCGCCTCTGGCTCGCACCTCATTCTTTTCTCCACCGGGCGCGGCTCCGTGGTCGGCTCCGCCATCGCTCCCGTAATCAAGGTCTGCGCGAATCCCGAGACCTACCGCCGCATGACCGAAGACATGGACGTGAACGCCGGACGCATCCTGGAAGGCCAGGCCACGTTGGAAGAAGTCGGCCAAGAGGTTTTCGCTCGTGTGCTCCGCACCGCCGCCGGCGAGCGCACGGCCTCTGAAACCATCGGCCACCAGGAGTTCACCCTCACCTACAAGACCTTCGAGCCGCTGGGCCCTGCCTGCCTGCCGGCCGCTGGAAACCTTTGACCAGGCCGCAGCCTTGCACTTTAGTGGCATGGGCGACAACCTCTGAGAACACTGTGCCTTTTCATGAAAAGAGCCGTCGCAATTGCGCTCTTTATCCTGCTCGCTGTAATTTTGGCAATACTCGGCTTCTTTTTTGTGGCGGCGAGACAAGCTGGACTCTTTCGGTCGCCAGACATTGCTGCGTTGGCTCGAGAAGCCAAGCCCTTGATCACTGCGCTCGAGAATTACAAACGTCAGAACCAACAATACCCACCAGCGGTTGGTGAATTGCGCGGGAGCTTGTTACCCGGATTCATGCCGGAGGACGTGGTCGGCACGAACACATTGACTTGGCAAAAATGGGTATATGTCAAGGACGGTGAAGGAGAGGCCGCGGACTATAGAATCTATAAATACACAGGGCATCTACGGGATAGCTTGTGGTTCGAGCGCGATGGTGAGAGCGGAAAAGGGCAATGGTGGCTAGGCGACGAATCCGGAAGGCCGAGTCCGCCTATTGCATTTCCAGGAGTGGATGAATGAAGCCGCGGCGTGAATGAAGGCGTCGGATCAAGTCGCCAGACCCAATTTGAAATCTACAATCTACAATCAGCCTGTCGCTTTGGCTGCGGCTCTGCCCGCCCGCAGACAGCATGCCCCGCCGTGACGCTGTCGTCCCCTCATGTCCAATTAGTTCCGCGCGTCCGCATTGCGCACGGCCGCGGCGTTCAAACCGCGCTGAATGTGAAGACGTTGAGTCGGAGAGATTTTGTCCAGGCGCTGGCTGTCGCTGGCGGCGGGGCCATGGCGGGCGGGCTGCGGGTGTTGGGCGCTGAGGCTCCCGCAGCCTTCAAGTTTGACCCGCAGCAGAGCCTCATCCTGGCGCCGCAAGCGCCGGAGGATTGGCCGGCCTTTCGCGAGCAATTGGCGCGGTGGCGTCAGGCGGCCAAGCAGCGGCTCAACTACGACGATGCACTCTATCGGCGGCCCGAATTTGCCTGGGCGCGGGCCGTGTTCTGCTGCGCCTTCGTGATGCTCAACGACGAGACGTTCTTCGACCAGGCGCGTGGGCGCTTCACACTGGAGGAGTTCCTGGCGGAAGGAACGCGCGAGTTCGGCGGCTACGATGCCCTCGTGCTTTGGCACGCTTACCCGCGCATCGGGCTGGACGACCGGAACCAGTTTGACTTCTATCGCGACCAGCCCGGCGGGCTCAAAGGGCTGCGTGCCGTCTCGCGGCAATGCCACCGGCGCGGCGTCAGGGTGTTCATTGACTACAATCCTTGGGACACCGGAACACGGCGCGAAGGCGTGAGTGATTTGGATGCGCTGGCCCCGCTGGTCAAGGCAATCGAGGCGGATGGGATTTTCCTTGACACGCTGGACCGTGGCGCGGCGGAGTTCCGGGCCAAGCTCGACGCGGCGCGCGCGGGCGTTGTGCTGGAAAGCGAAGGCGCGCTCCCGTTGGAACGGGTCAGCGACCACCACGCCTCCTGGGCGCAATGGTTTGCCGACAGCGGCGTGCCCGGTGTGCTGCGGAACAAGTGGTTCGAGCGGCGGCACGTGCTCCACCAGATTCAGCGGTGGAATTGGGACCACACCGCCGAACTCCACACCGCCTGGATGAACGGCACCGGGATGATGGTCTGGGAAAACGTGTTCGGCACGTGGGTTGGCTGGAACCCGCGCGACGCGTCCATTTTGCGGGCCATGCTGCCGATCCAGCGCCGCTACG
>Ga0315268_10000618_pt1 | contig 41448 bp, 36 predicted proteins | sample C1_top_MG_FD_204535 | JGI IMG/M metagenome (GOLD analysis project Ga0315268, IMG submission 204535) | Sediment microbial communities from Yellowstone Lake, YNP, Wyoming, USA - C1_top | ecosystem: Environmental > Aquatic > Freshwater > Lake > Sediment | place: USA: Wyoming | collected 2017-08-01
AAGCAGGTAAGTGAGCCCGTTTTCCACGTTGTTTTTGTAAGGGTAAGACGGGTCGAAGGGGGAATTGTAGCCCAGCTCCTTGGCCCGGTCTTCCAGTTTAAGCACCGCGGCCGCAGTATTGGCGATGGGATAATACCCGGGGAAGGAGCCGTTCCCGGCCTGCTGGGCCACCAGCCAAGTCAGCCCTTTGGCGATGGCGGCTTCGATCTCCTCCGGCGTCGCCGCCTGGGCTCCGGGACTTAAGCAGAGAACGGCGACAGCCATGGCCAGAACCGCGATCAGCAGGGCCCGCCGCTTCTTTTTGGCCTTTTCCAGGAAAATCATTGGTGCATGCCTCCTTATTTTTAACTCCCCTTAAAGAGAGATCCTGTCCCTGGAAAGGAGCCGGGCCAGAACCGCAGGGCCGGCCCGGCCCTCGCCCTTAAAAGTGATACGACACGCCGACCTGGCCGCTGAACAGGTGGAGAGTGGGGTCCAGAGTGATGGTTCTCTGCCCGTTAACCGTGGTGCCCCCCACATGGTCATGGTATTGGAAATCTATGGAGGGCTGGGCATAGCGATACCTGAAGAAGATGTCGAGGGAGACGTTCTTCAAGCACATGTAGCGAAACCCGGCATCCACCGCCAAAGCGACGGTGGCCTGGCTGCTGGAACCGGGACTGACGGTGTAGGGCCGGAAAATCGACAAAGCCCCGTCATAGAGGTTGCCGCTCAAGGTGGGACGCTGGCTGATGAACAGGACCGCGGGACCCACGGCCAAATAGGGCTGCAACCGCCCGAAGGGCACCTCGGAGTCTTTGAAAAATCCCCAGCGCCCGGCAAGCATGAAAGCCAGGGTGGCGGCCGTGCCGTTGCTGGCGAAAAAGTTCTTGCCGCTCACGCTGGGCGGAAACGGGAAGTTCAGGTCCGAAGCGCTGGTGCCGCCCAGTTGATGGCGAAAATCCAGGCGATGGAAGCTGAAATCCAGATAGGCGCCGAAATACTTCATCCAGTCGGGATAATCCCCGCCCAGGAAGCCGTCCTTGACGAACCAGGTGCCCACCTTCAAACCGCCTAGAAAGGCGGGCTCCAGGCGTCCCGGAGTGGCATGGCTTTCCCGGTTGTCCCACACGTAAGGCGCCGGCTCATCCCGGTGGATGGTGGTAAGGTTCATGGGCGCATTGGCCCCCTGCACTCCGCCCAGGTAGGCCTCTACATACACCTCCCCTTGGGCGGGCCCGGGCGGCAGGGTGATGGCGGCCCCCAGGCACAGCAAGCCCAAAAACATGAATATTCTTTTTAATTTCATAGACTTTCCCCCATTAGCCAGAAGCGTCATGACAACCGTTAATTCTGCGGCAACAGCGAAATGCGGCCCCTGCCCCCCATTCCCGGACCCCCGTGAAACATGCTGATTTAGCGGAGAGGAAGTTACCCCCAAGCCATGCTAGCGCAGCATTCTTGAAAAATCAAGAATTTTCTTAACAGTTATTGTAATTTCAGGCGGCTGAAACCGGCGATAATCGCAGCTCCCTGGGAGGTTTCTTGCAACAGGGATCAGGGGTGACAGGAGAGAGGGGCAATCCCCTTACCCGGTCCCGGCCAAAATCAGCCTGTCCAGGTCGTGGGTGATTTTTCCCCGGTAGTATTGGACGTCGGCGTCGTTCAGCATGATCATGTCCAGCTGGCGGGTGTGGATGGTGATGTAGCCCAGGATCTTCAGGCGGCTCAGCATGTAGCCCCGGCTCTCCCCCTCCAGGCGGGCGAAGAGCGCGTCCTCTTTGACGTCCACCTGGAAGTCGTAGCGCGTGAGGATCTCCCCCACGAACTGGGCCCGGAGCACCCGGCGGGAGTAGTCCGCGGCCCCGCCCTTGAAGGTGAAGCGCAGGTAGTTCTCAAAGGGCTGCTCCCCCACCAGGGCCTCCACCGTGGAGAAGTGGAACCCCAGGCGGGAGGTGAGGTTGACGAAGTCCCGGGAGATCATGAAGTAATTCTGGTTGCCGAAGATGGTGCCCCCGGCGGCGGCCAGGTCCGGGCCCGCGGCCGCGCCCATGACCACCGACAAAAAGCCCCGGGTATCCACCGGGGGCGGCCCCTCCCAGGGCGCCGCGGTGATGCCCTCCCACAGGGCCAGCATGGGGGCCGAGGCGATCTGGTCCAGGCTCACCTCCTTGCCGGGCACTTCTTCCTTGAAGCCGTCCTCCAGGTTCAGGACCCACCACTGCAGGGGCACGTCCGTCACCAGGCGCTTGATGAAGTAGCGGAAGACGGCCTTCTGCTGGTCGATGGCGAACATCTCCTTCACCGAGACCTCGTGGGCGAACCTGGTGATGTCGTGCAGGGTGCGGCAGGCCGTGGGTTTGAAGTCCGGGCTGTCGGGGTCGGTGAGGTTAAGGGGGGTGACCAGGGCCATGACCTCCTTCAGGGTCTCCCCCACCGGGGTGTTGGCCATGAGCCCCCGCCGGGGAAGCGCCCGGGTCAGGAGGCCTTCCACCCGGCCGGCGTAGACGGTGCGGCCGTCCGCGTCCACGGTGATAAGGGCGCCGCCCTGAAGACGGGCGGTGGCTTCCCCCGTGTTGAACAGGGCCGGAACCCCGAATTCCCGGGCCACATTGGCCAGGTGCCCGGTGATGCCGCCCCGGTCGGTGACCACCGCCGCGGCCCCGGGCAGCAGGGTGGCCCAGCCCGGGTGGGGAAAAGCGGTGACCAGCACCGCGCCCGGGGGGAACTGCAGCAGGTCGGCGTGATTCCGCACCACAAAAACCGGGCCCGCGGCCACTCCGGGGCTGGCGGTCTCCCCGCCCCGGAGCAGCACCTCCTGATCCGCGGCCGCAGGGGCAGCCGGCCCCGCCTCCTCCCGGGGGGGAGACGGAAGCTGCTGCAAGGGCCGGCTCTGGAGGATCAGGAGGCGCCCGGCCTGGTCCAGACACCACTCGATGTCCTGGGGGAGGGCAAAGTGTTCTTCCAGGGCCAGGGCCACCCGGGCCAGCTCCAGGGCCTGCTCGTCGCTGAGGGCCGGCTGGGCCGCAGCCGGGTCGGGCACCAGCACCACGCCTTCCTCGGGCAGGCACACGGCCTTCTGCTTCTTGTCCCGGATCTCCCGGCGCACGATGGCCGGGGGGGCGCCCCGGGAGATCACCCATAAGTCCGGGGTGACGCTGCCGTCCACCACGGACTTGGCCAGCCCGTGCACCGCGTTGATGAGCACCTGGTCGCTGCGGATGTCCGTGGGGTCCCGGGAGTACATGACCCCGCCTGCGGCCGCGTCCACCATCTCCATGACGCCCACGCACATGGCCACGTCTTCGTCCCGCAGCCCCTTGTGCAGGCGGTAGTTGAGCGCCGCCAGGGAGTACTTGGAGGCCAGGACCTCCTTGTAGGCCGGGCCGAGATTCTCCCGGCTGACGTTAAGTTCCGAGCGGTATTGGCCGGCAAAGGAGGTGTTGAGCGCGTCCTCGCCCATGGCGCTGGACCGCAGCGCCACCCGGGGGGCGCGGCCCAGCCGGGCGGTAAGCTCCGCATAGGCGTGATAAATGGCCTCCTCCAGGTCCGGGGGCAGGGGGGCGCCGATGATGAGCATCTGCAACTCCGAGCTCAGGCGGTAGAGGTCCGAGATGTCTTCCGCCTCCAGGGCCTGGAGGCGGCGGTTGATTTCTTCCTGGAGCCCGTGATGGGAGAGGAAACGCTCGTACGCGGCGGCGGTGAGGACGAAGCCCACCGGCACCTGAACCTCCGGCACCCGGGTGCTGAGCTCCCCCAGGTTGGCCATCTTGCTGCCCACGCTGTCGGCCATCTCCTTGTGCACCCGGTTCAGCGGCAGGACCAGCTCCCGGGTGGCCGGAGCGCACCGCCGGGCCAGGATGGCCGCGATTTGGGCCTCCAAGTCGGCAAAGACCCCTTCCAGGGCCCGGTATTTGCCCCCGGACAGCTCGTTCAGATACTTGATGAGGTTAAAGACGCTGACGCAGACCGCAGTGGCGTGGCCCCGGATGAAGGTCATGCCGAAGCTCTGGCTGCCGTGGAGGGCCGCCTCCATGTCCGTCATGATCTGTAGCGCGGCGTTGTTGGCGGCCAGCAGCAGTTTGAAGGCGTGGTATTTGGCCCTGAACACGGCGCGCAGCTCTTCCACCGCCTGGGCCGGCGCGGCCCGGTCCCGGGCAAACAAGCCTTTGAGCTGCTGCAGAAAGCTCCCCATGCGCGCCCCGGCAGGTACTGCTCTTACCTTAAGTAAATAATGGGCCGGGAGGATGTCAAGAAAATCTGCCGCCGCAGCCGGGCTAAGGGGCCGGCGCCAGCCCCCGGCAGGCTCTGCCGGTGATGGCGTCCATCACCGCGGCCTTGAGGTGGTCCGTATCCCCGCGTTTTTCCAGGAAGAGCACCACCGGCGCCCCGGGCCCGGGGGTGCGGTCCTCCGGCCCAAAGGTGTGGATCAGCACGGGGATGGCCGGCTCCCGCCCCTTGAGCCGCTCCCACAGCGCCACTTCGTCCAGGTAAGGGACCTCCAGGTCCAGGATGAGCAGGTCCGGGGGCTCGGGTCCGGCCAGCCGCTCCAGCAATTCCCGCCCGTCCCGGGCCACCTCCACCCGGTAGCCTTCCTGGCCGAGTTCCCGCCGCAGCAGTTCCCTGACGTGCCGGTTACGGTCGGCGATGAGAATTTTGGCGGCGGTGCTCACGGACGCTCCCTGAGACGGTCTCCCCGGCCCGGCGGCCGCCCCCGTCCCTTTTCCGGCCCCTGCCGGAAAATTCCGGTAGTGCCGGGTTTTTTTTTAAGTGGGAGCAATGGCCGTGCCAAAAAAAGAAACCCGCCTGTGGGGGCTAAGTATCTGAAAAATAATGAATAATCAGAAGCAGGCCCTGGGGCTGGCGGCAAGGGCTGTCGCGTTTTTTTACAGTTTGTAAAAGTCCTTTAAGGGCAGTGGCCAGGCAGGCGCTGCCGTCCCCCCCTCACCCCGGCCCTTTCCCCCAAGGGGGGAGAGGGGGGATAGCAAGGAGGGGCCGGGGGGCGGCAGCCTCCGGCGGGGGGCGGAGGCCGGACTCAGGAGCCTTCGGGCTTCACAGCCGTGGCCACCTTGAGGCGGTACTTGTCGATCTTGGCCAGCAGGGTGGGGCGGGAGATGCCCAGGAGCCGGGCGGCCCGGCTGCGGTTGCCGCCGGTGAGGTCCAGGGCTTCGCGGATGAGGAGCGAGGCGAAGCGGTCCACGCAGGTCTCGAACCGGTCCCGGTCCTCGCCCACCAGGAGGGCCTGGCGCACCCAGCGGCGGATGGGGGCGTCGGCGCCGGCGTCCTCGATGGCGGGCCCGGCGCTTTCCCCGCCCATGGCCCGGGAGAGGTTCTCGGGGTGGATGGGGTAGCCCCGGCTGAAGATCAGGGCCTTCTGCATGGCGTTGGCCAGCTCCCGCACGTTGCCGGGCCATGGGTAGTGGCCCAGGTAGGCCCGGGCCTCGGGGGTCATCCCCGGGTTGGGGAGGCCCATTTCCCGGGCGAAGCGGGCCAGAAAGTATTCCGCCAGGAGGGGCAGGTCCTCGGTGCGGGCCCGCAAGGGCGGCAGCCACAAGGTCACCACCTTCAAGCGGTAGTAGAGGTCCTCCCGGAAGCGTCCCGCGGCCAGGGCGGCCTCCAGGTCCCGGTTGGTGGCGGCGATGATGCGCACGTCCACGGGGATGGGCTCCCGGCCGCCCAGGCGCTCGATGCTCTTCTCCTGGAGCAGGCGCAGGATCTTGGCCTGGATGTTGAAAGGCATGTCGCCGATTTCATCCAGGAACACGGTGCCGCCATGGGCCTGCTCGAATTTGCCCACCCGGCGGTTCAGCGCGCCGGTGAACGCGCCCTTCTCGTAGCCGAAGAGCTCGCTCTCCAGCAGGGTCTCGGGAATGGCCACGCAGTTGATCACCAGGAAGGGCTTGTGGGCCCTGAGGCTGTGCTGGTAGAGGGCCCGGGCCACCAGCTCCTTGCCGGTGCCCGACTCCCCCCGGATGAGGACGGTGGCGTCCGTGGGGGCCACCCGGCCGATGGCCTTGTACACCTCCTGCATGGGCTTGCTCTTGCCGATGAGTGCGTCCGCGGCGGCGGCGTCCGGGGGCACGTCCATTTCCACCCGGGAGCGCATGAAGCGCCCGGCTTCCAGGGCCTGGCCGATGAGGGCCAGGATGTCGGGGATGTCGAAGGGCTTGAGCACGTACTCGAAGGCCCCCAGCTTGGTGGCCTCGATGGCCGTGTCCGTGGTGCCGAACGCGGTCATGATGATGACCGGCAGCTTGGGCTCCAGCTCGTGCATGGCCCGGAAGGCGGCCAGGCCGTCCATGCCCGGCAGGCGCACGTCCATGATCACCAGGTCGGGGAGTTCCTGCTTGACTAGGGCCAGGGCCGCCTCGCCGCTGGGCGCGGTGCGCACCGCGTGGCCCTCCGCGGTGAGCAGTTTCTCAAAGGAGGTCCGGAGCTGGGGGTCGTCGTCTACGATGAGGATGGTACCCATGCCTGATGTTCTCCAAAGGGCAGGGTGAGGCTGAAGGTGGTCCCCGCTCCCTCCCGGGAAGTAAGGTCAATCCAGCCCCCATGGTCTTCAACGATGCGGGAAGCGATGGCCAGCCCCAGGCCGGTGCCTTCTTCCTTGGTGCTGAAAAAAGGCTGGAAAACCTGGTCCTGGATGTTGGGAGGGATGCCCGGGCCGTTGTCGCTGACCCGGATGATCACCACGCGGCCCACCTCCGGGGCCACGCCTTCCTCCTCCTTGATGGTGATGAAGCCGCCCGCGGGCATGGCTTCGCAGGCATTCACCAGGAGGTTCACCAGGACCTCCTTGAGTTGTTCCGGGTCGGCCTGGATCTCCGGCAGCTTCATGGTGCGTTCCACCTGCACCGCCACCCCGTAGGACTCCAGGCGGGGGCGCATAAGCTGCAGGGCCATGTCCACCACATCGGAGGGGCTGAGGCGTTGCACCTTCAGCTTGGGAGGCCGGGAAAACTCCAGGAAATTGCGCACGATGGTGTCAATGTGGCGGATCTCTTCCGAGATCACCTCCAGGTCCTCCCGCTGGGTGGGGGTGAGCTTCAGGGTCCGCTCCATGGAGAAGAGACGCATCTTCACCGAAGTCAAGGGGTTGCGGATGCTGTGGGCCACCCCTGCGGCCAGCTTGCCCACCAGGGCCCACTTGCCCGATTGGATGAGGTGCTCCTGGCTGCGCGTGAGTTGGCTCTGGGCCTCGTCCACATTCTCCATCAGCCTGTAAACCCGGTGGCTCAGGGCCTTGACTTCGTCCGGCCCCGGGGTCTCCGGCGCGGCGGCCAGGGCCAACTGGCGGATGGGCCCCAGGATCTGCTTGAGGAGGATGTAGGCCAGCAGCGCCCCCAGCAGCGCCACCCCCGGAATGGCCACCAGGGTGGTGGCATTGATGAACCGGGCCCGGGCCCGGGCCTCGGTGCGGGCCCGGCTGATGGCGTACTCCTGCATCAGGCTGAGACGCTGGCACAGGCTGAGGAGCTCGCTGAACTGGCGCCGCACCTGGGGATGCAAGGCCACTCCGGCCTGTTTGTCTCCGGCCTGGTAAAGCCTGATGACCTCCCCCCGGGCCGCCACGTAAGTCGGGTACTGCACCTCAATCTGGCCCAGGAGTTCTCCCATGGCCTCAGTATGGGCCCCTTTACGGGCCTTGGCGAGCCCTTTCAGGAAACTCTGATGATACTGCTCCAGCTGCTTGAGCCAGTCGGGGTTGCCGTCCAGGAAGAAGTAGGTGGTGAGGCCCCGCTGGATGAGCAGGGCCGACTCCAGCTCCTGGGCGGCCTGCAGGGAGGCCACGTTCTGGTCGACCAGCGAGGTGAACAGGTGGTCCATGGCCTCGGTGTGCCACATGGTCACCAGGCCGCCTCCCAGGGTGGTGAGCAGGAGGGCGCTAAGAATCAGGAAAATCCGGGCCCGCAGGCTCAGGCGCCGCCACATGGAAGATGCCACCGCTCCTTGGGGGAAGAATCCCCAGGAAGAATTATACAATAATTTTCGTCTGATGCCGAAACTATCCCAGGACCGCCAGGTATCCCGGCTGGATTTCCTGGGGGGTGGTCGCGACCGCGTCCCGGTCCACCACCTCCACTACGGTGGCCTGACCCGCGGGCCAGCCCCCGGGGTCCAGCAGGGTGATGGTGGCCCCCACCTTCACGCCGTGGGCTCGCCCCAGGCCGAAGGCAATCAGATACTCCCCGTCTTTTTTCACCACCCGGTAGATTTCCGCCCGGCCCCTCTGGGCCAGAAGGGCCTCCATCTTCTGGGAGAGCAGGAAAACCGCGGCGAAGGACAGCAAGATAACCGGCGCCAACGCCGCCGCGGCCAGCCAGGGGGGGATCCCGATCCAGCGGCGCCACAGGGACTTGGCGGCCTGCTGCCGGCTCAGCTCATCGGCATAGACCCGGACGGTAAAGGTCAACGGCGGCGCCGGGGATACGGGGTTCTTGGCCATGACCCGAAGGCGGTACTCCCCGGGGGAGATCCCGGGAGCGGCGCGGAGCCGGCCCCGCCACATGTCGCCCCCCAGGAAATAACCCCGGTGCAGGGCCACAAAATCCAGGGCCAGGTGGGGCGTGTCGCTGGTGAAGGTGAGGTCCCCCAGACCCCCCACCTCTTCCCGGAGGGCGCCGTTAAGGTCCACCGTCTCTCCGGGGAGCAGGCGCACCAAATGGGCGGGTTCCCGGAACTGGGCGACCAAGGCGTCCACCACCGACAGGAAGGCCAGAAAGGCGAAGAGAGCCCCGGCCTTTCCGGCCAGAGTGCGCCAGCGGGCCACCTGGGTCTGCTCCATGTTTTTCTCCAAAAAATCAGGAGAATCGCCCCGGGTTAGGGCGACTCTCCTGAGGGGCGCCGGGAACCGGCCTATTTCTTAAAAATGTCCGTCTTGGAGATGTTCATCAGGCGCAGGGCCTTCCCCGGCTCTTTATAGTAAACCCGGACTTCGTCCCCGGCGTCCCAGGTTTGGGGCGGCAATTCCAGGTACTCGTCCGGGAGGCTAAAAGTGGTCAGGATCTTCTGCCGACCGGAGTAAATGGTGATGGTCTTTTTGGCCTTATCCACCATGGGGAAGGTCTTCCCGGCCACCAGAGGGTCGTCCTTGGCCACGCCTTCCTTCTGGTCAATGAGGGTGTAAGAAATGGTCTTGAAGTTCTGGGCCCCAGGGTCAAAGATGACGATCTCCTTGGCCTTGGTGTCCAGCTTCATCCTATAGCCGGCCTTGGGCTCCGGCCCCATTTCTTGGGGGTCTTTGGGGACGGAGTATTGATGCGGCGGCAAGGTGTTGTAGTCCGGGTTGCCGGGCTCGGCCTTCTTGTCCTGGATCAGGGTGACGATGCCCTTGTCCTTGTCATAAGCGATGACGCGCCCCTGGTCCACCTTGCCCATCTCCCCGCACCCGAGAATCAGGCCCAGGGGCAGGAGGAGCAGGAGAGTCAGCCGCATCAGAGTCTTGCCCATAGAGAATCTCCTTTCCATGAGTGGCTCCTCCTCAATTGGCCACGGACACCTGGGCCCGGGCCTTTTTGGCGGCGATCTCCTGCTTGGCCCCGCCCAGCATGCGCACGAAGATGTACAGGGACATGCCGCTCACCAGCCCCAGGATCAGAACCGTGGCCGAGCCGTCAAAGACCCCGCCGTAAGCCGGCAACCACTTGGCCAGCATCTTCAGGACGATGGACAAGGCGCAGCCGATGACGCATAACCCGAAGGCGATGCGGATGCCGTACCCCTTGATGTACTTGGTGGCCACGGTGCCGATCTGGGCGCCGACGGCCGCGCCCACCAGCATGATCATGGCCGCCACCAGTTCCGTCCGGCCCTTGTAGGTATAGGTGGCGGTGCCGTACAGGCCGGAGATCATCACCTCGAAGAGGTCGGTGCCCACGGCCACGTGGGTGGGGCAGCCCACGAAATAGATGAGCGCCGGCATGCGGATCAGGCCGCCGCCGATGCCCAGAATCCCTGCCAGCCAGCCGGTGAGGAAGCTGACGAAGATGGGCAGCCAGGCGGAGCAGTAAATCTGGGCCTCTTTGAAGTGCATCATGGGCGGGATCTTGATCTTGTGCAGGGTCTTGGCCCAGTCAATGCCCGTGGCCAGCTTGTCCACTTCTTTCCCCGCGGCCAGGGCTTCCCGCTCTTTCCGCTTCTTTTTGGCCACATCCGCGAAGACCATCCAGGCGATGAGGGTGAGGAGCACCAGATAGAGGTAGCGCACGTATTTTTCCACCTGGCCGATGCGCTCCAGCCACATGACCATCTGCGCGCCCACCTCGAAGCCCACCACCGTGCCCACCAGCATGATGACGCCCAGCTTGTAGTCCACGTTGCCGAATTTGCCGTGCCTCATGGTGGAGATCAGGGACTTGCCGGCCATGTGGGCGATATCCGTGCCGATGGCGAAGGCCATGGGGAAACCCAGGATATTCAACCCCGGGGTCACCATCCAGGCTCCGCCCATACCGAAAAAGCCGCCGATGATGCCGACGCCCACCCCCAGGATGATGAGGCCGGGCCAGAAGATCTTGATGCCGGCAATGGGCATGAGAACATATAACCAATCCATAAATCATCCTCCTCCGCTGGCTTGCCGCGGCCCTTAATGTTCCGCCAGTTCCCGGGACTTCAGGTCCAGGCCGATGCCGCCCATGATGATGTCGGCCAGGACTCCGAAGATCAGGCCCACGATGGGAATGGTGACCACGGTCACCAGGGTGAAATAGAAATGGCTTTCATTGTAGAGATTAGTCCACCAGGCCTCCCAGCCGGTAAACCTCCGGGTGTCGGCCACGATGACCAGGGGGGCCGCCGCGGGTCCGGCGGCCTGGGCCATCCCCGGCAGCAGCAGGAAGGCCAGGATTCCCAACCCCGTTATTTGGGCCCATAACTTCCGCATGTCTTAACCTCCCTCTTTAATTGGACTTACCGGACAATGGTCACTTCGCAGGGGGCGTGGGCCACCACCTTGGCGGCGGTGCTGCCCATCAGGGCCCTTTTCAAGCCGGTGAGGCCGGTGCTCCCCATGATGATGCGGTCAAACTTGCCTTCCTCGGCCCGGCGGATGATGTTGTTGGCGGGCACCAGGCCTGCTTCCAGCACCGTCTCCACCGGGATGCCCTTGGCGTCAAAGACCGCCTTGGCCTTTTTCAGGGCCGCGACGCCTTCAGCCTCCAGCTTGTCCTGGATATAGGGGGGCATGTCGTCGAAGTCGTCCTTGGCGTAGTAGGCCACCGACATCAAGGTCACTTGCGCCCCCAGGCGCTCCACCAACTCCAGGGCCCGGTTCACGGCCTTCATGGAGGCGTCCGAGCCGTCCGTTGCCACCAATACCTTCATAAAAAAACCTCCTCGCTCTCGCTGGACCTGGGGATGGCGTCTTTGCACCTATAATTGCCAGCCTGGTCGCCGCGGCTGACTGCCCCTCCCCCGGGGCAGTCTCGCCAGCCCTTCCTCCGGGACAATAAGCAATGGTTGTGCCAGGAAGGGCAAGGGGCGCTGCATAATTAACTATCTTGAATGTCAAGGTAATTTAAGAACAGAGGGAATTTTTCCCCCTTTCTGCCCGGAAGTTCATGTCAGCATTTTTTACAGGTTGTAAAAGGGCTTAAAGGGTGGGGACAGGGGACCCGGCCTGCCGAGGGGCTGCGGCCCCGGCCGGATGGGCTTCAGGAGGCAACCCGCGCTCCGGGCCGCCTTCCTCCTGTCCGGCAGCCCCGCAATCTGGTATAATTCTTGTTACTGGGAAAGAGGACAGGCCTGTCCATGGTGGAGACCCTCAACTTATTCCGGAACATCTACCGCAAGCTAAAAGGCCGGGGCGCCCCCGCCCGGGACGAAGTGGCCGCGGCCTTCCGTTTCCGCTACGCCTGCTTCAAGGACCTGCTGGACTCCAACAGCCAGCTCTTGAACATCATCGCCGACCTGGAGGAAAAGCTCCAGGGCCGCCAGGTCTTCGGCATGTCCTACGTGCGCTCCCAGGCCACCCGGGCGGCGTTCCACGCCTTCCGCATGATCAAGAGCCTGGACGTGCTCTCCGGCCACAAGTACCCTTACCTCTACGGCATCCTGGAGCGCCTCAACACCCGCATCAAGGAGGAGCTGGGGGAGAAGAAGGAGGCTCCCCCGGCCGCCTTTACCCTCCCCTATGCCCAGCTCAACAAGGACATGGTGGACTGGGTGGGGGGCAAGAACGCCCACCTGGGGGAGGTGGCCGCCCTGGGGCTCCCCATCCCCCGGGGTTTTGCCATCACCACCAGGGCCTACTGGCACTTCCTGGCCGCCAACGACCTGGTGGACGAAATCAACAAGCGGAAGATGGAGCTGGACCCCGCCAGCCCCCAATCCCTGGCCGCGGTCAGCGAAGAGGTGCGCCGACTCATTCTCGAGGCGGCCCTGCCGCCGGACCTGGAGGAGGCCATCGCCCTGGCTTACCGGGAGATGGCCCGGGAAGCGCTGCCTTCCGGCGCGGACCCCCTGTCCCTCAGGGTTTCCCTGCGCTCCAGCGCCATCGGCGAAGACAGCGAGCTCTCCTATGCCGGCCAGTACCTCACCCTGCTCAACGTCACCGGCGACCGGCTGGGCCCCGCCTATAAGGAGATCCTGGCCAGCCTGTACACCCCCCGGGCCCTGGCCTACCGGCTGAACAAGGGCATCCGGGACGAAGACACGGCCATGAGCGTGGCCTGTCTGGAGATGGTGGACTCCGTGGCCAGCGGCGTCATGTATTCCCACCACCCCTACGACATCACCCTGGACCAGGTCATCATCAGCGCGGTTTGGGGGCTGGGGCCCTACGCGGTGGAGGGGGTCATCACCCCGGACTCCTACACCGTGGCCAAGGGGCCGGACCGGGAGATTCTCAAGGTGGAGGCCGCGGTCAAGACTCGCAGGCTGGTGAGCCTGCCGGAGGGGGGCCTCAAGGATGAGCCCGTGCCCCCGGAGGACCAGGAGCGGCCCTGCCTCTTGCCCGAGCAAATCCGCACACTGGCGGGCTTTGCCGTGGCCCTGGAAGAGCATTACCGGAGCCCCCAGGACATCGAGTGGACGCTGGATGCCGCCGGCCGGCTCCTGGTGCTGCAGTGCCGGCCCCTCATGCTCCAGCCTCCTGAGGGGAGCCTGGAGGCGGTGCCCCCGGTGTCCGGCTACCCCCTGCTGCTGGAGGGCGGAGCCGCGGCCTTCCCCGGCGTGGGCTGCGGGCCCGTCTACCCGGTCCTTAAGGACGAGGACCTGCTGAATTTTCCTGAGGGCGCGGTGCTGGTGGCCAAGCACTCCTCCCCCAAGTTCGTGGTGGTCATGCCCAGGGCCCAGGCCATTGTCACCGACTCGGGGTCCATCTCCGGCCACATGGCCTCCCTGGCCCGGGAATTCGCGGTGCCGGCGCTCCTGGACACCAAGGTGGCCACCCGGGACCTTCCTGCGGGCGCGGAGGTCACGGTGGACGCTTACACCGGCCGGGTCTACCTGGGCCGGGTGCCGGAGCTCCTGGCCCGGGCCCAGGCCCGGGAAGCCCACATGCAGGACACCCCGGTGTACCAGACCCTAAAAAGGGTGGCGGACCTGATCCTGTCCCTGCGCCTGGTGGACCCCAAGAGCCCGGACTTCCGCCCGGAGAACTGCCGCTCCCTCCACGACCTGGGGCGTCTGGTGCACGAGCTCTCCTACACCGAAATGTTCCAGATCAGCGACCTGGTTTTCCAGCGGGGCGGCGGGGCCTTGAAGCTGGACGCGCCCATCCCCCTGGACCTGTACCTCATCGACCTGGGAGGCGGCTTGACCGGCGTGGGCCCCGAAGACCGCTCCGTGCCCGTGGCTAAAATCGCCTCCATCCCCCTGAAGGCGCTCCTCCAGGGGATGCTGCATCCGGAGCTCCAATCCCGGGAGCCGCGGCCCATTCAGTTTTCCGGGCTGCTTTCGGTGATGCGGGAGCAGCTCCTGGCCCCTCCCGGCCTGGAGGACCGCTTCGGCGACAAGAGCTACGCCATTATCTCCGACAAATACCTCAACTTCTCCTCCCGGGTGGGCTACCATTACAGCGTCCTGGACTGCTACTGCGGCCAGACGGTGAACAAGAACTACATCACCTTTGCCTTCAAGGGCGGGGCCGCGGACGACGTGCGCCGCAACCGCCGGGCCCGGGCCATCGCCATCGCCCTCATGGGCCTGGACTTCACCGTGGACGTCAAGGCCGACCGGGTGGACGCCCGCCTGATGAAATATGACTGCGACACCCTGAAGGAGAAGCTGGACCTCATCGGCCGCCTGCTGCAATACACCCGGCAGATGGACATGCTCATGGTGAGCGAGGTGAGCGTGGAGGCGGTGGCCAAAAACTTCCTGGAAGGCAACTACACCCTGGACCTGGAGGCCATGGTTAGTCCGGCCCCCCAGGCGGAGGCCCGGAAATGATCTGGAGCCAGTCAAGGAGGACCTCGGTGAAAGGTTTCAAGTCAGTTCATGTAATCGGCCGCAACCTGGATGAGACCTGGTTTGCCTTGTTAAGAGAGCTTTATCTCCACGGCCGGCGCTACCGCATCGACGCCGGCTCCTTTGCCGGGGCCGAGAGGCTGGAGTTCGACTTTGTCAGCGGCACCATCCTGGAGCCCATTCAGTATACCTCCGGGGGCGTGCGGCTGCCCCTGGCGGTGACCGTGCCCCAGGGCATCCCCGCGCCCACCACCGACGAGTCCATCGAGAACTACTTCGTGGAATACCTGATGAACGGGGAGCTGAGCCCCAACGAGCATTACCGCTATGCCACCTGGCTTAGGGGTGGCCGGTATGCCGTCCCCCAGATGGTCCTCAATGGCGCCCGCCTGGAGGGCCAGGCCGCGGTGGTGGGCGTCCCGGACCAGGTGCAGTGGTGCCTGGACCATTACCGGCAGAAGGGTTTCGGCAACAACCACTGCTGCATGAACATCGGCTACCCGGAGTCCAATTTCGCCTACGACAAGAAATACGACACCGAGATGGAGCGGGGCACCAGCCCCTGCCTGCGCCTGGTGGACACCAAGATCGTCCAGGATGAGGGCCAGCATTACTTCTGCATGAACGTTTATTTCCGCTCCTGGGACTGCTACGGCGGCTGGCCCGAGAACATGGGGGGGCTGGCCCTGCTCCAGGAGTTCATGGCCCAGGAGCTGGGGGTGAAAGTGGGCCCCCTGAGCTTTACCTCCAAGGGGCTGCATGCTTATGACTTTCAACTGGAGGCCTTGAAAGGCAGGATTGGCGTTTAACAAAAAACCCCCTTGCGGGATCAAAGTTGGCAAAACGCCGGGCCCCTTAATAAGGGGCCCCGCTTGCGAGGATACCTCTGCTAATGAACTTCAAGAAAAGCTGTCCGGCGGCAATAACGATGCTAACCGCGCTGCTCCTCCTTCCCGCAGGAGCCGGCGCCAACGGAATAAAAATCGATGCCAGGCCCGGTGTTTCTTCAACCCATTTTAAATACATCACTCTGGCCATCAATAACATTACTCGTTTCTTTTCGGATAATTACAAGCTGGCCTTGCAGAAAAAGATGCGCATCATTATCGTCCCGGATGACAAGACCTATGAAAGCATCTTGATCAGCGAGTTTGGCTTCAACCCCGTGGAGGCCCGGAAGGACGCGCGCCACACGGCCGGCCGAGCCCATGACGGCAAGACCGAATACCTCTTGATGCTCAAGGCCCAGGCCTCTGATTCCATGCCCTGGCTCATTGAGCTGGCCTGCCACGAGATCGTTCACTGGTACCAGTTCCAGGTGGCGGGGGTGAAAAAGGTCCACGAGCTCAAATGGCTGGCAGAAGGGTCCGCCACGGTGATTGCCTACCAGATAGTTCAGTCCATGACCGACAGTACCATGGAGCAGTATTTCAAGAAAAACCTGGCGGCCCTGAAGCAGGGGAAACAAGTGCCGAGTCTGAAGGAGCTGCGCTCCCCCAAAGACTGGAAGGCCGCGTCGGATAGATGCGGCCCGTATGTTGTTTACCGCAAGGCCATCCTGGCGGTCCAGGAACTGGCCCGGCAGCAGGGGGTCGAGGCCCTCTTTAATTATTTCCTGAACCTGCCCCAATATCCCCCGGCCCAGGCCTTCGAACGGACCTTCGGCCTGAATCTCCAGAGATTCGAGGCCGACATGGACCAGAAGTTCAGGAGACAACAGACGAAGTTGGCGCCGGGGGCCCACTTTTCCCGGCGCCCATACTCCCCGCCAGTGCTCTGAATCTTCAGAGGCCGGTCCTCAGCAAGGCCGCCGACAACAAAAATATCCTGGTCCCCCATGACATCTTTTGCCAGCCAAAAGCCCGTCACTGGCCGGATGGACGGCTTGGTCGAGGGTGGCCGGGGGGTTTATTGCTGCACGTGTCGGGGGGAGCAAATATCAATTCGCGGCCAATGAGGTCCAGAATATTATTCCCAAGGCCAAGGGCTCGCCAAATCTTGTGACAATCACCGGCCCATCGGGTGAACTTATGGCCACCCTGGATCTTTCCTCGCGCCTGGCCACGGCTGGACCTAAAGGGATGTATCTGGGTTTCGGCCCCATGTCGGAGGTGGGCAACCTGAACCTGGGCAAGGGGTTGAGCTACCAGGTGGGAACCGGGAAGGCAAGGCCTGCCTCCAGAAGCGGCAAACAATAAGCTGGCCAGCGGGTTAATGGGGGCCGTCCTGCCCTTTCAGCCGGGGCGCCGGCGCCGAGGCGCGGCCGCCCGTGGTCAGGTGCCAGGCTCCCGGGCCCGGCTCTGCTTTTCCCGCTCCACCTTCTTCTCGTAAGCGGCCTCGATCTTGAGCAACAGGTCTTCCAGGGGGCAGGGCTTGAGCAGGTAATCGTAGCCGCCCAGCCGGATGATGTCCATGGCCGCGTCCAGGGAGGCGTGCCCGGTAAGGATGATGACTTCGGTGCCGGGGCTGAGCTTCTTCACCTCCGCCAGGGTGGTGAGGCCGTCCATCTCCGGCATGCGCAGGTCCAGGAGCATGACGTCCACCGGCTGCTTTTTCAGCTCCTCCAGAGCCTCCCGCCCGCTCCCCACCGCGGCCACCGCCAGGCCCTCCCCGGCCAGCAGCCGGGCCAGGGTGGTGCGGAACCGCTCTTCGTCGTCCACCAGCAGGACCCGCAGAGGGGCCGTCACTTCAGGAGCTCCTTTCCAGCCGGCCGGGGCAGGGCAGGGTGATGGTGAAGGCGCTGCCCTGGCCCACAGTGCTGGCCACCGCGATCTTGCCTCCCAGCCTCCGGATGATGCCGTGGCAGATGGACAGCCCCAGGCCGGTGCCCTGACCGGGAGGCTTGGTGGTGAAAAAGGGGGTGAAGATCTTCTCCTGGTCCTCCGGGGGGATGCCCCGCCCCGTGTCCCGGACAACGATGTGCAGAGACTCCGCGTCATGGCCGGTTTCCACCGTGATGGCGCCGCCCCGGCCAATGGCCTGAAGGGCGTTGTTGAGGAGATTAAGGATCACCTGGCGCAGTTGGGGGGCGTCGCTGAACAGCGGCGGCAACTCCGCGTCATACCGCCGGATGATCTGGATATCGTTATTTTTCGCCTCTTTTTCCACCAGCATGATCATGGTTTCCAGGACCTGGTGGACGTCCACCAGCTGGAGCACCGGTTCCCGCTTGCGGGCGAAGTCCAGCAGGTTGCGGATGATTTCGCTCATCCGGTCCACCTGCTGCACCACCTGGCGCAGGGAGTCCTTAACCTGCCCTATATCCTCGGGATCCAGGGAGTCCTTGCGGGAGAGCAGGCGCAAAAGCAATTCCGCTTCCTGGCGGACGATGGCCAGGGGGTTGTTGACCTCGTGGGCAATGCCCGCGGCCAGCTCGCCGATGGCGGCCAGCCGGTGGGCGTGGAGCAGGCGTTCGTCCAGCAGCCATTTTTCTTTTTCCGGCGGCGGCATGGCCACGGTCCCACTTTGATTTCCGGCGCCCGGCGGGAACAGGCCGCCCCCGGCCGGGAAAGGCCCCTGGCGGGTCTGCCGGCCACCGGGCCGCCTCTGGGTAAACGGAAGTTTACTGGGTCTGGCCTTCCTGGATGAGCTTTCTTTCGTAGGCCTGACGCATTTTTTCCAACAGCTCGTCCAGGGCCACGGGCTTCATGACATAGTCGAAGGCCCCCAGCTGCATGCCCTGGATGCCGGATTCCACCGAGGCGTGGCCGGTGAGCATGATGACCTCCACCAGGGGTTTGCGCTTTTTCATCTCCCGCAGGGTCTCGATGCCGTCCATGCCCGGCATCTTCACGTCCAGAATGACCACGTCAAAGTCCTGCTGGGCCATCAGCTCCAGGGCCTTCGTGCCGCTTTCCGCGCCCTTGACGTTGATGTTGCGGGCCTGCAGACGTTTGATAATGGTCTCCAAAAAATCCTGTTCATCATCCACCACCAAAACCCGGAATTTATCCATGGTGCCCCCTGTCTTCTACGGCCATGGAGGTTGGACTGCCAAACCTCCCCAACGGTCCTGTAATCGAGCCTGGTTCTCAGGCTATCGGCAGATAGATGGTGAAGGTGGTGCCCCGGCCTTCTTCGCTGGCCACTAGGATTCTGCCGCCCAGTTTTTCCACGATGCTGAAAGCGATGGACAGGCCCAGCCCCGTGCCCTTCCCCACCTCCTTGGTGGTGAAAAAGGGGTCGAAGATCTTGGCCAGCATCTCCTTGGGGATGCCGGGGCCATTATCCGAAATTTCCACGGCAAGTTCATTATTTTTCTCGCGGTACTTGGTTTTGACAACGATTTCCCCATCTTTGCCGATGGCGTCAATGGCGTTGTTGAGGATGTTCAAGAACACCTGCTGCAGTTGGGCGGGGTCGCTGTGGGTCGTGGGCAGGTGGGGGGCATAGTCCGTCTGGATGTCGATATTGCGGTAGCGGGCTTCGTTCTCCAGGAAGTCGATGGTCTCGTCCAGCACCCGGTTGAGCTGCACCTCCTCGGTGACCGGCTCCATGCGCCGGGCAAAGCCCAGGAGCCGGTGGGTGATGGTCTTGGCCCGGCCCACGTGCTGCTCGATCTTGCTCACGGAATCCCACAGCTCCTGGTAGTTCTGGCTCTGGGGCATATCTCCCATTTTCAGGAGGTCTTTAATCCAGCCGGCCTTCTCGCCGATGACCGCCAGGGGGTTGTTGATCTCGTGGGCGATGCCCGCGGCCATCTTCCCCAGGGCCGCCATCTTGCTGGACTGGATGGCGATCTCGTCCGAGGCGGCTTTTTTCCGCTCCATGGTCAAGAGCTCGTTCATCATGGCCCGGGTGGTGAAGACGGCCCCGATAATAATGAGCAGCACCCCACCCAGGCCGATAAGCGCGGCAAAAAACCGGGCCCGGAGCAGGGGGGTCAAGGTTTCCGTGGGATCTTCCCGGACCACCATCACCCACTTTTTGGTCTTCACCAGGCTGGTGGCAAAGAGGTTTGTGGCCCCACCCACCTCCATCTCCTCCACCATGGTGCCGGTGGCTGCGGCGAAATTCGGGGTTTGGGGCTGCCCCAGGAGTTCGCCGCTGAAACGGGGGGTGGTCTGGAGCACGTTCTGGCGGTTGATGATGAACGCGTCCCCCCTTTTTCCCACCCAGGCGGCCCGGACGATGTTCTCCAGGATGTCCGAGTCAATGGTGGCCCTAAGGATCCAGCTCACGTTCTTCTCCCGCACCAGCACCGCGATGATGAAGTGGGGAATCTTGCGGAAGCCCATGAAGACGTCGCTGACGTACACCCCGGTGGACATCACCGCGGTAAACCAGTCCTCGTTCTTGTAATTCACCCCCTTGAGGATGCTGTAGAAGGGCCCCACGTAGGCCAGGTGGTTGCCGTCCTGGTCAATGACCCCCAGGTCCAGAAAGGAGCGGGACCGGGTTTGGATGATGTTGAAGACCTTGTGCAGGTAGTCCTCGTCCTGCAGCCTTTCCAGGGAGTGGGTGTTGGCCAGGCTGATGAGCTGGGCGATGCGTTCATCGAAAAAGAGGTCGATGGAGCTGCAGCGGTTCTCCGCCAGGGTCTTCATGTCCTCCATGATCTTGGCGGTGTAGGCGACGCTGAACTGGTGGTAGATGACCACCCCCAGCACGAACAGGGGGATGAGGGAAAAGATCAGGGTGGTGGAGATGATGTTCCACCAGAGCTTCTTATATTGTTTTTCTTCCATCTGAACTCCTGCCGGCCGCCTGGGATTTTTCGGGGCCCCGGGATTGCGGGCGGCTGCCGGCATTCCTTCAGTTATAATTAAGCAATGGCCGTTCCAGGATGCACTCCTGGGGGCTGCCTGGCCAACTATCGGGGATAAAAAAGGAATCAGGCGGGGGGGGTGGGAGCTCGTCTCCGGAGGCCCCGGGGGCGGCTGTCAGGTTTCTTTACATCATGTAAAGACTACAGCCGGCGATGATTCCCCCTGCCCCCCCGGCTTCCGGCCGGCGGCGGCGGTGCACCTGTGCCGCCATGGTAATGGAGAGGGGGCCGGAAAGTCAAGGCTCCTTGCTTGGGACTCCCCGGCAGGCCCCGGGGGCAGGCATTTCTCTTGAATCCCCCTGAGAATTAGGCTAAATTATTCACAGTATTCAAGTTTTCTTGGAAAAGGCGGCTCTGTGACTAAGAAGCGTTATGAAGACCTCCGCTGGGCCGAAGCCCAGACCCTGACCCTGGACTACGAGGACGCCCTGGCCTGGGCCCTGGAGAAGGAGGGGCTCGGGGAGAGTGAACGGGCCGCCTTCGACGCCCGGTTCCCGGCCCTGGACCGGGAGCTGGCCGAGGCCCGGCAGGAGGGCAAGCTGGCCTTCCTGGAGCTGCCCTACCAGGTGCAGGTGCTCCCGGAGCTCCGCCGCCTGACCAAGCCCCTCCTGGAATGGTGCTGGGAATTGGTGGTCCTGGCCCAGGGGAGCGCGGCCCTGGGGATCCGGGGCCTGCGCCAGGCCCTGTGCCATCCCCAGCACAACTTCCTCCCCAACCCCCGGCGCCACTACCGGCCTTCCCTGTGGGTCCTGGAGGAAGGCGACCCCGACCGGGTTTACGGCCTGCTGGACAGCCTCCAGTTGCGCCGCACCGTGGTAAATGTTATAAGCAAATCAGGGAGCGGGGCCGCGCTGCTGGCCCAGTTCCTCTTCATTTACCGGTTGCTTAAGAGCCGGGTGCCGACCCGGGCCCGGGACTGCGTCATCGTCACCACCGACCCGGAGCAGGGCGTCCTCCGGCGCCTGGCGGCCCTGGAGGGCTTTCCCTCCCTGGCGGTGCCGGCCGCGGTGCCTGAGCGTTTTGCCCTGCTGAGCGCCGCCGGGCTCCTGCCCGCGGCCATGGCGGGCATGGATGTCGAGGAGCTGCTGGCCGGGGCCCGGTTCATGGACCACCGCCTCAAGGCCGCGGGCCCCCAGGGGAATGAGGCCTACCGCCTGGCGGCCCTGACCTGTCTTTGGGCCTCCCGGCGGGGCCGGGCGTCCCTGGTGCTCCTGCCCGGCGCCTGGGCCCTGACAGGGATGGCCCGGTGGTTCTGCCAGCTCTGGGCCGAAAGCCTGGGAACCGGGGCCGGCGTCCCGGCCCTGGAGGAGGGCCGGCCCTCCAACTGGCGGCTTTATCTGGAAGGGCCTCAAGACCAGTTGATCGCCTTCCTGGAAGTGGCAAAATTTCAGCACCAGGTGGAGGTGCCGCAGCTCTTCAGCCAGGTGGCCGGCCTGGAGGACGTGGAAGGCCGCGACCTGGGGGACCTCCAGCGGGCCCGGCGGGAGGTGGCGGCCGCCCGCCTGAAGCAGAGGGGCCGCCCCTGCCTGACTCTCACCCTGCCGGAAGTCAACGCCTTCACCATGGGCCAGCTCATTTATCTCCTGGAAACCGCCACGGTGGCCGCGGCCTCCCTCCTGGGGATGAACCCCGTTAACCGGACGGAGCCGGAGCCCTGGGAGACGGTTGCCCCCCGCGGCGCTTAAAGGATGCGGATGCGCTTTAAACTGAAAGACGCCTTATGGCCCCCCGGCCGGGACCTGCAAACCTTCCGGTTGGGGAAGTTCTTTACCTTTACAGGTTTCGTGGTCATCGCCGTCTTCACCGCCATCCTGGTGCTCCTCCTCACCCACCGGGCCCAGCAGATGGCCCTGAAGAAAAACCAGGAATACACCCTGCTTTTGGCCTCCAACCTGAACCACCAGGTCTTCCAGTTGTTCGTGGTGCCCACCGCCTATGAAAAGGGCGGCCGCATCACCCTGTCGGATCCGGAGCAGTACCAGCGCTTGGACATGGTGGTGCGCAACACCATCCATGGTTTTCACGTGGAGGAGCTCAACCAGTACGACCAGGAAGGAGTCTTCTCCTACAGCTCCGCGGGCCGCCCTCTGGGCCAGAAGGGCGGCGACATCCCCGGGGTCAAGGCGGCCCTCTCGGGGCAGAATTATTTTGAACTGCCCACCTACATCCCCCTGTGGAGCCTCCTCTGGCCCCGGTCCCAGTCCCACCTCCTCAAGGCCTACATCCCCTTCCGCCTGGAGGAAAAGTTCAGCGCCCACGAAGGCCCGGTAGTGGGAGTTTTCGAGATCATCCAGAACATCTCCGGGGACCTGGCGGAAATCGGGCGCTACCAGGTCATCATCCTGTCCATCCTGGTGGTCTTCATGGGGCTGCTCTTCCTGGTGCTCCGGCAGATCGTCAAGCAGGCCGAGGTCATCCTGGAGCGGCGCCAGCAGGAGCAGCGGGACCTGGAGGCCCAACTGCACCAGGCCGAGCGCCTGGCCGCGCTGGGGGAAATGACCGCCAGCGTGGCTCATGAGATCAGGAACCCCCTGGGCATCATCAGCTCCACCGCGGAGCTCCTCCAGGAGCGGCTGACCAAATATGAGCCCCAGGACCGGCTGGCCCAGATCATCGTCGAGGAGTCCAACCGCCTCAACGAAAAGGTCACGGAATTCCTGGATTTTGCCCGGCCCCGGGTGCCCAACCGGCGCCCCTGCGACTTGGAAGCCGTGGCCAACCGCAGTCTGGAGATGCTGCAACCGGAAATCCAGCGCCTGGGGATTAGCGTCAACCGTGATTTCCACCTCAACGGCCGGGGCCTGGCCGCGGACCCGGACCTGCTGCACCAGGCCTTCCTGAACATCCTGCTCAACGCCATCCAGGCTATGCCCGAGGGGGGCGAGCTCACCGTGTCCACCCACGACGCCCCCGGAGGGCGGACCCAGGAAATCCAGTTCCGGGACACCGGCGATGGGGTGGACCCCGAGACCCTGGCCAAGGTTTTCAACCCCTTTTTCACCACCAAGGAAAAGGGCAGCGGCCTGGGGCTGCCCATTGTCAAGAGCATCGTGGAAAGCCACCAGGGGACCGTGAAGGTGGACAGCATCCCGGGAGAGGGCACCGCGGTGACCATCACCCTGCCGGAGATTGCCGCTGCCGGGAAACCGGAAGCCTGAGGCAGCCTGAGAGAGACTATGGACACCATCCTGGTCGTAGATGACGAAAGCAATTACCTGACGGTGATGGAGGCCCTGCTGGGGGAGGCGGGCTATGAGGTGCTCACCGCCCACAGCGGTCTGGAAGCCCTGAAGGCCGCGGGCGCCTCGGAGCTGGACCTGCTCCTCACCGACATGAAGATGCCCAAGATGAACGGCATCGAGCTCCTGGAGCAAATGCGCCGCCTTTACCCGGATTTGCCGGTGATCATCATGACCGCCTACGGCACCGTGGAGAAGGCCGTCACCGCCATGAAAAAGGGCGCCTTCGACTACATCCTCAAGCCCTTCAAGAACGAGGAAATCCTGGTGACCATCGCCAAGGCCCTGGAGCACCGCCACCTCATCCTCCAGAACCGCCTCCTCTACCAGGAGCTGGAAAAGCACTACGGCGCGCCCAACATCGTGGGGGAGAGCCGCAGCATGCAGGAGATTTTGGCCCTGGTGAAACGGGTGGCCGCGTCCCGGGCCACGGTCCTGGTCACCGGCGAGAGCGGCACCGGCAAGGAGCTCATCGCCCGGGCCATCCACCAGTACAGCAACCGGGCCTCCCGCGCCTTCGTGTCCGTGAACTGCGCCGCGCTCACCGAGACCCTCCTGGAGAGCGAGCTCTTCGGCCACGAGCGGGGCGCGTTCACCCACGCGGTGGCCATGCGCAAGGGGCGCTTCGAGCTGGCCGACGGCGGCACCCTGTTCATGGACGAAGTGGCGGAGATGAGCCCGGCCCTCCAGGTGAAGCTCCTGCGGGTCCTCCAGGAGATGGAGTTCGAACGGGTGGGGGGCACCCGCAGCATCAAGGTGGATGTGCGGGTGGTGGCCGCGTCCAACAAGGACCTGAAAGAAGAGGTGCAAGGCGGACGCTTCCGGGAGGACCTCTTCTACCGCTTGAACGTGGTGCACCTCCACGTGCCGCCTTTGCGCCAGCGCCAGGAGGACATCCCGCTTTTGGCCGCGCACTTCATCAAGAAATACGCCGCGGAAAACGTCCGGGGCAAGGTGCGCATCGCGCCGGAGGCCGTCAAGCTCCTGGTGAAATACCCCTGGCCGGGGAACGTCCGGGAGCTGGAAAACGTCATCGAGCGGGCCACCATCCTCTGCGGCGACAACCTCATCACCCCCCAGGACCTGCCCGGGGAGCTGGCCCCCCGGCCGGTGGAGGCCAAGCTGGACATCGACCGCTTCATCCCCCCCAACACCCCGCTCCCCGAGGCTTTGGAGCACATCGAGGAGCAGATGATCCGCCGGGCCCTGGAAAAGAGCGGCCAGGTGCAGGTTAGGGCCGCGGAGATGCTGGGCATCACCAAGAGCCTGCTGCAATACAAGCTGAAAAAGTACCACCTGACCACATAATGTAGGGTGGGCACTGCCGCCATTTTCTTATAACGTATTCCTTGGACACAACTCTAATACACTTTCTGGCCCTTCTGGGGGCGGGGCGGGGGCGGCGGGTTCATATATTCGTCGTAGGAGACCAACCCGTCCCGGTTGCGGTCAAAGCGCTGGAACATCTCCTCCCCCCAGATAAACTCGTCCCGGCTGAGTTTGCCGTCCCTGTTCTTGTCCTGGCCCCGGAACTCGTCCTGACGGGTGGTGCGGGTGAGAAACTCCCACTGGTTAAGAAAACCGTCGCCGTCCCGGTCCCGGGCCCGGAAGCGGAACTCGAAGTATTCCCGGGTGGGGTGGCCGCCCCGGTAATAATAGCGCAGGAACTCCTCCCGGCTCACCCGGCCGTCCTGGTTGGCGTCGGCCTCGGCGAACTTGGCCGCGGTGGTGTTCAATTCATCGGCCTGCTGGCGGGAGATGACGGCCCGGACCGCAGACAGCGGGGCCAGGAGCGTCAGGGCCAGGATCACCAGGATAAGCCACCCCATACTGGACCTCCTCATCCCTGTTCCTGCAGTTCCTTGCAGCGCTTTTTGACTTCCTGGCGGCAGAGCTCCCAGATGACGCAGCCCTGTCGGAACTTGCAGTAAAGGCAGGGGTCGGTGCAGGCCTTGCAAAGATCCAGGCATTCCCGGCAGTACCAGAACTCCATCTTCTGGCACTCCACCACGGCCTCCCGCTCCGGCTGAAAGCGGCATTCCCTATCCATAACCAAGGATGCTATAATATCTCACGCCAAGGCGCAAAGGGCGCAAAGAAGAAATCCCGGCGCTCCCGGCGTCCCGGCGAGAGGCCATTCGCCCACCAGGCCCCCCGGCCGCGAGGATGAGCCATGACCGAGGATGAATTCACCTCCGCCCGGAACTACATGGTGGACACCCAGATCAAGGCCCGGGGGGTCACCGACCCCCGGGTGCTCCTGGCCATGCGGCGGGTGCCCCGGCACAAATTCATCCCCCGGCACCTGTGGGACCAGGCCTACAACGACCACCCCCTGCCCATCGGCGAGGACCAGACCATTTCCCAGCCCTACATCGTGGCCCTGATGACGGAAATGCTGGAGCCCCACGAGACGGACCGGGTCCTGGAAATCGGCACCGGCTCCGGCTACCAGGCGGCCGTTCTGGCGGAGCTGGTGGCGGCAGTTTATTCCATCGACCGCATGGCGGGCCTCTCCGCGCGGGCGGAAAAAGTGCTGGCAGAGCTGGGCTACACCAACATCCACCTGAGGGTGGGCGACGGCACCCTGGGCTGGCCGGAAGAGGCCCCCTTCGACGCCATCCTGGTGACCGCGGGCGCGCCCCAGGTGCCCCGGCCTTTGGTGGAGCAACTGGCCCTTAACGGCAGGCTGGTCATCCCCGTGGGGGACCAGTACTCCCAGACCCTGACCCTGGTGCGCAAAACCCAGGACGGGGTGAAATACGAATACCACGGGGGCTGCCGCTTCGTGCGCCTCATCGGCAAGTACGGCTGGCCGGCGGGGGAGTTGGAGTGGTAGCGCAGAGCTAAAAGCTGAAAGCCGCCTTCTCACTTGGACTGGGCCACCCGGGCCTCGGGGAAGGCCGCGGCCAGGACCCGGCGGGCCAGGGGCGCGGCCACGGCCCCGCCGCCGCCGCCGTGTTCCACCAGCACCGCCACCGCGATGGTGGGCTCCTTCACCGGCGCATAAGCCACGAACCAGGCGTGGTTTTCCGTGGCCTTGCTCCCCTTCTTCTCCTTTTCCAGGGCCACGATCTGGGAGGTGCCGGTCTTGCCCGCCACCTCCACGTGGGGCAGCTTGGCGTTCCTGCCGGTGCCGTCACTCACCACCCCGGCCAGGGCCTTCTGGACCAGGGCCAGGTTGGCGGCGGACGCGCCCAGGGTGGATTTCAGCACGGGCTGGGACTGGAACAGGACCTCGCCCGCGGGTGACTCCACCCGCTCCACCAGTTGGGGTTCATAGACCAAGCCGCCGTTGGCGACGGCCGCGGCCACCTGGGCCATCTGCAGCGGGGTGGCCAGGTTGTAGCCCTGGCCGATGGCCACGGACAGGGTGTCCCCCTCCTGCCAAGGGGCTTTGAAGCGCGACAGCTTCCAGGCGGAGCTGGCCACCAGCCCCGGCATCTCCTTGTCCAGGTTGAGGCCCGTGGGCGAGCCCAGGCCGAAGCGGCGGCCCCACTTGGCGATGCGGTCGATCCCCAGGCGTTTGCCCACGGTGTAGAAATAGACGTCGCAGGAGTGCACCAGGGCGGAATGCAGGTTCATGCCGCCGTGGCCGTGCTTCTTCCAGCAGTGGAAGACGTGGTTCCCCGAAGTCAGGGTCCCGGAGCAGGAGATGACGGTCTGGGGGGTGATGACCTTTTCCTCCAGGCCGGCCAGGGCCATGACGATCTTGAAGGTGGAGCCCGGGGGGTACTGGCCTTTCAGGGCCCGGTTCTCCAGGGGGTGGTCCTTGTGGCTGCTGATTCTCTGCCACTCCTGGGCGGAGAGGCCGCGCTCAAAGGCTTCCTGGGAATAAGCCGGCGCGGAAGCCAGAGCCAGGATCTTGCCGTTTCTCGGGTCCAGGGCCACGATGGCGCCGGCCTTGCCCTCCAGGCAGGCCTCGGCCTCCTGTTGCAGCTTCAGGTCCAGGGTGAGGTAGACGTTGCCCCCCGGAGTGGGGGAGAGCTGGTCCAGCTCCCCCAATTCCCGGCCGTAGGCGTCCACCTCGATGCGGCGGTAGCCCCGCTTGCCCCGGAGGTAGGTCTCCCAGGCCAGCTCTACGCCGCAGCGGCCCACATAGTCCCCCATTTTGTAATTGGGGAAGCGGCCGCTCTTGAGCTGGGCGTCGCTGATCTCCCCCAGGTACCCCAGGGCGTGGGCGGCCAGGCCCTGGGGCCGGTATTCCCGCTTGGAGGCCAGCTGGATCTGCACCCCCGGGAGCTCCGGCTGGTAGGTTTCCACCAGGGCCATCTCCTGCCAGGGAAGGTCGCCCTTGAGGCGCACCAGGTGCAGGCCCGCGTTTTTGGCCCCCTCCAACTGGGCCGCCACCTGGCGGGGGTCCAGGCGCAGCAGGGCGGACAGGCGCCGGGCCAGGAGCTGGATGTCGGAGACGTCTTCCAGGGTCACCATCAGGTCATAGGCGGGGCGGTTGCCCACCAGCAGCTGGCCGTGGCGGTCCAGGATCATGCCCCGCCAGGGGGGGAGCTCCTGGAGGCGGATGCGGTTGGTCTCGCTTTTGCGCCGCATCTCTTCGCCTTCCACCAATTGCAGGAACCACAGGCGCAGCATCAGGACCCCGAACAGGCCCAGGACGATGAGGGCCACCCGGGTGAAGGTGCGCCGGGCCCGTTCCTGCTCCTCCGGCAGCATGGGCCCTCCCGGAGGAGGGGCCTCCCGGAACTTGAAACCCGGAAAGGAAGAAGGGGACAGCAAAGACATCTGAGCCTGCCTCAGGTTACCACAGGTCCGCGGCCAGGGGCGCATCCCGCAGGGCCCGCCAGCCCCAGCGGCTGAGCAGCTTTTCCAGCCCCAGGACCAGGAAGGCCAGGGCCGGCCCCAAGGCCACGGTGGCCACGATCTCCAGGCTGTGGTAGCGAATGAGCTGGTCCAGGGAAAAGCTCTGGAATCCTAAAACCATCAGGCCTCCCCGCAAGGCCGCCTCCTGGAGGAGAAGGGTCACCAGGCTGGCCAGCATCTGGGGCACCGGGCGCTGCACCAGGAAGCGACGGCGGCAGAACCGGGCCGCGGCCACCACCAGCAGAGACGCCCCCAGGTGCAGGCCGAAGGGGGTGGCGGCGTAGCTGTCCTGGAGCAGGCCCAGGACGATGCCCAGACCCAGGGCCAGGGACAGGGAGGGCCTGAGCCCCACGTAGAACAGGAGCAGGGCCAGGAGGCGCAGCCGCACGTGGGGGAAAAAAGCCAGGTTCTGCAGGTAGAAGAGCCCCAGGCCCACCAGGCTGTAAAGGAGCAGGGGTACGGTCATGGTTCCGCCAGGGCCAGGCTGGCCGCCTTCACCACCAGCACCTCTTCCAGGGCCGAGAGGTCCACGGCCGGAGTCACTTCAATCTCCTGGAAGACGCCGGCCTTCTTTTTATCCGCCAGGGTGACCTTGCCGAAGACCAGGCCCTTGGGGTAGATGCCCCCCAGGCCCGAGGCCAGCACCAGGTCGCCCGCCTGGACGTCGGCGCTCTTGGGGACAAAGTCCAGGGAGCAGCGGTTGCCGCCCTTGCCCTGGAGGATGCCCCGCACCCGGGTGCGCTGCACCATGGCCTCGGCGCCGCTGTTCCGGTCCACGATGAGCATCACCTTGCAGTAGTGGGGGTAGACCTCCACCACCCGGCCGACGATGCCCTCCGGGGCCAGGACCGGGTGGCCCACCTTCACCCCCTGGTTCCGCCCCTGGTCCAGCAGGGCGCAGCGGGACCAGAGGGAGGGGTCGTAGGCAATCACCCGGGCGCCGATGATGGGCAGGGCCACCTGCCGCTTCAGGTCCAGAAGGGCCTCCAGGCGGGCCAGAGCCTTTTCCCCCTCCTGGTAACGCACCTCCTTCTGCTGGTACTCCTCCAGGCGGTGCCTCAGCAGGGTGTTCTCCCGCTGCACTTCCACCAGGTAAAAATAGCCCTGCCACAGGCGCTTCAGGGAGCGGCCGGCATAGGACAGGGCCTGGAGCCCGGGCGCGGTGAGGGACACCGCCAGGGATTCCGCGGACTTCAGGAGAGGGGCGCGCTTCAAGCCCAGGGACAGGACGGCGAAGACCAGGACCAGGGCTGCGGCGACGATCAGGGGGCTGCGGTAGCGGCTGCGAAGGCGCACCTCTGCCGCCTCAATCCACCATCACTTCCTTGAGGATGCTCAGGTTGTCCAGGGCCCGCCCCGAACCCAGGACCACGGTGGCCAGGGGGTCCTCGGTGAGTTTGATGGGCAGGCCCGTTTCCTGGTGCAGCAGGACGTCCAGGTTTTTCAGCAAGGCGCCGCCGCCGGTCAAGTAGATGCCCCGGTCCACGATGTCCGCGGCCAGCTCCGGCGGGGTCTGCTCCAACGCGGTCTTCACCGTGGCCACGATGGTGTCGATCTGCTCCTGGATGGCCTGGCGCACCTCGTCGGAGTTGATGCTGATGATCTTGGGGATGCCCGTCACCAGGTCCCGGCCCTTGACGTCCATGGCCTCGGGCTCCCCGGGATAGGCGTTGCCGATGGTGGTCTTGATGATCTCCGCGGTGCGCTCGCCGATCAAGAGATTGTAGTTGCGCTTGACATACTGGAGGATGGCCTCGTCCATCTTGTCGCCCCCCACCCGCACGGAACGGGAGTAAACGATGCCGGCCAGGGAGATGACCGCCACCTCCGTAGTGCCGCCGCCGATGTCCACCACCATGTTGCAGATGGGCTCGGTGATGGGCAGGCCGGCGCCGATGGCCGCGGCCATGGGCTCCTCGATGAGGTAGACCTCCCGGGCCCCGGCGCTCTCCGCGGACTCGCGCACGGCCCGCTTTTCCACCGGGGTGATGCCGGAGGGCACGCAGACGATGATGCGGGGGCGGATGAGAGAGCGGCGGTTGTGCACCTTGCGGATGAAGTGGCGCAGCATGGCCTCGGTGATCTCGAAGTCGGCGATGACCCCGTCCTTCATGGGGCGGATGGCCACGATGTTGCCCGGCGTGCGGCCCAGCATCATCTTGGCCTCCCGGCCCACGGCCAGGACCCGGCTGCGGTCCCGGGCGTTCTTGCGCACCGCCACCACCGAGGGCTCACTGAGCACGATGCCCTTGCCCTTGACATAGACCAGGGTGTTGGCCGTACCCAGGTCAATGGCCAGGTCGTTGGAAAACCATCCAAGGATGGGATCGAGAAACATGCTGACGCTCCTTCAACGTTGCTTTAAGGAAACACCGCCGGGCGAGTGGTGGCGATGGCGGAGGGCAAAACGGCGCCCCAGAGCGCCGCGGATGCACTGGATTTAACCCTTTGCCCTTCTATTTAGACAAGTTATGGAAAAAATTCAACCTAAAAATCACGGCTGGCCTGGGCAACTCTCATCCCCGGCGTGAGAATCAGGGGCAGGCCGGGCGAAAATCAGGGATGCCCTGATGGACACGCACCAGCCCGGCCCTTATCCTGGGGGTATGATGACGGGGAAAATCCTCCTGGCCGCGGCGGCGGCGCTAAGCCTGGCCCTGACTTTCCAGGGTTCCGGGGTGGCCGGGATAAATCAGGCGTCCCAGGCGAAGCTGGAGGCAGGCAGCAGCCCCAAGAAAACCAAGGGGAAGAAATGACGGCGCAAGCCCAGGCCCGCCGGGGAGCGGAAGCCGAAAAAGAGCCGCCAGGCCGCCAAACCGGGACAGACCGGCCGCACCTGACGGCGTTGAAAACCAGCCCCATCCACGCCTAACATCCGTAGGCGCAGAGTGATTTATCACGCCCGTCCCAGGCGCAATGAATTGCGCCCCCTGGGCCGGCCATTTCCAAATCTTCATTTCCCTTAAACTGTCATTCTGAGCGAAGCGAAGAATCTCGTATTTTTAAAACCTTGAGATCCTTCACTAGGTTCAGGATGATGGAAAAACAGCTTGAGACGCCCCCCCCACGGAACCTGGCCGGTCATTATCGGCCCTCGGCTTTTGAGCCCCAGGCCGGTGACGCCGGCATGGTGCTGAGACAGATGAGGCCGACGCCGGCCCAGGTGAGTTCCCGCACCCGGCGGATGAGGCCGAAGCTCAGGCCGGCCACCGGCGGCAGCCCCAGGCTCAGGAAAATCAGGACCTTGCCGCCTTCCTGGGTCCCCAGCTTGGCAGGCATGAAGAACAACACCAGATCCAGGAAGATGGACAGGGTTTCCACCGTCACCGCGGTGGGGAGACTCAGAGGGAGGCCCAGGAAGTAGAAAATAATCAGGACCTCCAGGCTCCCCAGGGCCCAGGCCAGGGCAAAGAGCCCGGTGGAGGCCCAGAAGGCCCGGCGGTGGCCCGCCAGATAGGCGCCGATGACCCTGTCCAGTTCGTCAATCCGGTCCAGGGGCAACCTGGCAAAGACGCGGGCAGGCAGCCAGTTTTTCAGGCCCCCCGCCATCTTACCGAACAGGCGCCGGTTAAGGCCCCAAAAAATCACCCCCAAGAACATCAGGCAGCCCGCCAGCACCGCCCAGAACCAGGGCGCCAGCCCGGGCCGCAGGGGGGCCAGGGGCGCGGCCAGGGACAGGCCCAGGGCGATGAACAGGGCCTGGCCCAGGAACTGGTTGAATTTTGCCAAGGTAACGGAGGCCGCGCCCACCGCCCCCGAGACTTCCCGGCGCAGGGAGTTGACGCGCCAGATCTCCCCCCCCAGAGTGGCGCTGGGCACCAGGTAATTCAGGCTGTCACCGGCCAGGCGCAGGCGCAGCAGGCGCCCGAAGCCCACGGTGCGCTGGGGCTCCGCAAAGGCGTAATGCCAGCCCGCGGTGTTGGCCAGGATGGGCAGGGCCTCCTGGCCGACGATGAAAAGCCAGCCGGGGCCGATCTTCATGAGTTGCTCCAGGACCGGCCCGAAGCCGAGGCCCCAGAGCAAACCCACCAGAATTCCTCCGCCCAGGAGGGTGAGAACCAGGTTCAGGTGAGAAGAGAGGAAGCGGGGCATCACGGGGCCAGGGGGAGCAAGGCGCCGCCGGACTCGTGGGACCGGTAGGCCAGGCGGATGAGGCGGCTGCAGGTTTCAGCCTCCAGGAAGTTGCGGCCCCGTTGGTGGGCGGTCTGGATTTCCTGGAGGAATTCGCGGAGCACCCCCGCCATCCACTCAGGATGATGAGAACCGCCGGAAAGCTTCTCGGGGAAGCGCGGCGATGATAATATCTCCTCCCCTGCTGTCCGGGTCAAGTGGTCGTCATCAATGATGATTTCCCCGGCCTGCCCCAGGATTCGGGCCCGGTTGGCCCGCTGCGCCGCCTGCCAGGTGAAGAAAAGGCGGGCCGCGGCTCCCGGAAATTTCATTTCCACTTCCGCTTCCAGCTCCACCGGGGAGCCGGGCTCCCGGACCAGGCGGGCTCTGAGGGCCTCAGGCCGCCCCAGCCAGGCGGGGAGGAGATAGAAGGCATGCCAGCCGTGGTCCACCAGGATGCCGCCCAGGGAGTGGGCCGGGTCCCGGCGCCAGGGGGACAGTCCCCCGCCCGAGGCGTCGGTGCGGTAAACCTGCCACTCCACCTGCTGCACCCGGCCGATGGCCCCGCCCCGGATGAGAGCCGTGGTCTGGGCCAGGATGGGGGCGTACCGCCAGTTGTGCACCGTCACCAGCGCCAGGGCGGGATTAGGGGCCCAGGCCTCCTCAAGTTCCCGGAATTCCGCCGGGGACAAAGACAGGGGTTTTTCCGAGAGCACATGTAAGCCCCGCTTCAGCGCGGCCAGGGCCAGCCGGGCGTGGCTGTGGGGCGGGGTGCAGAGATCCACAAAGTCCAGGTCCGCCTCCCCCATAAGGAGGCCCGCCAGATCCTCATAGACCCGGACCCCGGGGAGGAGAGCCCGGGCCAGGTCCCGCCGCGCCGGCAAAGGCTCGACCACCGCCGCCAGGGTGAGCTCCGGGCAGGCGGAGAGCGCGGGCAGGTGGGCCAGCTCCGCCACCTTGCCGAAGCCCACCAGCGCGCCGGTCAGGGGCCGGCTAGCGATAGGGGACCTCCCGCTCAATATAGGCAAAGACCTCGTCCAGGATGCCGGCCCCCTCCTCCGCCTCCGCCCGGGTCAGGGTCAGGGGCGGGTTGATGCGGAAGCTGGCCGTATAATTCATGGCCAGAAGGCCCCGTTTCAAGCTTTCCCGGAAGATGAGCTCCGTGACCTTCTTATCCAGGGGCTCTTTGGTCTGGCGGTCTTTCACCAGCTCCAGGCCGATCATCAATCCCCGGCCCTGAACATGGCCGATAATCGGATATTTCTCCTTCAGGGCCAGCAGCTTCTCCATCAGGAACTGCCCCACCTGGGCGGCGTTGGCCGCCAGGTCTTCTTCCAGAATGACCTCCAGGCTGATCCAGGCCGCGGTGGCGGCCAGGGGGTTGCCGCCGTAGCTGGAGGAAGCCGCGGAGGGCTTGGAGTAAGGTTCTGCGGCCATGATGGCCGGGGTGGAAATAAGGCCGCTCACCGGGAAGCCGTTCCCCATGCCTTTGCCGATGGTCATGATGTCCGGCGCGACCCCGAAGTGCTCCACCCCGAAGAGCCGGCCGGTGCGGCCGAAGCCGGTGATCATCTCGTCGGCGATGAGCAGGGCCCCGTGTTCTTTGGCAATCTGGGCCAGCCCGGGGAGGAACTCCGGCGGCGGCACGACGTTGCCGGCGGTGCCCTGGAGGGGCTCCACCACGATGCCTGCCAGCTCCCCGGTGGTGTTGAGTTTGAGGACCCGGCGGGCAAAGTCCAGGCAGTGGAGGCCGCAGTCCGGGTAGGTCAGCTTGAAGGCGCAGCGGTAGCAGTCGGCATAAGGCGTCAGGTAGAGGCCGGGGTGCAGGGGGCCCCAGTGCTGCTTGAAAGGGTTGCCCATGAGGCCCAGGACCCCGCCGGTCTTGCCGTGGAAGCCCCCCCAAAAGGCCAGGAACTCGAATTTCTTGGTATAGGACTTGGCCAGGCGCAGGGCCGCCTCCACCGCCTCGGAGCCGCCGGAGTAAAGCTGGGTGAGGGAGAGCTCTCCCGGCGCCAGGGAGGCCAGGCGCGTCAGGAACTTCAAGCGGTTCTCACTGGTGAAATTGCCCACGGTCACCCGCTCAAGCTGCTCGCTGAGCGCAGCGATATAGCGGGGGTGGCTGTGGCCCAGGGAGCAGACGCAGATGCCTGCCATGAAGTCCAGGTAGCGCCGGCCGTCAGGGTCGGTGAGGTAGCGCCCCCGGCCGTGGTCCAGGACCAGTTGGGACAGCAGGGCCACGTTCTGGGTGCCCGGCGCCAGGACCTGCTGCTCGGCCCGGAACATCTTCAAAGCCCGGGATTCTTCTTTAGAGCTGCCAGAGTTCTTGGACATAATGGGCGATTTCCTGGGCGGCTGCGGTTCGGCAGCGTGAGAAACTGGGCCAATCATTCAAGTCGATGAGGACCGGCCCCCTCCGGGGGTTCAGGATGACGTCCCCCCCGAACACCGCCAGGCCCACCAGGCGGCCGGCCCGGACGGCCAGGTCCTGCACAGTTGATAACCCGGGCTCCCCGATGGGGGAGCCGGTGGCGGCGGCAAAGGCCTGGGAGAACCGGCCCGGCCCCACGGCGTAAAACTTGACCTCCTCCCCGGGGACGTGCTCCTGCCAGATGAGGTGGTCAATGCCCCGGCGGCTGAAGTCGGCCAGGACCTCCAGGGCTTCCTGGGCCGAGGCCACCCTAACCACGTCCCCCGGGCCGGTGGCGTGGACCTCCGCTCTTTTCAGCCAGCCCGGGCCGGGAAATTCCTGGGGCCAGCGGCTCCGGGCCTCCTCCACCGAAAAAAACCGGGTGTCGGGGCAGTCAAACCCTCGGCGGGCCAGGATTGGGAAGAGATGACGGCGGTAACAGGCCAGCACCGCAGCGGGAGGATTGAGCAAGCGCAAGCCCCTTTTCTCCCATTGCGTTAAGCGCTCCAAGCTTTCGGGCCCCTGGGCCATGTGGAGCACCCCCGCGGCCTGAGGCGGCGCGGCCGGGAGCTCCTCCGCGGCCAGGAACCTGACCTCGCAGCCGCCTCGCGCCAGATGGGCCAGGACCTCCTCCATGACGGCCCGGTCTGCGGCCACCTTCCCGGGAGACAACACCCGCTCCCGAAGGATACCATAAATCAGCGGGGGCATGGCAGCCTGCCGGTGCGCAAAAGTTCCTCGGCCCGGGCCAGGTCCCCGGGGTGGTCCACGTCCACCGCGGGGCCGACATCAAGGCCGATTAAAGGATAACCCTCCCGGGCCAGCAGGGCCAGGAATTGCCGCAGGGCCGCCAGGCCCAGGGCCCGGGCCCGGTTCTGCCATTGGAACACCTCGGGCTGAAAGTAATAGCAGCCCGCGGTGATGTACGGGCTGGGTTCCGGCTGGCCCACGGCCAGGACCCGGCCTTCCGGGTCCAGGTGCACGTAAAGGGGGGATTCGTCCTCCTTAAAGGTAGTAACCCCCAGGGCGCCCAGGGGCGGAGCGGCCTGGGCCCGGCTGACAAAGCGGCCCAGGGCCCTCGGGGCAAAAATGGCGTCCACCGTGAGCAGCAGGAAGGGGCAATCCAGGCAGGGCGCCAGGGCCAGGAAGCTCTCCAGGGAGTTGGGGCTGTCCCAGACCATCAGGTCCAGAGGCAGAGGCCAGGCGCGGCCCCGGAGATACGCGGCCACCTCGGGAAAGGCCGGGGTGGTGATGAGGGCCGCCCTCTCGGCGCCGGCCGCCGCGGCCTCGTGGAGGGCCCGCTCCACCAGGGTCTGCCCCCCCACCCGCACCAGGGGTTTGGGGGTTAAGATGCCTCCCTGGGCCAGACGGCTTCCTTTGCCTGCGGCAATAATGCCCGCCTTCATGGCAGGAGGGACTCCAACTCGGGCAGGGTGCGGATTTCATAAACCGCCGGGTCCGGGGCAAAGTCCGGGGGCAGCGGCGCGCTCATGGCGTCGTTCCGGAGCCAGATGGCCGTGAGACCCAGTTGTTTGGCGGGGCGGATGTCCTGATTGTAGGAATCACCCACATAGGCCGCGGCCCCCGGGGCACAATCCAGGGCGGCCAAGGCCAGCATAAAGATGGCAGGGTCGGGTTTGCGCACCCCCGCCACCCCGGAATCCACGATGGCCGCGAGCCAGGGGGCGAGGCCCGCATCCTGCAGGATCAGGGTGGCGTTGCCGTAGCCGTTGGTCACCACCCCCAAGCGAAAGCGTGAGGCCAGGCGGGACAGGATCCCGGCGTTGCGGCGCATGGTGTCCCGGGAGGCCTGGAAAAATCTTTCGGCCAGGACCCGGCCGGCCTCGGGGTTGTTGAGGCGCAACGCCGCCAATTGGTGCTGCACATGGAAACGGACCAGATCCTCAAGGCCCAGGGAGGCCACCCGGATGTCCGCCAGGCACGCCCCTTCTGCCTGGTAAAACGCGGCTTTCAGATCCTCCCAGCTTACCCGGGGTAGTATTTCCTGGTAAAGCAGGTGAAAACGGTTGAGCCAATGCTCCCCGTCACCGTCCAGGGTGCCACCCAGGTCGAAAAGGATGGCCTTGAGGTTACTTGGGGGTTGGAGGGCCATAAGAAACAGGGTTCCCCGCGGTTTGCTTCTTCCGGGAGACATGCCCCAGGAGCCAGAGGCCCAGGGCGAAGACGTAGCATCCCACCATGGCGCCCCACAGAAACCAGGCCAGGCGGTCCAGGACCGCCAGGACCAGCACCAGGTAAGCGAAATCGCGGTTGGCCAGCCGGGAGAGCCAGCGGGTGGTCCGGGCCCGGTATTCCGGCCCCAGCCCCTGGTCTTGGAGGAGCACCTGGTACACTGCCAGGGCGCAAAGGCCAAAGCCCCCCAGCAGCGCGGCCAGGGCATAGAGATGGCTCACGTCGTTGGTGGCGCGGCTCAGCCCCACGGCCAGACCGACGAACACGGCCACGTGCACGACATTGTCGGTGATCAGGTCCAGGTAATGGCCGAAGCTGGTTTCCTGCAAGGTGAGGCGGGCCACTTCGCCATCTACTCCATCCAGAATGACGACCACCAGAAACAGGGCGGCCCCCAGGAGGTGCGCCGGGTAGTCCGCCTGGGCCAGGAGCCAGGCCCCGGCCAGCCCGACGCCGGTGTTTAGGAGGGTGATCCAGTTGGGCTTCACCCCCAGGCGGACCAGGGCGGGGCTCAACAGCCGGGAGAGGCGGCGGTCCACCTGGCGGGCCAGGAAGCCGTCGCTGGCGGCCGTGGCCGCGGCCTGGGCCGCCAGCAGTCGGGCTTCGGCCTCCTTGAGAGTCTCTAGGTCCGGGTGCAGCAGGTAGGGCAACCCGGAGCCGGGGGTAACCGCGGTGGCCGCCGGGGCCGCGAGCCAGCCGGCGATGACCGGGCCCCAGCGCCTGGCGGGGAGGATGCCTCCCCAGTCCCCCAGCCCCTCGCTGCCGGCGGTGGCCGCAGCCAGCCAGGTTTCCAGGCTTTTCCGGTCCCAAAGGGCGTGCCCCTTAAGGACCGGCAGGGGTTCGTCCCCATACGGGGCCAGGAGGGCCGCCAGCGCCTCCGCCCCGGCAACCACCTGCCAGGAGACGCCGGCGGGTGAAGAGCCCTTGAGGGCCCGGAGATGTTCCTGAAGTTCCGGGGTGACCAAGACCCGCACTTCCCGGCCCAGGTCCGCGGCCAACTGCGCCAGCCGCAGCGCCGGGGGCCGGCGAAAGACGGGGAGGAAGGCGCTCTCCCGGTAGGCTAAAATAAATAATATCGGCTTCATAATCCGCCCGGCCCCTGGGCCTGAGCCTATTTCTACCATAGCATATTCCCCCCTGCCAAGCAGCGTTTCGAGGGGGGAAAAGCAGGGTGGCTGGCGGCCACCCGGCGGGCAAATCCCTGGTCAGGCCGAAGCGGGACGGGGGGGATTAAAGAAAAAAAAATTGACTTCATAAGTTTGTGCCCCTAAATTCTTAGACGATTGTTAAAGTATGATCAGTCAGCCGTGAGGGAGGCTGGAGGAAGGTAGTGGAGAAGATCAGGGTGGCCATCGCCGGCGTGGGGAACTGCGCCAGCGCCCTTTTGCAGGGAGTGGAATTTTATCAGCGGCAGACGGACACCGGCCCGGCACGGTCCATCGGCCTCATGCACTGGGAGATTAGCGGCTACGGGCCGGGAGACCTCAAGGTGGTGGCCGCATTCGATATCGACGCCCGGAAGGTGGGCCGGCCCGTGGAAGAAGCCATCTTTGCCCCGCCCAATTGCTGTTACCGCCTGGTTGACCGGGTGGCGCCCACGGGGGTGGCGGTGCAGATGGGGCCGGTCCTGGACGGCGTCTCCCCCCACATGCTCCAATACCCGCCGGAGCAGACCTTTGTGGTGGCGGACCGGGAGCCGGCGCCGGTGGCGGAGGTGCTGAAAGAAACCGGCGCGGAGGTGCTCCTCAACTACGTGCCCGTGGGCGCCGAGAAAGCGGCCCGCTACTACGCGGAGTGCTGCCTGGAGGCCGGGGTGTCCTTCATCAACTGCATGCCCACGTTTATCGTCTCCGACCCCGAGTGGGGGCGCCGTTTTGAGGCCGCGGGCATCCCGGTGGTGGGGGACGACGTCAAAAGCCAGTTGGGAGCCACCATCCTGCACCGGGCCCTGGTGCACCAGTTCCGTCAGCGGGGGCTGGTGGTGGACCGTACTTACCAGCTCAACGTGGGGGGCAACACCGATTTTCTCAACATGCTGAACCGGGACCGCCTGGCCACCAAGAAGGCTTCCAAGACCAAGGCAGTCCTGTCGTTATTGCCCCCGGACTTTGACCTCAACCACATTCACATCGGCCCTTCGGACTACGTGCCCTGGCAGCGGGACAACAAGGTGGCCTTCCTGCGCCTGGAGGGCCGGGGGTTCGGCGGCGCCCCCATGCACCTGGAGATCCGCCTGTCCGTGGAGGACTCCCCCAACAGCGGGGGGTGCATGATTGACGCGGTCCGGTGCGCCAAGCTGGGCCGGGACCGGGGCATCGCCGGCGCGCTCACCTCCATCTCCGCCTACACCATGAAGCACCCCCCGGAACCCCTGGAGGATGAGGAGGCCTTCCAAAGGGTGGAGGAGTTCATCGCCGGCCGCCGGGAAAGATAAGCCCGCGGCGGGATTAGGCCGTCTCACCCCTCAAGCGCCTCCCCCCCCGTCCCTTCTTTGAACCGGCCCCACCCTCGGCGAACAGGCGCAGGAACGCGGGCAAAAATACCAGGGAAGCCAGCAGGACGCAGAGGCTGCCCACCGCGGCCAGCAGCCCCAGGCTGAAGGTGCCCCGGTGGCTGGAGACCATGAGGCTGCCGAAGCCCACCGTGGTGGTCAAGGCCGCCAGGAGCACCCCTTTGGCCGTGGCCCGGGGCAGGGTGAGGGCCCGGGCCGCCTCCTCCATCTGCCAGCGCACCAGGATGATGATGCCGAACTCCACCCCCTCTCCCAGGATCAGCGGCAGAAACAGGACGTTGGCCTGGTTGAAGGAAAGGCCCAGCAGCCACATGACGTTCAGGGTCAGGGCGGTACCGACCCCCAGGGGGACCAGGGCCAGGAGGGCCAGCTTCAGGCTGCGGAACAGGATCAGGAGCATCATGGTGATGGCCAGCAGCGCCAGGGCCGCGGCCTGAAGGCAGGCGTTGCGAAAGGCCACGGTGAAGGTGTCCAGCAGCACCGGGTCCCCCCCCGCCTCCGGGTCGACGCTCTTCAGGTCCTGAACGAAGCGGTGCAGGTGGGCGGGGTCCCAGATATCCTGGGAGGGAAAGGCCTCCAGGAGATAGACCCCGCCGGGACTGAGGAACCTTTTCCGCACCTCCGGAGGCAGGTCCTGGACCGTGGGGGGGCGGGAGTAAGCCTGGACGTTGGCCCGGAGCAAGTCCCATTTATCCTTCAGGTCTGCCAGGAATTGCCGTTGGAAGGCGGCGAGGCGGGCCGCCACCGGGGGTTCGGCTGCAGCCAGGAGGGCCCGGAGACGCCCCAGGTGGAAATTGACCTCATTGAGCTGCTCCTGGGTGGGTTTATCCTCGGGGTTCCAGTCCTGTTCCCCGGCCTGGGAGAGCTTGAAGGCGATGCGCCCCAGGAGCTCTTCCAGCTCCCCGGGGTTGAGGGAGGAGGCGGCCGGGGTGGAGAAGCGCAAGGAGTTCACCAGGGGCGCCAGCTCCCGGACTGCCTGCTGTTTGAGGGGCACCTCCGCGGGCAGAAAGGAGAGGATGGACTCCACCTTGGAGACCGTGGGCAGCTTCTTCAAGGCCCTGGTTTTGGCCTCCAGGTCCTCCAGGCCGGGGGAGGTGAAGGCCCCGTAGAGGGTGGAAAAGTGTGAGCCCTGGAGGAGCTTCAGCTCCCAGACCACCGCCTCGGTCTTGGGGTTTTGCAGATGCAGGGGGTTCAGGTCAAAGGGCACCTGGAGCAGGCTGCCCCCAGCCAGCGCCGCCACCACCACTGCCAAGGCCAGGGTCAGGCGGGGCCGGCGCCCCCCCAGGGTCAGGAACGGGCGGGGCTGCCCGGGGCATTCCTCCGCCAGGGGCGAGGGCCGGCACCTTTCCGTCACTATGACCAGGGCCGGCAGCAACACCAGGGTGGCCAGGGTCATGAGCAAGACCCCCGCGGCCAGGATCCCGCCCAGTTCCGCCAGGCCCCGGAAGCCGGTCACCATCAGGGGCACAAAGGAGGCCACCGCGGCCAGGGCGGCGCAGAAGACGGCCGGGGTGGCCTGCTTCAAGGTGCAGTAAAGGGCCTGGGCCGTTAAGACCTGCGGCTCTCCCTGCTCTTCCTCCAGGCGGCAGTACCAGTGGATGCCGTAGTCGATGGTGAGCCCCAGCATCAGGGGCGCGAAGATGATGGACAGCAGGTTCAGGTGGCCCACCAGCAGGGTGGCGGCCCCCAGGGTCCAGCAGAGGCCGAAAAGCAGCACTCCGGCCTGCACCAGGGGTCGTTTCAGGCCCCGGAAGAACAGGACCATGAGGAACACCTGGCTCAGCAGGGAGAGCCAGGTGGCCAAGGTAATGTCCTGGGTGGCCCCGGCCATCTCGTCGTCTTCCAGGGGCTCGGGGCCGGTTACCCCCACCTCCAGGCCGGGAAAGCGTTCCTTGACTTCCCCCACCACCTGGCGCAGGAGTTTGAGCACCCGGGTGGAGAGCTCATAGCCGTCGGAGATGGGAGTGACCAGGAAGAGCAGGTACTGCTTGTTGTCCGTGAAGAAATAGCC